>ENA-OUNI01000700-OUNI01000700.1-human-gut-metagenome-genome-assembly--contig:-NODE-700-length-15190-cov-2.534555_pt1 | contig 15190 bp, 12 predicted proteins | sample MGYA00242499_ERZ504580 | MGnify/ENA primary metagenome ERZ504580 (study PRJEB26092, sample SAMD00036315) | human gut metagenome | host: Homo sapiens | study: EMG produced TPA metagenomics assembly of... | reverse complement strand
TGTTATTTCTGTCAGCTATAAACTCGCCAGGCTCGTTTCCTATAATAGTCGCATTGGTTCCATCAATCTCACACCGCCATAATTGTTTACAATCATCTGCGGACATCCGAAGGCTCCATAAGTAAAAGTGCAAGACAGTCCTGCCATAGATCTCTCCAGCCTCTTCCACCTTTCCATAATCATGATGTGGAAGGAATGAACAGCCGTATATTCTTCGTAAGATAGGTTGAAAACATATCCATTTAAGATAATTGTCCTCCTTGGCATCTCCTGTCTCAAAATCAATATTTACCTTGTCTATCCAGTGTTTCTTGACGGTGTTTAGTTCTTCTTTTACTTCAAGTACACTGCGGTACCGTCCGGTAATGGCATTTACGTCATTTCCTTTTTCAGTAAGACCTGCAAGCATGATATAGCTTACCGTCTCCAGCGGTTTTATAATACGGTTTGCAAATTTTATTGCTCCGACTGCTTCTTTTCCCTGAAATTTTTCTCCGGCCTTTGCACCTGCTTTTTCAGTTCTGACTGCCTCAGGAATAAGGAAAGAGCCTCCCTCTCCTATAAACTGCTCAACGGTAGGATAGAAACTCTCAGGGCTTTCTCCGTTTCCGGATGATCCATATACGAAGTAGCTTATATCATTTTTCCGGTGTCCACGCTCATCAAATGAGAGGACAGGTGTAACCTCAATGCCGTATTGTGTGGTTTCTATTCTGTGCAAAAGTGATGTCACATGTCTGTGATCCCTGATATTGTCAGCACTTCTGCCATAGATTGGGATTGCCCCGATTGGGACTATCTCCATAGCCTCATCTGTCTTGTTAGTGATCTCCACAAGCATGACTTCCATGCTTCCATCAAGTGTGACAAATGATGTCGTGTCGGCTCTAACCCATATATCTTTGAGGCACGGTGCAGCTTCTGCCACATTAAACCTGCCTCAAGCTCACTTTCATCCTGATTACCTGTAAATCTGTCGGCCTCCTGCTGTGCAGATGATCCGCATACTGACCAGAAGCCCTTCCCCACAATCCGACACCAGAAATTTCTGGTGCCTTTATTGTTGTGGAGATTTTCTATACTAACAGGTTCCAGAAGAAAGGTATTCTGGCTTGTTTTACTGTCTCCGCCGAGAGTTGGTGTAATACTTGATTTAAGCCCTTTTCCCCTGCAAGCGCAGATACAATCCACTGTAGTTTTCGGGATTTTTGATCCTGAAGGTTCCATATTTGTCTATAAAATCTATATTTTTCATATTTTCAATCAATCCTCTATACAATTACAAATCAATTTTTCACACACCATATACAATCCTATAGCAGTCATTATCCCACCTACGGAAAATTACATGGTAAGCTCAATCTCTGTCTGCTCGCTAAGAAGCTCTTTTGGAATATAGTCTCCCTCAACTGCCTGTCCGTTTACAAGAAGGCTCTTGCATCCGCTCTCAACATGATCAGGATTTTTTACAACTATATGAAGATGGCATCCCCTGAAATCCTTCTCTATCTCGAATCCATCCCAAGCTTTTGGAATAGACGGAGCAATATGAAGTCCATAGAAATCAGGACGCATACCAAGTATTCCCTCTACACATCCAACCATGACTGTTGAAGCAGTTCCTGTGAGCCAGTGTACATGTGAACGTCCAAAGTTTGGACTTGCTTTTCCTTCAGTAAACTGTCCATAGCAGTACGGCTCAAGTCTTCTTATCTCCGCTCTGTCATTCTGTGCGGCAGGTGCATTTTCAATAAAATACTTAAAAGCTCTGTCTCCATGTCCTTTAAGTGCCTCAGCAAGAATTATCCAGCCTGTGACTGTGAGAATATTCCTGCATTCTCTTTAGTTCCCGCATTGTATATCACAGCAAGTGCTCCGTCGAATGCGTGTGCATGATATGGAGGATCCATAAGAATGGCACCATACTCGGTATTGAGTCTTTCATATACCATTTCAAGAGCCTTATCAGCCTGCTCATCACTTGCAAATCCACTTATAACAGCCCAGCTCTGTGGGTTGAGCCACATATTTGCCTCAGGATCATCACGCTTTCCGATAACCTGTCCATCCCCTGTAAATCCACGGATAAATCTGTCCTCGTTCCAGCAAAGCTCCTGAATGATCTTTCCGAGTTTTTCCTGGCTCTCATCAAGATATGCGATATATTCATCATCTTTCTTATAGGCTGCAAACTCTTTTAATATAGTCATTGCATAGTAGAACTGAAGTGCTACGAAGGTTGACTCTCCATCTGCACCAAGCCTCAGGCAGTCATTCCAATCTGCGTAAAGTCCTGCAGGCATTCCATGTTTTCCGAGGTGGTTCATCGAAAAATCAATTGCTCTCTTTAAATGCTCGTAAACCGTTCCCTCATCCTTGTTGGCGAATGGAATGACCTCATCTATAAATGCTACATTTCCTGTCTCTGATACATATTTGTATACAGTTGGGAAAAGCCATAATGCATCATCAGCTCTGTAAGCCGGATGTCCTGTCTCCTGTACATAGGAAGCATCGTCAGGAGTATCCTCATGTCCCGGATTGTGTGTAAACTTGACAAGTGGAAGTCCTCCACCGTTATCAACCTGCGCTGAGAGCATGAATCTGATCTTTTCAACAGCCATCTCAGGTGCAAGGTGTATAACACCCTGAATATCCTGGACTGTATCACGGTATCCGTATCCGTTTCTGAGTCCACAGTATGTAAATGATGCAGCCCTTGACCAGATAAATGTCATGAAACAGTTATATGCGTTCCATGTATTGATCATTGTGTTGAACTCATCACTTGGTGTATTAATCTGGAAATGTGATAACTTTCCATGCCAGTATGCGATAAGCTCCTCAAGTTCTTTGTCGCAGACAGCTTTTGTATCTGTGTAAGAAGCAACAATCTTTCCTGCTGTCTCATTATCTATCATTCCAACTAGGAATGCTATTGTCTTTGTCTCGCCCGGTGCCAGCTCCAATACTGTTGTGATTGCTCCACAGCTATTCTCGTTGTAGTTGCCGTGGTTGTTAAGCTTTCCGCTCTCTACTCCGACAGGATTGCCATATCTATGATATTCTCCGAGAAATTCTCCCCTGTCACCGCACCAGCTGTCAACAGGTGCTCCTGCAAGTCCGATAAATCTGTTTACCACATCCTTGTTGTCAATTTCCTTGCCATCCTCGATTCGGTCAAGATTGGCATGGATCATCTGACGCACTCTGTTCTCCACAAATACTGTCTTTGTAATATACTGTGAATACTGCAGATTCACCTGATCCTGCTCATAGTTGCTGTTGTTTGTAAACTCAGCGTAGCCTGTAATATTAAGACTTCTTGCCTTATCAGAATTATTCGTCACGCTCAAATTCCACACTTCGTATGTCTTGTTCAGCGGAACGTAATATCTTACTTCTGAATGAATACCGCTGTAATCAGCCATCATCTTTGTGTATGCTGTTCCATGATGACACTCACTCTTGTATTCATTCAAATCCTTTCCTACAGGCTGCCACGAAGCTGACCAGTAATCCTTGCTCCCGTTGTCTCTGATATAAATATATCTGCCAGGCTCATCGAACTGATTAAACACATATCTCAAAAGTCTTCCGTTTGCACCTGACTTTGCAAAGCTGTATCCACCTGCATTATTGGAAACAATTGCTCCATACTCCGGTGATCCAAGATAGTTTACCCATGGCGCCGGTGTGTCAGGTCTTGTAATAACATATTCTTTTTTTGATTCATCAAAAATATCCGTATTTCATATTCCTTGCTCCATTCTCTACTTAATTATATGATCTGCGGTTACAACTGCCTCCAACATATATTTGGCAGTGAGCCATTTTCGTAATATAATATACATTTTTGCAGCAGTGTATTATACAAAATTATTTCTTAAAATATCAGATTCATGACATAACTAAACTTATCTCACAATATATAAAAAACCGGACGCATACGCGCCCGGTCCTTGAAAGGAATATGTATTTTACTAAAACTGTCCGAGATACGGTATACGGAGCAGTTAAAGTACGTGGTTAGTTATTAGTTTTCTTTCTTTTTTCAGGAATGAAACTCCTAAAATAAGTGCTCCAGCCATAGCACCAAATACATAAGCCAGAATCGGTGAATTGTCACCTGTTTTTGCTGTTTTTGCTGCTTTTGCAGTTTTTGATTCCTTTACTGCCTGTGTTGTTTTAGCCTTATCTGAATCAGAGGTCTTAATTACCGGTGCCGGTACCTTCGGCTGCTCATTTTTTATATCTGTCTTGATATCCTGTTTCAGGTCGTCCTTTGGATTGTCCTTGATGTCATCTTTCGGGTTGTCTTTTGGATTGTCCTTGATGTCATCTTTCGGGTCGTCCTTTACTTCCTCAAGTGATATGTCATCAATGTGTACCTCATGCTGTGTTGTTATCTGGTTATCCCGATTTTGCCAAGGCATGCACTGAAAAATGCTGCTGTGTCTGTATCCTCATTCATTGTAAATGTATCCTCAAAGGTCTGGTAGTCCTTTGTGAGATCTACTATATTGTCATTTGAGTATACATGCCAGTCACGGTTTTCCTGTCCCTGCATCACAACTCTGATCTTCCTGTCAAGACTTGATTTTGCTTTAAATTTAAGCTTGTAGGTCTTGCCCTTTTCAAGTTTTATATTTTCCTGCTTAATCTGTACTTTCCAATCCTGATCGCCTGTATCCTTTATTGTTACAGCCAGTGCATTGTTATCCTTAAGGCTGTCAACTACATATGATGCTTTTGCTGATGAATCTACATATATTGTATAGCCTGTTGTTCCATCATTGAAGGATCCGTTTTTGATGAGCGCATTCTCGACAAGGCTTACATTGTCAATCCAAGTTGTTTTCTGCATTCCAAGTGTTATCGAAATGTTATGGTTTACATACTGTGCATCCGAAGGAAGTTCAACCGCGAAATCTTTTGTCTCTCCTGCTTTGATATCAAATGTGTATACATATCCTCCTATGTTTGCCGTAATAGTATTATCAGCATCTGATGTAGCGGTAAAGCTGAATTTGTATGGTGTTCCTGTCGCAAATGCCAGTTCTTCCTGAGACATAACTACAGCAGATTTCTCATTTCCGCTCATTGTAACCTTAAATCTTCTTCCATCAGAGAATGGAGTGACTGTCACATCTGCATTTTCAGCATTCGATATATTCCAGTATCCTAAATGTTTATCTCCCTCCTGGAAGCTTCCATTGTATACATAATTTCCATTAGCCAGAACAGTTTTCTTCTCTTTCTCATTTGGATCTGCTTTCTTGGTCCTCTTTACTGATACATTGCTGATACAGATATCTGCTGTAGAGCCTTTTGCTCCCATATTGAACTCAAGGCGTCCGTTTGCATCACTTGCATCACCCATCTTGAATTCGTAGGTGTAAGTCTGCTTTTTGGTTGTAAGCTTTACATCCTGATGTGGCATATAGCTCTTGTAACCATAATCCGGTGCCTTTACATCAACTCCCATCTCTCTGTCAGCAGATGCATATGCATCAAACTGTACCTGATATGTAGCACCTTTCTCAAACGGAAGATCTGCCTGTACAAGCTGTACACTATAGTCTGCCGTACCTTCCTTTTTAGTATTTACAGTCATAGTATTGTTGTCTATAGAAGCTTTTGCATCTCCTTCAAGCGTTGTAATGAATTTCCAGTTTTTCATCGGAAAGATCCTCTTTCGCAGAAAAATCTCCATTATTGATATAGTTGCCGTTTGCGTCGGGATTACGAAGTGTAACTTTCTTTACCGGGCGTTTTACATCTTCATTGTAGCTGTCCTTCTGGTATACACGGACATAATCGATCACATATGGGTTATTCTCAAAGCTTGTCTCATCGTTTGGATTTCCAACCCAGCTTCCACCAACAGCAAGATTTAAGATAATGTAAAATGGCTGGTCAAATGGTGCCGGATATGTAAGTGTTCCCTGTCCTACTGTTGTTGAGTGCCAGTCGCTCTCCTCGTGGTATTTAACTCCATCCACATACCATGTAATTTTTCCCGGTTCCCAGTCACAGGTAAATGTGTGGAAATCGTCAGAGAAATCAGCTCCATCCGTTATAGTATATGTACCCTGTGACTCTGAATGAGGATTTCCGTAATGGATGGTTCCGTAAGCCTTGTTTGTCTCCTGTCCCATTACTTCCATGCAGTCAATCTCGCCACATCTTGGCCACTGACCATATACATTCTCATCATTTGCCATAAGCCAGAATGCAGGAAGGTATCCCTGTCCCTTTGGAACCTTTGCACGGCATTCAAATCGGCCGTAGGTGAAGGTCTGCTTATTCTGTGTTGAAATTCTTCCTGATGTATAGGAAGCTGCTTCTTTTGTTGAGCTGGTATCACCATCAGTCGCATTCATATCAACAAATTTTATAGCAGAAATTGTCACGTCTGATGCCGGTGTGTCGGTATCATTATATTTTCCTAGAGAAATATAGAAATCTGCAGGTGTGTCCTTTGTCATTGTAAATTCAAAACTGATTTCCTGCTCCTTATCCTCTTCAAGCTCCGGTTCACATCCTCCGTACCATTCATATGAAGCACTCATCACACCTGTTTTGAATTTACGGGTTGCTGTGGACTTAGCCTTAAAACTCACTTTATATTTATGTCCGTTTGCAGTGAAATATTTTGCTGCTTTAACTGGACATTCCAGTCCTGTGTTCCTGCGTTTTTAATACTATAGATGATCGAACCATCAGCTGTCTTTGCTGAAGCATCCGCTGATCCATCTGCTCCACCCCAGTTTGCTATTGTCTGAGTCCAGCCTTCCATTTCCTCCGAAAAATCTGAGTTTTTCAAAAGATTTCCGGCATCCTTATTTTCTGTTTCAGCAACTTTTTTGACCGGATTTATCACTAATTTTCCATCTTTTACCTGAATGTTTTCATCCGAGTCTACATACTCCTGCAGCTCATTATTTACCCATCCTTTTTCATGTGTCTCCACATTCCAGTCTGCACGGTTTAATGAATCACCATTAAACTCATCGCTCCACACTTCTTTGTAGCCATCATAGCTTAGTTTTCCTGTCTGCTGCGCCGCATCCAACGATCCCTCTGCAAACGTCTGTGACGGCAAGGCTGTCATTGCCATAGCAGCCACAAGCATGCTGATAATACTCTTTTTTCATAAAGTACCCCTTTCATTTATAGTTATTTGACATCTCGCATCATGTTACTGTCTACACCTATCAGTGTAACCCGTAACCACAACATTACTATAACGATTAAGCGCCCTTAAATATACAAAAAAAGCACAAAAACATCAAATTCATGACATTTTAATTTTCCTGTAATTTCCGCAATTCTCTCGGTGTCATGCCAAACTGCGCCTTAAACATCCGGCTGAACACCTTATAATTCGTAAATCCATTGTGCTCCAGTATGTCCGTGATGGAATCCTCAGTTGCCAGAAGCTCCTCATGTATGTGATTGATTCTTACCTGATTGACATACTCGAGAAATGTAACTCCCATGCATTTTTTGAACATACGACAGAAATAATCCTGATTGAGTGAGGCTATGTCTGCCGCCTCCTTTAATGCTATTGGCTCCTGATAGTTTTTCGCCACATATCTAAGGACATCCTTAAGGCGCGCTATCTGTCTGGATTCTTTTCCCGCATTCAGCTCTTTGTACGAATAATTTGTAAACAAAATATATAAGAATTCGTTCACTTTTGCCATAAGTCGAAGCTCATAGCCCTTGCCCTTTTTCCGGTATATATGCGCTATCAACTTAAGAAGAGACTTCATCTGCTCATATTTTCTGCTGCCATGCTCGGTATCATAGCACTCCCGGAACCTTATATGTCCGTAATCGTCTATGTAGCTGTCCAGATATACATACGGTATCTGCACTAGAAGCACCCTGACTCTTTCATAGCTTTGCGTGCCATGTATCTTATTTGAGTTTATGACAAAAAATTCATTTTCTTGCAATGTATATTCATTTTCACCGCAGACAACCTGCAGTGAGCCGGAAACTACATAGATTATCTCTATATGGTCATGCCAGTGCCTCGGTGAAAAACTGCCTGTAGTCCTCGTATCTGTCGCAGTAGATTGGAAGATGTGGTATTGATCTGACGTTTTCGTGTGTGTATTGCTGCATAATTTTCTCCCTGACTTACTAAATCAAACTTCGTATTTAATGCTATATTAGCCCGAGCATATCCAATTATTCCGAAGAAAACAATATTCATAGTTTGAAATCCTACCTTCAAAATATACTCCTCTCACTCAAAAAGTCAATATCGACCTAAAATAATGTCATTATCACAATTGTATATATCGCTTTTATAATTTACAATCATCTTGTACGAAAAGAACAAAGCTCCCGACATATTAATGTATGGGAAGCTCATTAAATAATAAAAATATAAGAAAGGTAATCTGCTATGAACAAATGGTCACGATTCAAATTCACTCCTAATCTTCCACTTGGGGCAAATGGTGAAAGAGTTACAGGAAGCAAGGCTCACATAGAGCTTTCAAAGGAAGCTGCCAAGGAAGGCATGGTACTTCTCAAAAACGAAAACAACGTACTCCCTCTTGCAGCGGGTTCTAAGGTAGCCCTGTTTGGAAAGGTACTTTCGACTATGTAAAGGGCGGTGGCGGAAGCGGTGATGTAACCGTTGCATATATCCGCAATCTCTACGAAGGACTTAAGCTTCAAAAAGAGAAAATAAGCATATTTGAGGAGCTGTGCGATTACTACCGCAACGACATTAAAAAGCAGTATGCAGCCGGTGCTGTACCCGGCATGACTATAGAGCCGGATGTACCGGCTGAGCTTTTAATCAAGGCACAGGCATATACCGACACTGCTATCATCTCAATCTGCCGCTACTCCGGAGAAGCTGGGACAGAAAGAGTGTTATTGACCCTAACAACAAGGCTCTCTGGGACTACGAACGCGAGATGACCGAGAAGTCGGCAGAGCTTTTTAAGGATGGTGATTTCTGTCTCTCCGTAAAAGAAAAGGAGATGATTGACACTGTAAAAGCCAGTTTCAAAAATGTAATCGTGATTTTAAATGTCGGTGGAATGGTTGATACCTCTTGGTTTGCTTATGATGATCAGATTCAATCAGCACTGCTTGCCTTACAGGGTGGTATTGAAGGCGGGCTCGCTGCCGCTGAGCTTCTCGTAGGAGATGGCAATCCTTCCGGAAAAACTGTCGATACATTTGCCAAATCACTCGACGACTATCCGTCTACTTACAATTTCCACGAGTCAAGAGACTATGTGGACTATACCGATGATATATATGTCGGATACCGCTATTTCGAGACAATTCCGGGAGCTGCCGAGAAGGTTGTATACCCATTTGGCTATGGACTCTCATACACCACATTTGATGTGGAGACTGTTTCTGCCGGCGTTGTGAATTCCAACTGTACGTCTGAGGCCAATAAGCTCTACGCAAAAGTCCGTGTGACAAATACAGGTAAATTCTCCGGAAAAGAGGTTGTTCAGGTATACATTGCTAAACCACAAGGAAAGCTTGGCAAGCCTGCAAAGGAGCTCGCAGCCTTTGAAAAGACAAGAGAACTGCAGCCGGGTGAATCACAGCTTATGATCCTTACATGGGAAATAAACGATATGGCATCATATGATGACCTTGGAAAGGTTAAAAAATCTGCATATGTACTTGAAGCCGGTTCATATGATATATACGTTGGAACGAGCGTCCGTGACGTGACAAAAGCTGATTACTCATATATATTAAATCATGATGTAATTACCGAGCAGCTTTCAGCAAAGCTGGTTCCTACAAGTCTGCCAAAGAGAATGCTCGCTGACGGAAGCTATGAAGCTCTGCCTCAAAGTGAGCCTGTTGACACCGACTACTCAGCTATTGGCAACATTGACCCTTCCCTGACAGAGGGTGTTGCTCCCGGTCAGAGAGCCATCCCATACTTCCGCTTTGCCGATGGCATGGCTAAAAACGGCAGTCACGACATCATGGATGTTGTGGAAGGACGTATCACGCTTGATGAATTTGTATCAGAGCTTTCCATCGATGATCTCATTCATCTGCTCGGCGGACAGCCAAATACCGGTGTTGCAAATACCTTCGGTATCGGAAATATGCCTGAATACGGTATTCCTTCTGTCATGACAGCAGATGGTCCTGCAGGAGTGCGCATAGCTCCTGAGGTCGGTATATGCACCACTGCGTTTCCATGCTCTACACTGCTCGCATGCACATGGAACCCGGATATTTTAGAGGCTGTAGGACGCGCCGGCGGTGAAGAATTAAAGGAAAACAACCTTGCACTGTGGCTCACCCCTGCCATCTGTATTCACAGAAGTCCTCTCTGCGGACGTAACTTCGAGTACTACTCAGAGGATCCATTCGTCACAGGAAAGCTCGCAGGTGCCATGGTACGCGGAATCCAGTCAAACAATGTCGGTGCCACAGTCAAGCACTTTGCCTTGAACAACAAGGAAACCAACCGCAAAAACAGCGATTCACGCGTTTCAGAAAGAGCTGCCAGAGAAATCTATCTGAAGGCATTTGAGATGATTGTAAAGGATGAAAATCCATGGGCTATTATGTCCTCTTACAATATGATAAACGGCTACAGAGCCTCTGAAAGCGAGGATCTTTTGACAGGAATACTGCGTGATGAATGGGGCTATGAAGGAATGGTCACAAGCGACTGGTGGACCTGTGGCGAGCATTACAAGGAGACAAAAGCTGGAAATGATCTTAAGATGGGAAATGGATATCCTGATCGTGTAAAGAAGGCTTATGATAAGGGTGCAATCTCTCGTAGTGAGATGGAGACCTCTGTAAAGCGTATATTAGGATTAATATTAAAGCTTGATTAAATTTTACTCTGCTTTATGCAAACCTACCCGGTTCATAATACCCGATACTTATTATACAAAAAAACAAAAACGGACATGCAAAACTGCCATGTCGTGTTTTTGTATTTGTATATCTTCAATCATTAATTCTGTATTTTAGCATATTCCTCAATTTTACATACATGCTCTTTTGTTTTTTCATCATAGTTAATTGCCACAAGCAGGATGTTTCCCGTATATTGCAATAATGAATTCGGATACTGTCTCTCACGAATCTGCTGCATGGCTGTATCCGCATTCTTATTCCATTTCAGCTCCACAACAAGCGCCGGATAATCATTTATATACTCAGGCTTCGGAATATAAACAAAATCAGCAAAGCCACGCCCTGTCGGTAATTCCCTGACCGGCTTAAAATAATAGTTCATTGTTCCAAGGTAAGCAATGGCCAACACACTGCTAAGGGAGTTCTCGTCATTATATTGAATCACAGAGGTATACTCCATATGAATCTGCTCAATTTTTGCTGCCACAGTATTTACATCTTTGTTTATTGTTGCATTAAACAAATCTATTGACTGTCTCTCAAACTGCATGATTTCATCCCATTTGTTTTCCTCAACCGCATCCATAAGCTCATTGCGAAGCTCTTCATTCGGAATATATGCCATCTGATTTTCTGATTAAAAGCCAGATATCCAAGATGTATAAGCAATGTCAGCACATCATCTTTGTTTTTAAATGATACCATATCATCTGAAACGTGGTTGTTCTAACTTTTATCTCATTTCCTGAAATCATTGAAATAATAGCGGCTCTTAATCCATCAAAATCCATGTCAATAAGCGGAATCAGAGATTCATATGTGCCGGTCTGTGACCAATAGCTTTGGAAGCTGCCTCTCATCATCACGCTCACTACCGCTTTTGGATTATACACATGTTTACCCGAAAGCATATAGCCATCATACCAGTTTTTTACTGCTTCATAATCCCTGTCATACTTTTTGCATAACTGCTTAACCTCATCATCTGTAAAGCCAATATATGATGCAAGCGCTCCTGCATCAAGCATTGTGAACTCTTCAAAATTGTTAAGTGCTGACTGAGTTTTTAGCTTTTTAATAGGAAGTATGCCGGTAAGATAAGCTAACGCAATATACTTTGTCGGCTCTGTCCCTTTAAACATTCCTCTGAGGAAATTAATATATTCCTCCTGCAGTTCCTTATTATTAGCCTCATCTCTTATCAACACATCCCACTCATCTATTATGATAACAAAGGTATTTCCTGTGGCTGCGTTTATATAAGACATGCTCCATAGGCTGTTTTAACAGTGTCCGGTATCACATCACCATATGCTATTATAAGCTCATCAAGAATACCGTTATTGATGTATTTCACGGTGTTTTGCACTTCGCCCGCATCCATCATGCACCACTGGACATCAATATGAATAACATCATATTTATTAAGGTTTGTCTCAAAGGAATCAAGCCTGCCTACCTTTAGAGTGGAAAACATATCAAAGGAATCACATCCTCTGCTATAATAAGCAGCAAGCATATTCGCCGTGATGGACTTTCCAAAGCGCCTCGGTCTGCTATTGCATATGCATGCCATATCAGAACCTATAACCTTATTGGTGTATGCCAAAAGCATAGTTTTATCCACATACTATTTCCGATTTCAATGTCTTTTGAAAAGCTTTATTTCCCGGATTTAAAAATCTTCCCATGAATTTTCCTACCTTAATGAAATAATTTAACAACCTATACTACATGTTAAGTATAGCAGTTTTTAATCAACTTCACCATATCAACTTTGAATTATATACAATTTAAACTATTACTTTCCATAAATATTGTACTCAGGCACATCCACGCCATCTGTTCCGGCATAGTATGACATCTCCACCTCGTTGAGTCCTTTTTTCTTGTCAAGAATCACATTGTACTGGGATGAATATATAACATCTCCATTTTTATTAAATCTGTATTCAATATTCACTCCATCTTTGCCTTTTAATGCCTTTCTTGGAATCTTTGCAAGGAAGATACGCTCACTGTCGGAAATCTTCTTCACCTCGACTGCATCCACCCATTTGAAAAATACTGGTGCCGCCACTCTTGTATCATCCATGCTATAACTGTCGTAATCATAGTAGGCTGTGTCATCATCTTCTGTATCCTTTAACACATGATAGCCCATCTGTATGCTGTCCACGCCATCAAGACCGGTATCATTGTTGTTATAGCTGCCCGAATCGTAAGGCGAATATACATATAAAAGGATAAGCTGTGAGCTCTTTACCTCATCTATGCTATCTCTGAATAAATGTTCAGCCTTTATATGAGACACATTGAGCTGTCTTAAGCTGTCATTCGTCTCACCTGCCAGCTGTCTTGCATACATGGTGACCATCCCCTTATTTTCCATAAAGTCTGCATCTGCTGCAAGCGCCGGAGATGCATCCGTGGAAAGTGACATCAGATATTTGTAGTCTGTATCCTCCATACATACTGTATTGTACCTTGCAACCAGATAATCAGGCCTTGCAAATGCAAGCACAAGATAACATACCCCGATTACTATTATTCCGTACCGAAATAGCGAAAAAGCAGGTTTACATATAGATAAAATCACTCCGAGCATAAACAGTGCTATCACTCCAAGTGCCCAGAACACACAAAGCCTGGTGGCTGTCAGCCCGTACTCTGACACATACAGTCCCATACGGTATGCGCTTGATGCAATCATGACATATGTGCATAAAGTTATTAAAATTAAAAATACATTTAATATTTTATTTTTCCTGAACAATCCACTTCCGAGCAATACGATAATCACATTAAGTATACACACGAAAAGTAGCTGGAAAAAGCCTTCTCTCGCGTACCTGGCGTAGGTATAGCCGCTTGGAAGCTGCATAAGTCCCCCGAACAGATACACAATCTGTATAAAACAGAAAAATACATATACCACTGATATAGTTGCAGCTACAGTGATACCAATTGCAGCCGGAAATGCCAGAGTCTCAACCGGTGCATCCGATATACGCTTCTTGCTCAGATACTTTATACCACAGTACGATGAGAAAAGCGCAAATACAAAAAGAAATACAACCTTGCTCACTGTAAAAAAATTGATATCAGCAAATATTTTCTTTATTACTGAGGCAAAAACCGCATCCGCAGAGCACAGCAGCACCACTATCAACACAACCAGAGGAAAGGCAATTGCTATTCCGATAAACACATAAAGCATTCTGTGTTTTTTCACATGCCCCTCTCCGGCAGTTGCATTTGCACTGTCACCGACCACACTTTCACTACCCATATTGTCACTATCCATGCGCTCATTTCTCATATAGTCGGCAATATCCATAAACGGCTCAGCTATACATCCAATCGCTCCAAACACTGCCTGAAATGCCGCAGCGATATACTTTATGAGCCCCCACTGTCTGTCATTGCAGAAATTGTGAAGCAGCATAAAAACAAGAAACACAAGTATCCAGCAAAAATTAAATCCTTGTATAATTTTATTACCGTTCAAGCCTGACGAAAGGCCTGTGAGTATCATCATCACACTGTACCATATGGTGAGTGGCTTTGCCTCTATATGAAGTATCTTCATACAATACAGGCTGTATACTCCTGTGACGATTGCAAACAACGTAACAAGTATTCCACCTGTATTCTCATACAGGAAAATGGTGTACAGCAGCGCATATATTATCGTAGGTATACATAGCCTGCCAAAGAAATCCGCGTTTCTCCTGCTTTGTTCACGCCGTCTTTGCTCCGCCTCCTGCTGCATCTTCTGCAGTTCAATACCCGACACCCCCATATGTGGCTGTGAAGTCTGTGGCGTGTTCTGTGAAAACTGTTGGGGATTCATGCCCCCGATATTATTATTGTCCATAGCTACCTCCTTACTCTCGGTAATACATCGAATTGCATGCATGTACCGATGATACCTTTTGACCCTTTAATCATATATTTATTTTCTCATATTTTTCACTTACCGGCAAGCTAATTGTACTACACAGTTTTCAGTTTTGCAATAACTATTTATCGTATCTCGATAAATAAGTTGTAATCATTATAAAAGTCAGGTAAATGTCACATTAAAAATGAGGAAATAGTAACCTGAGACGCGTAAAAAAAGTTGTTTGAAAATGTTAAGGATTACTGATAAATCGAGTAGGAGCGGTGACTAACCGCCGTCCTCTCACAGCACCGTACGTACCGTTCGGTATACGGCGCTTTCAATAGTTGACGTGCACAGACTGATAGGCTGTGGCTAAATCGTAAAAGCCACTGTTTATCAGTCTTT
>ENA-OUNI01000698-OUNI01000698.1-human-gut-metagenome-genome-assembly--contig:-NODE-698-length-15231-cov-7.901947_pt1 | contig 15231 bp, 15 predicted proteins | sample MGYA00242499_ERZ504580 | MGnify/ENA primary metagenome ERZ504580 (study PRJEB26092, sample SAMD00036315) | human gut metagenome | host: Homo sapiens | study: EMG produced TPA metagenomics assembly of... | reverse complement strand
CACGCCGCGCCCCGACCTGGCCGAGCCGTACGCCGCCAAGTACTACGACGTGGTCGACTGGGTGTGGAAGAACAAGAGCTTCCACATGGCCGAGGCGCTGCTTGAGGGCCTGTACCCGTACTACGCCGACCCGGCCACGCTGGTCGAACTCGGTCATCGGTGGCTCGCCGACCATGAGGATGCCGACAACGCCCTGAAGCGCATCGTGCGCGGCAATGTGGAATCCTCCCAGCGCACGCTCAAGGTGCGCGACTTCAACGCCGCGCTGTAAGGCGGCGCGACCGACCCATACGAAACGCCCTTCGCGTAACGTGCGCCTGCAAGGCCGCCGTTCGCGCGAAGGGCGTTTCGCGTGCATGAGTATGTACCGGCGGTGCGGCAGAGTCGTCGTGTTGCCGTATCGCCGTGTTGCCGTGATTCGTTGTACAACTCCCGCATATCAGCGAAACGCAGATGTTGTGCACCTACGGCGCTGTACAACTCCCGCAAACGGGCAAAATATACGTGTTGTACAGTGACTTGAGCCGCGAAATCGTTGATTTCAAGCCATTCTCTTATCGCGCCTAAATATCTGCCGTCGTACAACTCCTGCATAATGCGTAATCGCGGACGTTGTCCAGCGTGATGTACCGTGCCGTCACATGCCGCGCCCCTGCGACTGCGCCGTTCACTGCCCGTATACCGAAATGTTATGGGAAAGGGGTATTGCTGAAAGCTTCATGAGAGTACACTTTCGGATTGTAGGGGGTTCATCATGAAACTCCTCGGCGATATCATCCAAAGACGGCGTGAGCCGGGAAGGGCAGGTTCATGGTTTCTCGTTGGTCGAGGGTGAAGGCCGGGTGCGCGTTCGCGCTGGCGTGTGTGTTGCCTTGCGCGTGGACGCCCGGCGCGTTCGCGGCGGATGACGGGCGTTGGCCGGTGGCGAACGATGTGGTGGCTGCCGCGTGGAAGCAGGGCATTGATGGTTCCGGTGTGAAGGTGGCAGTGCTGGATTCGCAGGCGGTGGAGGATTATCCCGCGTTGAAGCATGCCTCGATCACATACAAGCTGGGACGATTCCATAACGTGGATGACAAGACGGTCGAGTGCAAGGTGGACGGCAAGCCGTTGACCGCGACGATCAAGTCCGGTGAAGGCGGCTACTACTCCTCGCACGGCACCGACATGCTGGCATGGATCGTGGGTGATGGAAGCAACTACACTTCGAAGCGGCCCGGAATCATGGGGGCGGCGCCCAAAGCGGACGTGTTGCATATTACGGATGGGGCGGTTAATGCGGGGCCTGCTGTGACACCTTGCGATCAGAAACTCGCGGGTGATGCGACAAGCGACAGTGGTGCAGATGTCAAGACGGCGGTGGACTGGGACGCTCGCATCCTCAACCGTTCCCAGGGAGGTGATCTCGTCAGCGCGGATTATGCCGGGTATGTGGATGCCCTGCGTCATGGGGTCGTCATGGTCGGAGGACGTGCGAATGACATGAATCCCGGCTTGGATGATCTGACCGGCGACCCGCGCAGCATGGAGACCTTCCCCGGTGTGGTGATGGTGAACAGCGTGGACGAGTCCGGGAACCTGGCTTCCACCTCGGATGTCATGGACGGTAATGTGGCGGTGCTGTCCTATGGCATGAACGTATTAGGCCCGGTCAATCCTCTTTCGAATGTATACAATATCGCGGGCAATGGCGGCACGTCGACCGCGGCCGCGGTGTTGTCGTCGTACCTGGCGTTGGCCATGCAGAAGTGGCCCGACGCGACGGGCAACCAGATCATCCAGTCTTTGATACGCAACACGAAGAGCGGCAAGGGCAAGCCGGTCATTGACCCGGAACGCAAGCGGGGGTTCGGCGAGGTGGACCTGAATGCGCTGCTGACGGTCGACCCGACCCAGTACAAGGATGTGAACCCGATTCTGGAGTACCAGATGAAGGCGGCCGCCCAATACCCGGATCTGAAGGACTGGTACACGCAGGATTGCAAGACGAACCCGGACGGCGTTGGCACCGCGCGGATAATGTCCCGTGTGAGGCCGGCTCATCGGGCGGGAGTACGAGCGTCAGCAGGCGGCGTGGAAGAAGGTGGAGCAGTGCCGTTCCGATGGCGGCTCCGACTGCATGCAATACTCCGCGACGAACACCGCCGATGGTTCGACCAATAACACCACGACACCGAACGGGCAGGCCAAGCCCGAAGGAGACCCGTCGCAGAGCGCTTCGTCCGGCATGCCGGTGTGGCTGTGGGGCGTGATCGGCGCAGGCGTGGCCGCTATAGCCGCGGGCGTGATAATCGCCCTGGTGGTGTCTCGGCGGCGTAGGACGCGCGCGCGGATTCCCGTATCCGGTGTGGCATATGGCAGTGTTCGATCATACCCAAACGGACCCGTGCCATCCCGCCATATTCTGGTGGATCACAGGGAGTGGGGGCCAGGCTCCGCCTGCCGAACCGGGTGCCGGAACAGCCACCTAGCCAGCCGCAGCAGCCATATCCTCAGCAGGTCCCCCGGCAAGGATTCGCTCCGCCGCAACCATACCCGCCGACTGAACCGGCTCCCGGAGTTCCAGCCCCTGACAACCATGGTGGCAATGGAAACTCCGGCGGACATGGACGGCATTCAGGGTAATGACCACAGCAGAGAAAGCCCCAATCGGCCCCTTCTCTCATTGGCAAATGACTCGCGAATCTGCTTGTATTCTCTCACATGCCTTTCTCCGAAACTGGCAATTGCGCGTGATTTGGGCAGTATTCATGGATATGGGTGCAATCGCTCCGCCGGCCGGTTACGATGGTGCTCGGTATGTCGAAGAGACGGCGGAAGCGTCGAAGCAAAGGAATCGCAGATTATGCCGAGATTGTTTGGAACCGATGGCGTTCGTGGATTGGCGAACAGGGATTTGACCGCGCGTCTGGCGCTTGATCTGGGGGATGCCGCCGTGCGCGTGCTGGGCAACAGTGCCGTCAGGGAAGGCCTGCCGGAGGGCCGCCGTCGTGCGCTGATCGGCCGTGATACGCGCGTGTCCGGTGATTTTCTGGCGTCCGCGCTGTGCGCCGGCATGTCTGCTGGCGGCTTCGACGTGATCGATGCGGGCATCATCCCCACGCCGGGCGTCGCGTTCCTGACCTCCGTGCTCAACGTCGAGATGGGCGCGGTGATCTCCGCGTCGCACAACCCCATGCCCGACAACGGCATCAAGTTCTTCGCGCGCGGCGGTTTCAAGCTGCCCGACAGCAAGGAGGACGACATCGAGGCCGTGCTCGGTCAGGACTGGGACCGTCCGACCGGCGCGGGCGTCGGCCGCGTCTCGCATGAGACGGTGACCGCCACGAACCTGTACATCGACCATCTGGTGTCGACCATCGCCCCGCTCAACCCGGACAAGACCCAGCCCAAGCCGTTGCGCGGCCTGAAGATCGTGGCGGACTGCGCGAACGGCGCCACATCGGTGGTCGCTCCGGAGGCGCTGCGCCGCGCCGGCGCGGAAGTGCTGGTCATCAACGCCTCCCCGGACGGATACAACATCAACAAGAACGCCGGTTCCACGCACCCCGAGCAGCTGCAGGCCATGGTCAAGGCCACCGACGCGGTGATGGGCGTCGCGTTCGACGGCGACGCCGACCGATGCCTCGCCGTGGATGAGGACGGCAACATGGTCAACGGCGATCAGATCATGGGCATCCTGGCCCGCGCCAAGAAGGAGGCCGGCAAGCTCGCCGACAACACGCTCGTCGTCACCGTGATGAGCAACCTCGGACTCAAGCTCGCCCTCAAGGACATGGGCATCAAGACCGTGCAGACCGCGGTCGGCGACCGCTACGTGCTGGAGGAGATGCTCCGCGGCGGCTACACGCTCGGCGGCGAGCAGTCCGGCCACGTCATCAACCGCGAGTTCGCCACCACCGGTGACGGCACCCTGACCGCGCTCACCCTGTGCAACGAGGTCGTCAAATCCGGCAAGAGCCTCAAGCAGCTCGCCGCGGACTTCCCGCAGCTGCCGCAGCAGCTCGTCAACGTGCCGAACGTCGACAAGATGGCCGCCACCACCAACGCGGCGGTGCAGGCCGCCGTCGACAAGGAGTCGAAGCTGCTCGGCGACACCGGTCGCGTGCTGCTGCGACCGTCTGGCACCGAGCCGCTCGTGCGCGTGATGGCCGAAGCCGCCACGCAGCAGCAGGCCGACGAGGTGTGCGACCGGCTCGCCAAGGTCGTGGCCGACGAGCTCGCGCTGTAGAACGAATAACGGCAATACCGCAATACCAAGGAATCACTCGTATGTTCGGAAAAAACACGAAAGTCGACCTCGAACTCAACCGTGAGGTCGAACAGCTCCTCAAAACCGGCGGCAAGGAGCGAATCCTGCCGATCGTGCAGGCCGGCGAACCGGTGCTGCGCCAGCAGACCGTGCAATACTCCGGCCAGCTGAGCAAGGGCACGCTGAACAAGCTCATCGACACGATGCACACGACGATGCTGGAAGCGCCGGGAGTCGGCCTGGCCGCCACACAGATCGGCCTGGGGCTCGCGCTCGCGGTAGTCGAGGACCACGTGCGCGACGACGAGGACGATCCGCGCGAAATCGCCGAATTCCCGTTCCACGTCATCATCAACCCCAGTTATGAGCCGATCGGCGACGCGACCCGCAGCTTCTACGAAGGCTGCCTGAGCTTCGACGGATATCAGGCCGTGCGTAGGCGCTGGCTCGACATCACCGCACGCTGGGCCGACGAGAACGGCAAGCAGCATGAGGAGCGTCTGCACGGTTGGCCGGCGCGCATTTTCCAGCATGAGACCGACCATCTGAGCGGCGAACTGTACATCGACAAGGCCGAGATTCGCAGTCTGACCACCTACGAGAACCTTGAGGATTTCTGGTGCGACGACCCCGTGCCGACCGACGCCGCCGAGGAACTCGGCTTCGAGCTGTAGGCCGGGGCTGGGCCGACTCTGGTCGCGGCTGGTTACGGCTAACTGCTGGACAACTGCCGCAAAAGTCGATAATGCGGGAGTTGTCCAGCAGACGAACGCGAAGAAATCCCCCCCCCCACGAGCCGATTGCACACGAACCGTATACGTGCTTTAGACTCGGCGATCCATCGCGGCGGACGAGCGCGTCACAATACCGCCGCGAGATCGGCGCGGGCGTCGGGGAACGTGCGGCAGTAGCGTTCTGCCTCGGCACTCAGCCGCTCGTCGACGAGCAGCCGCTCGTAAATCGGATTGCGGGCGTAGCGTCCGGATCCGTCATCGTACGCCGTGACGATGCTCCGCACCTGCCCGGCCCAATCCCGGCCGCTGATCGCGCGCAGCTGGGCGATGGTGTGCAGGTCGGAGGGGTCGTACGCCTCGACGATGCGCTCGCGGTACATCGCCCTGAGCTCGTCCCAACGTCCCAGCGCCTCGAATGCGGCCTCGCGCAGGGATTCCCACTCATACGCAACCAGATCCTCCGGGAACATCACTGTGTATTGGTTCGGCCGGTCGCGCTCCACCATGTCGATGAAGCCGATGAGCTCATCCCAGCGCTCCGCCGCGATAAGGCGCGCCGCGTAGGCATCCGCCATGCTTCCGATTCGTGGTGGCTCACCAAGAATCGGTCGGCGTCGGCCGCATCACCGCTCACGCGCATCAGATCATGGCGCAGGAACATGATCGATTCCTCGAACTGCTGGTGCGCCGACAGCGCCACCGTGCGCTTGATGAGTTCCGAAGCGTCGGCCGTCGAGTCGGTCGCGGCCTCGGCGGCGATGACGCCATCGTCGTGTGCCGTTTCGCCGTCGCATCGCCCGTCCTCGTCGATTTTCGCCTCCTTGGCGAAACGATCCATCGTGTCAAGGGCGCTGTTCAGCGCATCATAGGCGAACATGCGCGTATCGTCCCATTGCGCGAACGACAGGCCGCACGACAGCAGCTCCACCATCTGCGTCGCGTTCAGCTGGAAATCCTCGTTGCAGGCTACCCGCGTGATCAGTCGCAGCGCCTTCTCCCCGTCCTGCGGGTCGGCGTTGCGCGCCACGGAATCCATGTACACGCGCACGTTCTGGATGAGCTCCTTGAGATAGTCGAAGCCCTCGCCGTCCCGGTCCGCCGCGTTGCCCACGAATCGCGCGGTCATCTCGACCGACTTCGCCAGATTCGTGGTGGCGTCGACCCAGCGCGTGCTCATCAGCGCGTTGCCGACCACGGCATCCACTCCCGACAACGCCTGCGAGTCGATGCGGAACGTGGGCATGTCGTTGCGCGGCATGGACACGCCGTCCTCGGTGCGTTCGGCGGTCGGCACGGTGGATGAGATGGAGTCGAAGTACCATTGCATCGTCAACCCGATCACGTCGGCGACCTCGTTGGGAGCGGCGACGGGCACATTGTTGCGGTTGTCGTCGTCCTGGGCGGACGCGTCGGAGATCATATGGTTCCACAGAACGTAGGGCCGTCGAAATCCGTTGATGCCAGCCAGCTGTCATTGACGAAATCCACGACGTCGTCGAGCTGTTGCCGCGGATCCACGCTGATCGAGGTGGTTGAGCCATCCATGATTCTGCTCCCTGGTTCCGCTCCGTGGTTGCAAGCGTACGTGTAGTCTATCGCGATTGACGCTCCGACGTCGGCAATGGCGGATAATGGAGACCGTGAGCGAACAAAGCGTAAACCATGACGAGCGGCGGCAGGCGGCGAAAGGCGCCGGCGATGAGATGACGGCTACGGGGAAGGCCGAGGGAAAGGCCGCGAGGAAGACCGGTGGATCCGGCAAATCGGGCGCGAAGGCCAAGCCCGGCGAACGGTATGAGCGGGGCACGCGCAGCTACACGATGTCGCATATCCGCGGGAAGGACACCCGCATCGAAGTACTTGTGCGCCGGTACCTGTTCTCGCGGGGGCTTCGGTTCCGCAAAAACGACAGGCGCTATCCCGGCCATCCCGACGTGGTTCTGCCCAAATGGCATACGATCGTGTTCATCAACGGATGCTTCTGGCATGCGCATCAGGGATGTTCCAAGTATTCCATTCCCAAATCCAACGTGGAATTCTGGACCGCGAAACTGACCCGCAACCATGACCGCGACATCGCGCAGCACGCCGCGCTCGAATCCGCCGGATGGCATGTCATCGTCGTCTGGGAGTGCGAGCTCGCCAAGCCCGTGCGCGAGGCGCGTCTGGAACGGCTCTACACCGAGATCACCGCGCCTGGTTCCATGGCGTCCAATGAGCTTGCTGGCCTCGCCAATGCGGCCGGTTCCGTCAATGCAGGCGGTTCCATCGTATAATTCCCCGATTACCGGCTCCACATCCGGCCATAGTCCCGTGAACGCCCGGTGAAACGGGACTTTGCCGGGAGGGTGGTAGGCAATTACAATCGGTGGCAGTACCGAATGGACGGCAAAGGGTGATGCATGATGAGTGAGACGAAACAGCCGACGATGTCACGACGCGCACGCGAGGCGCAGCCGTTCCGGGCAATGGTGTTCGGCGAGAGGGCCGACGAGATGATCGCCCGCAGCATCAGCGTCATCAAGCTGAGTCTGGGGGAGCCGGATTTCGGAGCGCCGCCCGCCGTGCGCGACGCGATGCGAGAGCAATATGATGGCCGCGCGCTGCCGTACACCGCTGCGCTGGGCCTGCCCGAGCTGCGACGCGCCATCGCCGACTTCTACCATGAACGCCATCATGTCGACATCGACCCCCGACGCATCGTCATCACCGCAGGCGGGTCTGCCGCACTGTTGCTGGCCACCGCGCTCACCGTCGACCCCGGCGATGAGGTGATCGTCGCCGACCCATCCTACCCGTGCAACCGCGAACTGATCCGCTCCTTCGAAGGCGTGGTGGTGGACGTGCCGACCAGCGCGGCCACCCGCTTCCATCTCAACGCCGAACTGGTCGACCGCGCGTGGAGCGAGCGCACCAAGGCGGTGATGGTCACGTCGCCGTCCAACCCCACCGGCACGACCATCGACTTCGACGTGCTCAAAGGCGTGTGCGACCTGGCGCGATTCCGCGGCGCGTGGCGCATCATCGACGAGACATACCTCGACCTCGCCGACCGGGAGCCCGACGGCAGCGAGGTCAGGTCCGCGCTGCTCGCCGACCCGGACGCGATCATCTGCAACAGCTTCTCCAAATTCTTCGGCATGACCGGCTGGCGTCTCGGCTGGGCGGTGGTGCCCGAATACACGATCGAGCGGTCGACGATCTGGCGACCAACTATTATCTATGCGCGCACACACCCACCCAGCATGCTGCGCTCGCCTGCTTCACGCCCGAATCGTTGGCGGTGTGCGAGGAACGCAGACAGGAGCTGCTCGCCCGCCGCCGCATCGTCGTAAGTGGTCTGGAGCGCATCGGCCTGCCGCTCGAAGTGGTTCCGAACGGCGCGTTCTACGCGTATTTCAGCGTCGCGGGAACCGGTTTGGACGCGTGGACGTTCTGCGAGCGTGCGCTGGAAGAGGCGCATGTGGCGCTGACCCCGGGACGGGATTTCGGCCCGCGACCGCGGACACGCATGTGCGGCTGTCCTACGCGGCGTCGCGCGAGGCGTTGACGGAGGGCCTGTCCCGGCTTGGAAAGTTCGTCGCCTCGCTGCGATGATTCTCCGATAACCGCGGCCGGCCTTGGGTGGAATACCGCGCGCATGCTGCGGCCGCGCCGGTGATACAGTGAGATGCTATGGTGAATTTGCGTTCGCGCGTCACTCGATTGGGCGTGCTTGACATCGGCTCCAACACGATTCATATGCTGATCGTCGACGCTGCGCCCGGCGCGCGACCCGATCCCGAGGCCAGCACCAAATCCACGGTGCGGCTGATGCAGTATGTCAAGGATGACGGGTCGATCAAGAAGTCCGGCATCGAGCGATTCTGACCGCCGTGGATCAGTGCATGGAACTTGCCGAGGAATACGACATCACGCAATTGCTCGCGATGGCCACGTCGGCCATCAAGGAGGCTCCCAACAGCAACAAGATCCTGCGCAAGATTGAAGAGCGCATCGGCCAGAGCGTGACCGTGCTGTCGGGAACGGACGAGGCCCGCCTGACGTTCCTCGCCGCCCGACGAGTTCCCCAAATCCAAGCATCCGGCGCATGCGTGGGCACGTCAAAGACGTTCCGCTCATTGGCGCGTCTGGCGGGCGCGGTGCTGCGCCAGTCCGGGCGCGAGGACACGTGGATCATGACGCGCGAGCAGCTGGAGGATTGGATTCCCCGGCTTGCGGCCATCGAGCCGGAGCAGCGCGTGGCGTTGCCGGGCATCACGCCGGAGCGCACGATGCAGATCGTCGGCGGCGGCATCGTGGCCGACGAGATCATGAGGTCCCTGAACGTGCATGAGGTCGAGATCTGCCCGTGGGCGTTACGCGAGGGCGCGATTCTGCGCTGGCTCGATCAGTTCGGCCGCACGCGGCTGGGTTTCTGACCGTTGCGGTTTCTGCGCGCAGCGTCTAGATGCCGCGCCGGTGACGGGGCAGCTACTGCTCCAATTGTGCCAGCTGCGTGCGAATCTTATGCAGTCTGGCGTAAATCTCGTTGCGCTGGGCGGGGTTCTTGGCACGCTGATGATCACGCGACAGCTTCTCTTCGTCGGCTTTCAGCGTGACGATCTGGTCCCGGCGGGCGATTCGCGCGTCCAGATTGGCTCCGTCCGCGGAATCGAGAATCGCCTGCGCGCACAGCGAATCCCACAGGTCGTCCATCGTCTTCGCGCCGCCGTCGGCGTTCCCTTCCGGTAGTTCCAGCGTGACCTCGCCGGCCGGCCTCCATTCGCCGGAGAACACTTTCGTGATCGGCACATGACCGGCCCGGACCGGCACGTTGCGGCGCACGGCCAGCGCACACTCCTCGCGTACCGCGCCTTCGAACTCGCCTTCGTGCACGCAGACGAACACGATGCCGGATTTACGCTGTCCGGCGATCAGATCGATCACCTCGACGGGGATGCCGGGCGTGTTCACGCGCAGGCCAATCACCAGCACCTCGGGCATCTTGCCGCTGCCGGCGCCCATCGCCGTGTTCGCGGGCCGCAGCAGCGCGAGCATCGTGATCGAGGCGATGTCGTTGACCAGTCGCTGCTTGAGTTTGGACGATACCGGCGCCTTCGCCATGAACAATCCCTTCGGCAGCGTGCCCTTCTGCTCGGGAATCGCCGCCGAGGCCGCAGTCCCAGCGTCAGGGCGGATACCTCGCCGCAGTGTGCGACGGTCAGGTGTGCAGCAGTCATCATCGGCCTCCTTGTGTTCGCCTCCGGCGGCAGGCCCGCCTGTGCGCATTGCTCCAATCCTAACCCCATCCGGGCGCGCCGGGACGTGATCGTCACAAACAGGCCGGCCGTGTGCTCCCTGCGCGAAATACCGTTCCTCCGTTACGCTATGCTGTGCATACATCGACGAGTCGGGCGACGTCGCGGACGGGTGCCGCTGACAGGGGAGAAGGACATGGCTTTCACGGATGACCAGCTGGAGAGATATTCGCGGCATCTGATTCTGAAGGAGATCGGCGTACGCGGACAGAAGAAGCTGCTCGCCGCGCGAGTGCTGGTCATCGGCGCGGGCGGTCTGGGATCGCCGGCCGCGATGTATCTGGCGGCCGCCGGCGTCGGCACGATCGGCATCGTCGATGATGATGTGGTGGACCTGTCGAACCTGCAACGTCAGATCATTCACGGCACCGGCAACGTCGGCATGCCGAAGGTCGAATCGGCGGCCGAAACCGTCACCTCCATCAACCCAGGCGTGACGGTGAAGCCGTATCACATACGCGTATCTGCCGGCAATATCGCCGAGCTGATTGCCGGCTACGATGTCATCGTCGACGCCGCGGACAATTTCTCGACGAAATTCCTCATCAACGACGCCTGCGTTCTTGCCGGGAAGCCGTATATATATGGTGGCGCGCTGCGGTTCGAGGGCCAGCTCATGACGTATGTGCCCGGGCGAGGCCCCTGCTACCGCTGCATTTTCCGCGATATGCCCGCGGCCGGCGAGGTGCCCAGCTGCAAGGAGGCCGGCGTGCTCGGCGCAGTGGTCGGAGTGATCGGCAGCATGCAAGCGGTGGAGGCGGTGAAGCTGATACTCGGCGTCGGCAAGCCGCTGACCGCCCGTCTGATGACGTTCGACGCGCTGGCGATGACGTGCCGCGCCGTGCCGTTGCCGGAGCGCGAACCCGATTGCCCGGTGTGCGGCGAGCATCCGACCATAACCACGCTGGATCCGGCGCGATACATCCAGCCGGCGTGCGGCGTGTGAATGACGGCGATTCCGCCGTTTAATAACGCGCCATCACCGGCGTCTATCACCACGCTGCAACGGGAGCCAGACATCTGGCATAGGCTCATGAACGGATACCGTGCGCCTCGGCGGCCAAAGGCGCACGGCGCGCGCAGGCGCTGGCATGAGTCACGAACATATGAGGGGAGCATCTGACATGACGGACAAGCGCATCAATTCACCGCTGGCGGACGACGACGGCGATGCCATCAAGCGCATCACGCCGGCACGATTCGCTGAGCTCGACAAATCCACGGTGACGCTGCTGGACCTGCGCGAGCCCGACGAGGTGTTGGTCCATGGCCTTGATGGCGCGATCAATATCCCGTTCAACCAGATCGGCACGAGGCTGAGCCAGGTGCCGAACGACAAGCCGGTCGTCGTGTTCTGCCGGGTGGGGGATTGGAGCGAGCAGGTCACCGAGATCCTTGCCGATCGCGGCTATGACGCCATCAACCTTGACGGCGGATTCCAGGCGTATCGGGAGTATCTCGCCTCTCTGCCGCAACAGCGGGAGAACGACGTCGACGATGGTGATGCCCGGCCCGAAAAGCAGGCGAGGGGAAGCGCCGCGACGCTCTCCATCCCGGCCGCGGCGCAGCAGATATCCCTGCGCGGCCCTGAGCATGAGAGCAAGTCGACGGGGGCCGCCGACTCGGCCGCCTCGCACGGCAGCAATGGAGATACGGACGGCGCGCAGCCTCACGCGGTATTCGTCGACGCCAAAGGCTCAAGTGCCCCGGTCCGATCGTGAAGATCGCCGACACGCTGCGCCCGCTGCCGATCGGAACCCGACTGACCGCCGAGGCGACCGAAGACGCTTCCTGTCAGATATCGCGGTGTGGTGCGAACGCACCGGCAACCATCTCGTCTCGCTCGAACGCGACGAAAACGGCGTGATTCATGTCGTCATCGACAAGACCGCGCACATGCCAGCCCCCGGCGCTCCCGCCGCCGCACCGCAGCAGACCGGCTTCAACCCGGATGGCGGCGACGTCCGCCATGACAAGACCTTCGTCGTGTTCAGCGGTGACCTCGACAAGACCATCGCCGTGTTCATCATGGCGAACGGCGCCGCCGCGATGGGCCGCAAGGTCACGATCTTCTTCACGTTCTGGGGGCTCAACATCCTGCGCAAGCCCAAGCGCGTGCGTGTCAGGAAGACGCTCATCGAGCGCATGTTCGGCATGATGATGCCGCGCGGCACGCGCAAGCTTGGCCTCTCGCGCATGAACATGGGCGGCATCGGCGCGAAGATGATCCGCTGGATCATGAAATCCAAGAACGTGGAATCACTCGAATCGCTGATGAAGCAGGCGACCGATCACGGCGTGCGCCTGGTCGCATGCCAGATGTCGATGGACATCATGGGCATCCATCAGGAGGAGCTCATCGACGGGGTGGAGCTCGGCGGCGTCTCAACGTTCCTCGGCTCCGGCGAGACCAGCGACATGAGCCTGTTCGTCTGACGGGACGCGGCGAGGCCGGTTGACAGTCGCCATAGGTGTGCGGCGTAGAATACGGAAGGCGAAGGAGACCCGCATGACACGCAAACTCATTCTCGATTTGGATACCGGCATCGACGACACACTGGCAATCGCGTATGCGCTCGCAAGCGAACAGGCCGATGACGTCCGGCTGATCGGCATCACCGGCACCTATGGCAACGTCACCGTCGAGACCGGCATGCGCAACGCGCTCGCCGTCACCGACCTGCTTGGGCATCCCGAAGTGTCGGTGTATCCCGGTCTCGACCGCCCGTCGACCGCACCGGAAAACTTCCGCTATTCGCCGTCGGCAGGAACGCGGCGCATCCACGGCGACAACGGCATCGGCGACATGACGATCCCCGATTCGCGGCGCTCGCCGGAAACGACGGCCGCGGCGGATTTCATCATCGACGCGGCGCACACGTACGGCAAGGACTTGGTCATCGTGCCCACCGGCGCGATGACCACGATCGCCGAAGTCTGCCGTCGTGAGCCGCACATCGGCGAGCTCGTCGGTTCCATCACGTTCATGGGCGGTGCGCTGACCGTGCCGGGCAATGTGACACCCGGCGCTGAAGCGAACATCATGCAGGACCCGGAGGCCGCCGACGCCATCCTGCGCAGCGGCGTGGAAACCACGATGATCGGCCTTGACGTCACGCATCAGCGGTGCTCACGCGGCGCGACATCGAGCGATGGCGGCGGCTGGGCACCGCGGCGGGTGATTTCCTGGCGGGCATGACGGATTTCTACATCGACGCGTATTCGGCGACGCAGCCCGAGCTGGAGGGGTGCGGTATGCACGATCCGCTTGCCGTGGCCGCGGCGCTCGACCCGACGCTGGTCACCACGCTGGGCATGAACCTGCAGGTCGACTTGGAGGGCGCGTATCGCGGCAGGACCATCGGCGACCGCGCTCACGACCGGCTCACCGACTCGCACAAGACCACGCAGGTGGCCGTGCGCGTCGACATCGCGCGATTCAAGAGCCAGTTCCTTGACCGGATCACGGCGCTGGCCTCCCACTGATCACCGCGAGACGGGCGGCTGCTGATCGCCGCGCGGCGCTTGACCATTCCCCGCCCTCTTCCCGCGAGTCCCATGTACATTGGTCGTGATGGGACTTTCGCGGGATGGCGGCGGAGCCGAGCCGAGGCGAGCCGGGTGAAGGGGGGGCGGTCAGTGCAGGATGTCGACCGGCGTGGTGTTCTTGTTGCGCTCGATGATCGCGCAGACCTGCCCCGGGGTCTCCTGCGACACGTAGGCGCCGCCGCGAAGCGTGTACGACACGGTGCTCGGCGATACCCCCGCCGCCTTCGCCACGTCTTTCAGCGTTGCCATGCGTCACCGTCTCATCCGTCATCGTGAGAGATCATCCATTTCCCCGGTGGCCGGTTGGAATCATCATCCCCGCTGCGCTGCCGCCCTCCTCATGCCGCCTTGGCCCGTCCTGTCGGCGGCGGTGCTGGAGGTGACGCGCACGGGGATGTCATGCATGATGCCGGTCGGTCACTGTTCTGCACGCATGCTATCGGGCGTCGCTGGAAGGTCTGTGACGACGATGTCGGAAAATGGCGCTCTCAAAACTCGCAGAGTGACGGCACCCTTCAAAACAATTGGAAAATAAGGGATTTCAACAACCGCCACTGTGCGCGTGCACACACAGAGTGACGGTACCTCGCACAGTGACGGTATATTCCCGAAATGTCTCGTATGGTATGGATGCGCGGGGATTGGGATACGGGCGATAGACTCGATAGTTATTCAAGGATGATCGAATGATTCGGTAAACCGTGCCCGTTGATATCAGCGGGCACGGTTCCGCTCGTTCTGCTCGGGTCTTCCAGTCGAATGGGTGCCCCGGATGCGATTCGAACGCACGACACCCGCTTTAGGAGAGCGGTGCTCTATCCCTGAGCTACCGGGGCAACGAATGACCATTATACATGTCGGGCGGATATGCGCGTATCGTGCGCAGTGTGAAGCCCGCAGACCGCCGCGCATACGTGCCGGAATGGGGAATGATTCTCGGGAACGATGGCGTCCGCGGTTCAGGGGCGTTATCGTATGAGCTTGTATGCGCGACGGCTGGAAGAATACATGTCGTTGCGTACCGGTTGACGGACGACAGGGGAGTGGCGAATGGCAAACGCGCGAGGATCATCACGGAACGCCTACGGCTCGGCGGCTCGGCGGTCCGGCGCGTCGTCCGGCACTGCGAAAAGGCCCGCCGCGAAAACAAGCGCCCCACGCGGCCGACGCCACCGTCTCCTTGGCGTCTTGTCGGTCATATTCGCCGCTCTCGCATTGGCGTGCAGCGTCCTGCGCATGCTCCCCGAGGACCTGCAGGCGCTGCCGTACATCCCCGTGATCGTATCCGCGACGCGTGGTTCGTGATTCTCGCCGTGCTCGCGCTGATACTGTCGGTCATCTCGCGCCGCTGGATCGCCATGCTGATGGCGCTCGCCTGCATCGGCCTCCAGGTGTG
>ENA-OUNI01000696-OUNI01000696.1-human-gut-metagenome-genome-assembly--contig:-NODE-696-length-15249-cov-10.938368_pt1 | contig 15249 bp, 23 predicted proteins | sample MGYA00242499_ERZ504580 | MGnify/ENA primary metagenome ERZ504580 (study PRJEB26092, sample SAMD00036315) | human gut metagenome | host: Homo sapiens | study: EMG produced TPA metagenomics assembly of... | reverse complement strand
CGCAGCTCGGCGGGCAGGCGCTTGCCCACGGCGTACATGGCCTCCAGCATCTGGTCGAAGGGGATCAGCTGGCGGATGCCGCTCAGGGACAGTTCTGCTGCAATGAGGGCGTTGGCCACACCGGCAGCGTTGCGGTTCTGGCAGGGGTACTCCACCAGCCGCCTACGGGGTCGCACACAAGGCCCAGCATGTTCATCAGCACGGTGGAAGCTGCATCCAGACACTGCTGCGGGTTGCCGCCCATCAGCTCCACGGCGGCAGAAGCAGCCATGGCAGACGCAATGCCCACCTCGGCCTGACAGCCGCCCACGGCACCGGCCACGGTGGCGTTGCGCATGGCAAGATAGCCCACGGCACCGGCGTTGAACAGGGCATCCACGATGCGCTGGTCGGAGATGCGGTAGCACTCCTGCAGGGCCAGCATCATACCCGGCACCACGCCTGCAGAGCCTGCGGTGGGTGCAGCCACGATCAGGCCCATGGAAGCGTTCACTTCCAGCACGGCCATGGCGTAGGTCATGGCCTTCTGCAGCACATCGCCGCAGATGTTTTTCTTCTTATTATAATGTGTTTCCAGCTTTTTGGCCTCGCCGCCAATGAGCCCGCCCATGGATTTGATGGGCTTTTTCAGCGGCTGGGTGGCAGAAGCGTGCATGATCTCCCATGCCTTTGCCATGCGGTGATCCACAGCATCCCGGGGCGTTTCGCCCAGAATGCACTCCCGCTGGCGCATCACTTCCGAAATGGGCAGTTGGTTTTCCTCACACAGGTCCAGCAGCTCCTTGGCGGACTTGAAATCCATGTTCATCGCTCGTCCCTCCTTACGGCTGCACGACCATTACATCGTTGATGTTCGGGTTTGCCAGCAGCAGCTGATCCACACCCTCGGGCAGGCGCTCATCCGACTCCACGATGGTGTAAGCCGTGTGCCCCTTTTCCTCGCGGAACAGACGCATGAACGCGATGTTCACGCCGCGGTCGCTGAGGATCTTGGTGATGTGGGCCACCACGCCGGGCTTGTCCTTCTGCACCACGATGAGGGCGTTGTACTCGCCGGTAAAGTCCACCTCCACGCCGTTGATCCGCACAATGCGCACCTTGCCGCCGCCAAGCGATTCACCGCGCACGGTCATCACCTGACCGGCCGCATTCTCCATGCGGATATCCACCGTGTTGGGGTGGATGTCGGTCTCCACCTCATTGGGGGTGAAGCTGTAGCCAAGGCCGCGGTCGGTGGCAATGGCAAAGGAATCCCGGATGCGGGTATCATCGGCCGAAAAGCCCATGATGCCGCCCAGCAGGGCGCGGTCGGTACCGTGGCCGTGGTAGGTCTTGGCAAAGGAGCCGTAGAGGGTAAAGTCCGCCCGCTTCAGCGGCGGGGCGATCATCTTCTGTGCCAGAAAGGCGATGATCTCCGCGCCTGCGGTGTGGGAGCTGGAGGGGCCGATCATGTTCGGGCCCAGAACATCAAAAACACTGATAAATGCCATGGGGTGTCACTCCTGTCAGGTCAAGAACCGCGCCGCGCATCAGACGCTTGCGCTGCTCTTGTTGATGAACTTCTGGTAGATGGTCTCCACGATCACGCCGATGGCGTTGTCGCCGGAGACGTTGCAGGCAGTGCCGAAGGAATCCTGAGTGATGTACAGAGCCACCATGATGGCGCAGATGGGGCCATTGGGGTCACCGGCCTCAGCGCCAAAGATCATGTACAGGAAGGGCAGAGCGGTCATGATGGAGCCGCCGGGAGCACCGGGAGAAGCCACCATGCAACGCCCAGCGTCATGATGAAGGGCACCACGGTAGCAAGGCTGATGGGCAGCTGGTTCATCAGGCAGACGGCAGTTGCGCAGGCGGTAATGGTGATCATGGAGCCTGCCATGTGGATGTTGGCGCACAGAGGCACCACGAAGTTGCGGATCTGCTCGCTCACGCCATCAGCCGCAGCGCACTGCAGGTTGACCGGGATGGTGGCTGCAGAGGACTGAGTGCCCAGAGCGGTGGTGTAGCCGGGGATCTGGTTGCGGATCATCTTGAAGGGGCTCTTGTGGCTCACAGCGCCTGCAACGCAGAACTGCAGGAAGATGCAGACCAGATGCATGATGATGACCACCAGGAACACCTTCCACAGGATGCCCAGAATGGCGTAGGTCTTGCCGGACTTGGTCATGTCGATGAAGGTACCGCAGACGTACAGGGGCAGCAGCGGGATGATGACGCTGTGCAGCACCTGATCGATGATGCCGGAGAAGTCCTTCATGCCATTATAAAGTGTATCACCGATGGTCTTGCCGCGCAAGGTGGACAGGCACAGGCCCAGCACGAAGGCCAGCACCACGGCAGACAGGGTGTCCAGCAGCGGAGGGATGGAGATGGAGATGTAGCTGACCAGAGAGTTGTCAGCCGTGGCGGCGATCTGTTCCAGAGCGCCTTCGCTCATGAAGCTGGGGAACAGGCTTGCGGACACCAGATAGGATGCCGAGCCCGCGATCAGGGTGGAGCCGTAGGCCAGAGCCACCGTGATGAGCAGCAGCTTGCCTGCGCCGCTCTTCAGGTCGGCAATGCCCATGGTGACGTAGGCCACGATCATCAGCGGGATGATGAACTTCAGGAACGAGCTGAAGATGCTGGATGCCGTGACGACGACCCGGCAGAACCACACCGGGAAAAACTGGCCGATGATGATGCCCAGCACGATGGCGATGAGCAGCTTCGGCAGCAGTCCGAGCTTGAATTTTTTCTTTTCCATAAGAATAAAATCCTCCTTTTCCTATCCTGACCTTTGTGCGGCACCTGACAGCGCTCTCTCCGCCGCAGCCCGCACGGCCAGCCTTTCATGAAACGTCAAATTTTCACTTGACGTGTTGACACATTTAGTTTAACATAGACATATGCATGATTCAAATTCATAAAACTAAAGTTATGGTTTAAAAATCTTAATAGCAGAGGAGTTTTGCCATGGAAGTGCGCCAGCTGAACACCCTGATCCGTGCCGCCCAGTTCCAGAGCTTTTCCAAGGCAGCGGAAAGTCTGGGCTATTCCCAGTCTGCCGTTACCGTGCAGATCAAAGCGCTGGAAGATGAGCTGGGTGTGCGCCTGTTCGACCGCATGGGCAAGCGGGTGATCCTGACCGCACAGGTCAGTGCTTTCTGGAATACGCCAACAGCATTCTGGATACCATCCACAACGCCCGCCGCGCCCTGAGCGAGGATGCCGAGCTGGAGGGCTGCCTGCACATCGGCACGCTGGAATCCCTCTGCTTTTTCCGTCTGCCCGGCCTGATGCATCAGTTCCGGGTGGAACACCCCAAAGTCAGCCTTCGGGTCACTACCGGCTCCCCGGAAGAGCTGATCGAAAAGATGGAGCGCGGCGAGGTGGACCTCATCTGCATTCTGGACGAGCCCCGCTACTCCAACAGCTGGCACAAGTGCAACGAGATCCCGGAAGAAGTGGTGTTCGTGGCTTCCCCGGACATCGACCTCGGCCACCCCGGCCCGTACCGGGTGGCAGAGCTTCTGGACAAGCCTTTTTTCCTCACCGAACGCAACGCCAACTACCGCCGCACCTTTGACCGGTTTCTGGCTTCCCGCCAGATCGAGCTGATCCCCAGCCTTGAGATCAGCGATACCTCCTTTATCATCAAGATGCTGGAGCGCTCCTCCGGCATTTCCCTGCTGCCGCGCTTCGCTGTGGCCGAGTCTGCGTCCAGAGGAGATCTGCGCATTCTGGAGGTGTCAGACTTCCGGCTGACCATGTACCGCCAGATGTTCTACCACAAGGATAAATGCTGCACCCGGGAAATGGACGCCTTCATCCAGCTGGCCTCCGGGCCGGACCTTCCGCTTTTATAATGCAGATAATACAGAAAGCAGCAGACCCCCGGGCGGTAAACCGCCCGGGGGTCTGCTGTGCTGAGGAGATTTCAGGAATTTGCAAAGCATTGCGCAGACTGTGTACAGGCACAGCCCCGCAGATGAGGATGATCAAGCAAAGAAGGAGATGATGAGTGCTACCAGGAAGCCCACACCGCCAACCAGAGTTCCATGATGGTCCAGGTCTTGAGGGTGGTCTTTTCGTCCATGCCCACAAGGCTCTTCACCAGCCAGAAGCCGGAGTCGTTAAAGTGGGAGCACACGGTGGAGCCGCCGGCGATGGCAGCGGTGACGCAGGCCAGATACAGCGGGCTGAGTTCGCTGATGCCGGGCATGGCGGAGATGATGCCTGCTGCCATGGTCATAGCCACGGTAGAGGAACCAACGGAGATGCGCACCAGAGCAGCCACGATGAAGGCCACCAGAACCAGCGGCAGGCTGGCGTTTGCCACGCGTTGCCGATGACGTCGCCCAGACCGGAGTTCTGCAGCATGTAGCGCAGCACGCCGCCGCAGGCAGTGACCAGCAGGATCATGCCGGTGGGCTCAAGGGACTTGGTCATGATCTTTTCCAGCTGGGCATTGTTATAGCCGTGACGGGTGCCCAGCAGATACATAGCAGCGATGGTAGCCAGCAGCAGAGCCATGAAGGGCTCACCGAGGAAGGCCAGAACGGGCTGGATGCCAGCCAGAGCGGGCACCACTTTTGCCACAGAGTTTGCAATGATGAGGACCAGCGGGATCAGGATGATGCCCACAATGGTGCCGAACTTGGGCAGCTTGCTCTCGTCGATGTCTGCCTGCTGTGCAACGTGCTCGGGCACCTCGATCATATACTTCTTGCCGCAGATGGAGCCCCAGATGGGACCGGCAGCGATCATGCGAAGATGCCGCAGAAGATGCCGATGAGGATGACCCAGCCAGATCAACGCCCAGCATGCTGGCCACCAGAACGGGGCCCGGCGTGGGAGGGATGAAGGCGTGGCCGACAGCCAGACCGGCCAGCAGAGGGATGACATAGTACAGGACCGAGCGCTTGGTGCGCTTTGCCAGAGAGAAGGCCAGCGGGATCAGGATGATCAGACCGGCATCAAAGAACACCGGCATGGCCACCACCAGACCTGTGATGCCCAGCGCCCATGCGGCTTTTTCGTCGCCGAACCTGCGCACCATGGTCACGGCCAGCGTCTGTGCGCCGCCGGATTCTTCCAGAATGGCACCGAACATGGAGCCAAGGCCCACCAGAAGAGCGATGCCCTTTAAGGTGTTGCCGATGCCTTCGTTGACCGAGCCGATGATGTCAGACAGGGGCATACCGGCCATCAGGCCGATGCCCACCGCACCGATCAGGATGGAGATCATGGCGTGGACTTTGAACTTGATGATAAGGATGAGCAAAAGGATCAGGCCCGCCACTGCGGCGAACACGAGCCGCGCGGCGTCCGGGGTTGCAACAGCTGTCATAAACATTTCCTCCATTTTTGATGTTATGTTTGCTTTGGGTCTTATTTCAGCGCCGTCCCCGCAGACGGACACCGGATTCCAATGGTTTTTATAGACGAAGCAATATCCGCTTTTTTGTTTTTGGCGTAACTTTATCCAGACCGTTCAGCAAAACAACGCTGAGCAGTTTATTTTTTGTTTTTGGTTTTTATCGCAAACGAAGCGTTTTTACTCCATATATGCACCCTTCATGGGGCTGACGGCGTGCTGAGAGTAGAGTTTCAGCAGGCCCTTGGTGTACTTGGGAGCCTTGGGCTTCCAGTTGGCACGGCGCTGGGCAAGGATAGCCTCCATCTCTTCGGGGGTCTTTTCCTCACCGTTCACGCCCACGATGGCAAGCTGGCGGTTCGGCACATCGATGCGGATGAGATCGCCCTCTTCCACCAGAGCGATGGGGCCGCCCACAGCAGCTCCGGGCTGACATGGCCGATGACCGGGCCGCGGCTTGCGCCGGAGAAGCGGCCGTCGGTGATGAGCGCCACGCTGGAAGCCAGCTTCGGGTCGGCGCAGATAGCCTCGCCGGTGTAGAACATCTCGGGCATGCCGCTGCCGCGGGGGCCTTCGTAACGGATGAAGATGGCGTCGCCGGGCTGGACCTGCTTGTTCAGAACGGCGCTGATGCACTCTTCCTCGCTGTCAAAGGGCTTTGCGCGCAGGGTGGCGTGGAACATGTTCTTGGGGCAGGCGGTGTGCTTGATGACACTGCCCTCCGGGGCCAGATTGCCTTTCAGGATAGCGATGCTGCCGTCGGTGCCCTTGGCGTTGTCAAAGCTGTGGATGATGTCCTCGCGGGTGACTTTGATGCCCAGGCCCTTGGTCTTTTCCTGCAGGATCTCGTCGCAGTGCTCGTAGAAGCCGTTCTTCTTCAGGTCTTCCAAGTTTTCGCCCAGCGTCTTGCCGGTGACAGTCATCACGTCCAGATGCAGCATGGACTTGATCTCTTCCATCACGCGGGGTACGCCTCCTGCATAGTAGAAGTACTGTGCGGGCCAGTCGCCGGAAGGACGGATGTTCAGCAGATAGTGTGCGCCGCGGTGCATCCGGTCAAAGGTGTCGGCGTCGATCTCAAAGCCGAACTCGTGGGCGATGGCGGGCAGATGCATGGTGGCATTGGTGGAGCCGGAGATGGCGGCGTGCACCATGATGCATTCTCAAAGCTCTTCATGGTGACGATGTCCTTGGCCTTGATGCCCTCGCCACCAGCTTCATCACCTGAACGCCGGCATCATAGGCAGCCTGCTTCAGCTCCGGGGCGGTGGCCGGCATCAGGGCGGTGCCGGGCAGCATCAGGCCCAGAGCCTCGGCCATGATCTGCATGGTAGAAGCGGTGCCCATAAAGGAGCAGGCACCGCAGCTGGGGCAGGCATTGTGCTTGTAGTAGTCCAGCTGCTCGTTGGGGATCACGCCCGTCTTTTCCCATGCGTCGAACTTGCCGATCTGTTCCAGCGTCAGCAGGTCGTTGATGGCGCAGGCGGGGTCATTGACCACGTACTTTTTGGGCAGGGTGTGGGCTTCCATCACGCCGCCGGTGACCACGATGGCGCTCATATCCTTCAGGCGGCCAATGCTCATCAGCATGGCGGGCATGGACTTGTCGCAGCTGGCGATGAACACGCCGCCGTCGTACACGGTGGCGTTGGCCTGAGCCTCCACCAGATTCACGATGGCATCACGGTGGGGCAGCGAGTAGTTGATGCCGTCGTGGCCCTGTGCGATGCCGTCGCACATATCGGTTGCAAAATAGCGTGCAGCCTTGCCGCCGTGGGTGTTGACTGCCTGTACAGCCTCCTTCACGAACTGATCCAGATGGCGCTGCCGGGGTGCTGTCGCCAAAGGTGCTCTCCACCATGATCTGGGGCTTTGCAAGGTCGTCCACCTTCCAGCCCATGCCGATCTTCAGCGGATCGTTTTCCGGTGCCAGTTTACGCACTGCCTGAGAACGCAGTTCCATGATCATACCTCCAAAATGCTCTTTTCCTGCTTTGCAAATCGTCCTTTTGACTGTCGGACATCTTACATGTTCATTCTAATCGAATCCCGCCTCGTTTGCAAGTTGTCGCAGTCAGAACCCACTTTATGACAATAACCAGCCCATTTTTTCGTGCACATTGCTCTGAAATCTTGGATACATCATATAATCTAATCAGTTTTTCGACTTTTCTGTATCATTCGTCTTAAAAAGTCATCAGACAACTTCAGGCATAAAAAGTCCCCGCACAGACCTTGCACTGTGCGGGGACGTAAAATGCGGCGGCGTCAGGTTTCCCATTCGCCGTCGTAAAGCTTTCGGATGCAGTTGCGGTTGAAGTTCAGGTGCATCACCATGGCAGACCGGGCGCCAATGGGGTCATGCCGGGCAATGGCTTCAGTGATCATGCGGTGGGTCAGGATGGTCTCCTCCGTCAGCTTTTTGTGGGTAACATTCACGAACATCATGACCGCCGTATCGATAATGGGGATCAGCTGCTCCACCACCATGTTCTTGCTGCTCTCTGCGATGCAGGTGTGGAACGCGATGTCGTCCTCGATGTACAGATCACCGCTGTGGATCTTGCTCTCCACCCGGTCGCACAGGCGCTGGATGCGCTCAATGTCCTCGTCGGAAGCGTTCAGCGCTGCCATCTCGCCATGCCCGGTTCCAGCAGCAGGCGCACGTTCACCAGATCCAGCGCCAGTGCGTTCTTGTCCTGCACGCTGCGCAGGTTCAGCGGGTCCGAAAGGCCCTTGGCGGTCGTGACCACATAGGTGCCGGAGCCGCGCCGCACCTCCACGATGCCCTTGCTGGAAAGCAGCTTCACGGCTTCGCGCACCGTGCTGCGGCCCACACCGAATTTTTCGCCCAGTTCAAATTCATTGGGCAGCTTGGCTCCCGGCTCCAGCGGGGTATCCAGAATATAGTGGTAAATTTCGTCCTCCACCTGTTCGGCAAGGAGTTTGTTTTTCAGATGGGAAAATTCGCTCATGGTTGTTCCCTCCCCTGTTTTTTAATTTATTATAAGGCAGGGCAGCAGACAAAAGCAAGGGCTGTCCTCATTCACAGACAGCCCTTGCTTTTGGGTATTTTATTCGTTTGCGGCCTTTTCCAGCTCCGCTTCCTCTGCGGCGGCTTCGGCCTCCTCCTGCTTCTGGTACTCCAGGAAAGCCGACCACATGGGTTCGATGTCCTTGCCCTTCACCCGGCGGTCGAAGTAGTTACGGGTGATGTCCACCACAGTGCCGGACAGCACCAGCACGCCGATCAGGTTCGGGATCATCATCAGACCGTTGAAAGTATCGGAAAGATCCCACGCAAGGCCCAGCTTCATGGTGGCACCCACCACGGTCATGCACACAAAGACCACCTTGTAGATGCGGCTGCCTGTGGTGCCGAAGAGATACTCCACGGCCTTGGTGCCGTAGTGGCTCCAGCCCAGCGTAGTGGAGTAGGCAAACAACAGAATGGAAACAGCAATGAACTTGGGGCCAAAGCTGCCAAATGCGGCGGTGAAGGCCTGACCCACCAATGCGTTGTCCTGCACACCGGCCAGTACAGCGCCGCTCTGCAGGTCTACCACGCCGGTGGTCAGGATGACCAGAGCAGTGAGCGTGCAGACCACGATGGTATCGGCAAACACCTCAAACACGCCCCACATGCCCTGATGCACCGGCTCCTTGACGTTGGAAGCGGAGTTGACCATGACGGCAGAGCCGAGACCGGCTTCGTTGGAGAAGGCACCGCGCTTGAAGCCCCAGGTGATGGTCTGGCTGATGCCGTAGCCCAGCGCACCGCCGCCTGCCGCGTTCAGATTGAAAGCACCCTTGAAAATAGCCGCAAATGCCGCTGGGATGTTGCCCGCGTGCAGCACTACGATGATGAGCGCGCCTGCAATGTAGAACAGGGCCATGAGTGGCACCAGCTTTTCGGTAACAGCGGCAACGCGCTTCAAACCGCCAATGACGATAAGGCCGTGACCACCATCAGGCACAGGCCGGTGACGAGGGTCGGTACGCCAAAAGCAGCGTTCATGTTGCCCGCGATGGAATTGATCTGGCTCATGTTGCCAATGCCGAAGGAAGCCAGAATGCAGAAACAGGCAAACAGCACTGCCAGCACCTTGCCCAGCTGTTTGCAGCCCTTCTTTGCGCCAAGACCATCGGTGAGGTAGTACATGGCACCGCCCGACCACTCGCCTTTTTCGTTTTTGCGGCGGTAGTACACGCCCAGCACATTCTCCGAAAAGCTGGTCATCATGCCAAGCAATGCCATGACCCACATCCAGAAGATGGCACCCGGCCCACCGGAAACGATGGCCGTTGCCACACCCACGATGTTGCCGGTGCCGATGGTGCCCGCCAGCGCCGTGCACATGCTCTGGAACTGGCTGATGGCCATATCCTCCTTGCTGGTATGCGCGGTGATGTCCTTGTTGGTGAAGATCGCGCCGATGGTGTGCCGGAGCCAGTAGCCCATTTTGCGGAACTGGAAAAAGCCCGTGCGGGCACTCATCCAGAAGCCGGTGCAGAACAGCAGTGCCAGACCAAACGGCCCCCACACCACGCCATTGATGGCATTGTTCACCTGCGTGATCATCTCGACCATTCTCTCTTTCCCCCTATACACAAAACAAAAGCGGACAGAACCCACCAAAGGCTCTGCCCGCAAAATTCGGAGCGCTCTCATTTTCCGCAGCCGGGGTGCGCCGCATTCCCGGCTGCGCCCCATTGCGCAAAGACGATGGCTCTGTCCTTTTGCCTGAGAGATACAGCCGCTTTCCCTGCGGCCTTACACCTTCGGCACCCACTTTACAAGCGGGCTTCTCCAGAGTGCACGGTCTTTCCCCGCCGTGCACGTCTTTTTCAGTTCTTCCGGCGCACAGTTGTGCGCGATAGAAAGACTATACCATATTCTGTCCTTGTGCGCAAGACATTTTGTATATCATACGCTGCTTTTTCATCTATTATGCCGACAGATGAATTTTGTTTTGGTATTACTTTTGTCCTCCCTCATCATAGCGCTGCCATAAATTTATTTTACTTTTCTTTTGGCTCTGCGCCTTCAAACCCCCGGGCTTTGCCATCCGGGCTGGCATCGCCGTTTTCTTTCGCGGTCTCGTAAGAATCTGTGCCGTAATAGGCGCTGGCGGGGCCGATCTCCAGCCAGAAGTCCTCCCGTTCTTTCTCTGTGGTCGGTTCTGTCTCTTTTTTGTTTTTCATCTGCAAACGCCTCCTTTTCTGCATAAAGTCTTGCCTGCAGGCCAAAGCTTTATGCAAAGGAAAGGCGGTGTATCCCATGCGCAGTGGAGGTTGGAAGCCCTTTTGGGCAGCACTGTTTGCTTCGCTGCTGGTGCTGGTGCCGCTGGTGGGCGGCACGGTGCTGCTGTCCCGTCAGCAGCTGAGCACCCAGCTGCGGCAGGCTGCCCGCAGCGAGAGCGGTGTGCCCATCCAGCTGCCCAAGACCACCGACCAGCTCACTGTGCTGCTGTGCGTCTCCGGCGAACAGCCCGGCTTTGTGCTGGCCTACCTGAACGCCAGCCAGAACTGCGTGCATCTGCTCAGCGTGCCTGCCGTGCTCACCGTGCCTTTTGCAGAAGAAGAAACGTCCCTTGCCCGCTGCTATGCCGCCGCTGGCCCGGCCCGCTGCCGCGAAGCGCTGGCACAGGTGCTGGCCCTGCCGGAGGGCACAAGGTATCTGGCCTTTTCTCCCGATGTGCTGGAGCGCATTGCCAGCCGGTACGGGCCGGTGCGGGTAGCTTTACCGGCGCACTGACCGAGGAAGAGCTTGCCCGCTATGGCCGCAGCCGGGCCGTGCAGGGCATTTCCGCCGGGGACGCGCACGAATTCCTGTGCCAGTTGCAGGCCGACGAAGCCTTTTCACCAGTACGCACCGCAGCGGCCCGCGCTGCCGTGTGGGATGCGTTTCTCCGGCAGGATCTGGACCTGCTGCCCGCCACCCTGCCGGATGCCCTGCGTGCCAGCAGTTCGGCCCTGCTCACCGACCTGACCGCGCTGGACTATGACGCTTTGGAACGCACACTGGAATTCCTTGCCAACAACAGCGCCGCTGTGGCGGCGCAGGCCCTGCCCGGCCAGTGGAATGCCGCCAGCGGCACTTACACGGTCACGGATGCTTCCCGCGCTGCCATGCAGACCTTTTTCAATGTTTCGCCCACCGAGGCGCAGGCCTCGTCCTTCAGCGAGCCATAACCCAGCACCAGCGTGCCCGCCGCTGAGGGTGCTTCTCCGGTCAGGTCGTAATCGCTCAGCAGGCTCAGCTGCACGCCTTCGGCTTCCGCCGCGCAGCGCAGCGCAGCATCCGGCGGCGGGTCTTTGAGCTTTGCCAGCAGGTTCAGTCCGGTGTGCAGGCCCGCAAGGGTCAGCTCGCCGGGAGCAAAGGCAGTGTTCAATGCTGCCGCCAGTGCGTCCCGCCGGGCCTTGTAGGCCACACGTTCCCGGGCCAGATGCCGGGTGAAGTAGCCCTCGGTGATAAAGCGGGCCAGCGTCTGCTGCTCGAACCGGCTCACCGTGCCGGAGTAAAGGCGGTATTTTTTCCGCCATGCAGGCAGAAGATGCTCCGGCAGCACCATATAGGCGATACGGATGCTGGGAGCCAGACTGCGGGAGCAGGTGGAGAGGTACACCACCGGGCCGTCTGCACCCGCCATGCCCTGCAGGCTGGGCAGAGGCCGGGTATCAAAACGGAACTCCGAATCGTAATCATCTTCTATAATATACCGCCCGCCCGGCCTGCGGGCTGCCCAGTGCAGAAGCTCGGCCCTGCGGCCCGCAGGCATGGTAACGCCTGTGGGGAACTGGTGGCTGGGCGTGACGTAGCACACCGCTGCATCCGACCGGTTCAGTGCTTCCACCGAAAGGCCGTCCTCGTCCACCGGCAGGCAGCAGCAGTGCACACCGTTGTTCTGCAGCACCTGCAAAGCACGGGGGTAGCCCGGCGTTTCCACCGCTGCAGGGCCGGGCAGCAGCGGTGCCAGCAGGCCCAGCAGATATTCCAATCCCGCCCCCACCACGATCTGATGCGGCCCGCACTGCACACCGCGGTATTCAGAGAGATATTCCGCCAGCGCCTGCCGCAGGGCCGGGTCGCCTGCGCATCGCCGTGGGTGAGCAGCTGGGGCGAAGAATAGAGCAGCTCCTTTTGCAGCCGCGCCCATGTGCGGAACGGGAACAGCTCCGGGTCTACCCCGCGGGTGGAAAGGTCGTACCGCACCGGCAGCACAGGCGGTTCCGGTTTTGGCGGTGCGGGCTGTTCCGGCCCGCCGGCAGGCCGGGACGGCAGGGCCAGATATTCCTGTACATAAAAGCCGCTGCGCTCCCGCGATTCCAGATACCCTTCCGCCGCCAGCATCTGATAGGCGGCATCCACCGTATTCACCGAGACGGACAGCTCTGCCGCCAGCCGCCGCTTACCGGGCATCCGGGTGCCCGCCGCAAGGGTGCCGCTTCGCATCTCTCCGGCAAGGCTGCGGTACAGCTGTTCGTACAGCGGTACGCCAGAAGAAGCATCCAGCGCCGTGGTCAGATGGACCATAAATCATCCCTCCTGTCTGGGTATTGCATCAAACTGACCCCATTAAAAAACTTTATTCTGGGTATTTTCATGGTGTCAGTTCTGCGTATAATAGGAGCATACCCGCTGGACACCCAAATGTCAAGTAGAATTATAGGTAAGCGGTTGCGAAGCAATCAAAGCCCCAGTGAGGCTTTGAAGCGGCGAACGGTCTTGCCGCAGGCAAGATGGAAGGGCCTCGCCCTGACAAGTTCGCATGGGTTTGCGCTGGTATTTTGGAAAATTGGAGGGAAAGTAAAATCATGTCTACTACTGCAATGTGGCTGCTTCTGGCAGTCGTTATCATCGTTATTCTGTTTGCAAGTGTGCTGTACAAGCGCACCTTCACCACCAAGGAGCTGGCCCTGACCGGTGTCATGGCCGCTTTAAGCCTTGTGGCCTATCTGTTCTTCCGTGTGCCGTTCTACGGCGGTTCTTCGTTCCATCTGGGCAACACCTTCACCGCCCTGACCGCCCTGCTGCTGGACGGTGTGTCCGGCGGTCTGGCCGGTGCCATTGGTCTGGCGCTGGCCGATATTCTGGCCGGTGACCCGGGCTACGCCGTCACCACCTTTGTGCTCAAGTTCATCATCGGCATCACCTGCGGTGCCGTGGCGCACAAGGCATTCAAGCTGCGCGACCTCGACAAGCACAGCTCCGGCTATCTCGTCAAGGTGATCGTTTCTGCCGGTTCCGGCCTGCTGCTGAACGTGCTGACCGACCCGTTCCTGGGCTACTTCCGCAATGTGTACATCTTTGGTCAGGAATACACCGTGGCGCAGGCGCTGACCAAAATTGCAGGCGGTGTCACCTTTGTAAACAGCGTGGCCTCCACCGTGTGTGCGGTCATCCTGTACCTCGCCCTGCGTCCGGCCCTGGAGCGTGCCGGTCTGCTGCCCAAGGGCGAAAAACACTAAGCGATCTCTCTATCCTGATACAGCACTGCTGCCCTCACCTGCCGGACTTCTCCTATCCTCCGGCGGTGGGGGCAGTGGTGTTTTTCGTGGACGACCTATCACACGGAACTCCTCCAGTCTCGCATTCGCTCGAAAGCCCCCTCGGGGACGGGGCTTTTGACAGAAACCGAAACAAAAAAGCGCTCGTCACACAATTCTGCATGACGAGCGTTTCTGCTTTTTATCGCAATTTTCAAAAATAGTGCCTATTAAACCGGCATATTTGCGATATGCCGTTTGCGGATGTTGCTTGTGCATTAAAAACGCAAACTGCTATCATTACAGCTTTTCAAATACAAGGAACCGGAACGAGATATCGGTTTCCAGCTGGGACAGCGCAGCAAGGCGCTCCGCCCCGCCGCGCGGCGTTTTCCAGTAATAGGGTGTCATGGCGAACAGCGCTTCCAGCTGTTCGTGGGGCACCGTGACGCGGCCGGTCACTTCCCGTTCCCCAATGGCGGCAAAACCGTCATAGGCGATCTGCTGCACCGGGTTTTTATAGGGCTTTTCGTAGAGCACGGCCTTCATCTGGTACAGATGTTCGGCACCGGGCACCACATAGATCATCCGTCCGCCCGGGCGCAGCACCCGCAGGAATTCCTCCTGTGCAAAGGGCGAAAAGCAGTTCAGCAGCAGGTCGGCCCAGCCGGTGCGCACCGGCTGGCTGAAGCTGGATGCCACCGCATACTGTGCCGTGGGCAGGGCCTTGGCCGCAAGACGCACCGCAGGCTTTGCGATATCAAAACCCGCCAGCTGCACCCGGCGGCCTTTTTCGGCAAGCGCCTGCGCGATGCAGCGGTCGTACCAGCCCTCGCCGCAGCTGCATCCAGCAGATGCAGCGCCGCCTCCGGGCTGGCAGGCTGGCCGTACTCTGCGCACAGCTCACCCACCGCTTTGCCAAAGATGCCGTAGTATCCGGCATTCAGGAACGCGCGGCGGGCGGCCACCATCTCCTTGCTGTCGCCGGGGGCTTGGTGCGCATGCTCTGCACCGGCAGCAGATGCCAGTAGCCCTCCTTGGCGCGGTCAAAGCAGTGGCCTTTTGTGCATTTCAGGGTGCTGTCGCCGGTCAGTTTCTCCCCGCACAGCGGGCACTGCCATGGGGCAAACGGTTCATTTTTGCTCATACTTCGTCGCTGTGGTCCTCAATGGGTGCAGTTGCACCGCCGTGGGCGTTCATATACTCCTCAAAGTTCGTGAACTTCTGCTGCGGCGGACGGCGGCTGATGAGCATAAGGCCCGGGTCTTCGTCCCTTGCAGCAGCGGCACGGCCGCGGCGGCTGCTCTCCGCTCTGGGGGCACGGGCCGGTGCAGGCTGTGCATTGCGGGACGCATTCTGACGGCCGCGCTGGCCGTTGTTTGCACCGCGGCCCTGCT
>ENA-OUNI01000695-OUNI01000695.1-human-gut-metagenome-genome-assembly--contig:-NODE-695-length-15254-cov-9.611027_pt1 | contig 15254 bp, 20 predicted proteins | sample MGYA00242499_ERZ504580 | MGnify/ENA primary metagenome ERZ504580 (study PRJEB26092, sample SAMD00036315) | human gut metagenome | host: Homo sapiens | study: EMG produced TPA metagenomics assembly of... | reverse complement strand
CTGCACAGCAAAAGGCGTGCACTTCCGCAAAGGAGGTGCACGCCTTTTTGATTTCCCGATCTTACTGGCCGCCCGGCTTGTAGTGCAGCACCCGCTCCGACACCAGCCCGTTGAAGAACTGGATGAAGGGCCCCAGGCAGAAGGCACAGATCAGCGTACCGATGCCCACAAGGCCGCCCAGCAGCCAGCACAGCAGCGCACACAGTGCATCGGTGAACACGCGGCAGCCGAAGTACGGCACCGGGGTGTAGTCCCGCAGGCCCAGCGAGAGGTAATCGTACGGGGCGATGCCCAGATCTGCCGTCTGGTACAGCGAAGCCCCCAGCGCCGTGACCGGCACCGCCAGCGCCACCCACAGCAGCTGCACCGGCAGGCCCAGCGCCTCGGCCGGGCCAAAGTGGGCTGCAATGGGTCGTAGAAGGCCGTGACAATGAACCCGACGCCAATGCCGTTGACAAAGGTGCCCAGGCCGATGTACTTGCGCCCGAACCAGAACTGCAGTGCAAAGAACAGGATGTTCGTGCACAGGTTCTGCACGCCCAGCGAGATGCCCAGCATCTCGGCCAGACGCATATTCAGTGCGCTGATGGAGTCGTTGCCAAGGTGAGACTGCTTGAACAGTGCAATGCCCAGCCCGATGATCACAATACCGACCACCATGCCGAGGATGCGCCGCGCCGAGGGCATCTGCGGGTTCTTTTTCATGATTCTGTTCTCCTTTTTTGCACCAGTTTTACAACGTTCGTTGAAAGCTCAGCGGTGAAGCTGCGTTTCGATTCTTGCCCTGTCTAGTCCTTCGCCAATGACGATGAGCACATCCTGCCCCTGCGGGATGGGTTCCAGTGTTCTGCCGGCAGCGGTGGCGTTCAGCTCCAGCCAGCCGGTGGTGCCCTGCGGGTCCGGTGCAAAGCCCTTCACCCGCAGCACATGGCCGCAGGCGGCATCCGCAAACAGGTGGTCGGCAGCGGCCTGCAGCTGCTGCAGCGTCAGGTGCTGCTCCAGAAAGCACAGAGAGCTGAAGGCTTCGTGCTCGTCAAAATGCAGCTTTTCGCAGCTGGCCTGCCTGCAGCCGCAGGCCGCAATGGCGGCAAGGTCGGCATCGGTAAGCCGTGCCCAGTCCTTGGTGATGATCTCTTCCGGCGCAAAGCGGCGGGAGCACTTGCAGCCCTCCCAGCGCACGGGTCAGGTGGGCCACGGCGGCAGCGGTCTGCTGTTGCCCGGCCAGCTGGGTACGGCTGACCAGCACCCGGCCCGCGTTGGCCGTCTCGGACGCCAGCACGTACTCAGCCTGCGGCGAAAGCGTTTCCGGCAGCATGGCATCCACTATGGCGATCACATTGCCGATGTGATACCAGCGGTCCAGCGGGTCGTCCCGCAGCACATCAAAAAACTCGTCCACATCAAAGATGCCGCTGGGTTCCACCACCACCCGGTCGAACCCGCGCATGGCCATGGCAATGAGCTTGGTGCGCATCCGGCGCTGGTGGGTGTCGCAGTCGCATCCGCCGCTGATGGTCTCAAGGTCGCAGTTCGGGCCAAGAAGGTCCTGCACCAGCATTGCATCCACGTTCACTGCGCCGAAGTCGTTTTCCAGAATGCAGACATTGTGGCCCTGTGCCACCAGATACCGGACATACCGACGCAGAAAGGTGGTTTTGCCTGCGCCCAGAAAGCCGGTGATAAGGTCTACCTGTACCATAATAAAAAAGCACCTCCTGTGCTGTTGTTTGCCCGGTTCCAGTATACCGCAGCAAACTGTAATACGCCAGTGGCAGATGCAAAAAGCCCCGCATTTCTGCGGGACTTTTTATGTTCGTATTCAGCCGCTTTCGGATGCAGAGCTGTACTCGGCAATGACCTTGTGGGCGGCAGGTGCCATTTTGGCCGGTACGGCGGCAGGTTTTGCAAGGAAGTAGCCCTGCAGCGCATCCGCGCCCAGCTCGATGACCTTGCGCAGTTCGGCGGCGGTCTCCACGCCCTCGGCAATGATCTGCATGTTGCGCGGGTGGTCGAAGGTCTCCAGCGATTTGAAGAAGGTCAGCCGCTCGATTTCATACAGTGCGCCCTGCTCCTGCGCCAGCTTCATGATGGTAGCGGGTGAGCGCAGCGCTTCCATATCGGAGCGCATCAGGGCTTTGTAGGCCATCACCTTGCGGGCGCTGCTGCCGCCTGCTCACGCAGCCAAGGGCCAGTGCCGCGGCGCACAGCCCTTCCCATTGGCTGGGAAAAGCTGTGCTTTGCAGCTGTTATTCGTTTTTTTCTGCCGGGACGGTGGACACAGTGATCTGCTCATAATCCGCACTGTGTGCAAGATAAACGCTCAGGTCACCGGTGTTGGTGGTCTCCATGCCGTCCAGCTTTGTGCAGGCGCAAAGGCCGAAGGCCAGCACATCCATGCCGGCAGCAGCGCCCTGCCAGAATTTATCCTCGCAGCCGGGCTTTGCCCAGCGCCGCGGCAGATACTGCACAAAGCCCACAGCCGTCAACAGTTCATCCGCCTCGGCCAGCTGGGCCTCGGCAGCGGCATCGTCCAGCATATCCCTGCCCGCGCAGCGCTGCAGGATGACATGGCACACCGGGCGGCGTGTGGCCTCCAGCACCGAGTGACGGAAGCCGCAGCGGGAGACGTTCTTTTTGCCGTACAGCAGGATGAAGCCCATGCTGTTGCGGCTGTCCGCCCGCAGGAAGCCATGGGTGATGTAGGGCATCTTCTGGCCTTCGGGCATCATGTCCAGATAGCCCACGGAGCCGTGGCGGGTGATGGTCTCATTGAAGAAGCGCTTGCCGTCGTTGCCAAAGATGGGCCAGATACCGCCGAAGGGGAAGGACGGACGGCTGTTGATGTCGGCTGCCTGACCTGCACGGGGGCCTGCCTCCATGGTAGCGCCTGCCCACATCATCATGCGGATGCCGGAGCCATCACGGCCCATGGAAGAAACGTTGTTCACATCGGTGCGGGCCTTGTGGGCAGCTACCATTTCAACGGCGAGTGGGTGTAAATTTTTGATACAGTAAGAGGGGCTGCTGCACTTTCGGCTAAAACGATGTGCAGCAGCCCCTTTTTCGTATCGGATCCAGACAACAAAAAAGCGTTCTGAGAGATCTCAGACGCTTGGTGGTTGCGGGGGCCGGATTTGAACCAACGACCTTCGGGTTATGAGCCCGACGAGCTACCAGACTGCTCCACCCCGCGATATTTACTTTGTGCTCTCAGCGGTTCTCGCTGACTGCTCAAGTATAATACCACAAGGGCGGGCGGATGTCAAGTATTTTTTTGATTTATTTTTTCTTCTTTTTCCAAACCACGAACCCTGCGCAGGCGGCGGCTGCGATCACCACCACCGGCCATGCACCGGCAAGGGCAACGATGACCTGCTGCAGGCCATCCACAAAGTTCTGCCAGCCAGCGGAAAGGGCGCTGACAAAGCGGCTGCCGAAGCCCTCGCTGGGCGGCGAGTAGGTGCTCACCTCGCTCAGGCTCACGTACACGGTGCACTCTTCCACCTGATCGTTGTACCAGTCCATCTGGCTCTGCCAGCTCTCGATCTGGCTCTGCACATCCGTCAGGCTGGACTCGATCTCAAGCAGGTCGGAGAGGTTGTCGGCCTGCTGCTGCAGCTGCTGCAGGCGGGTTCGCTGGTTCTTGAGATTCTCAAGCCGGGTCTCCACGTCCATGTACTGGGCGGTCACGTCGTCGGCCTGCTGGTTTTTGTAGGTCACGTTGCCTGCTTCGGCCACGGCGGCAAGAAAGTTCTCGTAGTTCTGCTGCGGCACCCGGTAGGTCAGGCTGACACTGCGGCTGTCACCGGCATCCGAGTATTCACTGCTGGATTCCAGATAGCCGCCCGCTTCAGCAAGAGCAGCATCCAGCGCAGCGCGGGCTGCGTCGTAGTCCTTGCTTTCCAGGCTGAGGTTCGCGGTGTAGATGATCTTTGCGTGGTCGGTGCTGTGGGCCGCTGCTGCCGCGTCGTCCTCCGAATAAACAGCGGTGCCGTTGTCTGCGCCGCTTTCCAGCGCCATGGTGTTCAGACTGTAATCGGCTGCCATGGGGCTGTCTACAGCGGCGCGGTCCGCGCCGCCTGCCGCCATCACCGCCGCAGTGCTGTCCGCAGAATAATAGACCGCCGGGCTGCTGCTCTTTGCGCCAAGCCGATTTGTCCGGTGGCAAAAGCACCATAGCCTACCACGCACACAGCAAGGCAGGCCGCCAGTGCGCCACCCGCTTTGCGGGGAAGCGGATCAGTTTCTTCTTCGGCTGCACCGGGGCGGACTGAGCCGGTACCGGTGCGGCGGTTTTCATCATGGGCTGGGCCTTTTCTTCTTCGGTCAACTGGTCGGTCATGGCCAGCAGCTTTGCCTTCAGATCGTCCGGGGCGTAGAGGTCGTCCGTCTCCATCTTGTACTCATACCACCTCATCTTCGATCTCCTCCTTCAGCATCGTATGTAACTGCGCCCGGGCACGCCGCAGCCAGCTCAGCACCGTGTTGGACGGTGCGCCCATCATCCGGCCGATCTCCGCCGCCGTGTACCCCTCGTAGTAATGCAGATAGATGGCATTGCGGTAGTTTTCCGGCAGGGCGCGCACTGCGTCCAGCACACTGCCGTCCTCAAACGCATCAGGCGCGGGCAGGTTCTCGTCCAGCTCGGTGTCCTTCTGATGGGCTGCGCGGGTCAGGTCCCGGCAGCGGTTGATGGCCACCCGCAGCAGCCACGCCTTGAGGTGCTCCTCACTCTCAAACGTACCATTATAATGCAGGAGCTTCTCGTAGACATCCTGCACCACGTCCTCGGCATCGGCTGTGCATCGGCTGTTGTGTATGGCAGCGCGGTAAACAGCATCGCTGTATTTCTGCACTGCCAGCGTAAATACTTCGTTTCTGGTCAGCTGTCCCATAGTTTCAAGCTCTCCTTTACCGCCTGTACAGGGCTGGTGGAATTCGTGTTCCACGGGGGACATTCACCCTATACACGCTGAACGCCCCCGAAGATTGCATTGCTGGAAAAATTTATGAAAATCACCTTTTATATACTCTCTGCAGCAGGGCCACCCGTTCTGCAAGGAAGGTCTCGGCCTTCGGATGGTGCAGCCAGCGCTTGTTCGTCGCTGTGCCAGCCAGCTTTCTGCCCAGCGCTTCCGGGTCGGTATCGGCCTGCATCACATCCTGCATGGTCAGCTGCAGCGTCAGCGCCGCAGGGGTGTCCGGCAGCGGCGGCAGCGGGTCCTCCCACACAAAGGGCGGCAGCAGCTGCACCGCCACCGTGGCGCGGGTGCACTCCTCGGTGAGCAGCAGGGCTGCAGGCGTGCCGTCCGGCTGGACGTGCAGGGTGTTGTACAGCAGCTGCAGACTGCCCTCGGCCAGCAGGCGGATATCCCCCTCCCGCCCGGTAGGCGAAAGGCTCAAATATTCCCGCGCCTCGTCCAGATAGATGTGCCGGGCCGGTGCCTGCACGCGGGCATACAGCGCAGGCAGCGCAAAGCGGCCCGCTTTGTCCAGTGCGTGCTGCAAAAGCAGGTAGAACTCGGTCAGTGGGTAGGCCGGGTCCGGCTGCGGCATCCCGAAGTCCGGCCGTGAAACATGTCCTCCACCCATGGGGAACCTCCTTGATAAATAACGCTGATGCGGTATTCTAAACATAGAAGGGGCGCTGACTGCAAGGGTCAGCTTTCCATCCCGTTTATCAAAAAGATTGACCGCACAGTTTGGAAGCAGGGCGGTCAATCTTTTTTTGTTATCATCTTACCATATTCTACGATGCATTACAACACGCCCTATTGTAAACCCTGCTGCAACTTCATTGTTGACCGTCTTCCCGCTGCCGCGTTATACTCGGGCACAGATGCCTTGTAAATTTTTAACAGAGGGGAATTCTATTCTATGAAAAACAAAAAACTGACCACCTATCAGATGGCTGTCACTGCGCTGATGGCCGCCGCGCTGTGCGTGCTTGGCCCGCTGAGCGTGCCCATCGGAGCCATTCCCATTTCGCTGTCAAACTTTGTCATCTGCCTGACCGCATGGCTGCTGGGGCCCAAGTTCGGCACCCTGAGCGTGGCGGTGTACCTGCTCATCGGCCTTGTGGGCGTGCCGGTGTTCTCCGGCTACGGCGCGGGCATTGCCAAGTTGGCAGGCCCCACCGGCGGCTATCTGGTGGGCTACCTGCTGCTGGCCTTCATCGGCGGTCTGTTCATCGAAAAGAGCAAGGGCCAGCCGGTGATCTCCGGCATCGGCCTTGTGCTGGGCGATGCCGCCTGCTACGTGCTGGGCACCGCATGGTTCGTGTTCCAGATGCAGTGTGAGCTGGGCTATGCGCTTTCGGTGTGCGTGTACCCATTCATTGCGCTGGACCTCGCCAAGATCGTGGTGAGCTGCATCGTGGGTGCACTGCTGCGCAAGCGTCTGGTACAGGCTGGCGTGCTGAAGCTGAAGGAGGCCTAACAGGCAAAGCAAAAGGGAGACTGCAAACGCAGCCTCCCTTTTTTATTTATGATCCGTTATTTTACATAGCCAAGGGTCGCAGCCATCACGGCCTTGATGGTGTGCATCCGGTTCTCGGCTTCGTCGAACACGATGCTCTGGGGGCCTTCAAACACTTCATCGGTCACTTCCATGGCATCGCGGCTAAAGCGCTCGCCCATCTCCTTGCCCACGGTGGTCTTGTGGTCGTGGAAGGCGGGCAGGCAGTGCATGAACACAGCGTGCGGGCCTGCAATGTCCATCAGCTGCTGGTTGATCTGGTAGGCGGCAAGGTCGTTGATGCGCTCAGCCCACACCTCCACCGGCTCACCCATGGACACCCACACATCGGTGTACAGCACGTCGGCACCCTTGGCGGCCTTGGCGGGATCCTCCTCAAAGGTGAGGGTGGCACCGGTCTCGGCAGCGATCTTCTGGCACTCGGCCACGAGGGCAGCGTCCGGCTGGTACTTCTTGGGTGCACAGGCGGTGAAGTTCAGGCCCATCTTGCGCAGCCCACCATCAGGCTGTTGCCCATGTTGTAGCGAGCATCGCCGAAGTAAACGAAGTTGATGCCCTTCAGATGGCCAAAGTGCTCCCGGATGGTGAGGAAGTCAGCCAGGATCTGGGTGGGATGGAACTCATTGGTCAGGCCGTTCCACACCGGCACACCGGCGTAGTGGGCAAGGTCTTCCACGATCTGCTGGCCATAGCCGCGGTACTCGATGCCGTCGAACATGCGGCCCAGCACACGGGCAGTGTCGGCGATGGACTCCTTCTTGCCGATCTGGCTGCCGGACGGGTCAAGGTAGGTCACTTCCATGCCCAGATCGTGGGCAGCGACCTCGAAGCTGCAGCGGGTGCGGGTGGAGGTCTTTTCAAAGATCAGGCGATGTTCTTGCCTGCCAGCTGGTCATTGTGGCGGATGCCGGCCTTCTTTTTTGCCTTCAGGTCTGCGGCAAGGTCCAGCAGTTCTTCGATCTCGGCAGGGGTGTAGTCCAATAGCTTCAAAAAGCTGCGGTTCTTCAGACTCATTGTATATTTCCCTCTCTATGCAAGCATTCTTGAATATTTATTCAAGCTATGATTCTATTATAGTACGTTGCATCGGGAAGGTCAAGAGGAAGCTTACAGCTCCAGCTCTGCCTTCGTCCGGTGGACTGATAGGCAGTCAGCTTCACGCCAGCCTTTTTGAACATGAACCGCGCCGCCACGCTGGAATCGCTGTCGTGGTACTTGTCGCCGTAGTACACCACCTCGGCAATGCCCGACTGGATGATGGCCTTGGTGCACTCGTTGCAGGGGAACAGCGTCACGTACACCCGCGCACCTTTCAGGTTATTGTGGGCGCTGTTGAGGATGGCGTTCAGCTCGGCGTGGCACACGTACATATACTTGGTGTCCAGCGGTGCGCCCTCCCGCTCCCAGGGCATCTCGTCGTCGCTGCAACCAATGGGCATACCGTTGTAGCCCAAGGACAGAATTTTGTTTTCCGAGCTGACGATGCACGCGCCACCTGACTGTTGGGGTCCTTGGAGCGCATGGCCGTGAGCAGCGCAATGCCCATGAAATATTCATCCCAGTTGATGTAATCCATACGTTTCATTTCGGTATGCTCCTTGTGCCTTTATTCTGCCTTTTATTATAGCGTATCGCTGTGGATTTTACAATAAACTTTGGCACTGCCGTGCAACTTGCACAAAACCTTGCCCCGAAGTTTGGCGCTTGATTCGTCAGAATTTTCAAACGAAATATTTAAAAATCATTTTAAGTATGGTATTATCTTTGTAAAATATGCCACAAAAGCGGAGAGAATGCTCCGTGCGGCGGAAATGAGGGAAAAACCGATATGAAATACGCAAGCAACAACATCCGCAATATCCTGATTGCCGGTCATGCCGGCAGCGGCAAGACCACGCTCACCGAGGCGCTGGTCTATTTTTCGGGCGCTGCCGAGCGTATGGGCCGGGTCGAGGACGGCACCACGATTTCGGACTTTGACCCCGAGGAAGCAAAGCGCAAGGCCAGCCTGTCTGCATCGGTCGTCCCCGTGGAGTACGAGGGCATCAAGTACAACCTGATCGATGCGCCGGGCCTGTTCGACTTCGAGGCCGGTGAGTACGAGGGCATCCGCGCAGCCGAGAGCGTGCTGGTGGTGGTGTCCGGCCGCAGCGGCGTGACTGTGGGTGCCGAGAAGGCGTTCCAGCTGGCCCGCAAGAATGGCAAGGCTACCATGGTGTTCGTCTCCAAGTGCGATCTGGAGAATGCCAACTACTTCAAGATCCTTGAGGATATGAAGATCAAGTTCGGCTCCACCGTCTGTCCCTGCGTGGTGCCCGCCAAGCTGGACGACGGCACCCCCGTGTACATCAACCTGTTCAGCCAGAAGGCCTTCAAGTACGAGGGCGGCAAGCAGATCCAGGTGGATCTGCCGGACATCGGCCACCGTTTTCAGGGCCTGATCGAGCCATGAGCGAAGCCATTGCCGAGACCGACGATGAGCTGATGGAAAAGTTCTTCGGCGGCGAAGCCTTCACCACCGAAGAGATCGTGGAGGGCATGCGCAAGGGCGTCAAGGACGGCCTGATCACCCCCGTGTTCTGCGGCAGCGCCGTGAACCAGCAGGCGCTGGATATGCTGCTGTTCAACATGCACAAGCTGCTGCCCAGTCCGGAGCACGAAGCCAGCACGCTGGCCGAGGATGCCGCCGGCGAGCCGGTGGAACTGCACTGCACCGTGGACGAGCCTACCGCCGCCTACGTGTTCAAGACCGTGGCCGACCCGTTCGTGGGCAAGCTGAGCTACCTGCGCGTGGTCAGCGGCAAGGTGACTGCAGGCGAACCCCTCACCAACGCCCGCACCGGCGATGTGGAGAAGATCTCCAAGCCCCTCACCGTCATTGGCAAAAAGCAGGTGGACTCCGACGGCATCATTGCCGGTGACATCGGCGCAGTGGCAAAGCTGGTGAGCGCCAAGACCGGCGACACCCTGTGCGACGCTGAGCGCGTGGTCAAGCTGCCCGCCCCCGTGTTCCCCAAGCCCAGCCTGTTCATGGCCGTCACTGTGGCCAAGAAGGGCGACGAGGGCAAGATCAGCAGCGCGCTGGCCCGCCTGATGGAAGAAGACCCCACCCTGAGCTACGAGAACAATGCCGAGACCCATCAGCAGGTGATCGGCGGTCTGGGCGAGCAGCATCTGGACGTGGTGAAGGCCAAACTCAAGAACAAGTTCGGCGTGGAGATCGGGCTGGAAGCACCCCGCATCGCCTACCGCGAGTCCATCCGCAAGGCCTGCCAGAAGCAGGGCCGTCATAAGAAGCAGACCGGCGGTCACGGCCAGTTCGGTGATGTTATCATCAACTTCGAGCCATGCGACAGCGAGCAGGTCGTGTTTGAGGAGAAGGTATTCGGCGGCAGCGTGCCCAAGAACTTCTTCCCGGCTGTTGAAAAGGGCGTGCGCCTTGCCGCCGAAAAGGGCGTGCTGGCTGGCTACCCCGTGGTGGGCCTGAAAGCCACCCTGCTGGACGGCAGCTACCACCCGGTGGACAGCTCCGAGATGGCCTTTATTATGGCCGCAAAGCTGGCTTACAAGGCCGCTATGCCGGAGGCCGGCCCGGTCATTCTGGAACCCATCCACACCCTGAAGGCTCATGTGCCGAACGACAACACCGGCGATATCATGGGCGATGTGACCAAGCGCCGCGGCCGCGTGCTGGGCATGGAGCCGGACGAGGACGGCCTGCAGACCATCATCGCTGAAGTGCCGCTGGCAGAGCTTGCAAACTTTACCACCTTCATCCGGCAGACCACGCAGGGCCGCGGCTGGTTCACCACCGAGTTTGCCCGCTACGAGGTTCTGCCCGAGATGCTGGTGCCTGCCGTTGTGGAGCAGGCCAAGAAGCTGGGCAATCTGGACGAGAGCGCCGACGATTGATTCTCTAACTGAATAGGACATTTCCCCGATCCCCGCCGACACCTTTTTCCCTCTGTCGGCGGGGATTTTTGTTGTTATTTTTCTAAGATCCTCTAAAAATCTCTGCCATTTTTAGGCATCCTTCCAATCTTGTCTAAAATCCTTGATTTCTGTTGGGGGGGGGTAGAATAAGGAGTTGTGAATCTTTTTTGTCCACGATCCGCGCAGACAAGATCCACCCGCAAAAGTCGTATCAAGGAGGAATTTATATGAAAACGCGACTTATCAGCTGCTGCTGGCATTCAGCATGGCACTGACATTTCTGCCTGTCGGGGCAGTCTCTGCATTTGCGGCGGAGACGGGCAGTAATGAGCTCGACCTCACCCCTAACACTGAGGTCACAATCACAGAGACTGCCACCTATGATCTGCTGCCCAGCAAAATGCACAGGGGCATCTTGTGATTGACGCCCCTGGAAGCACTGTGACGCTCAATCTCAAAGGCAGCATTACGATCCAGTCACTCTCTACTTATTTTATTCAGGTAAAGCAAGGCACGCTTGTTTTTAACGGAGGGGACTACAAAATCGATTTCAACTCGACAGCCAAAGGCTTGATCCAGATTCAATCAGGTGCCACGGCGATTATTGAATCTGGAAATTTTGAAGGCAATGAGGAAATCATCAATAATGCCGGCAATGCAGTATTGAATGGAAGCGGTCACTATTGCACATCAAACACTACCGCGAATACCTATGTTGTTTACACCTCTGGCGGTTCCACTTTGACAATTAACGACGGTTATTTTTATTCTGAGGCAAACCATGTGATTTATGGGGCAAACCATAATAAAATCGTAATCAATGATGGAACATTCATCACTGAGGCTTGGAACAAATCCACGCTCAACTTATACGGTTCCGGTGAAGCAGAAATTCATGGCGGAACGTTCAAAAGCATGTCAAGCGGTCGAGTTCTTGGCACATGCGGTGTTGTGACCATTGAAGAGCAGAATGGCAAAAGCATTCTGTTCGAGGGAGAGGGTACGCAGACGCTTGTTGCAATTATAGCACGTAAAGGTACAACATTGAATTTTAAGAGCGGGACTGTGAAATCCCCCAAGTCAGCCGCAATCGGAGGTGAAGGCGGCGAAACAATCAATATTACCGGCGGGACGATTCGTGACAGCCTGTACGGTGTAATTGTGCGCTATAACCCCACAGCAGTTAATGTCGGAGGAAACGTTGTTTTTGAAAATAACGTAAATGATATTTATCTGAACAAAAAAGATCACGGCATAGATCAGCGGGTCACGATCACGGACGACTATAAGGGAACGGCATCGGTTGGTTTTGCTGAACCCGATGAGAATTTTCCCGTTACTACGCTCACCAACGGTGAAAGCTATCAGAAAGATCTGAAGTTAACAAGTGTAGACCCCAACTATATTATTGGTTATAAACAAAATGAGGATGGAAGCGAGTACCGCTACCTTGAAAAGCGCACCGGCTACTTCGTGAATGTCGTATCCGGCACAGCATCCATCGACGGCGGCATTACTGCACTGCCCTCTACAACACAGATCCAAGACGGACGGCAGGTTAATCTGTCTGCCGCCCCGGCTCAGGACGGCTTGGAGTTTGAACAGTGGGTGGTCTCCCCTGCCAGTGCTCTGCCTGATCTGACCAGCACAGGCTTTGATCTGACTGCAAGCGAAACATCTTTCCGCATGCCCGCTCAGGACATCACACTGACTGCACAGTACCGCCCCATCCCTCCCACGATCGACGACGCCCCTGTCGACGCCTCTGTTGACCCTGGCATCAGCACTGCGGTAACGATCATTGGCGGTGCACTGCTGGTGGGCGGGCTGCATCAGCTGGGCACCGAGCTGTGGCTGATCCATCATCTGCCAAGGGTACCGCCATCCCGGAAACTCGCATCGAACTGGCCGAAGTGCTCTGGAAGGATGCCGGACAGCCTGCTCCTGCTGCCGAAGCCGCTTATACCGATATCGACACCGACGACACCGATGCGCAGCAGGCTGCACAGTGGGCAATTGAAAACGAGCTGATGACGCTGCGCAGCAGTGAGCATCCGGACAAATTCGACCCCCATGTGCCGGTCTCCACCGTAAAAGCCATTCGCGCGTGGAAAAAGGCACAGCAGATGAAACCGTCTACCAAGTAACACCCAATGGAATCAAAACAGCCCGTTCTCCTTTTTTGAAGAGCGGGCTGTTCCGTTATTTGCTCCAGCCGACACATTTTTCTGCCCTACCGCCGCCTTTTTTGTTGACAAAGCAGCCGCCTGCTATTATAATAATGTAGTCAAAATGGCATTCTTGTGCGGCTTTGCGGCTGCACAGCACAAATAGAGACAAGGAGAGATTCTCAAATGGCACAAGAGATCAAGATGTCCGCTGCCGGTCTGAAGGCAATGCAGGAGGAACTGGAATACCTCAAAACGGTGCGCCGCAAGGAGCTGGCCGAAGAGATCAAGGAAGCACGCAGCCACGGCGACCTTTCCGAGAACAGCGAGTACGACGAGGCCAAGAATACGCAGGGTCTGGTGGAGAACCGCATCACCGAACTGGAGCAGATGATCAAGAACGCCGTCATCATTGATGAGAGCGAGCTGAGCGTGGACAATGTCTCTGTGGGCACCCACGTCACCATTCTCATGACCGGCGAGGACGAGAACGAGGAGTACGACATTGTGGGCCGCACCGAAGCGACCCCCTGAACGGCAAGATCAGCGACGAAAGCCCCGTGGGCCACGCTCTGCTGGGCAAGGCTGTGGGCGACAAGCCGAAGTGCTGCTGCCCACCGGCCACACCGTGGAGTACACCGTGCTGAACATTACCCACGCTGCAGGCTAAGCAGGCCAAACGAATAGGAGAAACCATGGAAGAACAAAAGAAGAACCCGGCGCAGGGCCTGTCCGAGAGCGAGCAGGTGCAGGTGCGCCGCCAGAAGCTGGCCGACCTGCAGGCTGCAGGCCACGACCCCTTCACCCTGACCAAGTACCCGCAGGATGCCTACTCTGCCGACCTGAAGGCCGAGTTTGCCGACCTGCCCAACGAGACCGACAGCGGCAAGACCGTGGCGCTGGCTGGCCGTATGATGTCCAAGCGCGTAATGGGCAAGGCAAGCTTTGCCCACCTGCGGGACGATAAGGCGACATTCAGCTGTACGTCCGCCGCGATGAGCTGGGCGAAGAGCCTTACGCCGCCTTCAAGAAGCTGGACGTGGGCGATATCATCGGCGTGAAGGGCGAGGTGTTCCGCACCAAGACCGGCGAGCTGAGCGTCCGCGCCACCGAGCTGACCCTGCTGGCCAAGAGCCTGCGTCCCCTGCCCGAGAAGTTCCACGGCCTGACCGACACCGAGATGCGTTACCGTCAGCGCTACGTGGACCTGATCGCAAACCCCGAGGTGAAGGACACCTTCGTGAAGCGCAGCCAGATCCTGAAGGAGATCCGCGCCTATCTGGACGAGAAGGGCTTTTTGGAGGTGGACACTCCCATCCTGACCCCCTTCGAGATCGGCGCATCCGCACGCCCCTTCTACACCCATCACAACAGCCTGAACATGGACATGGTGCTGCGCATCGAGACCGAGCTGTACCTCAAGCGCCTGATCGTGGGCGGCATGGACCGCGTGTACGAGGTGGGCCGCATCTTCCGCAACGAGGGCATGGACCCCAAGCACAACCCGGAGTTCACCAGCATCGAGCTGTATCAGGCCTTCACCGACTTCCACGGCATGATGGATCTGGTGGAGGAGCTGTACAAGCGCCTTGCCCAGAAGATCTGCGGCAGCATGGTCATCCCCTATCAGGCAAGCAGATCGACATGGGCCACTGGGAGCGCCTGACCATGGTGGAAGCCGTGAAGAAGTACTCCGGCGTGGACTTCAACGACTGGAAGTCCGACGAGGATGCCATCGCCGCCGCCAAGGAGCACCACGTGGAGCTGCCCGAGGTGCCCACCAAGGGTTCCATTCTGGCTGAGTTCTTTGATGCCTTCGTGGAGGACAAGCTCATCCAGCCCACCTTCATCTACGACTACCCCGTAGAGATCAGCCCGCTGGCAAAGCGCAAGCCGGACGACCCCGCCTTCACCGAGCGCTTTGAGTATTTCATCGACTGCACCGAGTACGGCAACGCCTTCAGCGAGCTGAACGACCCCATCGACCAGAAGGGCCGCTTTGAGCGTCAGGTGGCCGAGCGCAAGGCCATCGAGCCCGACTGCAAGGCACAGGTGGACTACGACTACGTGAACGCACTGGAGTACGGCCTGCCCCCCACGGGCGGTCTGGGCTTCGGCGTGGACCGTCTGGTCATGCTGCTCACCGACAGCGCCTCCATCCGCGATGTGCTGCTGTTCCCCACGATGAAGCCGATTGAGCAGTAAAATGCAAAATTAAAACGCAGATACGATGGACTTAAAAACGAAATTCGGGCGATATCTGCGGTACTACACCACAACTACACCAATTTTGGGACGTTTTCCCGAAAAGGAGCCTTACAAAGCGGTGTGGTGTAAGAATCGAATAGGTGGATTGGTGTAGTGGCTACACCGAACTCCCAAAACGAAGATACGGCAGCTATGTTGCGAAAAACAACGTAGCTGCCGCTTTTTGTTTCGTATAGAGATTTTATGCTGACAGGCAACTTCTCCTGTGGTTAAATCAATTTGTCGTTGGCAAGTGTCAAACACTCCTGATTTGTCATACGCCACAATTTACGCCAATTTAGCGCAGTTCCTCAAGCAATGCCGTGCATCCTTCCAGTATATCCTGCCATGTGGCTTCAAAATCTCCCGTGAACCATGGGTCTGCCACTTCACGGGGATGATCCGTATGCGCCATCAGCAGCGAGACTT
>ENA-OUNI01000694-OUNI01000694.1-human-gut-metagenome-genome-assembly--contig:-NODE-694-length-15269-cov-2.184520_pt1 | contig 15269 bp, 16 predicted proteins | sample MGYA00242499_ERZ504580 | MGnify/ENA primary metagenome ERZ504580 (study PRJEB26092, sample SAMD00036315) | human gut metagenome | host: Homo sapiens | study: EMG produced TPA metagenomics assembly of... | reverse complement strand
CGGGCGGCCTGTCGATGTTCCGTTCCAATCAAGGTTGTCGTTTTGCAGTACTGTTCCCGTCCGGGCCCAGCCACTCCTGTAACATACGGTCAATTTCTTCCTCATCGGAGGGCGAGGGAGCGTGTATGTCGATAATCCTGTTATGTCCGTCGAACAGCATGAAACGGGGGATTGCCGTGATGCTGTACTCCTCTAGGACCTGTCGGGATTGGGGTGTGGCCAGGTATTGTTTCCAACCCGGTCGGTCGGGCATGGCCGTTTGAAGCCATGCCTCCCTGTCCGTATCGATGGAGAGACTGACTATTTCCAGGCGGTCGTCTCCTTCGTATCGTTGCGCCAGCTCTTCGAGGAACTGCATTTCGTAACGGCAGGGGCCGCACCAGGAGGCCCATACGTCGACATAGCGGACTTTCCCTTTCAGGCTGGAAAGGTTTACCTTCGTGCCGTTCCGGTCCTCCATCTCCAGGTCGAGCAGTTCCTTGCCCGGGCCGAACTTCCGGATGGCCGTTATTTTCGATTCATAGGCTTGTTCATATCCTGCAGTGTGGCGGTGTCCCGGCATATTCGGGTAAAGAGCGCATAGGTTTCTTCCAGCGATTCGACGGCGGTTTCGTTCAGGAGAGCGGAATACATGCACTCTCCCGAGAGACAGTCCAGTACCTCTTGATTAGAGACTCTTCGCGCCAGTTCTTTCAGCACGTTGAGGTCGGAGCGTTCGATATGCGCCGATTGCATGTCCCACACCAACACGAGTTCCGTCAGACCGCTTCTGGCATTCGCTATGTCGTTCAGGTCAATGTTCCGTGCGAAGTCCCAGAACATCGCATCCTCCACGTCGCCTCGGGCGCGACATAGAGTTTGTAGCTGGCGCGGTAACAGTAAAGGTTGTAGTCCCTGCGGGCCGTCAGCTCCTTCAGGGCCGATTCGGCGAATTTCCGGTCTTTGACCTTTTTCAGCAGTTTCACGACGGCCGTGTATTCGTCCATGAGCTTTTTGCGGTACTCCGGGAAACTCATCCGGGCGATTTCTTCGGGGTCGTCACCCGAAAAGGCTTCGTTCATCCTGCGGACGATTTCGCATTCATTTGCCACATTGCCGCGTAGGGTGGGCGGCTGTCCGGGTTCGTTCGCATCGAACCTGATACGTATGCGGGCACCTTTCCGCACATATAGATAGACCGGTGTGGAGGTTTCCGGAATGTACAATAGATAGGTTCCCGAAGGTCCCTCCACGGCAAAGCGGTATCGGAAAGTACCGTCTGCCTTTACTGAAATGGTATCCGCGCTGTCGCTCTCCTCCTGCAGAAGCAGCAGTTGTTTGTCATCGAGGTTTCTGATTACTCCGGAGATGACGGCTTCCTTGTTGAAGAGGTGCCCTTTACAAGAGACGGTACCTGCGGCGATACTTCCGACAGCCAGCAGGTAGATACAGGAGGAGAGGGCTTTTGTTGCTTTGTTGTTCATACCGTATCGTATTTTTAAAGTCTGTACCCGATGGTGACGGAGAGGACGGAGTTGTTGTTCAGGTTGTTGATGTCAAGATTCTTGAGTACCCCGTATCCTCATTGTGTATCGTATATCGAGTATGAGCCGGTCGGTGAAGTCATAGGAGATGCCCAGGGGCACCGCACAGTCGTAACTGCGGATACGTGAATGCACCGGCTGTGTTTGAATCAGTTTGCCTTTCACGTTGGCGTTGAGCAGTATGGACGGCTGTAGCCGACCTTCAGGGCCAGCCCCTTATAGATGTAGAAGTTGGCCAATATGGGGAGGTCCAGGTAGTTCAGTCTGAATTGGGCGTCGGTGATGCCCGGGATGAGGTCGGCTTTGAACCCCTTGCCGGAGAACAGGACGTCGAAGGAGAGCATGAAACGCTGTGAAAAACGGTAATTGACGAAACATCCTCCGGTATACCCCCAGCGCGATGCGATATTGTCGTTCTCTTGCAGAATCTTCGATTCCGTTATGAGGCTGCTCAGGTTGGCGCCGCTTTTTATACCCCATGAAAAACCGTGGCGGAACTCCTGGGCGGAAACCGATGCCATAGAAAAGATGGCGAGGACGGCTGTACATACTGAATAAATCCTTTTCATTTTCGTTGCTTTTTTAGTGTTTTGACGTTGTCGTGAAATTGATTCCCGATGCGAATTTGCAACATGGCTGCCGGGCCGCGTACCGTTTCGTACAAAACGGTACGCCTTTTCTTCAAATGCGAAAACGACCGGATTGTACGCTGCGTCTTATTGTTCATATTTCATTGTAAGTAATTGTATGTCATATAAAAAATGTATGGGCGATTTTCGTTTTTGCCCTCGGCGGCCTCGGCCGTTCCCGGCGGGTTTATCGGGATAAAACCCCCGGAAAAAGCATTTTCCCGAAAGTATATTCTGTGAGAGCCTCCGAACGGCGTAGCGACACCCATCCGGGAGACAGGGATAGGGGCGGCAAAGAAGGGAGGCCGCCCGTCCCTCTTTTTCTGTTTGGACCGATTGGGAGGTAGTAAACGTATGCGTAGCCGACGTGTCATTAAGAGTCGGTTATCCCTATCGGAACGGACGGAGGTTCGTTCCCCGATGACGTGACAGGGACTGACCGGATATATTTTTCACGAATACGGCCGATTGATTGAAATATTATTCAATATTGTTGCATTATATGTTGATTGTTGTTATATTTACGGACGCATCAACTGTTAACCTAAAATAATGTAACCATGAAAAAAATTAGACTATCGCGGTATCTTACCGCCGGCACCGTCATCTGTTGTGCACTCGTATCGATGTCGTCCTGCGACAGGCCGGGCCCGATACTCCTCCGGAAAAGGAGACTCCCGCCGTCGGGCTCGGTTCGCCGCAGCCTGCATCGTATTCCGTGACTTTCCGGCTGACACCCGAACACGCCGACCGGGTGGCATGGATTATCCTGGACGGGGAGACGGAAGCTCCTGATGCCGCAGCCGTTTTGGCCGAAGGGGAGGCTGCCGATGCGCAGAAAGCCTCCTCCGTCGTGGCGGACGGCCTCGAACCGGCCACCGACTACACGATTTACGCCGCAGCGGCGAAAGGGGAGTTGCTGAGTGCGGTGGCGGCCCTGAAGGTTACGACGGAGGAGCCGGAAGAGCCCCTGGGATTCATCTCGCTCGTCGAGGCGGGAAAGCGTTCCTTTACGTACCATATCGAAACGGAGGAGGGGGAGTCCTACCGCCATATGGCGTTGGCGCAGCGGATATTCGATAACTACACCACGCTGTTCGAGGGTAACGAAGCGGCGGCGGCCGAACTTCTTCTCGGAATGTACGGGACGACCGGAACGGGGGCTGCGGACTATACCATGACTTCGCCTGCCGAACGGGTTCCCCTCGATGTGGTGGCGGGGCTCGATTATCTGGTCGTAGCTGTGAAAGTGGATGCTGCGGGGGCGGCTGCGGCTCCTTACGAGAAGCTGCCTTTCCGGACGGCTGAGCCTGACAGGAGCGCCGGAACGTGAACGTGGATATCGTAAAGCTGTCGTCCTATGCGTGCCATTTGTTCCATGACGTTACGGAGGAGATTGTCGTAATCTGGGAGACCGTCTTTTTCGCCGACGATTACAACGATTTGCTCGCTCAGGGCGGCGAGGAGCTGCTGAAAGCCCAGTTGAGGGCTATTGGAGCGCGCGTACAGTCGTTCGACAAGGCGGCCGAGTGGATAAATCTCGAACCGGAAACCGATTATGTCTACGTAATGTTCGGCGTCGATGCGGCCGGTGACCACACCTCCCTCGGGGTGCTGCCTTTCACTACGCCGGTTCCCGACGAAATTCCGACCGAGGGGATTGTGTTCGACCGTTACATATCGGCTCTCTGTCTCGGCGAAGCGGGTTCGGGAGCCCATGAGTTCCTTCTTTCGCTGGCCAATGTGCCGATGGAGGAAGATCCGGATTACGGGGATTTCTATCCTGCCGACGGCGGGCCCGGTATCATGCTGATGTGCGACATCTATGCCGAGGCTTCGTCCGACGGGCGTCTGCCCGAAGGAACGTATGTGTTCTCCAATGATTCGGAGGCCGGTACATGGAATCCGTACGATACGTGGGCGGCCTGTTTCGATGATGCGGGCGGAATGGTACCGGTCGAATTCGCGGGCGGAACGATTGCGGTTGCCTGGGAAGGGAACGGTTACCGTATCGAATTTGACCTCGAAGGTGTCGAGGGAGAGGTCTTCACGGGTACTTATGAGGGCGAAATAGCTTTCGGAAGCTATGCGTCGTCGGCCCGGCAGATTCGTCTGAGCCGATGGACGACGGTGCATCCCGGCGCCGCTGATTGATGCCGCCGTTTCCGCGGCGGAGTCCGATGTCGCAGCCGGATATGTCCCAGAGGCATATCCGGCTGTTCGCATGGGAATGTACGCCCGGCAGGACAGGGCCTGCGGCCTTTCGGGATTGCGCCTGCCTGCTGCTTCGACGGACCGGTTTCGCCGCTTCGGGCCGGGCAGGTATCCGGTTCTCGCAGTTCTTTTGATGTTTGCCTCAACCGAATCGTGTCTGCGTCCGCGGGCTGGGTTGTTATCGATGACTGCGTTCTTTTTCACCGAATATATTCCTATATTTGCTTGACAAAGCGGCTTCGATGCGGCCGGTACACATTGTTTTCTCGTTGGAATATTCCCTGTATTCGTTTAATGTACAGTAAAATATGCAGCAGGCATTCAATATCTTGCTTATCGTCATGGCTGTGCTGGCCGTAGTGGTTTTCATCGCGCTTTTCTTCGTGGATGCCGGGTACGGCATGCTGCTGAACCGGAAGTGGGGCAAGACGGTCTCCAACAAAGTGGCTGGTTCGTGATGGAGTCGCCCGTCTTCCTGCTGATGACCGTGTTGTGGCTGATGTCGGACAGGCGTTTCGAGGCGGCGCCGCTCTGTTTTCTCTTCCTTTTCCAGCTCCACTATTTCCAGCGGGCCTTCATCTTTCCCTTTCTGCTGAAGGGGCGGGGCAGAATGCCGGTGCGATTATCGCCATGGGAATCCTCTTCAACATGGTAAACGCCGTCATGCAGGGCGGCTGGATATTCTACCTCTCTCCGGAGGGGCTCTATTCGCCCGCGTGGCTGACGACGCCGCAGTTCATCGTAGGGACGGCCGTTTTTATCGCCGGCATGGTCATCAACATACACTCCGACCATATCATCCGGAACCTCCGCCGCCCCGGCGATACGGCTCACCATATCCCCTACGGCGGGATGTTCCGCTGGGTGAGCTCGGCCAACTATTTCGGCGAGTTCGTGGAGTGGGTGGGGTTCGCGGTGCTCACCTGGTCGTGGTCGGGGGCGGTATTCGCCCTGTGGACTTTCGCCAACCTCGCGCCCCGCGCCGTCTCCCTGCGCAAACGCTACGAGGCCGAGTTCGGCGACGAGTTCCGGAGGCTCGGCCGAAAAGTATCCTGCCTTTTATATTTGATAGATTCTGACGACTTATATTCTGACGACATGAAAAATTCGCTTCTTTTTACTCCGGCCAAGATAGGGCCGCTGACGCTCCGTAACCGCACCATCCGTTCCGCTGCGTTCGAGAGCATGTGCGAGAACAATTCGCCGACGCAGATGCTCGAAGATTACCATGTCTCCGTGGCCAGGGGCGGCATCGGCATGACGACGCTCGCCTACGCGTCGGTAACGCGCAACGGTCTCTCCTTCAAGAGACAGTTGTGGATGAGGGAGGAGATAGTGCCCGGCCTGCGCCGGATTACCGATGCGATACACCGGGAAGGGGCGGCCGCCTCCATTCAGATAGGCCACTGCGGCAACATGTCGAAGAAGAGCGTGGCGGGCAGCTGCCCGTATCGGCCTCCAGCGGATTGAATATCTACTCGCCCACTTTCGTGCGCGGCATGCGTCCCGGTGAGATAGAGGAGGTGGCGAAGGCGTTCGGACATGCCGTGCACCTCGCCCGCGAGGCCGGTTTCGATGCCGTGGAGGTGCATGCAGGGCACGGATACCTGCTCAGCCAGTTTCTTTCGCCCTATACCAACCGCCGCAAGGACATGTACGGCGGCTCGCTGGAGAACCGCATGCGGTTCATGAAGATGGCGATGAACGAGGTGATGGAGGCTGCCGGCAGCGATATGGCCGTACTCGTGAAGACCAACATGCGCGATGGATTCAAGGGGGGCATCGAGCTGGACGAGGGGCTGGAGATAGCCAGGGAACTCGAACGCTGCGGTGCGCATGCGCTGGTGCTCAGCGGCGGGTTCGTAAGCCGTGCACCCATGTATGTCATGCGGGGGCAGATGCCCATCAAGACGCTGACCTACTATATGGATATTCCGTGGCTGAAGGTAGGGGTCAAGCTCGCCGGGCGTATGATGATACCCACCGTCCCTTTCAAGGAGTGCTATTTTCTCGAAGATGCGCTCCGTTTCCGCAAAGAGTTGAAGCTGCCGTTGGTTTATGTGGGCGGAGTGGTCAGCCGGGCCAATGTCGAAACCGTTCTCGACAGCGGATTCGAGTTCGTGCAGATGGGGCGTGCTCTGGTCACGCAGCCGACTTTGTGAACCGGATGCGGGAGAACGACGGCGATATGGCATGCAGCAGCGGATGCGAACACAAGAATTATTGCATCGGGCGTATGTACACCATCGACATGAAGTGCCACAAGCACGTGCCCGACCTGCCGGCGAAACTGCGGAAGGAGATGGAGCGGATAAAGTGATGCGGCAGAAGGCGGGTCTGGGCCCGCCTCCTGCGGAACGCGGTTAAAATATTCGGGACCGTACACCGTTCTTTAGGAGCGGTGGCGGCCCGAAGTCGTTTAAGGGAGAGACGGAGTAGGTATTCCGTCGTCCGGCAGTCCTCTTTTAACGGATTCGGCGTGAAAAACCGCAAAATGTAAATAAATATCTTTTCAGGATAAATTTATTGCGACACTGCCTGTATACATAGGCGGTAAATAGCTATATTTGCAGGATTATGCAGGGAAAAGGCAAGAAATTGGGAAAGGAGGAACGTGCCAGACGGTTCACGAAATGGTTCTGGACCATTCTGTGTATTCCGGTAGGGATATTTCTGGTATTGTTGGTGCTTACCGCGTCGGGAGCTTTCGGTCGGCTGCCTTCGTTCGAGGAGCTCGAAAACCCGAAGAGCAACCTGGCTACGGAGATATATGCGGACGACGGCCGTCTGCTCGGTTCGTTCTTCATACAGAACAGGTCGTATGTCGATTACGAGGAGCTGTCGCCCGCCCTCGTCGCCGCCCTCGTCGCCACCGAGGATGCCCGCTTCTACGGCCATTCGGGCATCGATTTCATTTCGCTCGCCCGTGTGGCGGTGAAGACGCTCGCGTTTGGCAACCGCAGTCAGGGGGAGGCAGCACCATCACGCAGCAGCTCGCCAAGAACCTCTTTCCGCGCGACACCACCGTTTACCGCAATCCGCTCGTGCGCGGCGGACGGATGGTCGTCACCAAGCTCAAGGAGTGGGTGACTGCCGTCAAGCTGGAGTACAACTATACGAAGGAGGAGATAGTCGCCATGTACCTCAATACGGTTTTTTACGGCAGCAATGCCTACGGCATCAAGGCGGCGGCCAAGACCTTCTTCGACAAGGAGCCTTCCGAGCTGAACGTACAGGAGGCGGCCCTGTTGGTGGGGGTGGTGAATGCGCCGACGCGTTACAGTCCCGTGCGCAATCCCGAACGGGCGCTTGCCCGCCGCAATACGGTCATGACGCGTATGCAGCAAAACCGCTACATTACCCGCGGGGAGCTCGATTCGCTGAAACAGGAGCCGATAGAGCTCCGGTATGCACCTATTTCGCATAACGACGGGATAGCGACCTATTTCCGGGAGATGGTGCGCAACGTGCTCAACATGCCGCGTCCGACCAAAAACAGTACGGCAGGGATTACGAGGCCGAACTGGCACGGTGGGAGAGCAATCCCGTTTACGGCTGGTGTCGCAAGAACTTCAAGTCGGACGGAACCCCTTACGATATCTACCGCGACGGCCTCAAGATATATACCACCCTCAGTTACGACATGCAGGAGTATGCCGAGGAGGCTCTCTGCCAGCAGCTCGCCGCCATTCAGCCCCGCATGGATGCCCAGGTGAAGCGGACGGGGCGCCTCTTCATCAAGACCTCCAACGAAGCGGCCGAACGCATCATCCAGAATGCCATGCGCTATACCGACCGTTACCGCAGCCTGGTGAAGCAGGGGGCGAGCAGGGAGGAGATAGAGGAGGATTTCCGTACTCCTGTACGTATGCGCATCTTCACCTATAAAGGTGAGGTCGATACACTGATGACGCCCCGCGACTCCATCCTGCACCACAAGCAGATAATGCGCGGTTCGTTCATGGCCATGAATCCGAATACGGGCCATGTCAAGGCCTATGTAGGTGGTCCGGATTTCAAATATTTCAAATACGACATGGTGAAGCAGGGCAAGCGGCATATCGGTTCCACCATCAAGCCGTTCGTTTACTGCTTCGCAATCGACTATATGGGCATGACGCCCTGCACCATGGTGCCCAATCTTCCCGTAACGCTCGAAACGGAGAACATGGAGCCGTGGCAGCCCAAGGAGGCGGGCCGGGTGGAGTACGACGGCGTGCTGCATCCGCTGCGGTGGGGGCTTGCCCGCAGCCGCAACAACTATTCGGCCTGGATAATGAAGCAGGCAAAAGACCCGAAGGCGGTCGCCGACTTCATCCACCAGATGGGGATACACAGTTATATCGACCCGGTCAATTCGCTGGCTCTCGGTACGGCCGACGTATCGCTGTTCGAAATGGTGGGGGCTTACAGTACCTTCGTGAACAAGGGGGTATTTACCGAACCGATATTCATTACACGCATCGAAGACCGGCAGGGGAACGTCATCGCCAGCTTCGTACCTGCGGTGAGCGACGCCATCAGCGAGCAGACCGCCTATACGATGGTGCAGATGCTCCAGAACAACGTCATAGCGGGGACGGGTGTCCGTTTGCGCAACGTGTACGGTTTCCGCGACGTGGAGGTCGGCGGCAAGACGGGTACCTCGCAGGAGAATCGCGACGCGTGGTTCATGGGCGTGACACCCAACCTCGTCGCAGGTGTGTGGATAGGCTGCGAAGACCAAAGCGCCCACCTGGGTGACGGGGGGGGAGGGCGCTTCGCTGGCGCTTCCGGTATTCGGGGAGTTCATGAAGAGAGTGTATGCCGACCCCTCGTTGGGAGTGCGGAGGACAGACCGTTTCTACCGTCCGCCGGGAGCCATAGAGTACCGTTGCCCTGACAGTGCGGAGGGGACGGGCTATTCGGGCGACGACGAGTTTTTCGACTGATGCGGGGTCGGTCTGATGTCGCCGTTCTGTGCGGCCCGGCCGGGCAAACCGGCGAACGGGTGCCGCAACCTGCGGAGAGTGGGGGCGTACGATGGACGGGAAAGAAGGAATTGTAACATAATCGAAAATGAAAGTAGCGATTGTCGGCGCGAGCGGCGCCGTAGGGCAGGAGTTCCTGAGGGTATTGGCAGACAGGAATTTTCCGGTGGATGAGTTGCTGTTGTTCGGTTCGGAGCGCAGCGCGGGCAGTTTTTATGAGTTCGGCGGCGAGCGGGTGCAGGTGAAGCAGCTCCGCCACAACGACGATTTCAAGGGGGTGGATGTGGCGTTCGTATCGGCGGGCGGCGGTACTTCCAAAGAGTTCGAGAAGACCATTACGAAACACGGGACGCTGATGATAGACAATTCGAGCGCGTTCCGCATGGATGCCGACGTGCCTCTCGTGGTACCGGAGGTCAATCCGGAGGATGCGTTGGATGCACCCCGCCGCGTCATTGCCAATCCGAACTGTTCTACATCAGCTTGTCGTGGCACTCAAGGCGATAGAGAATATCTCCCATATCCGCCGCGTCTATGTTTCGACCTATCAGGCCGCCAGCGGCGCGGGGGCCGGCGCGATGGCCGAGCTGGAGGGGCAGTATGCCGATATGGCTGCCGGACGGTCGCCCCGTGTGGAGAGGTTCGCCTTCCAGCTCGCCGGCAATCTCATCCCGCAGATAGATGTATTCACAGACAACGGATATACGAAGGAGGAGATGAAGATGGTCAATGAGACCAAGAAGATAATGCATTCGGATGTGGCCGTGAGCGCCATGTGCGTCCGCGTACCCGTCATGCGGGCCCATTCGGAGAGCGTATGGGTGGAGACCGAGCGGCCCGTCGCTCCGGAAGAGGCCCGCCGGGCTTTCGGGAGTTTCGAAGGCATCGTTGTCATGGATGACCCGGCTCGGCAGGAGTATCCCATGCCGCTCTTCACGGCGGGCAGGTATCCCGTGTATGTGGGGCGTATCCGGATGGATACCGCCAACCCCAACGGGCTGACCTTCTGGTGCGTGGCAGACCAGATTCTGAAGGGAGCCGCACTGAATGCCGTACAGATAGCCGAGTACCTTGTCGGAACTGGTCGGCTCGGGCGGTAACATGTGCCGCGGTCGGACGTCTTGTGGTCTCCGGCCTTTTCTCGCGGCCTGCACCGGCGGGTGAGGAGGCGTCCGGACATCTCGGAAACAGCAGGAGGGAGCCCCGGTATCGTTCCCTCCCTGCTGTCGATTAGAAGGTTCGGACTTAAAGGATGATATCTATCGGGCCGGTATAGGAACCGGTCACCTTGCATCCGGCGTCGCTTGTCAAATCCCATGATACGGTGTAGTCGTCTCCGTTTTTGCTGACGGTTATCGTACCGCTTTCTGCGCTGGCCCATTGGGTCGCTTTGCCTGCTTCGATGACCTGATACCATGTTCCGGAGGGATAGACGACGGTTTTGCCGTCGCCCCGGCTGCCGCATGCCCATCCCGGCTGGCGGTCGGTAATCGGTAGTTTATTGTACTCGTCGTACGGTACGATTTCATACTCCATCTCGTCGAGTGTCACATTGTCCTCATGCTGAGGCTTGCCGAGCAGATGTATCCGCATGCGTTCGCCCGAGCATCCCAGCGCCCCCATAACTTGTTGTATGTCAGTCCCTCGGTGTAGAACATGAGCGTCCATTGTATGTACGGATAGTTACGGTTATCGTTATTCGCCATTACCTCTACCCGGCTGTAAGGCATCGGGCCGGTATCGACATCTTCGTATATCGTACTGTTGACATCCGACTTCCCCTTTTGGGTGATGGTGACCTTGACGGGTTCCGTCTCCTCCGATTCATGCCGGAGGAACAGGTAGGCGGTACGGGTCTCCGTGGCATCGTTTACCTTGTATTCGAGGAAGATGCTGTGCTGTTCGGGAACTACGACTGCGTGTATGGTCAGCCAGTCCGGTGTTTGGTTGTTTTCGTCCCGTGCGTAAGCCGACCACTGTGCCGTTTCGGGTGCTACCTTGACAGCAAACTGGGCGAACCCTGCGGTGAACGGCAGTTCGAGACCTTCTCCGGGGTGGTTCCGTCGGGCAGTACGGGTTCTATCGAAGGCGGTACGGCGGCGGCTTCCTGCGTGATATATATCCTGCCGGTCTGGATGGTCTTGTCGCTCGGGGAGACGTTGATAGATGCGTTCCGTTCCAGTGCGTTCGGGTTGTCGTCCACCGTGACGGTGAATTTCCCTTCGGCGGGGACGATATGTATCCACTCTTCGGCACCCGAAGGGGATGCTTTCCAGGTGATACCGCCCGTCACGGTTACCGTCACCTCCTGTCCCGGTGCCTCCGCAGCGGCGAAGACGAGCTTTTCGGGCGATACCGAGAGCGAAGGCTTTTCCGGTTCGGGAGCTTCCGCGGCCTCCTGCCGGACCGTTATCTTCACCGGTTCCACCCCTACGGCGGAGGCGTTGAGGGTGATGGAGGCGCTGCGGTCGGTCTCATCCGCATTGTCCGCGACGCTGACCGAAAGGCGGTCTCCGTCGCGCGTTGCCGTCAGCCATCCGGCATCTTCTGGGATGCTGTGTGTCCACTCCGTTTCTTCGGCCGTGACGGTAACGGTCTGGGGGGGGCCGCTGCCGCGGCGAAGCGGAGCGATGCGGGTTCCGCCTTCAGCGTCGCTTCGGGCTGTGCGGGGTTTTCGGGGCCAGTGCACGATATGTTCAGGACAAGTGCCGCCACGGCCAGCAAGTATGTGTATCGTTTCATTGTCTTCTCTGTTTTTAGTCGTTTCGATTTGTCGTTGTCTGTCGGGGAGGAGCGGCCTTCCCGGTCGGGCGGAGTGCCGGCTCCTGCCGTTACTCCACTGCTTTCCGCCTGACGTACCATTTCCTCATTAGTTCTATCTCGCCGCTCAGGTCGTAACCGAATGCCGTTCTGCCGTCGGGCGAGATGTATTCGAGCAGGGAGTTGTCCGGAATGATGATGCCGTAGGTGTCGTATATCCATTCGGTACTCGTGCCGGCTTCCGTAGCGGTGGGGATGTTCACCATGACCGTGTGGGAGATGATGCCGCTCGCACCGCCCATGCCGATGACGCCCAGCCCTTCATCGGTGACGGTCATGCCAACCGCCCCTTCATACTCCGAAAAGATGTGCACTTCGTCGGTCTCCGTATCGTAGAATGCGGGGCACGACGTATAGATGACGTCGGTTTCGTTTTCGGCGAGCTCCTCGGTCCGATATGTTCCGGCAATCCATTTGCCGGAAGGACTCATATAGTAGGGGTCACTGGAACCTACGATGCCGTCCACGAGGGTGTAGTCCGTATAGGTGCCGGTAGCGGTGTCGTATATCTTCACGGGCTTGAGTTTGCGTACTTTGTCGCCCACCCAGCGGGGAGTGCCCTCCTTGTCCCACCAGATGAGGCCGGAATCCAATCCTTCCCAGGCGGTGCCGTAGATGATGCTACCGTCCAGGCTGCATCCGCGGGCCATGGCCCCCGCATTCCATGCTGCTCCCCGGAAGGTCGTTTCGGGCAGGGGAAGTATTTCGGGGTGGCCATCTGTCCACTTGACCGGCGAATAGACCGTACTGCCGCCGGAACACCAGCTACCATACGCCGCTCTCGTCCGAAGCGACCTGTGACAACCACGGTTTGCCGGCTCCCGGAACGTTGTCGAGCACGGTAATGTCGCCGCTGATGCTGAAGCCTATTATCCGGCCGTCCTCGCAGTGGAAGAAGGCGGTGCCGCTGTCGGTTATCGCACACGGGTCGTATAGGGGATAGAGGGAGTCGAGGAAGGGGGCCGGCAGATACTGCTCGCCGCTCTCCAGGTCGGTGATGACTACCTGGAGCAGCCAGTGGTCCGTGGCGTTCTCATCCGGAACGCCGATAAAGCCCGCCGTATAACGCCCGTTGGGGGAGATGACGGCTCCCATGGTGTAATCCCGGAAAACGTCGTATCGTGCCGGTACGAACGTGTCGCCCGTCTGCGTGACGCGGATGGTCTTCGTCATCTCTCCCGCCGTCACGGTGATTTCGCCCTCCCGTTCGGTGCTCGCCGGATTGTCGTCCGCCGTCAGTACGATACCCTCCTCCGTCTGTTCCGTTATCCGTATCCAGCTTGCCGAAGGTCCGCACTCCACGGGCCCGGATTGGAGGAGATGGTTATCCGTACCGGAACGGCATCGGTGCCTGGAACGAGCAGGCAATCATGTCTACCTTGATGTAATGGACCTCTTCGGTGGGTTGCGTGCAGCCGGTTGCGGCTACGAGGAGCAAAAGCGGCAGAACGCTTTTGCAGTACATGCCTTTTTTCATAAGGTTGTTCGGTTAAGTAATTAATCGGGTTCATGACGGAACCGAGCGGGGGATTCCGGATATCCCCGTTCTCGGAGTCCTGTTCTATACAATTGTAACAAACCTATATGTCAAAAGACAGAATATTAATATATTAGGGTTGTTTTCCTGTGGAAATGAACGAAGAAAACGAAGTCCGGACCGGTTGCGGTCTCTGTCGTAGGGAGGAGAGCGGGTGGCCGTCGGCGTGTCCCGGTTGCTGCGGTCGCCGGAACCGGAAAGGGTGTATGTGAAAAGGGCGGTGCGACATGTCGCACCGCCCTTTCGGACAGGTCGGGAGAAAAGCGGTCAGGCCTCCCGTTCCAGGTTTACGAATTCGTCGATGATGCCCTTGACGCTCGACTGCGTGAGGCGGCCGAATACCTTCTGGCCCACCATCACGACCGGAGCGAGACCGCAGGCACCCACGCAGCGCAGCGAATCGAGCGAGAAGAGGCCGTCGGCGGTCGTTTCGCCCACCTCGATGCCCAGTTGGCGCTTGAATTCGTCGAGCACCTTCTCCGCACCGCGGACATAGCACGCCGTGCCCATGCAGACCGAAATCGGGTATTTGCCCTTGGGTTTCATCGTGAAGAACGAATAGAAGGTCACCACGCCGTAGACTTTCGCCGCCGGGATACCCAGCTCCATGGCTATCAGTTCCTGCACCTCCTTGGGCAGGTAGCCGAGTTTCCCCTGCACGGTGTGCAGGATGTTGATGAGCTCGCCGGGGTCGTTCCCGTGCTCCTTGCAGATGGCCCTAATCTCATCTATCCTCTTTTGGGACATACATATCTTTTCCATACGCTGTGGCTGCTATTTCTTGGTATTGGTGGAACATGGTTCTACGACCGGCTTGCGGTTATAGTAACGGGTGTGGAGAAGTTCGTGCGAGAGGTGCCCGCAGGTTCTCCCAGGAAGTCCCGGTAGAGGGACTGGATGTAGGGATTCTCGTGCGACTTGCGCAGGGGCTTGTGTGCGTCTTCGGCGTAGAGCGATTCGGTACGCTCCTGCAGCAGCCGGATGTCGCCTCGGTGGTAGGGCTGTCCCCCGCCGCCGATGCAGCCGCCCGGACATGCCATGATTTCGATGGCATGGTAAGGCGACGTGCCGTTCACGACCTCTCGGATGAGCTGCCGGGCATTGGCGAGCCCGTGGCGATGCCGATTCTTACCGGCGTTCCGTCGAAGTCCACCGTCGCCGAACGGACGCCCTCCATGCCGCGGAGTTCGGTGAAGTCTATCCGGTCGAGCGGCTTTTTCGTCTGCACTTCGTACGCCGTGCGCACGGCAGCCTCTATTACGCCGCCCGTGGCGCCGAAGATGACGCCGGCACCGGTCGATTCGCCCAGCGGCCGGTCGAAATCGTCCTCTTCGAGCAGGGCGAAATCCATGTTGGCGAAGCGTATCATGTGGGCAAGTTCGCGCGTCGTTATCGAGATGTTCACGTCCGGGTCGCCGTCACGGCTGAACTCCGGCCGCGCCGCTTCGGCCTTCTTGGCCACGCAGGGCATGACGGAGACCACGACGAGGTCTTTGCGGTCGATGCCCAGCTTCTGCGCGAAGTAGTTCTTGGCGATGGCGCCGAACATCTGCTGCGGCGATTTGGCCGTCGAGAG
>ENA-OUNI01000692-OUNI01000692.1-human-gut-metagenome-genome-assembly--contig:-NODE-692-length-15296-cov-2.830839_pt1 | contig 15296 bp, 19 predicted proteins | sample MGYA00242499_ERZ504580 | MGnify/ENA primary metagenome ERZ504580 (study PRJEB26092, sample SAMD00036315) | human gut metagenome | host: Homo sapiens | study: EMG produced TPA metagenomics assembly of... | reverse complement strand
CCAGCGAGATCTGCTCCGACAGGTCGCAGGCGGGGATGAGCTTCTCAGCGGCGGTGACGTTGTAGTTTTCCACAAAGACAACCTGCAGATACTTCGATACGACCGGATCCGCCGCAATGACCTTAGACAGGGTCAGCAGGGCGTGGATGATGTCCTTGGCAATCGTGTACGCCGGGGCGCTTGGCACCGAAGATGCTGACCAGCGGCGTGGCGGGCAGATGCCCGGCCTTGATCTCATGATACTGGTGGATCAGGTAGAGCAGGTTCAGCTGCTGGCGCTTGTACTCATGCAGGCGCTTGGACTGGATGTCGAACATTGCATCCGGGTCAACGGTGATGCCTGCGTGCGGTGCAGCCAGTCGGCCAGTGCGCGCTTGTTCTGCGCCTTGACGGCGGAGAACTGCTGCAAAATATCGACATTTTCCGTGTAGGGCAGCAGTTTTTCAAGCTCAGCGGCGTCCTTGCGGAAGCCGGAACCGATGAGCTTTTCGATCTCGGCGGTCAGTGCCGGGTCGCACTCCAGCAGCCAGCGGCGGAAGGTGATGCCGTTGGTCTTATTGTTGAATTTTTCGGGGTAGAGCTGGTAAAAGCCGTGCAGCTCGCTGTTTTTCAGGATTTCGGTGTGCAGATAGGCAACGCCGTTCGTCGAGTGGGTGAAGTGGATGTCCATGTGGGCCATGTGAACGCGGTCGTCCCCGTCGATGATGGCCAGACTCTCGTCGGTGGTGCGGGTGCGGGCCAGCGTGTCGAGCTTTTCAATGATGGGCATGAGCTGCGGCACGACGGCGTCCAGATAGCGCGGGCCACTTTTCGAGCGCCTCGGCCAGAATGGTGTGGTTCGTGTAGGCACAGGTCTTTGTGACGATCTCGACGGCCTCGTCAAAGTCGATGCCCTTCTCCCCCAGCAGGCGGATCAGCTCGGGGATAACCATGCTGGGGTGGGTGTCATTGATCTGGATGGCGGCGTAGTCGGCCAGATCGTGGTAATCACAGCCGCGGGCGGCACACTCGGCCAGAATCAGCTGGGCCCCGGCGGAAACCATCAGGTACTGCTGGTAGACGCGCAGACGGCGTCCGGCCTCGTCGGAGTCATCGGGATACAGGAAAAGCGTCAGGTTTTTGTCGATGTCGGTCTTGTCGAACGTGATGCCGTCGTGGACGATGCTCTCATCAATGGTGTCGAGATCGAACAGATTCAGCGTGTTCGTGCGGCCCTCGTAGCCCGTGACGGCCAGCTTGTACAGACGGGCGCTGTAGGTCTTGCCGGCTAGCTCGACGGGATAGACCGTATCCGTTTTTTCCGCCAGGAGTGGGCGGTCAGCCACGGGTCGGGCAGCTCATTCTGGACGCCGTCCTTGAAGGACTGGTGGAACAGGCCGAAGTGATACCGCAGGCCGACACCGTCGCCGGGCAGGTTCAGCGTGGCGAGGGAGTCAAGGAAACAGGCGGCCAGACGGCCCAGCCCGCCGTTGCCAAGGCTGGCTCCGGCTCGACCTCCTCAATATCGGACAGGTTTTTCCCGGCAGCGGCCAGCGCAGCGCGGGTGTCGTCGTACAGCCCTAAATTGATAAGGTTGTTGGACAGCAGCTTGCCGATCAGAAACTCGGCGCTGATATAGTAGAGCTTGCGGCCCGTGACGGGACGGACGCGGGCGGCGCTTTGTTCGCGGACGATGTCCAGCAGGGCCAGATAGATTTCCTGATCCGTGCAGGCGGTCAGGGGCTTGTTGGTTCTGGCTTCCATCGCAGCAGTCATATTCATAAGAGGTTCCCTCCATTTGTGTATGGGCTTTTTGGGTACAACTTGGTTATACCACACAAAACGTGCATCTGACTTGCAAAATACCCGCAACTTATGGTACAATACTATCATGCGAGGTGAAAATATGGCAAAACAAGAGCGCTTACGCGAAGCAAAGCAACACGGGGCCGCGTGGTTCCCGTTCAATATCTACCCGTGCACGATCCCGAAGGACTTCCCGCAGGTGGCGCTGCACTGGCAGGACAGCATGGAGCTGGTCTTTGTCAAAAAAGGGCGCGGCATCGTGCAGGCCGGGTTGACGACCTACACGGCACAGGCGGGCGACATTTACGTGTTTGCCCCCGGCGTACTGCACGCCCTGCGCCAGCTGCCCGGTGAGGCAATGGAATATGAAAACATCATCTTTGAGCTGGAGCTGCTGGGCGGCGCCGGTGACATCTGTGCCGAGAAGTACCTGCTGCCGCTGCAGAGCGGACGTCTGGCTCTGCCCATGCGCCTTGGCCCGGAAGACTGGGGCTACAACTGGGCGGTGCGGTGCCTGCACGCGGCGGAGGAATTCAACAAGATCAAAGACGTGGGATATGAACTCTGTATAAAGGCGAGCTGCTGCTGTTTCTGGCGGCGCTGGTGGGCCGCACCGGAGACCTGCCCCCTGCCGATACCCCCGACACCCGGCGGCTGAAAACCGTGGTGCAGCTTGTGAATGAGGGCTACGCGGGGGCGCTGCATGTGACCGACGCAGCGGCGGCCTGCGGATGCAGCCCCAGCCATTTTATGCGCTGGTTCAAGAAAATGACCGGCCAGGGCTTTACCGAATACCTGAACGAGCAACGCCTGAACGCCGCCGCCGATGCCCTGCGCAGCGGCAGCGACACCGTGCTGGCGATTGCGGAGCAATGCGGATTTGAAAATTTGTCCTACTTCAACCGTCTGTTCAAAAAGCGGTACGGGATGACACCGCGGGAATACAGGGGGAGAAAATAAAAAAGCCTTCCCCCGCGGGGGAAGGTGGCCCGAAGGGCCGGATGAGGAGCGAGTCTGCGGCGAAATCCCGTGAACGGGTCGCTGCGGAAGCTTTGCCCTCATCAGTCGCTTCGCGGACAGGTCCCCCGCGGGGGAAGCCTGAAATTATGCCTTTTTGCTGTAATCCCGTGCGCCGTAAATCGCCGTGCCGACGCGGACGATGGTCGCGCCCTCGGCGATGGCGGCGGCGTAGTCGTGGCTCATGCCCATGGACAGAATGTCCATCTGTGCCCGGTCATAGTGCTGGGCGTCGGCTCTGGCCAAAAGCTCCCGCATCTGTGCAAAAAAGCGGCGAGTCTCGGTGTCGTCGGCGTCGGCGGGCGGGATCGCCATCAGGCCGCGCAGACGGATGTGCTCCTTGGCGGCGGCAGCCTCCAAAAGCGGGAACAGGCTGTCGGCGTCCACGCCGCTCTTGCTGGCCTCCTCGCCGATGTTGATCTCGACGAGAATGTCCTGCACCAGCCCAGACGGGCCGCGGCGGCATCGATCTTATCCAAAAGGCGCGTGCTGTCCACGCTCTGGATCAGCGCGGCGCGGCCTACGACCTTGTTGACCTTGTTCGTCTGTAAATGCCCGATGAAGTGCCCGGGTTTGCCGTTGTAGGCGTTCGCGTCGGTCTTTTCGACCAGCTCCTGCACATGGTTTTCACCGAACAGGTCAATGGGCAGGTCGGCGCTGTAGCGCACCTCCTCCACCGTTCGGGTCTTGCAGGCGGCGCAAAGGCGCACCTCTGCCGGGTCGCGGCCTGCGGCCTTGGCGGCAGCGGCCATCGTCTCACGGATCTTCGCGACGGCCTCGGCCATCTGCTGCTTCTGGCTTCGGGAATCATCGCACTTCCTCCTGACTGTAAACGGCGCGGGAACGCCGATGAACGGCGGACGGGTGCGGGCGCAGAGCAGAATTGCCTGCCCGATGTGGTCCATCGACAAGCGCACCGGTACAGCCACGCGGCGCAGGTGCATACCGATCAGCGTACCGCCGATGTCCATGCCCGCGGCGGCCCTGACCTCCTCCACAAGGACGGGGTCGTTAAAGCGCTGCCAGCAGTTCGTGGCCCAGCTGCCGCCCGCGTGGGGCTGCGGAATGGCCGAGACGATCTGATAGCCGTTGGCCTTCGCGGCCTCGCGCTCAATGACGATAGAACGGTTCAGATGCTCACAGCACTGGGCGGCCAGATAGACGCCCTGCTCCTGCAATGGCGGCAGCACGCCCGCCAGCACGGCAGCGGCAGCTCCATGCTGGAATCCTTGCCGATGCGCCCGCCCATGATCTCGCTGCTGGAGCAGCCGACCACAAAAATGTCCCCGGTCTCAAGATGCGCAGCCTGCAGCAGTTCTTCCGCAGCCTGCCGCGCTGCGCCGTAAGTTTTGCATAATCCACAGGTAATGCCCCCTTTGGTTACTATTATAGCAGGGGTGTCAATAAAAGAAAAGCCTTCCCCCACGGGGGAAGGTGGCCCGCAGGCCGGATGCGCGACCCTGCGGATGCTGCTCGTAAATGGGTGGCTGCGGGAGCTTTGCCTCATCAGTCCGCTTCGCGGACAGCTTCCCCCGCGGGGGAAGCCTTTAGGTGTTTTTTGTATTAGTCTGATCGCTTTGCACTCGACCATCCCAGATTCAAAAAGAATTTCCCCTTGCAAAGTAAAATTCTCCGCTGCTGTACATCTTGGTAGACAATTTATCCTTGGAAATGTCTCTCCGCCTGTTCTTGAAGATCTTCTTTTGCGGTAACTCTCTTCCATTCGACCGGCAGAATTTTCCGCGTGGTTCTTCTTTTAGAAAATTTGTAATCTTCTCTTTCTTATAGAATAGCATGATTTTCTTCTTTTAAATAGCTCTTTTTGCTGAATTTTTCAGCTTTGTTTGCTATACTCTAAAATTCAAAAAGCTCAATACCTTCTTTCCGCTTTCGCATTTTGATTGTACTGCGCTTTGCTTTAGGGATTTAACTTAATGGCATTGCCCACGCGGCGCACTGCCTTTTTGTCACCTTAGCGCTTCAGCTTATCATCCAGCCAGCTCTGTAACGCACAGAGTTCATTGGCACAAATGGGAAGCAACATAAAAACATATGTATAGACATATTGACTTTTTGCTTCCCAAAAAAGGTGGAATATAAAGCCCCCTATAAAATACAGATAGAACAATTGCGTCTCACTGTCCTTTTGTCGAACCAAGAAACATAACGCCGATGTATAGGTTGCTATCAGCACACACTTTGTCAGCAGATTGCACAGTTTTTCTACTTTTCCACCTGAATAGAGGGACTTGAGAACACGCTTTGTTACCAAAGCGCCACCATCCGTACCGGGGCCACTCCAAACCGACTGGAACATTGGTTCGCTCCACATAGACAGCATCTTTTTCCCGTAAAAAAGAATTGCGCGTTTCGGAGCCTTCAAAGTACTTTTCACATTCTCTATTATTTTTTCCGTTGCAAGAGCAGATGCCTTCACCGAATCACGTCCGCTCTCCTCATAAATGCTGTAATTATAACCATCAAACCAGCCCGGAGCACGCATTTCATTTTCTAAGTCTGTTCCCATTGCAATCCACGCAGTTGACGGCACACCACTTCCAATTTCAATGTCTGTCACTGCACCAACAGCTTTTTTTGCAATGCTAGGAGCGAGTAATGAGAGCAGGACAACCGCAACACCAAGAAATGCTGTTTTTCTTTTGTCCCCTCCATTCACGAATCGAAGTATCAGCACAATGCCAATTGCCATTGCACCGATACAGTAATTCTTTTTAAAGAGAGATGCGAATATCATAAACAGAAGCATCCAGAAACCATGCTGTCGGAGCGGTTCATCATGATTGATACAGACCGCATGATAAGCCGCAATCATAAAGCAGCAAAAACCCGGAATCACTCCGTAGCCAAATAAAATAAAGAAAAACTGCGGTATAAATAGAAATTCAAGCAGCAAAACCATACGATCGACCTGCGTATTTTCAAAGCACCTATCAGTAATCCTATATCCATACCAATTGATAATGAGAATCTCAATGGCATTCAAAAAATAAAGTGCTTCCTCATTTCCGCTGAACTTTACTACAAGCATATCGTAGAGCATCAACCCAATCTGATGCGGATTGGTGCCGATATACTGGTCTTTCTGTAACACCTCAAAACTTCCGCTTAGCATCTGCCATGCAGCATTATAGACAGCCGCAGCATCTGCACGGATATGGTTTTCTGTATTCAGAATAAAATAAAAAGAAGCCAGAATATAGCCTCCAGCTAGAAGTCGAAATATTTCACTCACCGAAAAGCGCTTGAGAAATCTTGCTGCCAATAGAACACCGCCCAGCTCAAGCGGAAGTAGAAGCAGATACCACAATCCAAACGTATAAGAAACAATCTCTGCTTCATCATACGAGACATGCGCTGTAACCGCCGCATTACCCACAAGAATAATCAACAGGATACAGAAAGCGAACACGTAGATTACACGGTCACAAAAAATCCAAAAGCGTTTCACTTGACAAAATCCTCCCGCATGGGGGTGAAGATATCCAGCAGGATGCCCGCTTCGGTGCAGACGCAGCCATGCTCCACGCCGTCCTCCTTGAGGATGGTGTCGCCCTTGTGGACGGTACGGGTCACACCGTCCACCGTGAACTCGAAGGCACCGGAGACCACATAGGTGATCTGGGTATGGGGGTGGTGGTGCAGTGCGCCGACCGCGCCCTTTTCAAAGGTGTTCTCCACGCACATCAGCCGTCTGTATAGGCCAGCACCCGGCGGGTGACGCCCGCGCCTGCGGGCTGCGGCAGAGTGTCCTCATGCAGGACCCAGCGCTGTTTCTTTTCCGGCAGTTTCATAAACGTTCCTTCTTTCCCGGCTCCGCTGCGGGGCCGTTTTCTATTTCCATTATAAAAAGGCAGAACCCGTTTGGCAAGAGTTCCGCCTTTGTTTACAACTATAGCAATTCAACTTTTTAATGCAACAGCAACAACGTTGAATTGCATATCGCAAATATGCTGTTTGAATGTTGCGCTAATTTCTTGACTTGCGATAAAACCAACCTGCGTCAATTTGTCAAGCCGTCACATCCTCAAACTGACTGTTGTACAAATCGGCATAGAACCCGCCGGCTTCGATCAGCTCGTCGTGGGTGCCCTGCTCGACAATGTCGCCCTCGCGCATGACCAGGATCAAATCGGCATCGCGGATGGTGGACAGGCGGTGCGCGATGACGAAGCTCGTGCGGCCCTGCATCAGGCGGTCCATAGCCGTCTGGATGCGCTGCTCGGTGCGGGTGTCAACGCTCGATGTCGCCTCATCGAGGATCAGGATGCGGTTGTCCGCCAAAATCGTGCGGGCAATCGTCAAAAGCTGCTTCTGGCCTTGGCTGACGTTGGAGGCGTCCTCGTTCAGCTCCATCTGGTAGCCGCCGGGCAGCGTGCGGATAAAGTGGTCGGCGTTGCTGCCTTCGCGGCGGCAATGACCTCCTCGTCCGTGGCATCCAGACGGCCATAGCGGATGTTCTCCATGATCGTGCCCTTGAACAGCCAGGTATCCTGCAGCACCATGCCGAAGCCCTCGCGCAGGTCGCTGCGGTCAAAGTCCCTGACGTTATGGCCGTTCAGCAAAATTTCGCCGGAATCCACATCGTAGAACCGCATGAGCAGCTTGACCATTGTGGTCTTGCCCGCGCCGGTGGGGCCGACGATGGCGACCTTCTGGCCGGGCTTGACATTGCAGCTGAAATTGTGGATGACGGTCTTTTCCGGCGTGTAGCCGAACTTTACATGGTCAAACGTGACCTGACCGTCGATGCAGGCGGGGTCGGCGCGGCGGGCGGGGTCGGCCAGCTGGTCCTCCTCGGGCTCGTTCAAAAATTCAAAGACGCGCTCGGCGGCGGCGGTCATGCTTTGCAGCATGTTGGACACCTGCGCCAGCTGCTGGATGGGCTGGGTGAAGTTCTTGACGTACTGGATGAACGCCTGAATATCGCCGATGGTGATGGCGCCCGCTGCGGCAAAAATGCTGCCGACGATGGCAACGGCCACATAGCCCAGGTTGCCCACAAAGTTCATGATGGGCTGCATCAGACCGGACAAAAACTGCGATTTCCACGCGGATTCGTACAGCTTATCGTTTGCGGCGTTGAAGTCGTCCAGCACGGCGGCCTCGCGGTTGAACGCCTTGATGACGTTGTGGCCGGAGTAGACCTCCTCGACCTGACCGTTGACAACGCCCAGTGTCGCCTGCTGCGCCTTGAAATACTTCTGGCTGAACTTGACGACCACCAGCACCAGCGCCAGCGAGACCGGCAGGATCAGCAGAGCGATCAGCGTCATTTTAGGGCTGATGGACAGCATCATGATGAGCACGCCGACCATCGTTGCAACGCTGGTGATCAGCTGGGTCACGCTCTGGTTCAGGCTCTGGCCCAGCGTATCCACGTCGTTTGTGATACGGGACAGCACCTCGCCGACGGTGCGCTTTTCAAAGTAGGCCAGCGGCAGGCGGTTGATCTTTTTGCTGATCTGGTCGCGGAAGTCGTAGCAGACCTTCTGCGACAGGCCGGACATGAGCCAGCCCTGAATGAAGCTGAACGCCGCGGACAGCAGGTACATGCCCAGCAGGAACAGCAGCACCTTGCCGATGTAGCAAAGTCGATGCCGCCCACGCCGCGCAGCTTGGCGATCCAGCCGGTGGCCAGCGCCGTGGTGGCTTGGCCAGGATCTTCGGCCCTGCAATGTTGAAAATGGTTGACAGAACAGCAAAACAATGACGACGACCAGCGACAGCTTATACTTGCTCATGGCGGCCAGCAGCTGGCGCAGCGTGCCCTTGAAGTCCTTGGCGCGCTCCGTCGTCATGCGTCCGTGTCTTGGCATATCACTCACCCTCCTTCTGCAAATTCAGTTCCTTCTGGCTCAGCTGGCTGCGCGCAATTTCCTGATACGCGGGGCAGCTTTCCATCAGCTGGGCATGGGGTGCCCTTGCCGACGATGCGGCCCTCATCCAGCACCAAAATCTGGTTCGCGTGCAGCACGGTGGAGATGCGCTGCGCCACAATAATGACCGTGGCGTTGTCGGTTTTAGCCTTCAGCGCACGGCGCAGCGCCACGTCGGTCTTGTAGTCCAGCGCCGAGAAGCTGTCGTCAAACAGATAGATCTGCGGGTGCTTGGCAATGGCGCGGGCAATCGAAAGGCGCTGCTTCTGCCCGCCGGAGACGTTGCTGCCGCCCTGGGCAATCGGGCTGTCGAAGCCTCGGGCTTGGCGGAGATGAACTCCGTGGCCTGGGCAATCTCGGCGGCCTGCTCTGCGTCGGCGTCGGTGATGTGGTCGCCGCCGAACTTCAGGTTGGATGTGATCGTGCCGCTGAACAGCACGCCCTTCTGCGGTACATAGCCCAGCTCGTCGTGCAGCTGTGCCTGGGTCATGTCGCGCACGTCAACGCCGTCAATCGTCACGCTGCCCTCGGTCACATCGTAGAAGCGCGGGATCAGGTTGAGCAGCGTAGATTTGCCGCAGCCCGTGGAGCCGATGATGGCCGTTGTCTCGCCGGGTCTGGCCGTGAAGCTGATGTGCTCGAGCGCGTCCTCGTCGGAGCCGGGATAGCGGAAGCTGACGTCATGGAACGCCACAACGCCGTGGGTGCCTTCCGCGGGCAGTGACTTGGGCGCAGCGGGGTCATGGATGGTCGAGGGGGTCTTGATGACCTCGTCAATGCGGTCCGCAGCCACACCGGCGCGGGGCAGCATGACGGCGACCATCGAGAGCATGAGGAACGACATGACGATCTGCATCGTGTAGGTGATGAACGCGATCATCTCACCCACCTGCATGCTGCCCAGATCCATCGCCTTGCCGCCGAACCAGACGATGAGCAGGCTCGTGCCGTTCATGATGAGCGTCATAAACGGCATCATGGCGACCATCGTGCGGTTGGTGAACAGCTGGGTCTTCATCAGGTCGGTGTTGGCCCTGTCAAAGCGCTTTTCCTCAAATGCCTCGCGGCTGAACGCGCGGATGGGCATAATGCCGGTCAGGATTTCGCGGCTGACAAGGTTCAGCCGATCCACCAAAACTTGCATCTGCTTGAATTTCGGCATGGCTACGTTCATCAAAACGGCGATGAGCGCCAGCAGTGCGGCCACGGCCACAAAGATGATCCATTCCAGCCCCGTGTTGCCGCTGGCAACGTGCATAATGCCGCCAATGCCCAAAATGGGCGCGTAGGCCACCATGCGCAGCAGGATCACACAGACGAACTGCACCTGCTGGATGTCGTTCGTGGTGCGGGTAATCAGCGAAGCAGTGGAAAATTTTTCGATTTCGGCGTTGGAGTAGCCGACGACGGTCCTGAACACGTCGCGGCGCAGGTCACGGCCAATGGCGGCGGAGACGCGGGACGCGATAAAGCCGACGGCGACGGCCACGGCAACCATGAGCAGCGTTAAAGCCAGCATCTGGCCGCCCGTGCGCAGCAGATAGGACATTTGCACGTCATGGGCAATGCCCTGAGCGTCATATTCCAGCGCGACGAGCAGCATGGCCTGGCTGGACAGGCTGTCGGCGACGTCTCGTCCAGCTGGGCGAGACCGTCCGTCAGTTGGCTCTGCAGCATTTCCCGTGCGCCGGGGGCCTGGGACGCGGCGGCCAGCTGCGTGGCGACGGCGTCGAGGTCATAGGCCGTGGGGATCACGGTGTCGGTGGTACCGGAGGCAGTGGCGGCATTCTTCGCCGCGGCCATGTACAGCACAACGTCCGGCGTTGTGAACGCATTTTCCAGCGCGGCGGTGTCCGCGTCCGGGTTCAGTGTGCGCACACCGTCCGCGTCGGGGGCGGTGTAGGCTTCGTCCGCCAGTGCGGCGTCGTCCTCGGACATGAGCAGCTCGAGCGCCTGCAGCGTTGTGCTGCGGACGGTGTCGGGCACGGGGCTTTCAATGCCGCCCTGCTGGATGCCGGTGTCCACAATTTTGCTTGTGTAGTCGGGCAGGCTTAAATCGCAGTATGCCTGCACGATGAGCAGCGCAACGACGGCCAGGCAGGCCGCCCAGTGCCGCCCCAGCTGCTTAAAAATTTTCGTCATGCGGGGGTTCTCCTTTCAAATCGGTTTTCATAGCGGCGTTCTCGGCCTCGATGGCGGCGAGCAGAGCGTCCTTTACGGCGTTGGCCTGCGCCAGCTGCTCCGGGGTCAGCCGCGCCATGATGCGGGCAAAGTAGTCGTTCATGGCCTGCTCATTGGCTTTGCGGGCGCGCTCCCCTGCCGGGGTGATGCGCACCAGCGTCTTGCGGCGGTCCTTGGGTCTGTCTCGCGGACGATGTGGCCGGTCTGCTCCATCTGACGCAGCCCGCGGGAAATCGCCGGCATAGCTGGTGCGTCTGCCGCGCAATGTCCGAGACATAGATCGCGCCGTCGCAGCCGTGCTGCTCAATGAGATTGTACAGACTTTGCAGCATGCCATAGCGGCATTTGGGCTGCCCGGCCAGTGCCATGCGCATCCCGCGCTTGGACAGTGTGTGCAGCCGCGCCACAAAGCGGAACACCCCGCTCAGATAAGGGGCTTCAGTGCCCATTGATGAACACCTCCTGTTAATAGTTGGCTTGTGTTAATTATTAAAACATGATAATAATACACCCTCCTGCACCGCGGTGCAAGAGGGTGTAAGGAAGTTTTAAGATTTGTTCATAAAGTGGGGAGGCTTTAGGCTTATTCCTTCACACACGCAAGATTGCTCAGCGTCACACCCCTGCACAGCCCCAGCGGCAGGGCGACGGACGGCTTGGTGATGGTAATATCCTTAAAGACAATGTCCTCGACCTCATAGCCCGGCTTGTCAAAGCCCGCGATCTCGATCGGGGCGGCATCGTGTCGGCTGCGGTCATGGTCCAGCACCTCGGCGGTCAGGGTAAGCCGCTCAAAGAAGCAGTGCTCGAGCTTCGGCGGGGCACCGGCGGGCACACCGTCGTCATTGTACGGTACGCTGTGCAGCATGACGCGGGGCGTGATGCAGTCCCGCACGGTCACGCCGCGCACATAGCCGCCGCGCTTGGGCGTGGCCTTGATCTCAATGCCGGACAGCGAGTTCGCCAGATCGCAGTCCCAGATCTGCACGTCCTCCACGCCGCCGCTCATCTCGCTGCCGATGCAGATGCCGTGGCCGCAGTCGCTGCGGCAGTCAAACACCCGGATATGCGCGCAGGGACGGTTGATTTCGTTGCCCTCGGGGTTCTTGCCGCTCTTGATGGCGACAGCGTCGTCCCCCGTGGAGAACTCCGACGCAAACAGTGTGCAGTTCGTCGAGGAATCCGGGTCCCAGCCGTCGCCGTTCCAGACGCCCTCGGACACAAAGGTGCAGTGGTCGGTCTGGATGTCGTCGCAGTAGATCATGTGGACGTTCCAGGATGGGCCGTTTTTCAGCGTGATACCGCTGATCCAGACGTTCTCACAGTTGCTTAAATTGATAAGCCGCGGACGGACGCGGCCCGGGATCGTGTCGCTGTTCTCGCAGCTTTCGACGAGCTCCCGGTTGTCGTCCAGAAAGCTCTTGATGCGGGCACGCTCGTCCTCAATGATCTTGCGGGCCAGCTCCTGCCCGCCGCCGCAGATCGTGCCCCTGCCGCGGATGATGATATTGCGGCAGTTCGGGCCGGTCTTGTGGTTCATGTCGCCCGCGTTCAAAAGGCTTGAGTAGCAGCGCATCTCGGTGCCCTCAAACCGGCTGGGGATGCGGGGCGAATAGTCGTGAATGTTCGTTGTGCCCTGCAGGACCGCGCCCTTGGCCAGATAAATTTCCAGATCGCTGTGCAGCCGCAGTGCGCCGGTCAGGAAATCGCCCGCCGGCACGTACAGAATATCGTCCGCGCCGCAGTCGTTGATGGCCCGCTGTAAATTGTCGGTGTTCAGGATATGGCCGTCGCCCTTGCAGAAGTAGGGCGCGGCGGTAATGTCGATGCGGCGCTTTTCCCTGCCGAACTGCAGCGTGGCCGAGCCGATGCAGTAGCTGCCGCTGACCACGTCCACCCGGAAGGCACTGCCGTAGCTCAGCCCCTCTATCGTAAAATGGGTGCGGTCTGTGCGGCCAATGGCCTCGCCGTTCAGGGAGACCGTGTATTCCGCCCCGCTGGGCGCGGCGGCGGGTTTATCCCAGTACAGCACCGCGTAATCTTCGGTGCAGCGTATATTCAAATTGCCTTGTTTCATGGTGACGTCCTTTGGTTATGGGGAGTTTGCTCTTTCTTACATATTGTACCACAGTGTGCGCGTTTATCCAAGACTTGGGGGTGACAAAATACGCGGGCTGAAATGCTGCAGGTTTTTACACTTTGCAAGGTTGACAGACATCGGCACGCTGGACCTGATTGACGATGACAAGGTCTGCCTGGCGAACCTGAACCGCCAGTCCCCGGCAGCAACGCCTACGTCCCCGCCGTTGCCGGTCTGATCTGCGCCGGTGAGGTCATCAATGATATTGCGCTGAACCGCGTGTAACAGCTCTGCTCCGCGCTGATCCGGCGGGGAGCTTTGCTTTTGTGCGGGATGTATGGTACAATAGGGAAACACTGTAGGGGCCGGGCATGCCCGGCCCGCGGCCTGCCTATAGGCGGGCGTCCCCCGTGAAGCTGCGGGCCGCACATGTGCGGCCCCTGCTGCGCGACGATTTATACTGCACGAAAGGAGCTGCCATGGACAAGGCTATATTTGAAACGGCCCATCTGGCGGCCCTGAACGACCAACAGCGCGCGGCGGTGGAGGCGGTCAACGGCCCGGTGCTGCTGCTGGCGGTGCCGGGCAGCGGCAAAACCACCGTGCTCATCACCCGGCTGGGCTATATGACCGAGGTCTGCGGCATTGCGCCGGAAGCCATCCTGACAATGACCTACACCGTCGCCGCCACGCAGGAGATGCGCGCCCGGTTCGCGGCGCGGTTCGGCGGCAAATTGGCCGCACGGCTGGAGTTCCGCACCATCAACGGTGTGGCGGCGCGCATCATCGCGCTGTACAGCCGCATGTATGGCCGTACCCCGCCGGAGCTCATCCGCAATGAGAGCGAGACCACGCCGCTGCTCATGCGGCTATGGCAGGACACAAACCACGAGTACCCCGCCGAGAGCACGGTCAAGGATCTGCGCACGGCCATCACCTACATTAAAAATATGTGCCTGACCGACGCGGAATTGGACGAGCTGGAAACCGACATTGAGAATCTGCCCGACCTGTACCGCGGCTACCAGAAGGCGCTGAAGGCCGCGCACAAAATGGACTACGACGACCAGCTCTGCTTTGCACTGCAAATCCTGCGCGGTGCGCCCACGGTTGCGGCGGCGTTCCGCAAACGGTACAAGTATTTCTGCGTCGATGAGTCGCAGGATACGTCCAAGGTGCAGCATGAAATTATCCGCGTGCTGGCGCAGGAAAGCGGCAATATCTTTATGGTCGGCGACGAGGACCAGAGCATTTACGGCTTCCGCGCCGCTACCCCCAGGCGCTGATGGACTTTGAAAAGACTATCCCGGCGCACAGATTTTGCTGATGGAGCAGAACTATCGCTCCACAGAGCCGATTCTGGAGGCTGCCAACCGCTTTGTGGCGCGCAACCGCTATCGCCGCCCCAAGACCATCGCACCGACGCAGGGCCCCGGCGCACCGCTGCAGATCGTCACCGTGCCGCGCCGCGCCGACCAACTGCCATTCTTGTTCGAGACGGCGCAGCACTGCGATACCGGGACGGCGGTGCTGTTCCGCAACCACGAGAGCGCACTGCCCATCATCGACCTGTGCGAGCGGCGGGGCATCCCCTACGCCTGCAAGGCAGTGGACCAGACCTTTTTTACCAACAAGATCGTCCGCGATGTGACCGATATTTTTACGCTGGCCGCACACCCCGCGGATGGGGAAGCTTTTCTGCGCTGCTACTACAAATTCGGCGTGCCCGTCACCCGCGCACAGGCGCTGTTTGCCTGCAATCAGGCGCGGCAGTACGGGCAGGGCTGCTGGACGGCCCTGCTGAATGAGGACAGCATCCGTCCGCGCACCCGCGCCGCCATGGCTGACGTGGCGGACGGTCTGGCGCGTCTGCCCAAAATGGCCGCGGACGATGCGGTGCGGTTCCTGGCCGACCAGCTGGGCTACGGCAAATATTTGGACAAAAACGGCATGGACCGCACGAAGCTGGCCGTGCTGGAAATGCTCGGCGCACAGGAGCCGACGCCGCGGCACCTGCTGCGGCGGCTGGAAAAGCTGCGCAGCATCATACAAAACCATGAGAATCCGCCCGGGTGCAGGTTTTTGCTTTCGACGATCCACTCGGCCAAGGGGCTGGAATATGACCGGGTCATTTTGTTGGATGTGCTGGACGGCATTCTGCCCGCTAAGCCGGAGCTGTGCTGCCGCACGCCCGGTGAAACACAGCAGTATGAGGAGGACCGGCGGCTGTTTTACGTGGCCATGACCCGCGCGCGGCAGCAGTTGGTGCTGTTTGACTGCGCGGCGGAGCGCTCGACCTTTGTGGATGAGGTGCTGTCCGGTCTGCCCGGCCACCG
>ENA-OUNI01000689-OUNI01000689.1-human-gut-metagenome-genome-assembly--contig:-NODE-689-length-15328-cov-3.639300_pt1 | contig 15328 bp, 20 predicted proteins | sample MGYA00242499_ERZ504580 | MGnify/ENA primary metagenome ERZ504580 (study PRJEB26092, sample SAMD00036315) | human gut metagenome | host: Homo sapiens | study: EMG produced TPA metagenomics assembly of... | reverse complement strand
TAAGTGCAGGCACATTCTATTTAATGAAATATCTAGGAAATGCGACAGAATTTGAAGTGTAATTTCGACAGGGAAAAATGAATACAGGTACAACTTATCAATATGCGGGGATGACATTGTTGAAGAATCTCTGTATTGGAAATCCATTGGTGGAAAGAGAACGGGTATGGTTTTTGATAGGGAAGGTGCTGAAATTACATTGGGTGCAAGCATCAATAAAGCGAGTATTAACCGCTCGGTAAACCCCAAGATGCCGTATTTATCTTTTTTGGCAATCAACTATGATATACCGGTAATTGTGGAAGTTCAGAAGTGGTTTGAATCATGCATTGTCAAAACTATGCAAATCCGATTGCAGATAGACAAATAATGTTTTCTGATGATGAATCATATCGAAAGAAAATTGTTCGTGCACTAAATGATGTTGATATTGATGTATCAGGTTATCGGTATGATGAAGAAAATCATGAACTGTATACACAGCGTATGATAGAGGGAAAGATTTATGAATTAAGTTTTAATGATGAGTCAGATGGAACAAAGAAAATGATCGCGGCATTACCTGTGATTTTGTTAGCACTGCAAGAAGGTCGGCTGGTGATTATTGATGAATTGGATGCAAAATTGCATCCTAAGCTGCTTCGTTATGTAATTTCATTGTTTAAGAATAAGAATGTAAATAAAAAGGGAGCGCAGTTACTTTTTACTTCCCATGATATGACAACAATGAAAAATACAGTTTTCAGACGGGATGAAATTTGGTTTGCGGCAGAAAATGAAAGGCACGAAAGTGAAATATATTCCCTATATGAAATCAGAAGAGAAAACAATGAACGAGTAAATAGTACTGCAGCTTATGATAAACAATATCTGGAAGGGCGTTATGGTGCAGATCCATATCTTACAAATATGCTGGCAGGAGGAGAATGGCTATGAGTTTAAAACCTTTCATGGATTTTGCAATAACAAATGCTGAACGCTTGGCTGCAATGAATGAAGGAAAAACTCCTGCAAGTTCAGCTCCAGGCACAAAAGTACATGAATTGATTAAACACTTGAGACCATATTTAAAAATCGGATAGGATAGGAAGAAGGAACAAGTAAAATGATGCAGCAAAAAGAAAGATTAGAAAAACAGCTTGATTTCATCAGAGAAATCGACAAGGAAAAGGAGATATTCCGCCAGACTTATTTAGCTGATGCCAGCCGCAAGGAAAATGATGCGGAGCATGCCTGGCATATGGCTATCATGACCATGCTCTTGAGTGAGTATGCCAATGAGAAGATAGACGTGCTAAAGACAGTAGGAATGCTTTTGATACACGACATAGTAGAGATTGACGCAGGAGACACATATGCCTATGATGAGGCAGGCAAGGCCACACAGCATGAGCGTGAGCAGAAGGCGGCGGAGCTATATACGGACTCTTGCCAAAGGAACAGGGCGAGCCGCTTTTAGAGCTGTGGGAGGAATTTGAGGCGCAGCAGACACCTGAAGCCAGATTTGCCCGTACCATGGACAATATCCAGCCAATGCTCCTAAACGATGCATCGAACGGGCTTTCATGGCGTGAGCACAGTGTAAAGCTGTCGCAGATACTCGTCAGAAATAAGCGCACAGCACTTGGCTCAGAGAAAATCTGGGATTATGCGTTTAACAATATACTGAAAAAGCATGTTGAGAGCGGAAACATCATAGATGATGAGGGTGTCTTCTCAGCGGAAGCCGGTGCGTGTGCAAAAGCCAGCGAGCGTAATGGACGGTAATAATGATTTACTGAAAAATCCTTTGAAAATCACGTATAATTCTATTGTAGACAGTCGTCTTGTATGATATACTTACTGGATTAAATCGGTGAACTATAAATGAAATGTAATTATTCAAGGCTGCTTAAATAGTTACCTGACAAGTATATTGAGCTTCATCGAAATCCACAGAATAAAACACACGGAGGAATCAAAATGAATATTGTATGCTTAGACCTTGAGGGAGTATTGGTACCTGAAATCTGGATTGCATTTGCAAAGGAGACAGGCATTCCTGAGCTTGAGAAGACAACAAGAGATGAGCCTGATTATGATAAGCTCATGAACTATAGAATAAATATTTTAAAGGAGCACGGACTCGGATTAAAAGAAATCCAGGAGACAATCGCAAAGATAGATCCAATGCCTGGCGCAAAGGAATTCTTGGATGAGCTTCGTTCAATCACACAGGTAATCATCATCAGTGATACATTTTCACAGTTTGCAGGCCCGCTCATGAAGAAGCTGGGCTGGCCAACAATCTTTTGTAACGAGCTTGAGGTTGCTGAAGATGGCGAGATTACAGGCTTTAGAATGAGATGTGAGCAGTCAAAGCTTACAACTGTAAAGGCACTGCAGTCTATCGGATACGATACCATCGCAAGCGGTGACAGCCACAACGATTTAGGCATGATACAGGCCAGCAAGGCAGGTTTCCTTTTCAGAAGCACAGATGCCATCAAGAAGGACTACCCTGAGCTTCCTGCATATGAGACATATGATGAGCTGCTTGCAGCGATTAAAGCGGCATTATAATCATAAATATAGTTGAAAAAAGCTTCCCACATGATATTTTAGAGTGGACACATCCACCTGTACATGTGGGAAGTTTCTATATATTGATGTCATGCAAAATCATATGAAAGAAGGTAGAGTGCAGATGTATACGGTAACACACATATATGAGGCTGATTTTGGCTGTGAGGAAAGAGCAGATGGCGCAAAAGCAAAATGCGTGGTTTATCTCGAGGACGAAAACGGCAGACAGCGTCATGTAGAGGTTGAGGATGAATGGCTTACGGCAAATGGGATAGAAGAGGGAAGCAGCTGGAAAGAAAATATCACAGATGAAGCCTGAATCATAAAATATGAGATTAATTATGAGATTAGAGTATGTGAATAAATTTTGTGTAGATGCACATTGTGTATTGACAACAGTGCAAAAGGTGCTATAATAAAATTAACATATGAACAATCATTCATATGTTCAATGAAAAACGTACAGTAAAATAAATAATTCATGAAAATAAGGAGAACACCACTATGAAGAAGACTTACAAAATCGATGTAGACTGCGCTAACTGCGCCAACAAGATGGAGGATGCCGCAAAGAATACAGCAGGTGTAAAGGATGCTACAGTCAATTTCATGACACTCAAGATGAGCGTTGAGTTTGAAGAGGGACGGGATGCAAAGGCGGTTATGCAGGAGGTTCTTAAGAACTGTAAAAAGGTAGAGGACGACTGCGAGATTTTCTTATAAATTGCCGGGCGCAGGAATGACAAACGATATTATTTCAATGCCTGCGCTATAGTAAGGGTGATTATCAAGAGATTATAATGAATGGAGCTATGGCGTATGAATAAAAAGCAGAAAAAAGTACTTGCGCGTATCATAATCGCAGCGGTACTCATGATTATATTACATTTCATACCGGTTAAGGGAATTATCAGGTTCCTGCTTTACATGGTGCCTTATCTGGTTATAGGATACGATATCCTGAAAAAGCATTTAAGGGAATCAAAAACAAGCAGGTGTTTGATGAAACTTCCTGATGGCGGTTGCCACCGTAGGTGCGATAGCGGTTGCACTTTATGAGAATGGTGACTATACAGAGGCTATAGCCGTTATGCTCTTCTACCAGATAGGAGAGCTGTTTCAGAGCTATGCAGTCGGAAAGAGCCGTAAGAATATCAGCGAGCTCATGGACATCAGACCCGACTATGCCAATATCGAGGTGGACGGAAAGCTCATCCAGGTTGATCCTGATGAGGTTGCTATCGGCTCGGTAATCGTGGTACAGCCCGGAGAAAAGGTTCCTATCGACGGTGTGATAGTTGAGGGTTCATCTACATTAAACACCAGTGCGCTTACAGGTGAGAGCGTGCCGAGGGATGCAAAATGCGGTGATGAGATAATCAGCGGATGCATCAATATGTCCGGTGTTTTAAAGATTAAAACGACCAAAGAGTTTGGCGAATCAACGGTTTCAAAGATACTTGACCTCGTTGAAAATTCAAGCTCAAAGAAATCAAAATCAGAAAACTTCATATCAAAATTTGCCAAGTATTACACTCCGGCAGTCTGCTACAGTGCACTTGCACTTGCGATATTGCCACCGATTGTCAGAATACTTTTCATGTCAGCCGCACCACAGTGGGGCAGCTGGATATACAGGGCACTTACCTTCCTTGTAATAAGCTGTCCGTGCGCGCTGGTCATCAGTATTCCGCTCAGCTTTTTTGCAGGAATCGGGGGCGCCAGCCGCGAGGGTGTTCTTGTAAAGGGCTCAAACTATCTTGAGACCTTATCACAGACCAGGTACGTTGTATTTGACAAGACCGGTACCATGACAGAGGGCGTTTTCGAGGTGGCAGGAGTCTACGACAATACGCTCGATAGAGAAAAGGTGCTCGAGTACGCAGCACTTGCAGAGAGCAGCTCATCGCATCCAATCAGCAGGAGCTTACAGAAGGCATATGGAAAGGAAATCGACAGAACCCGCGTGACAGACGTTGAGGAAATCAGCGGCCACGGAATCACCGCAAAGGTAGATGGCGTATCTGTAGCGGCAGGAAACTACAAGCTTATGAAAAAGCTGGGCTTAAGCTACAGTGAAACTGACAAGTCGGCACCATAGTCCATATCGCAATAGACGGCAGATATGAGGGCTATATCCTTATTTCAGATAAGATAAAACCAACCTCAGCGGCAGCAATAAAGGCATTGAAAAAAGCCGGAATAAAAGGTACAATAATGCTTACAGGCGATTCGAGGACAGTAGCCGACTCAGTAGCGGCAGAGCTGGGAATTGATGAAGTATACAGTGAGCTATTACCGGGGGATAAGGTGGCAAAGGTGGAGGAACTGCTCGCAAGAAAGGGCAGCAAAGAAAAGCTTGCCTTCGTCGGAGACGGAATCAACGATGCACCGGTGCTCTCAAGAGCAGATATCGGAATTGCAATGGGCGCCATGGGCTCAGATGCAGCAATCGAAGCCGCAGATATCGTCCTCATGGATGATGACCCGCTAAAGATAGCAAAAGCAATAAAAATATCGCGCAAATGCCTGAGAATAGTATATGAAAACACATACTTCGCAATAGGTATCAAGCTGATCTGCCTCGTGCTCGGAGCAGTCGGAATAGCCAATATGTGGCTCGCAATATTTGCAGACGTAGGAGTAATGGTGATAGCAGTGCTAAATGCAATCCGCGCATTATTCGTACACAAGCTCTAAAAAGGTAGAGCTCAAAGAGCATATATCAAAGAGCAGATATCAAAATGCCATAAAACTACTATATAAAAAATACCGGACAGAATGCACCCAAGAGGTGCACTCTGTCTTTCGCGTATAATAAAAGAAGTTACTGTTCACACGAAAGTGTGACAGTAACAAAAGACAATTAAACGGCAATAGCTAATAAACAAAAGCTAAGTAAATTCCTGCAGTGCCCCCACATGCATCCGGACCAGCCCCGTAACTGCGAAGGCACTGAGCAGTTACGCTACCGCCAATACGACGCGTCCATACCCTTCAATGAGCCAAAACCAAAGGGTGCTTGCAGAAATTGCATGTGACATCGCGAATATGGAGATATTTAGAGTCTGTTGGAATTATGTCACAACACAGCAATGTCCGTGCATGGACGCACGGACAAGGCGTTAGCGCCACGGACGGCGCTAAAAGCCGGTTGCGTCCTATAGCCAAAACCTAAATCATAATTCCTACAGAGTCTTAATATCGAAATACTGAGCGAGGGCACATGCAATTTATGCGGAGCACCCGCCCCATAGCCAATAAAGTAAAAATAACGCAATATAACGCAAAAATAACGCAGAAAGGACACCACACCATGAGCGAAAACATAAATGAACAGATAGAATGCTGCGACTGCAACGAAATCCACGAAGATCTTCTGAAAATAGTAAATGATACAATGCCTGAGGAAACCGAGCTCTACGACCTTGCAGAGCTTTTTAAGGTATTTGGCGACTCCACCCGGATCAGAATCCTCTTTGTGTTGTTTGAAGCGGAGGTATGCGTCTGCGACCTTGCAAAGGTGCTCAACATGACACAGTCCGCCATATCACACCAGCTTAGGATATTAAAGGCAAACAAGCTCGTAAACAGCAGACGTGAGGGCAAATCAGTGTTTTATTCGCTTGCAGACGGACATGTGCGCACAATCATTGCGCAGGGACGTGAGCATATCGAGGAATAATACAGGGAGGAATATACGTGACAGAATTAGAAGAATACTATAACAAATTCAACGAGGAAAAGCGCCTGAACAGCCGTCACGGCAGGGTAGAGTTTATCACCTCCATGAAGTATATACACGATTGCCTTGGCAGCTTGATGAATGAGAAGCAGCTTGATCTTCGCTCACAGATTAAAATCCTGGATGTCGGTGCGGGAACAGGCAGATACTCAGTGCCTCTTGCCGAGGAGGGATATGATGTGACGGCACTTGAGTTAGTTAAGCATAATCTCGGCAGACTGAAGCAAAAGAGCGATAAAGTAAAGGCATACCAGGGCAATGCCACAAAGCTTAAAAAGTTTGGAAACGATGAATTTGACCTCACACTTGTATTCGGACCGATGTATCATCTGAAGTCGGCAGAGGAAAAGCTTGCCGCATTGAATGAGGCAAAAAGGGTGACAAAACCTGGTGGTTACATACTTGTAGCATACATTATGAATGAGTACAGCGTGATAACCTATGCCATAAAGGAGAAGCATATAAAAGAGGGCATAGAGGGCGGAATGCTGGATGAGAGCTTCCATTGTACAGAAAAAGCTAATGATTTGTACAGTTTTGTCCGATTAGAAGATATAGAGGCATTAAACGCACAGGCAGCCCTTACACGCGAAAAGATAATAGCAGCCGATGGCGCGGCAAATTATATCAGGCCATTTTTGAATGCTCTTGACGAGGAAGAGTTTGATATGTTTGTACAGTATCATCTTTCAACATGTGAGAGAGCAGACTGATGGGAGCAAGTGCGCACACGTTGATATTTTAAGGGTGTGTGGTGATTCTGAATAAAGCTTTTTCAAATACAACACAGTATAAGATTACATATGAGGAGAACTATGAAAAACAAGGGATTAAAAATTCTATTATGTGTGCTTTTGGTTTTATGCATCATTATGGCGGGAGCACTCATAGGAAAAGAATATATTGGAGATAATATAAAGGAAGCCGCTAACCGGAATGGTGTGGATGTAGTTAAAGACACATCGGATACCGGAAAAGAAGATGAGAATGCCGTTGACAGTACGGCAGAAGGCACAGAGAGTACACAGTCTGATGCAACCAAAGCTGATGCAACAGAAGCGGATACACAGCAGCCACAGATGTCAACCATAGTGATTACGGCTACAGGAGACTGTACACTCGGCAACAATCAGGAGCAAAGCTATGACGGAAGCTTTAATTCTTATTATGACTCAAAGGGACAGGACTACTTTTTCGGCGGTGTGAGAGATATTTTTGAGGCTGACGATATGACACTCATCAATCTGGAGTGTGTGCTATCGGATGCGACGGATCGCGTAGAAAAGCGCTGGAACCTTAAAGGAAAGCCTGGCTTCATCGGAATTATGACGGGCAGCTCCATCGAGGCCTGCAGTCTTGGAAATAATCACACATACGACTATGGACAGCAGGGACTTGACGATACGAGAAATGTGCTCGACAATGCCGGGATAGTGTATGGCTTCAATGATCATACCGGTATTTACGAGACGGCTGATGGGACAAGGATTGGAATAGTGTCGGTCAGCCTTTTGTCACAAAACGGTGACCGAGAGGCATATATCCAAAACGGTATAGCGCAGCTTCGTGAACAGGGAGCGGCGATAGTTATCGCATGCTGCCACTGGGGCATAGAGGGGGACCATTACCCTAATGACTATCAGCAGGCGGCAGCACATCGTATCATCGACTGGGGAGCAGACCTGGTAGTCGGAAACCACCCTCATGTACTGCAGGGGATGGAGGTCTATAACGGCAAAATGATATGCTACAGTCTTGGAAATTTCTGCTTCGGAGGCAATAAAAATCCGGCAGACAAGAACACGGCGATTTATCAGCAGGCATTTACTCTGATAAATGGTGAATTGCAGCAGGGCATAGATGCTCAGATTATTCCATGCACCTTAAGCAGCGTAAGCTCATACAATGATTTCAGGCCGACAGTGGCTTCGGGCGAAAAAGCTCAGGAGATATGCAATTTAATGAACACATATTCACAAAATTATAGTAAAATAGAAATTGATGGGCTTGGAAAGCTGCATGTAAATTAACAGTAGGTAACTATTCAGAACCACTGAGAAAAAGAAGGGCTGAATAGTTACAATATCATTTTTTTACGAATTAAGATAAAAAGCAGTCATGCAACAAAAGGCATGTACCATCATACAAATATAGTAAGGGAGCAAAGAGCAATATGTATATGTGGAGAGAGCGCAGTAAAGAAGAAAAGCATGAGGATGTAGTAAATACAGGCCTGCTGCCGCTTGATGTGGTAGAGGGATTTAAGATACGTCCGGGCTTTTTCAGAATGTACGGAGCGTGCGTGGCATCGAACGGAGTGAGCTTTACCATCAATTCCCATGGGGCAACGAGGTGTACTCTTTTATTGTTCAAGCCACAGGCACCAAAACCGTATGCGAGGATTCCGTTTCCTGATTCATATAGGATAGGAGATACCTACTCCATGCTTGTTTTTGATATAAAGCCGGATGAATTTGAGTATGCATTTTCGTTTGACGGACCATATGAGCCGGCAAAGGGACTTTTGTTTAACGAGGAAAATGTCCTTTTAGACCCATATTCCAGAGCGGTCACTGGACAGCGAAAATGGGGAGAAAAGCCGGAGGGTGGCAAGGATTTTGAGTACAGAGCCAGAGTTGTAAAAAGCAGCTTTGACTGGGGCAACATAAAGCAGCTTGAGCAACCCTTTGAGGACCTTGTGATTTATGAGACACATGTGAGGGGCTATACAAAGGATAAGTCATCTGGAGTCAGCGCACCGGGTACATTTGCCGGTTTGAAGGATAAGATTCCGTATCTTAAGGACCTTGGAATAAATGCAGTGGAGCTCATGCCGATTTTTGAGTTCGATGAGATGGAGAGCGCGAGAGTGGTCGATGGTGTGCAGCTTTACAATTACTGGGGCTACAACACAGTATCATTTTTTGCACCGAATACCAGCTATGCCTTCAACGAGGAGCACAACCACGAGGGAGACGAGCTGAAATCGCTGATAAAGGCTTTAAAGGAAAATGGCATAGAGGTCATTCTTGATGTGGTGTTCAACCATACCGCTGAGGGAAATGAGATGGGACCGTGCTTCTCCTTCAAGGGAATAGACAATAACGTGTACTATATGCTTACACCGGATGCACACTACTACAATTTCAGTGGCTGTGGAAACGTTATGAACTGTAATCATCCTGTTGTGCGCAGCTTTATCATAGACTGTCTGAGACACTGGGCCATTGAGTACAGAGTGGATGGCTTCAGATTTGACCTGGCTTCCATTCTCGGAAGAGACCAAAACGGTGCACCTATGGCCAATCCGCCGATTCTTGAGTCGCTGGCATTCGACCGGTACTTGGCAAGATGAAGCTCATCGCAGAGGCCTGGGATGCAGGCGGACTGTATCAGGTGGAAGCTTCCCGTCATGGAACAGATGGGCTGAGTGGAACGGCAGATACAGGGATGACATGAGAAGCTTTTTAAAGGGCGATGACGGTATGGCGGGAAATGCCATCACACGTATCACCGGCTCACGCGACCTTTACAGCCCGGAGAGCAGAGGACACAAGGCATCAGTCAATTTCATGACATGTCATGATGGCTTTACATTGTATGACCTTTACTCATACAATGAAAAGCACAATGAGAAAAACGGCTGGAATAACACAGACGGAGACAACAACGGACATAGCTGGAACTGTGGCGCAGAGGGCGAGACAGATGATCCAAATGTAAACGGACTTAGAAGGCGCCTTATAAAGAATGCATTTGCAGCGCTTTTGTGCAGTCGCGGCCCGGCGATGTTTTTTGCGGGCGATGAGTTCTGTAACACCCAGTTTGGAAACAACAATGCGTATTGTCAGGACAATATCATTTCATGGCTCGACTGGAGCAGGCTTGAGAAATTCAAGGAAATCCATGATTTCGTGCGTCATATGATTCAGTTCAGGAAAGAGCATCCTATACTCAGAAAGATGACAAAGCCTTCATCCTGCCAGTTCCCGGAAATCAGTGTGCACAACGGTACACCGTTCAATGCCTCGACTGATTACAAGACAAAGCTTATCGGCATCATGTATGCCGGAAGAAATGAGGAGGACACGGAGGATGATATTGTATTCTATTGCATGAATGCATATTGGGAGCCGCTTGTGATGCAGCTTCCAGTGCTTCCGAACGGAAAACACTGGCATGTGGACACCAACACCAATGCAGAGTATTTTGACGGAGAGGACTTCACGGCAAAGACAGAGCTTTTGGGTGTCAACACCATAAGAGTTCCTGCGAGAACCACGATAATACTTGTGGCAGAGTAACAATAAAATCTGTTGCCTGCATACAGACAGGACGTATCAGCGTTTGGTTCTCAGTGATTATGAATAGATATCGTTTTAATAAAAAACAGCCCTGCACATATTGTGTATATGTGCAGGGCTGTTTTTCGTTTACCGGTTTTTGGCTTAGATCTGTAACATTTTCCCCCTTTCATTTTTCAATATATTTTATGTGACATTTGCATCAGCAGCCGGTGATGGTTGTGAAGTGATACCGGAAGGCCTTGTATATATCACATAATCAGTTGTGAGTTGGACAAATTTCGTCTGTGAATCCAAGAAAATAATTGGGTGTGACACCAAAAATTGTACTTAAATGGCAAATGACAAAAATGTCAGGCACTCTACGGCCTGTCCTGTAGCCTGAAATAGTTGATTCTGCACAGCACATGATTTCAGAAAGAGCAATGTTGGTCAAGTTGTGGAGCCTCATCAGATAATCAACCTGTCAGGCACAGTTGTACTAATGGTTGATAGTTGCTTTTCTTGTAAAAAGACATTAATTTTATTCATAAACAAATTGTAACACAATAATCATAAAAAACAACAAATATCTGAAAAAATACGAAAAAAATAGAAAACTTAAAATTACAATTTTAAATCCAGCCACCATCAAAAGTGATTATCTGTCCGGTCAGGTAATCAGGTGCAGTGATAATAGAGTAAGTCATGTCTGCAGCCTCATCGGCTGTGGCAAAGCGTCCGGCAGGGATTTCATCGGCAAGCTCAGCGCGTTCTGTCTCATCAAAGCAGCGGTTCATATCGGTATCTATGACACCGCAGGCTATGGCATTTACCGGAATATGCGATGGCGCAAGCTCCTTGCCGAGTGCCTTGGTAAATGCATTTATACCGCCCTTGCAGGCTGAGTATGCCACCTCGCAGGATGCTCCGACATTGCCCCAGACAGAGGAAATCTGTAGTATGCGGCCACATTTATCGGCAACCATATAAGGGATGACGAGCTTTGTAAAGTTGAAAACACCGGTCAGATTTATCGCCACGATATTGTTCCATTCCTCCGGTGTCATGTCGCTCAGCAGCCCGATATGCGATATGCCGGCATTGTTAATGAGCACATCTATATGGCCAAAATGGGAAATGGTATTCGTAACCATATCCTTGGCAAAGAAAAAGTCTCCTACATTTCCGGTGTAGCATAGCACCTCAATTCCGTATGCACAGTGAAGCTCATCAGCCAGAGCCTTTAGCCTGTCAGATGAATTGCGGCAGCAAAGCGAGAGGTTATAGCCACAGGAAGCCAGCTTTTTGGCAATGGCGGCACCGATACCGCGTGAAGCTCCGGTTATTATAGCTGTTTTATTTATGTGATTGGTGTGATTTATGTGATTTGTCTGATTTGTCATGATATTCTCCTTATAATTTATATACCGTGGTGCTAAGCCGGTCGCTACGCTGCCGGGCCGGCTTCATAGTATAAAGAAAATAATTACGTGATTAAATTACAGTTCTGCCATGGGTATGATACCTCGTTGTGAGGCTGGGCACAACAGTGTAAATTTTTATCTTATACAGCATAAATCATACCATAAATATATATTATGGGGTAGACAAAATTTATACATTGTGATATTATTTAATAGTTGCAAAACGAATTGCAGACGGCGTGTGGCTCAGTTTGGTAGAGCGCTACGTTCGGGACGTAGAGGTCGCAAGTTCGAATCTTGTCACGCCGATTTATTTATGTATCTGAATAGTTATAGACTGTATTATTTTGGAGCACGCGCATAGCGTGTTTTTTTTGTTACTGTTCAGTGTGAATAGTAACTTTTTTTATTTAGTTCTTTGTAAATCAAAATAATATATTGCTTTATTGGTAAAAATAATGGTAAAATAGTACTAGTGTATTGGCTTGATTTAGGAAAGGTACAGGAAATAGAGGATATGAATATTGTTTCACAAATGTGTGCCATTGCGGTGATGTTCGTAATAATGTATTTTTATATTTCGCAGAAAAAGATTATATTACATACATCGAAGGCTTTTGTTGAGGTATGGATTGCAGGCCTGCTGTCACTTTTCTTTGATATTTTCTCACTTGTTGCAATTGAAAAAAGAAGCGGATATCATCTTACTGCTACCAATATTATCTGCAAATTATATCTCTGGACGGTTACATGGGTTGCCATGGTGGCCTTCTGGTATATTTGTGTGGATATTTTCAGGAAAAAAGAGCTTGAGCGCAAGTGGAGAAAGCGGCTGTGGATATTTGGAATCTCCACTGATATTCTGATAATGGTCGTACCGATTAAAATTTATGATTCGGATAATATAGTTTATACATATGGTCCGGCTGTTATTATAACATATGCAGTAACTGTAATTCTGCTGGCGCTTATTCTAATGCTGACAAAAAAATACAGTCAGGCTATAAATCCGAGAAGAAGAAAGAGCATGCAGGTCTGGGTTGCTCTTATGTTTATATCGGCGGTTATTCAGTTTATAGATAAAAAAATATTGATTGTCAGCTTTGCGAGTGTGATAGGTGTGCTTATCATTTTTATTATGCTTGAAAATCCGATGGCAAATATTGACAGGGATACAGGATTTTTCAACCTCAATGCCCTTTTTGAATATATGAAGGAGGCATATGGACAGGGGAATGATGTATCGATAGTGTGTATTCGCTATGGAAGCAATGAAAATGATTTTTTTTTTACCCGCGAGATGGAAAAAGTATTTTTTATGAGGTGGTTTCTTTTATAAATAAGCTGCCTGATAATTATGTTTTTAGAAGCTCGGCAAACGAGTATCTGCTGGTTTTTGAGAATACTGATAGTGCAGAAAAAACAATCGGAATATTGGAACGCAGGTTCGACAAGCCATGGGGCGGTGACAATATGACGATGCTGTTTGGGGAAATATATTATCTAAGGTCTACTGAGCTTGTGCGGAGACCATCGGATATACTGGGGCTTTTTCAATATGCCAAGCGTAACAGAGCTGAGTTTACGGGGCGCGGCGTGATGCTCATAAATAATGAAGTCATTGAGCACATATATGATGAGAATTCGGTTGAGAATGAGATAATAGAGGCATTGCGCGATAACCGTGTTGAGGTATTTTACCAGCCTATTTATAACACTAAAACGCATAAATTCACCTCTGCGGAGGCGCTTGTCAGAATAAGGTCGCGCGAGGGAAATATCATACCTCCTGGCAGGTTTATTGCTGTAGCTGAGAAGCGGGGACTCATTTTAAGGCTTGGAGAGCGCGTGTTTGAGATAGTGTGCAGATTTATTGTACAGCATGATATACATGCGATGGGAATTGAGTATATTGAATGCAACCTGTCAGTGGTGCAGTGTGCTTATGACCATTTAGCGCAGGATTTTATTGCAATTATGGAGAAATATCATGTGGATGCAAATGATATTGTACTTGAGATTACAGAGTCTGCATCTATCACTGAAAAAAAGATACTGCTTGATAATATGAATGCCCTGCGTAAGGTGGGAGTGAGGTTTGCGCTGGATGATTTTGGCACAGGTCAGTCAAATTTAAGCTATATTGTTGATATGCCGATTGACATTGTGAAATTTGACAGAGGCATGACAAATGCATATTTTGATAACGGAAAGGGCAAGCCGGTTATGGATGCCGCAATGGGCATGATTCAAAAGTTAAAGCTTGAGATTGTTTCTGAGGGAATCGAGGAGAAGGAGCAGTTTGCAAAGCTGGATGAGCTTGGAATAGATTACATTCAGGGCTATTATTTCTCAAAACCGAGAAATGCTGCTGAGTTTATTTCATTCATAGAAAGTAATAATGCATAGTTTATTTCATTCATAGAAAGCAATAATGCATAGTTTATTTTATTCATACAAGATAATAATGATATGAGGGCAAAAGGTATTTTGCCCCTCATTTATGATTAATCAGATTACTACATGCTACGCATTCACGTAATCTGACTACACCTCGAAATCCGCTAATTTTCTGCTCCCCGCAGCAAACTGCTACTTTCTCGGTGTGGTGCGTGTCACTAAGGTATACATCGAATTGCATGCAAGCATGCATCGATGATACCTTTTGAACCTTTAATCATAATATTTGGGTAGAAATGTTTCCATATGGCAGGGGCACCTATGAATCTTGAGCAATAATTATTTTTATTTTTTCTGAAAATTCACTTTTTTTGTCTTTTTATTTAGAAAATACTGGCATCACATGATGCAAAGAGTTAGGAGGAAAATAAAATAAGTTCAATAGATAATAGAATCCAATGGTTGGAAGGTGAGATATTAGAGATTCAGGAAAGGCTGGAGACCATCACTGAGGAAGGGACAATCTATCCAACACAAAAGGATGGAAATGTTAAATGGTATGTTTGGAAAAATGGCAGAAGAGAGTATTTATCAAAGAAAAATGATAAAGAAATCAGAAATCTTGTCAATAAAAAAATATCTGGAGCTTTATTTGAAGGATACAATAAATGAGCTCAGACTACTCGAGAACAAACAGGAAGGCCCGGAAAAAATATAAAACCGATTATGCCCAGAAAATGTTGAAGCAAAAACATTATAGCAGTATACTTTTAGCAGTTGATAAGAAGGAAAATGAAGAGACAAATGAAAAGACACAGTTCCTAACCCTGAAGCACTCAAGTTTTATACTAAAATGGGAATTATAGTGCGGTCAAAATCAGAAGTAATTATTGCGACAGCCTTGTATG
>ENA-OUNI01000688-OUNI01000688.1-human-gut-metagenome-genome-assembly--contig:-NODE-688-length-15331-cov-2.403907_pt1 | contig 15331 bp, 14 predicted proteins | sample MGYA00242499_ERZ504580 | MGnify/ENA primary metagenome ERZ504580 (study PRJEB26092, sample SAMD00036315) | human gut metagenome | host: Homo sapiens | study: EMG produced TPA metagenomics assembly of... | reverse complement strand
GCACGGAGTGCCGGAAATGTGTCCGCCATGTACCCCTGTTCCGGAGTCACGGTCGTGTATGCTGACGGCCTGTTTGCTGGTGGCGGTCGAGCGCGGATATGAGCCGAGTAGGAGCTTTGGCCGAGGAACGTTTTCAGAAGATAAAAGCGACTGTCCGGATATTCCGGACAGTCGCTTTAGATATTGGGCCGTGTCGGCCTCAGGCGTCTATCTTGGCGTAGCGTGCGTTCTTTTCGATGAATTCGCGGCGCGGCGGCACGTCGTCGCCCATCAGCATCGAGAAGATGCGGTCTGCTTCGGCGGCGTTCTCGATGGTTACCTGACGCAGGATGCGCGTTTCGGGATTCATGGTGGTCTCCCAAAGCTGTTCTTCGTTCATTTCACCCAGACCTTTGTAGCGCTGGGTGTGTACGCCCTTGGTGCCGAAATCGGCGATGGCCTGTTCGCGTTCCTCTTCCGTCCAGCAATAACGTTTCTGCATCCCCTTGCGTACCTGGTAAAGCGGAGGAGTGGCGATATAGATATGACCCAGTTCGATGAGGTCTTTCATTTTGCGGAAGAAGAAGGTGAGCATCAGCGTGGCGATGTGGCTTCCGTCCACATCGGCATCGGTCATGATGATGATTTTGCCGTAACGCAGTTTCTCGAGGTTCAGCGCCTTACTGTCCTCTTCGGTGCCTATCGACACGCCGAGGGCAGTGAACATGTTCTTGATCTCCTCGTTCTCCCACATCTTGTGCTCCTGTGCCTTTTCGATGTTCAGGATTTTACCGCGGAGCGGCATGATGGCCTGGAAAAGCCGGTCGCGACCTGTTTGGCCGTGCCGCCTGCGGAATCTCCCTCGACGAAGAAAATCTCCGTCTTTTCGCGGTCGCGCGAGGAGCAGTCGGCCAGCTTGCCCGGCAGTCCGGAACCGGAAAGCACCGTCTTGCGCTGCACCAGTTCGCGGGCATGGCGTGCGGCGTTACGGGCCGTGGCGGCCAGTATCACCTTGTTCACGATGGCACGGGCGTCCTTCGGATTCTCTTCGAGGTAGTTGTTGAGCGCTTGGGAAATGGCCTGGTCTACTGCACCGGCCACTTCGCTGTTGCCCAGCTTGGTTTTCGTCTGACCCTCGAACTGCGGTTCGGAAACCTTTACGGAGACCACCGCGGTGAGTCCCTCGCGGAAGTCGTCGCCGTTGATGTCGAACTTCAGCTTGGAGAGCAGTCCGGAGTCGTCGGCGTATTTCTTGAGCGTGCGCGTCAGCGCCCGGCGGAAACCGGTCAGGTGCGTGCCGCCCTCGATGGTGTTGATGTTGTTCACGTAGGAGTGGACGTTTTCCGAAAAGCTGTCGTTGTACTGCATGGCCACCTCCACGGGAATGCCGTCCTTTTCGGTGTCGATGTAGATAATGTCTTCGGTCAGCGGCGTGCCCCGGTTCTCGTCGAGGTACTTGACGAACTCCTTGAGCCCTTCGACCGAGTAGAACACTTCGCCGCGGAAGTTCCCGTTTTCGTCCCGTTCGCGCCGGTCGGTGATGCTGAGCCGGATGCCCTTGTTGAGGTAGGCCAGCTCACGGAGCCTGGCCGACAGGACGTCGTAACTGTATTCGGTGGTAGTGAAGATGGAGCGTCGGGCAGGAAGGTGATTTTCGTCCCCGTGTTCCCGCAGGTGCCGATGATTTCGATTTCGGAGGTCGGGGCGCCGATGCTGTAGGTCTGGCGGTGTATCTTGCCGTCGCGGCGCACTTCCACCTCGAACTGTGTGGAGAGGGCGTTCACGCACGACATGCCCACGCCGTGCAGTCCGCCCGACACCTTGTAGCTGTCCTTCGAGAATTTACCGCCCGCGTGCAGCACGGTGAGCACCACCTCCAGAGCCGATTTGCCCTCTTTCTCGTGAAAATCGACCGGGATACCCCTCCCGTTGTCCTCCACGGTGATGGAGTTGTTTTCGTTTATCGTGACCTCTATGTCGGTACAGTAACCGGCCAGTGCCTCGTCTATCGAGTTGTCCACTATTTCGTATACCAGATGGTGCAGACCCCGCACGCCGATGTCGCCGATGTACATGGCCGGACGTTTGCGCACTGCCTCCAGTCCTTCGAGCACCTGTATGCTCGATGCGGAATACTCTTCGTGGTTTACCGGTTTGCCGTTTTCCAATTCGCTCATATTTCGTTTCCCTGAATTAAGTCGTTCCTTTCGGTTAAGCGCCCAATACGGAGCTGATGTCTATCTCTTCGACCTTCCCTTTGTTAAAACGTATCGTACGTGCCGGGAATTGCTCGATGTTGGCGATGTTGTGCGTGGACATGACGATGGAGCACCCCCCTGCGACGATACGCCGGAACACCTCCATGATGTCTTCCGCCGCCCACGGGTCGAGATTGCCCGTCGGTTCGTCGGCCAGTATCACGCGCGGATTGTTGACCAGTGCGCGTGCCACGGCCAGACGCTGCTGCTGGCCGCCGGAGAGTTCGAAAGGCATCTTGAACGCCTTGTTCTCCAGACCCACGACGGAGAGCACCTCCTCGATGCGTTTGCGCATGTCGGTTTCGTTCTTCCACGGTGGCCTTCATGACGTAGTGCAGGTTGCCGAATACGTCCCTGTCCGAGAGGAGCTGGTAGTCCTGAAAGACGATGCCGATGCTGCGCCGCAGGCGGGAGATGTCGCGCCGCTTCATGCGACGCAGGTCGAACCCTACGATGCGCCCCTCGCCCTCGACGAGCGGTACTTCGGCGTAAAGCGTCTTGATGAGCGAGCTTTTGCCGCTGCCCACCTTGCCGATGAAATAGACCATCTCGCCTTCGCATACCGTGAGATTCACGCCCGAAACGACCATCTCTCCCCGTTTTTTCGGGTTGGACGAACCAGGTTTCGCCGAATGGAATACGGCCACGTTCCGCAGTTCTATCACAGGATTCTTCTCCATGCTGGCTGTACTGAAAAAATCAAACAAAGATAGCGAATCTTCCTCAGAAATCCTAATCCGTCCCCTGCTAAAAACCGTTTTGGTCTCTCTTTCCGGTATCGTTTCTGCGGGCCGGTACCGTCGCGTATCCGCGAAAAAGGGTATCTTTGCAGCGGTCGTCCGGCCGCATCTCCCCGCCGTCCGTCCGGTTGCTGTACGGTGCGGTCGGGAACGGTTTCGGGCGGGCGGCGGAAGAAAAATGTGATTCGTTATGATACTCGCTTGTTTTGTCCTGTTCGTGGCGCTGACGCTCTACTGCGAATATTCGCTTCTGAGACATATGGGGCGTACGGGCCGCCGGAGCCCGGCCAGTGTGGCGTATATCGTGCTCACCGTCCTGCTGTGGCTTGCCGTGGCCGGTGGTGTGGCATATGCGTTCGCCGGGGGCGATACCGCCGGATGGTTCATGCGCGCCTTCGGCATCGTGCTCGTCCTCTTTCTGTTCAACGGGCTGGCGAAGCTGTTGTTCGTCCTGTTCGGTTATATAGGGCGCCGTACGGGGCGTGGCAGGGCGATGGGGATAACGGCGGCAGTCTGCTGTACGTTGCTCGGAGCCGTACTGCTCTACGGATTGACGGTCGGGCGGAGCCGTATCCGCGTGGAACGGGTGGAGGTGGCTTCGTCCCGCCTTCCGGCCGGATTCGACGGGTTCCGCGTGGCGATGTTTTCCGACGTACATACGGGACTGCTGCTCGGCCGCGACCGGGTGCTTCGCAGGATGGTGGATATCATCAATGCGCTCGATGCCGATGTGGTGGTCAATTGCGGCGATATCGTCAATTACGACTATCGCGAGCTTGACGGCCGCGTGCTGGAAATTCTCTCCGGAATCCGGAGCCGCGACGGGGTGTATGCGGTGCTCGGTAATCACGACCTGGGTATATACATTCGCGATACGGTGGCGTATCCGCCGCAGGAGAACGTCCGGCACATCGTGGAGGCGCAGCGTTCGTTGGGCTGGACGGTGTTGAGGGACAGCTCCGCGATACTTGTACGGGGCGGCGATTCCATCGCCCTGACGGGGCTGTCGTTTCCGGAAGAGCTCGTACATCGGAGTCATGAGCGAATAGAGAGGGAGCTTGACCTTTCGGAAGCCTATGCCGGGTTGCCGGAGAAGCTGTTCGGCATCACCCTTTCCCATGCTCCGCAGGCATGGCACCGGATTATGGCTGCGGGCCGGGGCGACCTGACGCTCTCGGGTCATGTACACAGCCTGCAGATGAAGCTGCGGCTGGGCCAGAAATGGCAGTGGTCGCCCGCCGCATGGTTTTACGATGAGTGGAGCGGCCCCTATGCGACGGAGAGCGGATGCTGTATGTGAATGACGGAATAGGGTATGCATGGTGCCCATGCGCATAGGCGCCCGTCCGGAGATAACTTTGTTTGAATTGAGGAGAAGCGATGGAGGTGATTGTATCGGCGGCGGTATCGAGTGACGGCTATTTGGACGATTGTACGCCCCGCCGGCTCGTACTGTCTTGCGCGGAGGATTGGGCCGAGGTACACCGGCTCAGAGCCTGGTGCGATGCCATTCTTGTAGGAGCGGAGACCGTGCGACGCGACAATCCGTCGCTGGTGATACGCGATGCCGGGTTGCGGATCTGGCGCGAATGGCTGGGTATGAAGCCCGACCTGACGAAAGTGACGGTGACGGCCGGCGGCAGCTCGATGCCGGGGCGCGTTTCTTTACCGAGGGCCCCGGTGCCGAAAAGATAGTCGTTACGGTACCTGCCGTGCGAAGAGGGCTGGAGGAGCGTCTGCCCTCCGGCGTGCGTGTCGTCGCGCTGGAGGAGATAACCGCCGGCGCATCTTGGATGCACTGGAGGGGTTCGGCGTGCGTTCGCTGATGGTGGAGGGCGGAGCCCGTACCATCGGCATGTTTCTCGATGCGGGAGTCGTGGATTCTCTGAGGCTCGCCGTGTCGCCTGCGACGGTGGGTGATACGCGTGCCCCGCGTTTTCCGGAATTCGGCCGTCTGCGTTCGAAGGTCGTGCGGCGAAGGTCGTGCGGAGGGTGGGCGATATGGAGGTGTACGAATACGCTTTCCGTCCGGCTCCGGACGGGTTGACGCTGACCGACCGGCGCCGGTTGCTGCGTGCGGTGGAGTTGGGCGAACGCAGCGAACCGTGCGGTACGGCCTATCGGGTAGGGTGCGTGGTGGCGTGCGCGACGGTCGGGAGTACGAGGGCTATACTCATGAGACGGATTGTCGGAACCATGCCGAAGAGGAGGCCCTGGCGAAGGCGGCGGCCGACGGTGCCGATTTGCTCGGCGCCTGTGTCTATACTTCGATGGAGCCCTGTTCGGTACGGGCGTCGAAGCCGGTGAGCTGCACCGAACGGATTATTCGGTCGGGGGCCTCCAGGGTGGTATATGCCTATGCCGAACCGGCCTGTTTCGTGCGGTGTGAGGGGACGCGCCTGCTGCGCGAGGCGGGCATCGATGTGCTGCCCGTTCCGGCGTATGCGCCGCTCGTCCGGAGGACGAACGCGCATATCGTGCACGATTGATATATATTGTTGCATACGGACGTCCGGCAAGTTATATTTGCCGGACGTATTGTTTTATCAAAAGAAATAACTATCTTTAATTCACTATTGTCATTTAACCTGAAAATCGAATCCAATGAAGAGACGTCATGTCGTGAAGACGGTCGGACTGGTGGCGGCGCTGCTGTCGGCTGCGCTGTTCGGGGGGTGCGACCCCGACAGCAAAGAAGGGGGCCTGCGGGTTTCCGAAAATTATGTCTGGTTCAATCCCGGCGAAACGCATACTGAATCGGTATCCGTTTCCGGTGCGGCCGAATGGAGTGCCGTGGCTGACCAGGAGTCCGAAGGGTGGCTGACGGTGACCGCCGACGAGGCTAATATCTATATGACGCCGTGCGAGAATTTCGGGAGCATGGTGCGCAAGGCGCTGATAACCGTTACGGCCGGGGACGGCAGTACGCAGACCGTAACCGTGGAACAGGGTGCCTCCGAGGCCGAGTACGATATGCAGTTCGATGAGGGGTATTCCTGTTATTTCGGCGACCTCGCCGCTGTTGGTACGGGATTGCACTCCCTGGTGTTCAAAATGGGCGATGCCGAATTCATCGACGCAGCCAACGGTTACGCTGTGGAAGAGGGGATACAGATGATAGTGGGAATGGCCGCCTCCTATGCGAAGACGGGTTCGGACGTACGCATAGCTTCCGGCGAATATCCGGTGAACGACTACATGGATTATACGGCCGAGAATACGCTGTTCCCCGGAGCCAATGCTCAGGGGTCGATGGTGCAGTATTACAGCGCAGGAGTGCTGACCGACATCAAGTATGTGGTCGGAGGCAGCATGAAGGTATCCTGTGCGGGGACGGGCTGTACGTTTGTCTTCGATTTCGAGCTCAGCGACGGTACGGTGTTCACCGCGCGGTGTGAGGGGGATTTTGCCGTGTATCACCTCGTGACGAATACCACGCTTGCAGAGGATATCGAAGCGGCCGGCCTCGCCGTAGGCGGCCTCTCCTTCGTGGGAGAGGAGTATATGGCGGGGCTGAACTATTGGAGCATGGTGCTGTTGGCCGACGGACTCGATGTTGGCGATGCGGGCTTCACCGGTTCGGGGGATATCCTGATGCTGGAGTTTCTGACGCCTCTTTCGGTGACGGAGGGGATACCGTCGGGCACCTATCCCGTTTCGTTCGAGGACAGGGAATCGGTAGCCATGGCGGGATTTGTCTACCGGAATCTTTTCATGGGTTGCTTCTACATGGGGATAGAGAACGGAGCCATTGGGAATGTCGCGGCGGTTGTGTCGGGAACGGTGACGGTCGAGCGGGACGGCGAAACGTATGCCGTTGCGCTGGACGGTGCCGATATGGCCGGTAACCGGATTACGGCTGCCTTTCGCGGGGCGGTGGAGGTCTCCGATGAGCGCGACACCGGGTTCCTCGAATCGGCTGTCTTGCGCGGCAGGGCTTCTGCCGCAGAGGCGGTACGTGCTTCCGCATACGGCCGGATGGCCGGGTACTGCATGCCTGCGGACCGGTAGCCCGGACTGTGGATAGCTGGAATGTTACGGCCGGGACATGCCCGGCCGTAACGTTTCCCGGCATGACATTTGCCCTTGGCCGGATAATATCGGGGAAGGGCTGCGCGTTCTTATTTCGACAATCGGAATATTTTTCGTAAGTTTGCAGTCCGCTCCGGCTGTCGGAGATACGCGACGGAAGGAACGTCTTTTCGGGGCTGACCGGTTTTGACAGCAGGCAGAGTCGGAAAGTAAGCATGCCGAGCATTGTGTGGCTGGCTCGTTAATCTCAACGCTCAAACGTATAAATGGCAATAATAGCTATGCACTCGCTGCGTAATCTTACTGAGTAACATTACCTTAATCCCTGTGCCCAAGGAGGTGCGGGGACGAGTACCCCGCCGGCAGGACCCGCTTCTTGTTCTGCTGGCATCGGGGTATCGACAATGAGAAGCTGGCTGCGGCGCATGTCCGGGCGTTCGCGGCGAGATTTTACGGACTGGGCTTCGTATTGGGCTGCCGTATGCCGGGTACGGAGAGAAGGATGAAATGACGGATAAGCATGTAGAAAGCCTTCGGGTTCCCTGTTTGGACGAGGGTTCGACTCCCTCCAGCTCCACAGAGGTGACGGGGGAAACGGCATTGCCGTTTCCCCCGTCACCTCTTTTGCCGCGGTTCGTTCCCGGAGACGGGAGTGCGACCGGGTCGGGAGGGCATCGGAAGAGTTTCGGCAATATATTATTGCGTATTCGTTTTTTTCTGTTTACCTTTCATGACGAAACCATTCTGTGGAAGGATATGAAGAAACTGTTTGTTGTCTGCATCTGCTTGCTGTTCGCGGTAGAGAACGGCCATGCGCAGTTGCGCAGCCGGGTGGACGAGCGTTTTGAACTGACGAGTATCATGTTTGCCCTTGCCGGAGCTCCGGAGTACTGCAGCATCGGCATTCCCTCCTACCTGCAGGACATTATCGACGAGCTGACTCCCTATCAGGAGAGTGAGCCGATAAACTATGTCCGTGTACTCAATCAGCGTTACCTCATCGGATACAATGCCGTATCCGGCACGGCTGCATGATGGAGATTGTGGATGGCGAAGTCCGACTCCAACCGCAGTACGATGTGGCCGACGTCGTGAAATACGACAACCGCTGGACCGAGGAGCTTTTCACGACCTATCTGGAGATGGTGAACCGTTTTTATCGGGAGAGCGACTTCCATGCGTTCTTTACCGCCCACCGACCCCTGTACGACGAAGTGACGGCGCAAATGGATGCATTGTTGGACGGTACGGTACCCGATTGGTTCCGGTCATTTTTCGGGAAACCTCTGGCCGGCGATATCGAGGTGTATGTCAGCCTGACCAACGGGCCGAGCAACTATGCGATACCGGGAGGAATCCTGATAGGTTCAGGTACGGGTGTAGGCAACGGGCAACCGTATATCGATGGTTTAATCGCTCCTTTCCTTGTCATCCACGAGCTGAGTCACCATTACACGAATCCGCTGTTTCTGGAGTGGTGGCCCCGGATAGAACCGGCAGCGAATGTCATCTATCCCCACATCGCCGACATGATGAGAACAATCGGATACGGCGACGCCTCTTCTGCACTATGCGAATGGATGAACGACCTGTTCGTCATCATGTATATGACGGAGACAGGTAATGAGAACATCCCTATGTACACGGCGCTGGAGATGAATAAAGGGTTCTTCTGGATGGAGCGCAGCGTGGATTTCATGCGGAACTTCTATGCCGACAGGGAACGTTATCCGCATGTGGGGGACTTCATGCCGCAATTGGTCGCCTTTATCAATTACATAGCCGATAATTTCGATTTGGTATTGGCCGAGTACGAGAACAGGCGGCCCTATATCACGAACGTATATCCGGCGGTCGGTTCGGACATCTCCGGTTTCGAAGAAATCGTCATCACGTTTTCCGAGCCGATGTTTCCTTCCTGGGGATTCAACGGTACCGGTACGGATGACCCGACTGTCGAATGTTTGCCCTTCGATAAGGTTACTTGGTCAGAGGACGGTATGCGGGTCACCCTTTGTTTACAGCAGGAAGAGTTGAAGGAGGATACACGGTACGGAGTATATTTGAGACCGTCATTTTTCGGTTCCATCCGTAAATTCGGCTTGAATGAAAAGTGTACGACACTGAACTTTCATACGATATCGCAATAGAAGACAGAATACAGGCGGAAAAGAAGATGCATGCGTCTCCTTTTTCCCGTCGCATGACGGTTGGCGGAACCCGTATCTGCCCGGCAGCGGGCGGATGGCGTCGGAAGAGCATCCGCAGATGTCAGCCGTTGCGATTCCTCCGGTTTTCAGGCCAGCGATTCGCCGAGGCGGCGGGCCCGGACGGGGTAGTCGCTCGTTTCGATGTCGCTGCGCGTATAGGCGCCTATGGCGATTATACGGCCGCAGTCCTGCCAGCGCAGGTAGCGGCAGAGGGCTTCGTAATGGGCTTGCAGCGCATCGGCTACCCATGTCTCCGTATCGCCGCAGGTGGCGAGGAGGAGGGCTCGTTTCGGTGTTCGGAGGGCGTCGTTCAACGCATAGAAACGGTCGATAACCCGTTTCAGTTGGGCCGACATACCGAAATAGTAGAGCGGGGTGACGAATGCTATCGCATCCGCTTCGAGGAGGTCGTCCCGAAGGTAGACCATGTCGTCCTTCTGAATGCACTCCGTATCATGGCTGCGGCAGTAGTCGCAGGCACGGCACGGTTCTATTCTGCTGGAGGCTGCGTCGAAACGGATGACCTTGTGGCCGGCGGCTTCCGCTCCGGCGGAGAATTCATCGGCCAGCAGCATCGAGGTACCCCTGCGGTGCGGACTGCCTGTAATGACGAGTATCTTCATGATGCGTCGTATTGATGTGCAGCGTAAAGATAGTGTTTCGTCGGGATATTTGCGGACTTTCCGGAACTCTTTTTCATCCGCCGTTCCGTGTCGCCGCCGTACGTCGGGGACGGTGCATGGTTCCGACGACCGGTCGGAAAACCGGAGCGGTCGGCACCGGAATGCTCTGCCGGGGGCCGGTGTAAAAATTGTTGCCTTTTGGGGAAGATACGGGTGTTTTACGACGAAGGAACGACAATTCTTCGTACTTTTGAAGATGCTGTTGGGCGGCAGTGCGGTTGTCGCGGACGGATGTCCGCCGGATGCAGAACGGCCGCGGTAAGGACAAGGTGGAAAAGTGAAAGCGAAGAGTGGAATGTGGCAGTATTATGCTATCCTGTCGGCGGTATTCGCGGCGTTGACGGCTATTTTGCAAGGTAGGGTGAAGGACATGGATTCCGACCTGGCTACCGCCATACGGACGGTAGTCATCCTGTGCATTACCTGGGGCATCGTCCTTTTCGGCGGTAAGGTCGGCGGAATGGGTGCCATAGGCGGCCGGAATTGGATATTTCTCATTTTGTCGGGAGTGGCTACCGGATTGTCGTGGCTCTTCTATTTCAAGGCCCTGCAGTTGGGCGATGCTTCGAAAGTGGCGCCGATAGACAAGTTGAGCGTCGTATTTACGATAGTGCTCTCCTATCTGGTGCTCCGGGAACCGGTCAGTTGGAGGGTGTTGCTCGGCGGTTGCCTGATTGCGGCCGGCTCTATTGTGATACTCTCCGGAAAGTGACGAAAGAATAAGATAAAGAACGATATGTACAGAATAATCCGGAAAGGGGAGCTGCCGGTATCCCGCTGGAGCGGGGGGACGACCACGCAGCTTGCCATTTGGCCCGAAGGGGCTGTGTATGCCGAACGCAATTTCGTGTGGCGCGTCAGTTCCGCCCGGGTGGAGACCCAGGAGTCGGAGTTCACGTCGCTTCCGGGAGTCGCACGCTGCCTGATGGTTCTGGACGGTACGCTGCATCTCGAACACGAAGGCCGTTACGAGACGGAGCTCGTGCAGTTCGCACAGGATAACTTCAGCGGTTCGTGGACGACGCGGAGCCGCGGACGGGTGACCGATTTCAATCTGATGACCACAGCGGGGGAGGGACGCGTACAGCTTCTCGAACTCGGGGCCTCCTCCCGTCGGGAGGTGGAGCTCATGCCGGTAGTGGAGGCGTGGAGGGGCGTCAGCGAGGTGTTTTATCTGCTGGCGGACGGTATTCTCCTTGTTCTGCCCGACGGTACCGAACACCGGGTGTCGGCGGGCGATGTGCTGGTGGTGCATCGGGAAGAGCACGGGGAGGTTCCTGTGCTCGTAATGGAGAACCGTCTGCCGCAGCTCGCCCGCGTCGTACGTGCCATCGTCTATCACACTGACAGGGGCGGGCCGGCCGCCCGCCCCTGTCAATCAATCACTATGACCAGCGATTCGAGGGGTGTCGCCCAGTCGTAGATGTATTTGGCGTGGGAGGTGGCGTTGCGCACGCACATGTGCGAACGGGGCGTCGTTCCCAGTGTCGGACTGAATTCGATGTAGTTCTTTTCAGTCGCTTTCGGATTGTTGAGCGGAACGCCGTGAATGTATCCGCCGCGGGTGAAGCGGCTGGCCCACGGCGCGAAACCTGCAATTTCGGAGCTCCCGTCGCGGAGGTAGTACATCTTCGGCTTGTGTTCCTGTATCACATAGACGCCTAGCGGTGTCTCCTGCTGGTAGGGCGGATTGTGCAGGCCGGTGGTTGCCGGATTCATGCTCCGTACGTACCAGACGGTGCCCACCTTCTCCAGCGTCGCTATGTTCTGGTCGGTACGGTCGACGAAAATCACTTTTGAAAAGCGGTGTACGGGGAGTGTCCGTACATAATCCTTCGGGACGTACCATGCGCCGTCGTAAAGCATTGAACAGACCTTGACGTAGTCGGCGCTGTCCTTCAGCAGCAGGAAAAGCGCCCCGTCGCGGCTGTAACGGGCCGGTTTCCCCGTCTGGCTGCCGTACAGGGGGATGGACTGGTAGCGGCTGACGCCGTAACGGTCCGTGGCGCTGCGGTATTCGTTTATCTCCGGGTCTTGTACTTCGGGGGCTATGCCGTTCCTGTCCTTGTAGTTCTGGAGCGTTACCCATGTGACGGAATCCTGCTGGGCCGCTTCGAGAGCCGAAAGCCATTCACCTATCTTGTCCCATTGGAAGCGCCTTTCGGTGTCCTTGTAGGGGTAGGTGTCGCCGAGGGTGTGTTGCGTATAGGAGAGTTCCTTGACTATCTCTACTCCGTTCGGTGCCGACGTTCCGTCGGTATTGCATGTTATCCTGACCGGAGGGGTTTGCTGTGCCGTGGCGTCCGGCGGAGTGCCGAGGCAGCAGGCGAGAAGGGTTGCCGTCCATGCGGCGGTAATCGTGTGATTCATCCGGATTGTCTTGTTATGGTTTTACCTGTTTTCCGTAAACAATTTCTGTGCAATTCGCGGCCGGTTTGGAAAAGAAAGTGTATACACGGAATGTTTAAAATGATTGTTTTTGTAATGTATTGTTTGATAGGCTGTTTGTGCCTGCTGCCGGCCGAAGGGCGGTGAATCAGGTGCTGAAAGATGTGTCGGCGTTTTCTGATTTTATATATTTTGTATATATTAGTAGGTAGAAATGTGGTTTCATGCGCGCCGTATCCGTTTGGCGTGCGTTTCGTGTCCGGCAGATACGGATAGATGTCGTCATTTAAATTATCGTGTTCATGGAGAGTGTTTACACGGATGGAAGTTCTCTTTTTGCCGCAGTTACTTCCGGTTCCGAGAAACGTTACGGCAGACATACGGTGATAGAGAATGTCAGGCTTGCTCCTTGGGAGGTACGTATGGGAGCGGATAGTCTGCCTGTCGTATTGCTCGTACTGTATGGCCGGGTCGATATATCCGTCAATGGTGCAGAGCGCGTATCGGCCGGGGCAGGGACGGTCGTGTTGCTGCCGGCCGACTGTTATTACGTATTGACGCCCGCGAGGAGGCGCATTTGTTGGCATATGCGTCGAAGAGCTGTTGGAGATGTGGGAAGGCGAACCGCTTTCCGGGGGAGGTGCCGTCGGAGGGGGAATCGTCGGACGGCTCTCCGTGCTGGAGATGAACGAACGCCTTTGGGAATATGCCCTGACGGTGTCGGAGTATCTTTTCGACGGTATTTCGAGTCCGCGGTTCATGCGGATGAAAGCATTCGAGTTCATGCATCTGTTGCAGTTTTATTATGCACGGGATGAGCTCGCGGCCTTTTTCTCTCCGCTGTTGGACGAGGACATGGATTTCACCCGTATCGTGATGGACAATTGGAGCCGGGTGAGGAGCAAGGCGGAACTTGCGGCGATAGCGGGATTGAGCACTTCCCGCTTTGGGGTGAAGTTCAAGGAGGTATTCGGCACGTCGCCTTATCAGTGGATGATGTCGCGCAAGAGCGAGCAGATATACCACAAACTGGTGTATGGCAGCGAATCGCTGAGGGAGATAAGCGAAGAATTCCGGTTCGGTTCCGTACAGCATTTCAATGATTTTTGTAAAAAGAGGTTCGGAATGACCCCCGGGAAGCTGCGCAGTCAGAAGCGTGCCGAGGTGGTTGCCGTGTGAATGTCCGGTTATTCTGTGAAACGAACGGCGGCCTGTCTCAAGACAGCGCCGTTCGTTTCTTTCGTTGCCGTCGGTATCAACCGCAGTAGTAGTATTTGCTGACCATTTCGGACATCAGTTCCGGGTGCTGTTTTACTTCACGACGTATGTCGGCGTCGTTGTACGACCGCAGCGTCTTGATGATGCTGTCTATCATTGCCGGGCTGAAGATGCCTTTGGCTTCGTATGCGGCACGCTGTTCGGCCAGTTTGTCGGCGGATGCGGCGCACGAGTCGGGAAGCTGGTCGAGTGATGCGACACGCGCCTTGTTCTCCTCCTTGTGGATATTGACATCCACATAGGTCTTGTCGGCTATTTCGAGTCCGTTGGGAAGTTCGAGTCCGTAGCGGCAGGCGACACAGAGGGCCGATAGCAACTGATAGATGTCGGCGGAGCAGTCGGCCGAACGTATTTCGACGGTCTGTTTCGAGGAGGCATCCACGTGCATTTCCTTGTCCTGCGGGTTCACCTGCGAGAACATGTCGCGTTTGGTAGTCCATCCCAGCGGTACGCGTACGAGTACCGAACGGTTGCGGTCGCCCCAGCAGATGTTCGTCGGAGCCTCCTGATGAGGAACGAGGCGGAAGTAAGAGGTCGGGTTGGCGTTGCCGAACGCGGTAATCGACGGTGCGAGCGTCATCATGCCGGCGATGGCCCGGCGTGCGGTTTCCGACAGTTTGCCGTCGGCATCGAGCATCATGTTCTTGCCGTCCTTCATGATGCGCATGTGGATATGGAGTCCCGAACCTGCCTTGCCTTCGGTGATTTTCGGAGCGAAGCTGGTATCGAGGCCGTATTCGTAGGCGAGGTTGCGAATCACCCATTTGGCCAGCACCAGCTGGTCGGCCGCGTCTTCCACGTCGGTGGGGAGGAACTCGATTTCGTTCTGCTCGTAGATGCGGCCGTCGAGGCGGAAATTGCCCACTTCCGAGTGGCCGTATTTGATTTTGCCGCCGATGAGTGCGATGTAGTACATGCACTGGGTGCGGAAACTGTTGAATTTTGCGAACGGTGCCGATTCATGGTAGCCTTTCTGGTCTACGGCAGGATACATTTGCGTCTGTTCGTTTTCGGGAGCCGACACATAGTATTCGAGCTCGCCCATCGCCTCGTACGTCATGCCGGTGGCTTCGGTGAAGGCTTTCTTGGCCTTGTACAGCGTATATTCCGGCGAACTTTCGAGGCGCTGGCCGTCTTTGTCGAAGAAAGAGCAGAGGAAACACAGCGTGGGCAGTTCGGCGAACGGGTCGATGAAGGCCGTGCGCAGGCGCGGTATGACGTACAGGTCGCTGCTGCCCGCCTCGATGAAGGGGAAGAGACTGGAGCCGTCCACACGCTCTCCGGAGGTGAGGATGGAGTGGAGGTACTCTTCGTTCGTGATGACGAAGTTCAGCGTTTTCAGCCTGCCGTCTGCGGCCGGATACATGAAGTTGACCATGCCGATGCCGTTGTCCTTGACGAACGCGGTGATGTCGGCGAGCGTAAATTCCGCAGCCGGTTTTCCGATGAGGGCCTGCATGGTGTTAGAACGTATGTCCATTTCCATGATGTGATATTTTATGGTTGTATCTGTCGTTATTACAGCCCGGCCGCATCCGCGGCCGAGCTGTAACGGCAAAGATATATCAATATTTTGCTCTCGCAATGATTTTGCGTAAAAATTATCATGATAAAACCCGGAATAGTGCGGAATTGTAACAATGGCGACCGACATCCGGGTGCATTTTCTCCTTGTCTTGCGGTTGCCTGATGCGAACCGTCCCTCCGTATCATCATACGGAGGGACGGTGGCGGAAACAGGGACAGGGACAGGGACAGGGACA
>ENA-OUNI01000686-OUNI01000686.1-human-gut-metagenome-genome-assembly--contig:-NODE-686-length-15350-cov-3.314853_pt1 | contig 15350 bp, 20 predicted proteins | sample MGYA00242499_ERZ504580 | MGnify/ENA primary metagenome ERZ504580 (study PRJEB26092, sample SAMD00036315) | human gut metagenome | host: Homo sapiens | study: EMG produced TPA metagenomics assembly of... | reverse complement strand
GCTCATCGCATCCTGGGGCTGTAGTAGGTCCCAAGGGTTGGGCTGTTCGCCCATTAAAGCGGTACGCGAGCTGGGTTCAGAACGTCGTGAGACAGTTCGGTCCCTATCCGGCGTGGGCGTAGGATATTTGAGAGGAGCTGTCCTTAGTACGAGAGGACCGGGATGGACTGACCTCTGGTGTACCGGTTGAACCGCCAGGTTCACGGCCGGGTAGCCAAGTCGGGAAGGGATAAACGCTGAAGGCATCTAAGCGTGAAGCCCCCCTCAAGATGAGATATCCCATTCGAAAGAAGTAAGACCCCTTGAAGACGACGAGGTAGATAGGGCAGGGGTGGAAGTGCCGTAAGGCATGGAGCTGACTGTTACTAATCGGTCGAGGGCTTGACCTGAAATGTAAAACAAAAGTTTTGCAGAAAATGGTTGTGTTCGGAAAGAAGTATGGTATGATATATAGATGTTAAGTGTATGCGGTTTTGAAGGTATATCTAGCGTAGGGGATTGGTCAAATGGTATGATAGGGGTCTCCAAAACCTTTGGTGGGAGTTCGATTCTCTCATCCCCTGTATTAGGAAAGAGTGAAGATACAAAATCTTCACTCTTTTTTCGTATTGTTTAAAAGAAAAGTCTAACAGAACAGGATTTACAGAATTTTAAGATATTTTTGTAAAGCAGGACTGTTTTTTATGGTGTAAATAAGGTACAATAGAGCCACAGAACATATTCAAAAATAATGAAAAATGAAACATGAGAAGGGAGTGGGTGTAACGTGAGCAGAGAAAAGAATGGAAGCCGCGGCACGGTAAAAGCTGTCATTTATCTTCTGATCGTAGTAATCCTTGCTGGAATGGTTGTTTATCTGACGCAGTCGCTGCGGCGGGACCGGGAGCCGGAGATTACGGGGACGTTTATTGACAGTAAGCTGGAGGCGGCGGGGGAGCTGACGTCGGCGAAGATGATTTATAACGGGCTGATTCATTACTCGGACGGGTCGATTCCGTTTCTGACGCAGAAGGCGTTTAATATGACATACCGTGCAGAGGTACGTGCGGGCGTGAATCTCGCGAAGGCGAATACGGAGGTGACGGATTCAGAAGTAACAGTTACACTTCCGGCAGTGGAGATTTTTGATATTTCCATCGACAATGATTCCATCCAGTATTACGATGAGAAGGCAGCGCTTCTGAACTGGGAGCGGAAGGAAGATGCGATGGATGCAATCGCGAGTGCGAAGGAGGATATAGAGCAGCAGACGAAAGAAATGGATGACCTGGAAACGATGGCACAGGAACAGGCGAAAACACTGATTACCGGAATGCTGTCCGAGACGGTCGGGGACAAGACATTGGTTGTAAAATTTGAAGAATAGTACATAGACGGGATGTCGGCACTTCTTTTTGGGGGATAAAAAAAAGGAGGGCCGGTATTTCTTCTGGCAGAAACACCGGCATTATGAAAAAGAAAAATCTATATAAATTGGAAAGAATATTAGGTTGGACAACGGTTGAAAGATAGAGGAAGATGATTTGTTGTCCCTTTGTTTTGATACGTTTAGTATAGTTGTCATATGTGAGGAAAGTGTGAATGGAGTTTGAAGAAACTTTGAAAAGATTTGTGAATGGCGCGGGTGAACATCGGAACATTCCAACGCCCGGATATCGCCGAATTTGCATAGAATTAACTTGAAAGTGAACACTGCTTCATGGTACAATCGTTTGGCATGTGTGAAATATGAGTTACATTTGAGAGGACAAAAACTATGGACTATAAACTGCTGCTGGACACCGCGGTCATGGCGGGAGAAATTCTGCTGGAAAGCGGGGCGGAGACGTGGCGGGTGGAGGATACCATGCTGCGGATGCTGCGCATGTCCGGCCTGAAAACTGCGGATGTACTGGCGCTGACGACCGGCTTTGTGGTAACGCTCGACGACCCGGCGATGGATTCCATGACTGTTATGCGCAGCGTAGAGAGCCGTGCAACGGATCTGAACCGGATCCATGCGGTCAATCAGCTTTCCCGCGATTTCTGCGAAGGAAATATCGACCTGGATGCGCTGTTCCACCGGGTGCGGGATATCTATCGTGCTAAGTCGGAAATTAAAAAAAATCTGCTCGCGATGATGGCGACGACCGCAGGCTTTGCAATCATGTTCGGAGCCGGGTTCTACGAAGTGTTGGCATCTGCACTTGCAGGTTTTATATCAGGAATCGGTGTTTACGGAGGAAAAAAAGCCGGGATGCAGTCGTTTCTTGTGAACTGTATCGGGTCATTTTTGCTGGCGGTCACATCTATTCTCTGTGTTCATTACCTGCCGGGGACCATGGATCTGAACGTCATTATCATTGCATCGATCATGCCCCTCGTACCGGGTGTGGCGATCACGAATGCGGTGTATGATACCCTGCACGGCGACTACATTTCCGGTGCGGCACGGATGCTTGAGGCGTTTGTAACCGCTGCTGCCATCGCAATCGGCGTGGGACTTGGCATGCTGCTGCTCCGTCCACTGGTGCGGTAGAGAAAACCGATACAGAAAAAAGATGAGGTTAAAGCAAAAATATGAGAATAGCAGGTGAAATCATCCTGAAATCCCTTGGAGCCTGGGTTGCAATCTGGGGATTTTCAAGACTGTTGAACGCACCAAAAAAGCTGGAATGCTACACGGCCGGTGTCGGTATGATCGGCTGGGCGGTCTATCTGATCGTGGAAGTATTCAACGACGGCATTCTGATGAAGAACTTCTTGCCGCCGTTGCCGTCGCCCTGGTTTCCCAGGCAATGGCGCGTCATTTCAAAGCGCCGGTGATCCTTTTCGTGATCCCGGGCATTCTTCCGATGGTGCCGGGAGCCGGTATGTACCGCATCGTCTACTCGATCGTTATGGGGCCGGAAAACATGGTTGGAACGTATCTTTTAGAGACAGCGACCGCGGCAGGCGCAATTGCCCTTGGAATTTTCCTCGGAGAAGCGCTGCAGAAGGTATTTTTTTACGAATTCCATAGGTGATTTACGAAAAAAGTGAGAAATTTGCCAAAACCAAATTTTTTGCTTTTTTTTGTCGGATTTTATGATATACTTAACAGTGTATATGCCCTTGGACGAAAGAAGAAATCTATAGGGGCATTTTTAAGGAAAAAAGAAGAGAAGTAAGTAAAGTGCAGACACAGAACTATGAGGAGCAAAAAATATGAAGTTTGAAGATGATGATTTAAAGGACGGTAAACTTTGGGCTGCCCTGCAAAAAGAGATTGACCGTGACCTGGCGGAAAAGGAGAGCGGTGAAACATTCCAGGAAGAACTGGCAGACATCGAAGACTCCATTGAATTTGAAAGCAAAGAAACAAAAAGCGAAGATCACATCCCGGATGAGACTGCAAATTTAAGTAATCTGCGAAGTGTCCTTGAGGCAACTGAGCGTGCAAAAGACGAAGAAGCGAAGCAGAAAATGAAGCAGACCAAAGTGGAGCCTGTGACGCAGGACATCGAGATCCGGAATTTACAGAAGAGGAAGAAGAAATCGAAGAGACGCCGGCGGAGACAAAAACAGAATCGGAACCGGAAGAAGTGATGGTGGATGATGATCTGATCATCAACGATCCATTCGCAGATGAGGATGATCTGCTGGGAGAAGAGAAGACAGAGACCAAGGGTTCGGAGAAAGAAGTGCTTGGTGATCAGGTGGAAGCCGCAATGGAGCGCCTCGTCAGCGACACGGTAGGCCATATCCCAATGCCGGAAATAGACGATGAGGATGATGACTACGACGATTATGAGGATGACGACGAAGAGTACATTCCGCATGGCGCAAAACCGCAGAAGAAAAAGGGAAAAGGCGGTGCGGTTATCGCCGTTGCAGCCGTTGCTGTTATTGCTGTGGGAGGCTTTTTCTATGGAAGCAAAATGTTCCATTACCAGAATTATTTTTTCAACGGAACAACCATCAACGGAGTAGACTGCTCGGATATGACGGCCAAAGAGGCAGAAACGAAAATCAAAGAGCAGGCTGCAAACTATACCTTAAATGTAAAATTCAAAGACAATGATACGAAGAGTGTCAGCGGAAAAGACATCGACTACACCTACGCCGGAGACGGAGCGTGGAGAGCGTGTTAAAGAAACAGAACAGTTTCCTCTGGTTCCTGGGAAATGGCGGAAAAGAGAAAGATTCCCAGGTCACCATGCAGTACAGTCAGGAAAAACTGGATGCGGTGATTGATGGATTTGACGAATTCCAGTCCGCAGACGGTGAGAATGCACCGGCCAGCGCTACATCACCTTCCAGAACAATGAGTTTGAGATTGTGGATGCTGTTATGGGTGAGGGAATGGATCTTACCCTTGCAAAACAGTGCATCGAAAACGCGCTGATCAATGCGGATACCGAAGTGGATCTTGAAAAAGCAGGCGTTTACGACGGAACCTTGGTAACAGCAGATGACGAAACACTGAATGCACAGAAGGATCAGTTAAATGAACTGGTACGCGCAAGCATCACATACAGTATGCCGGATGGAACAACACAGATTCTTGACGGAAATACCATGAAAGACTGGCTGGCAGTCGATGCGGATGGAAATTATTCCAAAGATGAAAACCAGTGGAATGAAAGAGTAAAAGAATATGTGGCAAATCTTGCGGCAGCGATTGATACCGATGGCAAGGATCACACCTTCCCGGCAACCGGTATCGAAGGCGCGTGACCATCAGCCAGGAAGGCTACGGATGGAAAGTGGATCAGGAGCAGGAGATTGCAAAGATCGCAGAAGAAGTAGATGCTCACGCAGCAGATGCAAGAGAGCCGCAGTATGCGCAGAGAGAGTTTGCTGCTTCCACAGAGAACAACGGATTCGGCAAGACGTATGTTGAGGTTGATGCCAGCCGTCAGCATATCTGGCTCTACAAAGATGGAAATCTGGTTGTCGACGGTGACTGTGTAACCGGTCTGATGGAGCAGAGCAGCTACACGAAGCCGGGTATCTACACAACCGCAGCAAAAGAAAACCAGAAAAAACTGCACGGAGAGCTTCAGGCAGACGGCAGCTATTCCTGGGAAAGAGATGTGGATTCCTGGATTCCGTTCAACGGAGAGATCGGTTTCTACGATGCTTCCTGGAGAAGCAGTTTCGGCGGAAACCTGTATCTGACTGCAGGATCGACGACAGGATCTGTTGCACTTCCGACTGCAGTGGCACAGGCATTATATGACAATGTCGATGACGGAACACCGGTTATCGTTTATTATTCCGAAGCTTATGAGGTAAGTGAAGATACGCTTACTGTGACACAGGCACCGGAAGCAGATGACGAAAATGTCGATGATACGACGAATACCACGACAGTAACGCCGACGAGAACGCCATCCTACACGTACGATGATTACACGCCGTCAACTCCATCAACCCCATCAACTCCATCAACCCCATCAACTCCATCGACCCCGTCTACGCCGGAACCGACCGCAGCACCGACCGAGATCCCGTCTACGCCGGAGCCGACCGTAGCACCGACCGAGACCCCGTCCACACCGGAACCGACCCAGGAGCCGAGCGCACCGGATCAGGGAGACCATACGGGTGACGATGATTACCCAGGTAAGGGCGAGAGCTGAGAAAAGAAGAAATAGAACATAAAAAATACGCATTCCGTTATCAAAACAGGAATGCGTATTTTTTATGAGAAAGAAACTGTTAAAAATTAATTTTCCGGTACGAACAGTGTGACAAGATCCATCGGGGAAGTGATGGTGTAGTCCGGGTTTTCGGTCTGACCAAAACCGTATGCGGCATGGACAAACGGGATTCCGGCCTCGTGTGTCGCCTTGTAGTCGCCGTCGGTATCGCCGACATAGACCGCGTGCTGCAGATGGTTCTGTTCGATGATTGTACGGATGTTGTCTGCCTTTGCCTTTCCGGTATCGCCAGGACAGAGATGGCCTTTGAAATAGTGACCGAGGCCTGTGGCTTCCAGAAAAACTTCGATATAGCCCGCCTGGCAGTTGCTTACGATATAAAGCGGGTAATGTCTGGAAAGAATAGAAAGTGCATCGACAAGTCCCGGATAAACAGGAGCCGGTGTCGCAAGAAGTGCCTCATGCTCTTTGGCACAGCATGCCTCGATCAGTTCTAACTGGCGCTCCTTTGGATATTCGTGGAAAATGACGGCGGCGATATCCGGGAGCAGGCGGCCGAACAGGCCTTTTAACACGGCTCCGGTGAGGTTTGGTGTCATATCAGTTTCTTTTTCCATAATCTGATTCCATGCGTCGGCAACAACGTCTGTGGAGTCCCACAGGGTGCCGTCCACATCAAAAATAATACTGTCGATCAAGAGTTTTTCCTCCATATCTTAAGGGTTTTGGTTATTCTTTTAAAGTATTTATTAATTTTAATCAAAAACACGTGAGAGCGCAATGTTTATTTTGCATTTTGGAGGAAAATGTGGCAAAATAAGAATGATGTATTAACAGGAGATTACTATGCAGGACACAATCACAAAGCATTATTGAAATGGTATGGCGAAAATAAAAGAGTGCTGCCGTGGAGAGAAAAAAGAACCCGTATGAAATCTGGGTTTCCGAGATTATGCTCCAGCAGACGAGGGTGGAGGCGGTCAAGCCGTTTTATGAGCGGTTTATGCGTGAACTGCCCAATGTCGCAGCACTTGCGGTCTGTCCCGAGGAAAAGCTTTTGAAGCTCTGGGAAGGCCTTGGTTACTATAACCGTGTGCGGAATATGCAGAAGGCCGCACAGAAAATTATGGAAGTGTATGACGGTGTATTTCCGGCAGATTACGAAGCCTTAAAAGGACTTCCGGGAATTGGAAATTACACAGCGGGAGCCGTTGCATCGATCGCGTTTTGCATTCCGGTGCCGGCGGTGGACGGAAATGTGCTTCGTGTGATGGCACGCCTCCGGGAGGACGGTGAGGACATTTTAAAGCAGTCCGTGAAAAACCGCGTGGAAGCGGAATTGACCGAAATCATGCCGGCAGAAGATCCGGGAGCCTTCAATCAGGCGATGATGGATCTCGGCGCAATGGTCTGTCTGCCGAACGGCGCACCAAAATGTGAAGTCTGTCCGCTTTTTGACCAGTGTCTGGCGGGACAGCATCAGACCTGGACGGAATATCCGTTTAAAAAGAGCGCAAAGCCGCGCAGAATCGAAGACAGAACCGTTCTGTTATTTCTGGACGGTGCGCACACAGCAGTGCGGAAACGGCCGAAAAAAGGACTTCTGGCGGGACTTTACGAGTTCCCGAACTTCGATGGCGTGCTCTCCGAACAGGAAGCACTTGAAGAGGCAGAAAAATTCGGCGTGACGCCGCTTCATATTCAGGCATTGCCGCCGTACAAGCACATTTTTTCCCATGTCGAGTGGCATATCACAGGATACGCTATTAAAATTGCAGGAAACGATGTGGAGCAGGAAGGGGAAGAAAAAGCCGGATTGATTTTTGCGGATGCGAAAACCGCGGCTGAAAGATATGCCATTCCGTCTGCATTTGCGGAATACGCAAAATACACAGATCTGGAACGTGCCTGAAACGGCAGAAGAGCAAAAAAGAGCAGGGAGAAAAAAGATGAAGATTTTATCAATTGCAGTACCATGCTATAATTCAGAAGCATATATGGAGAAATGTATCGATTCGCTGCTGGTCGGCGGAGAAGAAGTAGAAATTCTGATCGTGGACGATGGTTCCAAGGACGGAACCACAGAGATTGCAGACCGCTATCAGGAAAAATATCCGACGATTGTAAAAGCGATTCATCAGGAAAACAAGGGCCACGGCGGAGCAGTCAACACGGGTGTGGAAAATGCGACGGGTCTGTACTTTAAGGTTGTGGACAGTGATGACTGGGTAAACCCAGAGGCATACCAGAAGATTTTAAATGTTCTGGCAGAAGTCGTACGCGGACCGAAAACACTCGACCTTCTGATCAGTAACTATGTGTATGAAAAAGAGGGCGCCAAGAGAAAACGTGTGATGCGCTATGCGAAATCGCTGCCGGAAGGCGCTTTTTCGGATGGGATGAGGCGAAAGCTCTCGGCAAAACACATTATCTGCTGATGCATTCGCTGATTTACCGGACTTCTCTTTTAAGAGAGTGCGGCATGAAGCTGCCGGAGCACACCTTCTATGTGGATAATCTGGTTGCGTTTATTCCGCTTCCGTACGTCAAAACGATGTATTATCTCGATGTCAATTTCTACCGCTACTTTATCGGGAGAGCCGACCAGTCGGTTAACGAGAAAGTCATGATCGGCAGAATTGACCAGCAGATCCGTGTCAACAAGCTGATGATCGATTACCTTGGTGAACAGAAAGGGCTGTCGAAGCACCTGCGGAAATATATGATCAGCTATCTGACCATTATTATGACGGTTTCTTCCGTGATGATGATGCGCTCCGGAACGGAAGAAAATCTCGAGAAAAAGAACGATCTGTGGAGATACCTGAAACAGGAGGATGCAGCCGATTACTTCCGCATCCGCCACGGCATTTTCGGAACTGTTATGAGCAGCAAATCAAAACCGGGACAGAAAATTGCAGTCTATGCCTACAAGGTAGCGCAGAAACTGTATGGATTTAACTAGAAAGTAACGAAGCGGAGGAACGAACAATGCGAGTAGGAATGGGTTACGATGTGCATAAACTGGTGGAAAACCGGAAACTGATTCTGGGCGGTGTGGAAATCCCGTATGAATATGGCCTTCTGGGACATTCCGATGCAGATGTGCTGGTCCATGCCATTATGGATGCGCTTCTCGGCGCTGCAGCACTGCGGGACATCGGACGCCATTTTCCGGACAATGATCCGGCGTATGAGGGCGCAGACAGCATCGAACTGCTGAAAAAAGTGGGTGAGATGCTCGAGGAGCGGATGTATCTGATTGAAAATATCGATGCAACCGTTATTGCACAGAAGCCGAAGCTCCTGCCATACATCGACACGATGGTGAAAAATGTGGCGGAGGCGCTTCATCTCGAAGAGGATCAGGTCAATATCAAGGCAACGACCGAGGAAGGACTTGGCTTTACCGGAAAGAAAGAGGGAATTTCCGCACAGGCGATCTGCTGCATTTCCAAGGCACTCGACCTGATGCCGGACGACCGGATCGCAGGCGGATGCAGCGGCTGCCCGGGATGCGCAAAGAACGCAGAAGAATAAAAGAGAAATGCGATTGCACAAGGCCGGAAGATGTGGTAGACTGGAAGAAGAATAAGGGAGTAGTCGGCGGCATACGTGACGCTATAAGGCCAACAACCGAAGAAAAAGCATTTCTTCTGGCTTTGTATGAAATGACAAGACTTATCTGTATCAACAAATATGGTGCGGATAGGTCTTTTTCTATATAGAAAGAGACCGGTGTACCAGTGGGAACTTATCACAGGAACGCAAAAAGCGTTTTCAGAAGAAAGGACGGATGGAAATGAAAGAGTATCTGAAAAAAAGTTCGAAGATTCTTGATGAGTTACAGACAACGGAGCAGGGACTTTCCGAGGCGGAAGCTGCGCGGCGGCTTTCCGAACACGGACCGAATCGGCTGGCGGCGGGAAAAAAGAAGAGTAATCTGCAGCGGTTTTTCGAAGACTGAAAGACCCGATGATCCTGATCCTGCTCGCCGCAGCGCTGATTTCCGGCATCACATCGGCGTATGAAGGCGAATCGTACGCTGATGTGGTCATTATTCTCACCGTTGTCATCATTAATGCGGTGCTCGGTGTTCTGCAGGAGAGCAAGGCAGAGAAAGCGATTGAAGCTCTGCAGGAGATCGCGGCAGCCACGTCGAAGGTGATGCGCGGCGGGAAAATGGAAGTGAAAAAGAGCGGGGAGCTCGTACCCGGTGATATTGTAATTCTCGAAGCGGGCGATGCTGTTCCGGCGGATGGCCGTATTTTAGAGAGCGCCAGCATGAAAATCGAGGAAGCAGCGCTGACCGGAGAATCTGTCCCGGTCAATAAAACAGCGGATGTTCTGAACGCCGGCGCAGCCAGCGAGGTTCCGCTCGGGGACCGGAAAAACATGGTCTATATGGGAAGCACCGTTGTCTATGGCCGCGGCCGCGCTGTTATCACCGGAACGGGTATGAAAACCGAGATGGGAAAAATCGCCCATGTTCTGACACAGTCGGCGGATGAGAGCACACCGCTGCAGAAGCGGCTGAACCAGCTCAGCAAAATCTTAAGCGTGATGGTGCTCGCTATCTGTGCCGTGATTTTCGTTGTCGGCATTTTAAAAGAGGGCGTGACGCCGCAGAACATCTTAAATACCTTTATGGTAGCCGTCAGCCTTGCCGTAGCGGCAATCCCGGAAGGACTTGCGGCAGTTGTCACAATCGTGCTTTCCATCGGTGTGACCAAAATGTCAAAGAGGAATGCGGTGATCCGGAAACTGACGGCTGTCGAGACGCTCGGCTGTACGCAGGTGATCTGCTCGGATAAGACAGGAACGCTGACCCAGAATAAGATGACCGTGGTAAAACATGAGGGAAGCGATATAAAACGTCTCGTATCCGTCATGGCACTCTGCTCCGATGCGGAGCCGGACGAAAACGGCGAGGCAGTCGGAGAACCGACGGAATGTGCGTTGGTCAACGATGCGCAGAAAGAGGGATGCCCGAAGAAGAGCCTGTCCGTCCAGTATCCGCGTATCGGGGAAGCGCCGTTTGATTCGATGCGGAAACGCATGACAACGATCCACCGCGCAAACGACGGAACGTATTTTTCCTGCACAAAAGGCGCACCGGATGAGATTCTGAAGCGGTGCACCTCCGTTTGGCGTGACGGCAGAAAACAACCGATGACAGAAGCATTCCGGCAGGAAATCCTGTCGCAGAACAAGGCGATGGCAGACCAGGCACTCCGCGTGCTGGCGGCAGCAGGAAGAGCGTGGAACCAGATGCCGTCCTCCCAGGAGCCGGACTTTCTGGAGCAGGATCTCTGCTTTTTAGGACTTTGCGGTATGATTGATCCGGTGCGGCCGGAAGTAGTCGATGCGATCCGGGAATGCCGCGGGGCAGGCATCCGTCCGGTGATGATTACGGGTGACCACAAAGACACAGCGGTTGCTATTGCAAAAGAGCTGGGTATTCTGGAGGCGGGCTGGAAAGCGGTAACGGGAGCCGAGATTGACCAGTTAAGCGATGAGGAGCTTGACCGGAGAATCGAGAATATGCTGTTTACGCACGCGTCCAGCCGGAGCATAAAGTGCGGATCGTCGATGCGTGGAAGCGGAAAGGCAGAATCACCGCGATGACAGGAGACGGAGTCAACGATGCGCCGTCGATCAAGCGTGCGGATATCGGCATCGGAATGGGCATCACGGGAACGGATGTGACGAAAAACGTGGCAGATATGGTGCTCGCGGACGACAACTTTGCGACGATCATCGTAGCGGTTGAGGAAGGAAGACGAATCTACGATAATATCCGTAAGGCAATTCAGTTCCTTCTGGCATCGAACCTTGCCGAGGTGCTGTCGATTTTCTGCGCGACGCTGATGGGCTTTACGATTTTAAATCCGGTGCATCTGCTCTGGATCAACCTGATTACGGACTGCTTCCCGGCGCTGGCGCTCGGTATGGAGGACGGTGAGGCAGACATCATGAAACGCCCGCCGAGAAATGCGGATGACGGTATTTTTGCGGACGGCTCGGCTTTGATGTTGCGTTTCAGGGCATCGTGATTACGGTGCTGACGCTGGCGTCCTACTTCATCGGCCACTATCTGGAAGCCGGCCGCTGGGAAATCGTCAACAGCCCGGACGGCATGTCGATGGCGTTTCTGACACTCTCTATGGTGGAAATTTTCCATTCCTTCAATATGAGATCACGGAAAGGTTCTATTTTCCATATGAAGCATCAGAACAAGTATCTGTGGGGCGCGATGGCACTCTCATTTGTCCTCACATCCGCCGTCATTTACATCCCGGCACTGTCGAGTGCGTTCGGTTTTGAGCGGATCAGCGCGTTGGAATATGATGTGGCGATCGGCCTTGGACTGCTTGTCATTCCGGCGGTCGAAATCAGCAAGTGGATCCGGCGGAAATTTGCTTGACAAACGAGAAAAATTTGCATAAACTAGAACAAACGGAAACAGAAAAAGGCTTGGAACGGAAAAAGTAGAAAATCAGAATTGTTTCACAGAGAATGGCAGACAAATGGGGCTGGAAGCTGCCTGAAACGAGGGTTTTTGAAGTGCGTCCGGAAGCTGGCCGGGTGAAGCGGAAAAAGTGGGTAGTCCGGCACGGGTCCTGCACGTTATGCAGAAGAAAAGAAGAGGGCATGCATGCCCTTAAAGTAAAGTGGAACCACGGAGCTATTTCGTCTTTATCGGAGATGAAACAGCTCCGTTTTTGAATATTGCCCTTCGGCAAAAAAAAGGTGGTAAGAAATAAAAATCTGAAAAAGTCCTGGCAGGAGGCAAGGAGAGGAAAGATGAGTTTTTTCGCGTATTTTAAAGAGGAATTTCAGGTGATTCAGGAGCGGGATCCGGCGATACATTCTCCCATGGAAGTCTTGCTGTATCCTTCATTTCGTGTTATGCTGAAGTACAGACGGGCGCACAAGCTATATCTGAAAGGCCATTACTTTCTGGCCAGGTGGATTTCACAGCGGGCAGCGAGAAAAACCGGTATCGAAATCCATCCGGGTGCGACGATCGGAAAGGGATTGTTTATTGATCATGGTTCTGGTGTGATTATCGGAGAAACAGCCATTATCGGAGACAACGTGACGCTGTATCAGGGCGTGACGCTTGGCGGTAATGGTAAGGAGACCGGGAAACGTCATCCGACGCTGAAGGACAATGTTATGGTCAGCGCCGGTGCGAAGATCATCGGATCGTTTACGATCGGGGAAAACTCCAAAATCGGAGCCGGATCGGTTGTGATCGAGGAGGTTCCGCCGAACTGTACCGTCGTCGGCGTGCCGGGGCACATTGTGAAGCAGAATGATGTGCGGATTCCGAGAAAAAGCATGGATCACATTCATCTGCCGGACCCGATTTTCGAGGATATCAAAGTACTCCAGCAGGAGAATACGGAGCTTACGAACCGTGTGCTCGAGCTGGAGGGCGAGCTGCGTCAGATGAGGAAAAAAGAAAGGACAGAACAGAAGTGACGGAAGTGGGCAAAGAGACAGAAAACGAGGAGCTTTTTCCAGAGGCGGTTTTCGGGGAGAAGGATTATCTTTCGGAGGTATTCGGACTGGAACAGCATGACATCCGCATGTATTCGCCGCTTACGCTGGCCTACATCGGGGATGCTGCGTATGAGATCGTCATCCGCACGATTCTGGTGCGGAAAGCAAATATGCAGGTCAACAAGCTGCACCGCCATGCGGCAGGGCTTGTAAAGGCGGAGAAACAGTCGGCGATGATTGAAATTCTGGAGCCGCTGTTTACCGAAGAGGAAAAACAGATTTATAAAAGAGGCAGAAATGCGAAATCCTATACCAAGGCAAAAAATGCGTCCACGATCGACTACCGCCGGGCAACCGGGTTTGAGGCCGTGATGGGGTATCTGTACCTGAAAGGGGATTACAAGCGGATGATCGACCTGATCCGGGCAGGACTTGGCGAAGTGTGAGAGCAGATAAGATTCAGAAAATAAGAAAGAAGCGGCAGGGCAGTGGGGCTTTTGAAAAAGCAAAAGTTCCCACTGCTTTTGGGACCGCGGAACAGGAATGATATGAGAGAAAACAACAGAAACGACAAGAGAAACTTTGAGAGAAGAGACGGAAAAAAACGTGACTTTAAGGGGAAACGAGATTACCGTGACAGAGACAGAAAACAGGAAGTACAGCAGGCGGATGAGGAGTTTACAGGCGGCATGGTAGAGGGAAGAAACGCTGTCATCGAGGCGTTCCGCTCCGGCAAGACCGTGGACAAGCTGTTCGTCCTTGCAAGCAGCCAGGACGGCCCGATCCGCACGATCATCCGTGAGGCGAAAAAACACGATACCATCATCAATTATGTAGAAAAAGAACGTCTTGACGAGCTGTCCACCACCGGAAAGCATCAGGGTGTCATTGCACAGGTGGCTTCCTACAGTTATGCAACCGTTGAGGACATCCTCGCGCGCGCAGAGGAGAAAGGGGAGCCGCCATTTATCCTTCTGCTGGACGGCATTGAGGATCCGCATAATCTCGGTGCGATCATCCGTACCGCAAACCTGGCAGGTGCACATGGTGTCATCGTGCCGAAGCACCGCGCAGTCGGCCTGACAGCAACCGTTGCCAAAACGTCGGCAGGTGCATTAAATTACACACCGGTGGCAAAGGTGACGAATCTGGTGCAGACCATGGAAATGCTGAAGGAAAAGGGCATCTGGTTTGTCTGCGCGGACATGAACGGACAGAGAATGTATGATCTCGACCTCAAAGGACCGATCGGCCTTGTAATCGGAAATGAGGGAGAGGGTGTCAGCCGTCTGGTGAGAGAAAACTGCGACTTCACAGCCACAATTCCGATGAAAGGCGATATCGACTCTCTGAACGCTTCCGTGGCAGCCGGCGTGCTCGCTTATGAGATTGTAAGACAGAGAAGCTGCTAGAAATTGCGGAAAATCACATTACGCTCCGGCGGAAGAAAGATGAAGGATACAAGAGATATGATGGTGAAAGATTACGATACCTGTACGGATGAGGAGCTGATTGCGCGTCTGCGGGCAGGAGAACGCGAGATTACCGATTATCTGATCGACAAATACAAATCGCTGGTGCGGACCAGGGCGAGGGCGCTGTACCTGGTGGGCGGAGATCACGAGGATCTGATCCAGGAGGCATGCTCGGACTTTTTAAGGCAGTGCGTGACTACAAACCGGGGAAGGAGCATCGTTTGCCACCTTCGCCGGCCTGTGCATCGACCGTCAGATGTATTCGGCAGTGGCATCGTCCCAGCGCCAGAAGCATCAGCCGCTGAACAGCTTCGTCTCGTTAAGTGAACCGGTTTCCGAGCAGGAGCTGCGCCTGGTGGACGAGGAGACACCGGAGGAGATCATGATCAGCCGGGAAAACGTAATCGGCATGCATGAGCGGATCAAAGAACGGCTCAGCAAATTTGAGTACCAGGTGCTGGAATTGTATCTGAAAGGGTACGATTATACGCAGATTGCAGAAAAACTTGGAAAGCAGCCGAAGGCAATCGACAATGCACTGCAGAGAATCCGCAGTAAAGTGCGGGAGGTCTGTTCGTGAGATGGGAAAACGACCGAAAAAATTACGGTGAATTGTCAAAAATGCAGGAAAATCTGTGAACAAATAAAAATTTTCAAATTTGTAGAAAAAACTGTTGACAATTCACTATAGTTTTGATAGAATACCAAATGTAGCAAGGAGCTAACAAAAAAACAA
>ENA-OUNI01000685-OUNI01000685.1-human-gut-metagenome-genome-assembly--contig:-NODE-685-length-15351-cov-11.297885_pt1 | contig 15351 bp, 19 predicted proteins | sample MGYA00242499_ERZ504580 | MGnify/ENA primary metagenome ERZ504580 (study PRJEB26092, sample SAMD00036315) | human gut metagenome | host: Homo sapiens | study: EMG produced TPA metagenomics assembly of... | reverse complement strand
CCCGTATAATCGGATAAACAAGGCAAGTAACAAATCTAATAAGAAAACGTCCAGATTTCCGTGAGGGGAAACTGCGCGCCAAGAACAGCCATTATTATACTGAATTACATGGAACGATAATGCCGATGCAATGTTATACTTGCCCGGAGGAGGAGCAATGCTTTTTTTAACTGATGTAGATCATGTGGGCTTTGAAAAAGCAAACGAGACACGGCAAAATAACCTCCAATCGGCTACCGTGTCCCTGCAAGTCGTCATAGGTTTGTGTAGGCGCAAAGAAACGGCGGCTCTGAAAATCAAAGCCGCCGTTTCAAATGGGCATGAAAATATGTCAGCTCTACGACGGCTTTTTTTCTTTTGCCGTCGTCCGGCAGAGTATTATTCAATATTTAATTCAATGTTTCCAGTGAAATTCTCACATTCAATGCCGATATAGTTTCCACCTTCAGGGAGTGTAATTGTATCACTATATGTTCCGGTTGTTTCAAACAAAGTGACTGCTTCATCAGCTCCAGAAATCCAAAATACTTTTGCAGTTCCCTCCGTAACCTCCAGCGCGCAGTCAATAGACAGATCCTTACCAGCTTCACGCTTTATGGAAGTTCCTCCGAACAAATACTCTGTATCTGAAAAATCCTCATAGTTGGCTGTATAGTTTCCTGTATAATCATCAATTCCTTTTTCTTTCGTACCTTGTAAGGATGAATTTCCGGTAAGCGCTATGGAACCAGCAGACTGAACAATATTGTTATACTGATCGAGAAATTCGTCTTTTGTACAACCTGAAAGCACAGAAGCACCCAATAGTATCAGGTATAATGATAAAACTATTTTCTTCACAGCTATCACCTTCCTTTCCTGCGTACAGCACGCTTTCCTTTTCCCTTGGCATTTGCCTGTTTACGGGATTTCATTTCTTTTTTGTTACTGGACATCAGTAACAACAGCACCGCCCAGAGAACCATGATGCCAACCCCAATGACCGCCAACAAAGGGGTTGAGGATATGGTTGTTCCGGCATATTCACTCATGTCAAATCCCACTAAAATCAGCGCAGCAGAGAACGGATAGATGCTGGCAAGGATACCACTTTTGAAAAACAACATGCTGTATCCAAGAAAGAACGCCAGAATGGAACCGCCCAGATATGCCCCTCGGATCTGCCCAAAAATCAGAATCAGCGGCATACAGACCAAATAGGTCGTCAGAGCTGCTAACACGATCTGCGTACCTCCATGAAAAAACACTTCCGCTGTCAATCCCGATAATCCAACCGTCAAACCAGTAATCAAGGTAATGCCAACGCTGTATATTCCCAGCAGAACTGCAAGCATACCGACTAAAAGTAACTTAGCTCCCAACATTTTCGGCATAGAAACAGGAATTGTCATGATGTTTTTCAGTGTATCATGAGTGGATTCTCTGTCTATAAGCCATCCTCCGATCATTACCAGTGAAATTGGAAGGAATATCTGAGTGTTTCCCCAAACAACATTTTCAAATAGTGCAGAAAAATCATAGTTTGGATTTCGGTACTCCGCCTCCATAATCAACTGGCTTCCATATTGCACCAAAGGACAAAGTGCAAGCGCTACCAACCCTACCAAAAGGATTTGGCACCGGCGCAGTTTCAATAATTCCGATTTTAATAAGTTCCACATAGTCACACCCCCTTAGATTTCCTGACGCCGATAAACAAATGCAATCAGCGCAAGAAATACAATGGCTTCTACAATAATCACACCAAATACCTGAACACTATTCAGAAAATACGGACTGACCCGTTCCAACAAATCTGCCAACTCCGCACTGGTCTGGCTTTGGTCATAAAATTGAAATGTCCAGCGGAAGGCCAGCGGTCCCGGGAACAGTTCCTATGTTCAAACCAAAAGGCTGTGTAAGAAACATATCGTTCATGGAAAGGATATAATTCGCAATCGTATAGAAAAAGGTAATCACAACAGACACGATATAGTTTTTATTAAGAAGAATAACGAGCAGAATGCAGGGAAGTGCGCCAACCCACATAATCAACCCTTCTTCAATCCCAACGCCAAACAAGGTCCAAAACCCAACCGGTTCCCAACCCTGAAACAACAAAACCGCAAGATTTACCAATCCTCCAACTGCCATAAAGCCAACGGCAAACAACAGTAAAACCAGCATCTTGGACAGCACCAGCTTGGTTCTATTTACCGGTACGGTAACAAGGTTTTTCAGTGTGTCATTATCAAGTTCCTCAAACAATAGATTCGAAGCCAGTATCACAAGAAGCGGCATCAAAAGCAAATATGCACTAAACTGGAATAGGCTGGACATCACTCCATTTACAGCATCCACATCAGTGTTTACATCTGCCAGAAAGAAAGCATAAGCCAATGGCATGAAAACAGAAAGCAGTAGGGAAATAAATACCAATGACTTCCGTTTCAATTTCAAAAATTCGCATTTGATTAGTTTAAGCAATTCCTTCTCCCCCTGTCACACGCTTGAAGTAATCTTCAAGACTTTCTTCACAAGTATGCGCCTCCGATACCTCCAATCCATTTTCTACAAAGGCAGTTACAATTTTCCCCACAGGTAGATCAAGGTTGTGCAGACGCAGATTGTGGTCGTCCTGTATGGAGAAATGGTTTTCATGGAAATTGCGTTCCAAAATTCTTGCCGCCTGTGCAGTATCAGAGAGCGTAAAACGGATATGCTTACTGCTTTTTTGCTCCAGCTCAGCAAGGCTTTCTTCTTCCAGCAACGCGCCGTGGTCGATAATTCCAATATCGTCAGCCAGCAAAGAAATCTCCGAAAGAATGTGACTGGAAATCAAAATAGTTTTTCCTCTTGCGTCGCAAAGCTCCCGAATAAAGGAGCGTACTTCTGCAATACCGATGGGATCGAGGCCGTTGATCGGCTCATCCAAAATCAAAAGCTCCGGATCGTGCATAACGGCAAGGGCGATGGCAAGCCGCTGCTTCATACCAAGAGAATACTGTGAAAAGAGCTTTTTATCTTTGTAGGGCAGTCCTACCAGATCCAGAGCATCTTTGATAGCATGATTGTTTGGTACACCCCGCAGAGTAGCAAAGATACGCAGGTTCTCTGTGCCGGTCAGATTGGGATAAAAACCAGGGGACTCAATCAAACTGCCAATGCGGGGCAGCAACTTCTTTTCATTTCCTTGCAAAGACTTTCCCCAGATTTTGACCTCACCGGAAGTAGGCTTCGTTAAACCCAACAGCATTTTCATGGTAGTGGTTTTTCCGGCTCCGTTTCTACCCAACAGACCATAAATTCTCCCACGCTTGACATGGATATTTAAGTCAGCCACACTCTTTTGTGAGCCGTATTGCTTCGTCAGATTTTTTGTTTCAATGATATAATTTGTATCCATATTCAAAACCTCCTGTTCTGTAAGGTATTCTATCATGCCAACCTTGCATTAACCTTGCCGCAACCTTGCATTAACCTTGCAATTTGAAATCCAGTAAAATGACAAAGGCTCCCGCCATAAAGACGGGAACCCGCTTAACTCTCCAAAGGAAAAAGCAACATAAATTCAGTTCCTTTTCCCGGCAAACTTTCAACTGTTATACTCCCACCCATCTTTTCTACAAGCTGATGGACAATAGAAAGACCAAGTCCGCTGCCTTTTTCGGAGCGTCCTTTATCACACTTATAAAGCCGTTCAAATATGTGTTTCAAATCTTCCTTCTCAATTCCCACTCCATTATCCGCCAGCAGCAGCTCCATGTTATTTTCCTTCTTTGACAGGACAATTTTGATTTTGTCTGCATGGCTGTGAGCAATTACATTTTGAATGAGATTGTTGACGATCCTCATATAGCTGTCCATATCCAATCTTACCCGGACAGGCTGTTCGGGAATATCAATGTCATAATCAACCTGTTTATCCTCAAAAATCGGTATCCAGTCAATCAGGATATTTCTTGTCAGCTCTGCGGCCTCAACGCTCTGGATTTCTAAAGCAAACTCGTTGGAATTTAACTTGAACCAGTCAAAGAGCACATCAATATATTCTTTCAGATCATGGGCTTTCCGGCGGGCGGTTTCAATATAATCATCCCGGTCTTTTCCTGTGACCAGTCCTTTGTGTGCAGCGTCAAGATACCCAATCAGAGTAGTAAGGGGCGTTCGCACATCATGGGAAAGGCTCGTCATAAGCTGGCGGTTGGTTTCTTCTGTCTGCCGTACAGTTGAAAGTCTGCTTTCATAGGCCACAACGATCTCGTTGATTTCATAGGCAAGAGGTGCTGTCAGTTCATTTGTTGCAGATAGAATACGCCGGTTGCCATTTCCGTTTTTCACATCAACCAGCACATCGGTCATTTCTGCTATTTGTTTTTTTACACGCCGAACGAGAACGATGGAAGTCAATACAGCCACAACAGCAATCACAATGGACAAGAATACGATAATTTCCATGCTGACTACACCTCCTTATTAAACCGGTAGCCAATCCCTTTGACCGTTTGTATATACTTTGGGCTTGAAGGATTGACTTCTAATTTTTTACGAAGTCGCTGATAATCGCCATAATATTACTGTCATCATAGAAATATTCTTCGCCCCATACTTCCTCATAAATCTGCTGTTTGGTCAAAATTTTCCCTTGATGTTTTGCACAGTACAGGAGCAAATCAAATTCCTTTGGGGGCAGTTCAAAAGTGCCGTTTGATGTAGTAGCAGAACGATTTTCAAGGTCAATCTGCAATCCGTCAAAATTTAGCTTTTGTATGGCTCCAGCTTGCTGATTAAAGCGAGTGTAGCGGCGAATGAGGGACGCAATACGGGCAATCAGTTCGTCCATATCAAACGGTTTTGTCAGATAATCGTCCGCCCCGGCTCGTAAGCCCCGTACTTTAGAAATGCTGTCATTTTTAGATGTGAACATCAAAATCGGCAGACTGTTCTCTTTGCGGATTTCTTCCAGCGTTTCAAAGCCATCCATACCAGGCATCATCACATCCAGCACCACAAGCTGATACTCCTGCTCTCTTAATTTTTGTAAGCCCTCTTTTCCGGTATTACAAAAATCAGCTTCTATGTTTTCTGCTTGTACGCTACGTTTAATCAAAGCGCACAGTTCTCTGTCATCATCTATAATCAGGATTTTATTCATGGTGCAACCCCTTCCCTTGTTTTGTCCTTCCGTCAATCGGCTTTTCCGCATCTTTTGGAATTAGCCAGATAGTTGCCATCTTTACAGCACCAGGAATACGCCCGGCAGCACAATAGTAATTTACTCTACGAGGTGTCACGCCCCATTTTTCGGCGGCCTCTTTTAGTGTCATATAATCCATTCTGCACCTCCATAGAGTATATTATAGTTCTTCGACTCGAACAATACAAGTTTTGGAAGAAAAGAATGTGAAATCAAATAGTCAGTAGTATGAAATATGTAGTCGTTCAAATAATATCACATGAAATGTAAAATCATATCAGGTGATGTTATGAAGATAGAACGAGATGAAAGACGCTTTGATTTTCACGATATAGGGCTCGCCATCAAGCGGGCAAGAGAAGCCAACGGCATGACACAGGAGCAACTGGCCTATATTGTTGACCGCGCTCCGCGTACTATTATGTATAACGAAAATGACGGCCAGCATCCAAGCCTCAACACCTTTTATCAGATGGTCACAATGTTTGATATATCGGTGGATCAATACTTTTACCCGTCCCAGAATAGCGGGAGCGAGTGCAGAAAGCGGATTGATGCCATGTTGAACGCCTTGGACGAAAGAGAATTGAAAATCGTTGAAGCTACAATCCAAGCGATGAAAGCATCGAAAGAAACGGAGGAAACGTAAAAGAAAGCGTAACCTCCGTTGTTTTGCGCCATGTTGCGGGTTGCGCGTTTTGGCAAGCAATTCGGGTGTGGCCACACTCCGAATGCAGGGCGCAGGGCCCGCAAAAATGCTTGTTGGGAGCTCCCCAAACCCGCTGTACTTCGGGACAAATTGTCCCAAAGTCCCGGTGCGCTGCACCGTAGTCTGCGGCCCGTCACTATCGTTCCTGTGCCTTATTCTCACGCTCGTCCGTTATGCCGAGCAGATGATCAATGTTCGCTTTTATTGCCACGGCCTCCCGCATTTGCCGCTGGGCCTCCCGGTATTCTGCATAAAGCTCTTTCTTTTGTCCCGCCAGCTCACGGCGGGATTTTTTTAGTGCTTCAATCTTAGGGAGCTTTGCGCCGTTCAGTATGGTGTTCATGGTATCCTTTGCCGCCCGGTAAGTGGCAAGCTCCACTTCATGCTGGGCCAGATACTTTTTGCTGTACCGCGCAGCCTTGTACCCATCGAACACCGGGCGGGTCTTGGCATAGTCCACCGTGCAGCCATCAGCTCCGAGGTTTTGGAAAGGGCCTCCTCCGTTGTGCGGAGCTCGTCAGACAGCTTGTGAAAGTGATCCACCGCAGCCTCGGTGCTGGCCGTCAGCGCCGCATAGTCTGTCAGATGATGCTCCTGCAAATACTGGAGCGCGGCAGCCATCTGTTTTAGGTTGTAGACCTTGGCCCATCGTTCATAGGCCGGGCCTTTGCCCTGGGCCATACGCTCTTGAATGTCGATGATAAGATTAACTCGCCGTGGCGGAACCGTGGGCTCCTCTGGTAGTTCAGGGAGCGGACGTTCCCCGGCAATTACCGCCTTGATGTCCTCCGGGTCAAATCCGGCTCCCAGTGTAGAAGCCCGGAGCCGGGTTGGTTTTCCTGTCCGGGCGCAAGGAATGAGATGACACCGCCGCGCCCCTGTTTTACGGCAAAGCCGGACTCCTCCATGAGACGAAGAAAGTCGGCAAAGTCCGTGGGCTTTTTCTCCAAAGCGGCGAGAATAGCCAGCCGTACCCGCTGCTTGGCAGAGGGTGGCTTTTCTCCGATCCACTGTCCATAGTGGAGAAAACGGCCCTTGCTGTGCTGGCACGGATTTTGGATAACAGACAATTCATGTTCGATGCACACGCGGTCAGAGAGCCGCCGCAGGGCAAAGGACGAACCAATAAAATTATGAAACTTCCGGGAGCGGTCAAAGGCCGTTGAATTGAAATAAATGTGATTGTGGAGGTGGCTCCTGTCTGTGTGGGTGCAGACAAAAAACTGATACTTTCCCTTTGTCCAGCGCATCGCCGTTTCATAGCCGATACGGTTTGCTTCTTCCGCCGTAACCTCCCCGGGCAGGAACGCCTGCCGGATCTGAAAGAACAGGGCCCCGCGAGATACGGCCCGGCCTGTCTCTGCAAGGTATTGACTTTTTACCAGAAGAAACTCGGCGGGGGCCGTGTTCGGATCGCAGAGATAGGAAGATACGGCTCCCAGCTTTTCCGGGTTCAGGCCATAGGTAAAACGATCCTCCATCGTTTGAATTGCACTTTTTCCCGCCGCTGTTTTATAAGGGCGGATGTAGGTTGTCGCCGTAGAAATCCCTCCTTCCGGCAAATAGTATTTTTACTTTGGGACACTTTGTCCCGAAGTAGAAAAAGCCGGGGAGCGGTATCAACCACTCCCCGGACGGGTCAGAGCTCTACCAGCGCGGAGAGCTGTTTCAAAAGATCAGACAGCGGCCCCCACAACGCGGCATAGTCCCGCTGTAAGGCTGCGAGTTCTTCGGGATAAATTGCGCCGTAGGTGTTGGCCTGAATTGCCACTTGGTTCAGATTGTTGGAGCATCGCCGCTGGAGCGAAACCAGCTCGCGAACCGGCGAAAGGTCAACATGAAGCACATACCCACTCAGGGCCATTTTCCGCATATAGGCTCCCATGTTACGGATGCCAGCCTCCGCCATACGTTCTTGAATCAGGGCCTGCTCCGCCTCCGACACCATCACATGAAGATGGATCGGACGGCGGCGTTTCTTTGTCATCGCTCCTCACGCTCCCGGCTGCGGCAGGCGCGGGGCGGCTCCTTTACCTTATCCAGCGGCTTTTCCTGTTCGTCTGCCGGAACGGGGCGCGGCAAATGAAATTCACGGTGCAGGCGCAGCGCCTCCAGTACAGACAAATCCTGTTCACGTTTCTTTTCCATATACGCACCTCCTTATCTATCGCCACGGTCAGGCTGCCTGCGCTGGGGAGCCGGAGCCTCCGAGCCGCGATCTGCCTCCGCCAACTTTGCCGCATTTTTCATCTGCTCGGCAATCGGACGGGGCCTGTCGGGATTATCAGGCGCAGGACGCAGCTCATAGTCGGATGCCTGTTTTTCCGTCAGCGGACGGGTATAGGTAAGATAGCCCCAAGCCAAGAACGAGCCATTTTCCACCGGGACGCGCTGATCGTAATTGAAGATTTCATCCGGCTTGTTATAGGGCGGCTTCGGGAATGTCCCGATGTCCACAGGCCGCTGGTCGAATAATACTTGTAAAGACCGGGAGCCTCGGTCTGCCTGATCCCGACGTTATAAATACGCTGATAGTCCTGCACCCGGTCTGCAAAATCCTGTTCCATCGCGGTGCGGTCATTTCCATAGTGACCCCATTCGTACTGCCGCTGGCCGTCCTTGTCATCATAGCAGGCCCATGTGACATAGCGGGATGGCGCGGTGGGATGTTCGCCCAATGCAAATCCCCGCCCATTTTCCAGCATGACCGCCTTCAAAATAGCATAGCCTTGATTTTTGTCCATAGTACACCTCCCATCATCGAGACATTTCTTTGTTTTCTCTTTTCACAAACGGCTGGAGCTGATAGGGGCTTGTACCGTCCTCGGGTCGCAGAAAGTCTATCCGGGCCGCAGCACGGATGGCGTTCTGGTTAAGCTGCCGCTGCCATGCCCCTTGGCTGGGAGCCCACTTAAAGCCGTTGCTTTTCAGTTCCTGCCGCTGATCGGCATCGGGCTTTTCCTCAAAAATAAGCTGCAAACGGTTTTCAGCCTCGTTGATTTTGGCCTCACCTCCGGGGAATGTCCAGCCAGCAAACTCGGAGCGGCTGCTCAATTCCTCAATGCGCTGGCGTACACGGCGGATGTTGGCGTTGTTGTTGGAAAGCAGATAGGCGGGGTACGGCTTGCTTTTATCCAAGTGCCATGACTGCGCCATATTTGCTTTGAGCTTTTCGGCCTGCTCCGGCGTAAGCTCCGGGCAGCCGTCCAGCGTTTTGTGTTTCCGAAAATACGCATTGACCGCCTTCATGGTGGCCTGCTGGGACTCCAGCCCCTCCAGCTTTTTTGTCAGCTTTTCCACGGCCAGATCATCGTCTGCGCTGATCCCGCCCATACCAACAGAGCGGATTTTATCAAGCAGCTTTGAAATCTCCGCATACTCTCCATAGTTGCGATCCCGGGCGGCGTTCTGCTTGTGCTTCTTTGCCACAGGGAAGTTGCCGCCCCCGGAGATCAGAATAGAGGGTACACGGGCATCAATCACATTGCGTTCATTCAGATTTTCAGCAAGTTTCCGGGCATAGCGATCCACCAGTGTGTCAATCTTATCATGGTACATGGGATCGACACGCGCTTTCTGGCGTTCCGCCGCTGCATACGCTTCATCGACCATTGCCCGGTAGCCCGCCGTAGCGGAGCCCGGCTGATAGTCGGAAAAGCTGTTCATATCTTTTGCCCGCTTTGCGGCTTCTTCGTTGATCGGATAATATTTCGGCATAGTATCTCCTTCCACAAAAGCCGGAACTTTGGGACAAATTGTCCCAAAGCCCCGGCAGCTAAAATGTTGACAGCATCTCACGGAAACAGGGCCGGACATAGAAACATACACCTCCCGCAGAAAAGGGCCTTAAAAAGCCTTGTCATAAGCGGGTTTAGGCTGGCCTAATTGTCAACATATCAGCCCGTTTTTTCCGCATATATTCCCGCTGCTGTCTGCGGTGTGCCGCCTTTGCACAGGCCGCCGAACAATAGGTTTGCCGTCCATCAGGAGCCACGGCTCTGCCGCATACCGGGCAAGCCTTGAAATCCGGCCTTGGCCCTTCTGCCAGCAGCGCAGCCTCCAGCGCCGGATCAAGGGGCAGAACTGCCTCGCGGAAGTAGCGGCAATAAGCCCCTGTCCAGCATTTCCCAAACATATAGCACTCGCAATCCAGCGGCAGGCAGCCGCAGTCCCGGTCATAGTTGGCACACCATTTTGATACCAGCCTGCGGATTGCCGCTTTTTCCGTCCGGGTCAGTTCTCGGCCCACAGCATCACCTCCCGTTGCCCGGTGGTTTGAGCTGCTCCCGGTAGCAGAACACGCAGCCGATCCCGCGCCAGTAAGGGCAGCCGTCACAACGGGAGCCCTTCGGCGGCAAACTGGGCGGCACACCCTTAAAGTAGCTTTTTTCTTTCATAAATCCCTCATAGGGGTTGTTGGTAAATCTCATTCATTATCCTCGCTTTCGGTATCGTCCTCGTCCCAAGGCGGCCCATCGTCCTCGGGATCGTCATAATCAGCCAGTTCCTCACTGTAATCCTCTTCGGGTACAGCAGCTTTTTCATGCTTCGGGCGATAGATTTTGAAGTACCAGCCTGCACCACCGCCCAGAACAGCCACTGCCAAGATCAGCAGAAGCGTCCCGGTATTGCTTTTCTGCTGGGGCTCGGGTTCCGGCTCCTCCGCAGGTTCCGTCACCGGGGCGGGTTCGGGAGCTGTGCCAGCACACTCGGTCATGTTGACCGCGCAGACCTCGCAATCCGTATGGATGGCTCCGGGCGCACATTTTTCTGTGCAGGAGCAGGCCGGAAGTTCTCCGCCAGCGGCCTCCAGTGCCGCCAGCAGATCGGCTTCATCCACCATGTTCAGAAAGTAGGTGTGATACTGTTCGCCGTCCTCGTCCACAGGCTTGTCATAGTCAATGACAATGTAAAAGGTGTTGCCGCCGCTGGTTTCCACCGTGATGAACTGTTTGTTGGTTGCGGCATCGTAGAGCAGATCGCGGGTCACAAGGTTTCCATCCACCGAAAAGCCCTCGCCCGGGGTAATGGTAGGCGCTGGCTCCGGGGCCGGAGTTTCTTCCACAACAGGCGGTTCCTCATTCCCGCCGTCCGAATAGGCATAGGCCGGGATTGCAAAGCCGCATAAAAGAACGGCGGAGCAAAGCCCCGCCGCCAACATACGAAAGTGTTTCATATTCAGTTTTCCTCCTTTTCTTCTTCGGACTTCGGGACACTTTGTCCCAAAGTACCTCCATCCTTCAGCTTTTCAAACAGCAGCGGGAGCTCCGTAAGGGAAATGCTCATACCGCGCACAATGTCCACGATCTCGCTGTTTTCCGCCTCCAGCTTTTTCTGCTCCAGCTCCTTGAGCCGGGCCTGCTGTTCACTGATTTTAGCCTTGACCTTATCAATCTCGGCCTGAATTTTCATGCTTTTAGTAGTTGCCATTTCAAAACCTCCTGTCACGGTAAACGCCCGTAGGCGTAAAAATGAGATTGCCAGTAGCTTGTATTCAAATTTGCGTAGCCGATGGGATCTCCGCAATGCAGCATTTTCCCGTCACCGACATAAATCCCGCAATGGCTCACGCCCGGCGTGTCATAGGTGCCTTTGAAGAACACCAGATCACCGGGTTTGGGAGAGCTGGTCGGCGTACAGATGTTATAGAGCCCCTGGCTCCCAGCCTGCCCACATTCCAGCCGGAGTGATTGATGACCCACGAAACGTACCCCGAGCAATCAAAGGAAGTGGCAGGAGAACTGCCTCCCCACACATAGGGATAGCCGATGTATTTCTGCGCTTCGGCAAGCATTGCAGCAAAGGTTTCATCGTCCAGATATTCTCCGGGCACTTCGTAATCACCGGGTTTCCCGGTAATATACTTGTTCACATAGGGAGAATCCGGGAACAGATCAGGGCGGTTCCCCAGCGTTGCCATATAGATGGCATATCGGGAAAGCTGCTCCTCGCTCATGACATATACGGGCACATGGGATAAATCAAAGTTCTCCAACGTGACCGTACAGATGTAATAATCGTAAGGCACCTGATAGGTGTCCGTATGGGAGTTGCCGTCCTCGTCCGTCCATGTGTCGGTTTCTGTGCGATACCGGGTTTCCACCACCACATCCTCCGTGAGAATGTACTGGCGGTCAAACAGCATTTGCAGCGTTCCCTGTACTTCGTCTATTGTCCATTGCCCCTCATGGAGCGCACACAAAAGAGAAAGAAGCACATAGGGATCATGTTCGATTTCGTCCAGATCGAAGTGGTATTCGTCGTAGTCATGGGTGCTTTCATAGGTGTCCAGATAATGCTGTAAATCATCTTCCAGCGCACAATAGGCGGCTTCGGCGGCCAGCATATCACGATCCTCGCAAGGATAGGTGCTGGCTCCTAATGCACCGGCCCCTGCGTTCCCCAGCATAAGCATGGTAGAGGAACAGGACTGCATAGCAAACAGGAGTAACACACAGAGCACCGCAATCACGGCACCTGCGGGATGACTTTTGACAAATTCCACTGCCCGGGCGGTCAGGCGTTCTGTGGCTGTGGCAGTTTTCCCAGCCGCAGCCGCGCCCTGCTTTGCAGCCTCCTTTGCCTGCTTGCGGTATTGCCTGCGAAGCCGTTGCTTCTGCCAGTAGCGGGTAAGGGCATTTTTCGTCAGCTCCGGGTGCTCCTGTGCGGCGGTGTGAAATGGTAGTCCGCCGTGTATTTGGTATAGCGGGCCTCGGCCTTGCGTACCACTTTTGCCGGATGTTCCCGGACTTTACGGCGCACAAAGCGGGAGCCGTGCCGCAGCGCGGTTTCTCCCACAAGCTCAGAACGGTGTGCGCCTTCTGTGCCGACATTTTCCTGTTCCACTTCAAAAATCTTGCCATGCACGAAGCTGTGAACGGAACCACTGGCAACACGGCCTATGCGTTTTACCGGGCCAGGCTTTTTCGGCGGCTTTTGCTTTGCCAGCTTCTCCCGGGCCTGTTCCAGTTTTTCGCCTTGGGACTCCATGTGGAGCTTTGCCGCCGCAGCCTGTTCCTGCTGGCTCTTTTTGCGGAACTTGGACTTCGGGACACTTTGTCCCGAAGTGTCGGAAGCCTCCGGCCCGGGCTGTTCCCCGTCAGGGGCGTGGGCGGTCTGCGACCAAGCCTCCTCCTTGGTCTTATTCGTTTTTCGTTTCATTCTTCATATCCTCCGGGCGGGTAGTCAGCAGGTCATAGATTTCTCCGCGAGGGAACCGATCCACAAACGGAATGGTTACATTTCCATAGAACAACAGCCCCTCGCCGGAATTGCTGTGTGTGATATAGGAAAGCTGATGCTCGGAAATACCGAGCTGTTTTGCCAGAATGGTACGGTCACTCTGCGCCTGCGAAAGCAGAATCATAAAATCCGTGTTGTCCAGAATGTTCTCGATTTCCCGGCTGGCCAAAAGGTCTTTGACGTTCTGCGTCAAAGCAGACGGCACACATCCTTTTTTACGCAGCATTTTCCAGACTGCCACAAAGTAGCTGGCTGTCAGCGGATCGCGGAGCAGAATATGAAACTCGTCAAAGTAGCACCAAGTCGCCGCACCCTCGTGGAAGTTCTGATCCACCGCCTGCGAAACAAACTCATTTGTGATGTGCATTGCAATCTTTCTAAGGTTTTCGCCCATGTTTTTCAGAACGATGCACACCACACGGCTGTCCGTCTTGACGTTGGTAGGATGGTTAAAGAGATTGAGGGAGCCTGTGCAATAAAGCTCTAAGGCAGTTGCCACGCGCCGGGCTTCGGGCTCCGGCTGGCGTAAGAGCTCTTCGTACAAATCCTGCAACAGCGGTGTTTTTGCAGTTTCCAGTCCGAGCGCCTGTTCCCGGTACACCAAACGCACACAGCGGTCAATGACCGTCTTTTCAATGGGCTGCAAGCCTTCCTTGCCGCCGACCACCAGCTCGCATAGGGACAAAAGAAAATCCGCCTTCATGGAAAGCGGGCTTTCTCCGGCGGCCATATTGAGCTCCACATCCATCGGATTGAGGTGGTGCGGGCTGTCCGGGGCAATCTCGATCACCTGGCCGCCCAGCCTTCGCACCAGTGGAGCGTATTCGCCCATCGGGTCAACCACGATGATCCGATCCTGCGGGATGGTGAGAAACACATTCAAGAGCTCGCGCTTTGCGGCAAAGCTCTTGCCGGAGCCCGTAGAGCCCAAATACATCCCGTTTGCCGATTTCAGCTTTTTGCGGTCAGCCATGATGACATTGTGAGAAAGTGCGTTCATGCCATAGTAGAGGGCATGCCCAGCCATGCGGAGCTCCCTTGTCATAAAAGGAATAAAGATGGCTGTGGAGCTGGTGGTCATACCGCGCTGGATTTCTACCTCGTTGTAACCAAGGGCCAACGAGGAAACAAAGCCCTGTTCCTGTTGCCAGTCCAGACGGCGCAGAGCGCAGTTGTATTTCTGCGCGATACCGCCCACGGTAAACACATCGTTTTCCAGCCGCTGGCGGTTAGGAGCAAGGTTTACCACCGTAAAGGTCAGCAGAAACATTCGCTCATTGCGGGATTGCAAATCAGCCAGAAGTTCCGCTGCGTCCTTGCTGAATGTAATCAGGTCAGGGGGAAGAATATCCGGGTCATAGCCGGAGCGCACAGCCTTTCTCTGTTCCTCCACTTTCATTTTTCCGATGTCCGAGATTTTCCCCTTGATGGTCTTAATTGCCTTGAGCTGATCCACGGTTTGAATGTGCATGGTCACGGTCATTTCCGCATCCAGCTCCAAGATTTCCGCCAACAACTTATCCGAAAGCTCCGATGCCATAATCTGTAAGTAGGACACCGCGCCCCAATACTGGCCGATGCGGAATGTGCGGGACTGGCGGAAGTCGAGACTGTCCGGGGCAATAAAGTCTTTTGTGCCGAGCCCGGTCTGCGGGATGTCTTTCCACGAAAAGCGGAACGCCTCGCGGCTCCCCGGGTGCATCTGGCTATGAAGCAGCGCAAGGCGGGCCCGTCCGTCCATCGGCTCCGAGGGAACGCCCAGTCGCTTAAAGTTTCCCATGACATCGGCCTCCACACGCTCCAGACGGGGCCGTGCCTCCGCAATCCCCTCGGCGGGTATGCCAAAGGTGATGTATTTTGAGCGTTCAATGCCGTTATTGCTTTTGGCAATCTGATTTTTCAGCATCCCGGTAAACTCGTCCCGGACGCTGTTATAGTTGTCATCCGCTTTCGGGATATTGACTTGATAGCGGCTGCGGGAATGGGAACGGCGATTGATAAAGGAAAGCTGGAATGGCAGCGAACTGTCAAAGTAGTTAAGAAATGAGCTCCATCCGCTGAATATGGCGGTCTGATCCTCGGTGGATGCCACGGAGTAATTGATGTCCTCATATTCCACGGTTTTGTATAGAGCCCACCCGGGAGCTTGCACACACCGTCCGGGTGCATGGACAGATACGGGATTGTCTGTTGGGCAGACAGGGCCGCCCGGCCTTTACCCTTG
>ENA-OUNI01000684-OUNI01000684.1-human-gut-metagenome-genome-assembly--contig:-NODE-684-length-15354-cov-3.217574_pt1 | contig 15354 bp, 17 predicted proteins | sample MGYA00242499_ERZ504580 | MGnify/ENA primary metagenome ERZ504580 (study PRJEB26092, sample SAMD00036315) | human gut metagenome | host: Homo sapiens | study: EMG produced TPA metagenomics assembly of... | reverse complement strand
TAAAGTGCGGCACATACAGAAGCGTCTGCGCTGTCTTGGAGAATTTCTTGTTTTCAGCTCGTTGATAAGCAGCGCCAGAATGACAGGCAGCGGAAGGTCAGCAGATCCGCCACCGCAATGCGCACGGTGTTGATGAGCAGACGGCCGAAGTAATAGTCAGAGAAGAAAGACTTGAACCATTTGAGGCCGACAAACTTGCTGCCAAAAATGCCTCTGGCGGGCTTGTAGTCGATGAAAGAGATGTACAGACCGAACATCGGCCCGAATTTAAAGATGGCATAGTAGACCAGCACCGGAATAAGCATCGCATAGATCATGCCGTTGCGCTGCAGATCTTTTTTGATGCGGTAGCTCAGGGGCACATGCTCCGAGCTTAAGGTGATCGGCTTTTTTTCTTCGGCCGCCGCGGCTTTGCTCTTTGTGCTCATGCTTGATTCTCCTTTGTGTCAAAGCGGATGACCTCGTGATTTTTAGCGGAAGAATAAACCGCGTGGAGAAGCCTAGTACTGACAATCGCTTCCTCACCACTGACAGGGAACCGTTCCCCTGCCGCCAGCTTAGTGTAGTAATCCTCAATAAGGAACCCGTGACCGCTGCCCCAATAATCCTTGCCGAACACCGTACCGGAGGAGAAATCCTTCGTCTCTGTCTTGCCGTCCAGTTCAGTAGTGACAAGGTTGCCGACCATGCGGATACTGCCATTCTCGCAGACGATTTCTAACTCCACGGGGGCATTTTTCACATAGCAGTTCGTGCAGAAAAAGACGAGCCGCTCGCCGTTGGGGCCGGTCATAAAGACATCGCAGGTATCCTCTGTCTCAATGACGCCCTTGTGACGCTTGGTGGAGCAGCTTGCCTCCACAGTCTTGATCGGCACTGTGAGCCACTGCATCAGATCAAATGTGTGGATTGCCTGATTTTCCAGTGCGCTGCCGCCCTCCTTGTCCAAGGTACCGCGCCAATCAGATTCGGTATAGTATTCGGGGTTTCGGTTCCAGAACACAGCGCCCCGTGCCCCCAGAACCTTGCCCATCCTGCCCGAATCCATCAGGCTGCGCATATACCTGGACGAATCGTTGTAACGGTTCTGGAAGCAGATGCCAAGCGTCCTGCCCGTGCGGTCGCGGACTTCGATCATCTTTTCGGCATCGGCGGGATCCAGCGCCATTGGCTTTTCACAAAGCACATGCTTACCATGCTCCATGGCTTCTATGGCAACTTGCGCGTGCAGATAGTGGGGCAGGCAGATGTGTACAACATCGATTTTCGGGTTATCCAATACCCTGTGATACTCTGTCTCCGTGTGTGGGATGCCGTAGGTTTCTGCGGCGGCTGCGGCACGCTCCGGGCGAATATCACAGGCGACAACACACTCGGCGTTCTCGACATTTTTCAAGGCTTGAATGATTTTTGGAGATCATACCACAGCGATAACTGCCGTTTTAAATGTTTTCATTGGTTGTTTCTTCCTTTTTGCTGTGCAGCTCCCTATATTGAGTAGGAGTTACACCCTCATATTGTTTGAAGATACGCAGGAAGCTGCGCAGACTGCCAAACCCGCAGGTGATGGCGATCGTCTCTAATTTTTCGTCCTGCAGCAGCTTTTCTTTCACATGCTCTAAGCGCACTTTGTGAATATACTGGGTCAGGTTCGTACCGTTCATCTCTTTGAAATAGCGGGAGACGAACGGAGCAGGACGGTCGAAATGCTCTGAGAGTGCATTTACATTCAGCGTAGCATCCGAATAGTTAGCCTCAATGTAGTCCCGCATCTCCAGATACAGGCGGCCTTTTTCATCCGCTGCCGCCTCCTGTTCGGAGGCACGTACTGCTTGGCAGACTGTGCCTGCCAACCGGCAAAGCGCCTGCTCCATCGCCTCGGTGCTGCCACGGCGGGAGGCCTCCATGACGCGATTTTGATTTTCGGCCAGCTCTGGATCATGCTCCGCTGTTCGCCCGCACGCACGATGGTCGACATGATCTTTCCCACCAGGAACTGCATGCCTGCGGGGCTCAAGTAGTTTTCCTGATTCTGGCGCATCAACACTTGAATCTGTGTACAGGCCTCGCCTTCATCGCCGCTGCGTACAGCCAGATGCAGTTTATTCTCCGTTTCAACCGGATAGCGTACTGTCGTGTCGCCGGGCTGTACCTTCAGGTCGCTGTAGAATATCGTTCCGGTATCCTGCGTGCGCTGCTGGTATTGGTATACACGGCACACCTCACGGTAAGCTTTATACACCCCATCAATGCCGGTGTGCCCACCGCTGACGGCAATGTCGTAGCGGAACTCAAAATGCTGGGCCAAAAAGCTGCGGCAGTATTCATAACTCCACAAAATGCTTTCAAGCATCTCCGGGTCTTCCTTCTCGGTCCAGATAATGTAAAGCTGCGTGCCGCCCTCACGGAAGCAAAGGTTCTCAAGACTGCGGCTCGCAAGATTCTCTCTGGTTACATTCTGGAGTATGAACCACTGCATCTCGTATATTTTGTCAGGATCCTTCTCATTTGCAAGATCCTGCTTCTGCAGCCGGTAGGCCAAGAGATAATACTGTTTTGCCTGTGGATCGGGAAGCCGAGATTTTCCAGCCGGTCTGTATCGGTCTCGTTTGCCGCATCTGCGTTCGTTATCATCGCGTGAAACTGCTCACACAGCATCGCGGTGCGCTGCTGTTCAATGAGATCGGAGCTTTCGACATTATCCTGCACAAGCTTCTGTACGCGGCTGTCAATATAGGCGAAGGCATCGGTCAGATTTTCCTCCGGGTCAGCTGCATTGCCGCGGTGCAGTACCTGCACAATATTGCGCAGCTTCAAATAACGCTTGGCTGCGCTATTGGCAATAACTGCTACCGTCAACAGCAGATAGATGATGACAACAACAGCCAAAAGCTTCTGTATATCAATGATTTTCGATGCAAAAGCCTGTTCCTTCAGAATGACTGCAATATCCCAGTTTTCGTAAGTGGAAGAAATGATTGAAATGTATTCTTCCTTGCTCGTTATATGAGCCGCTTCGTCAAACTTACGGCTTCCGCTGCTTTTAATCAGCTCTGTGACAGCATTTTCCGTTGCCTCAGGGAGTTCATGGTTAGCAACCAGCACACCGTTGTTTCGGTCATTGATACACAGTGTATCGTTATTCAGCCAATCAGAGGCCTTGAACAGATCCTCTAAATCAACGATCATAACCGCCACTGCCTTATCAGGCTCTCGGCTTGTGATGTTCAGCGGACGCATCAGAACCAGATAGTTTTTGCTATCCTTGCCCTGTACAACAGGTTGAAATACCCGCGTTGTCACTAAGTTCTGCTTCAATATTTCCATCCAATCCTCATAGCTGATGTTATAAGCCTCCAGCACAAGGTCATAAAATCGACGGCTTTGCCCGTATTTCGTGTTGGATACTATCGCATCCGTGGACGGAAAATAGAGAAAGTATGCATCCCCTATACCGTAGTTGATGACATCTGTAGAGATTTTCCTCGTAAGCATGTAGTAATCATACCGTGGAATATCCTCATAGTCATCCGCCTGACGTACGGCATCAATGGCCGCTGTGCTGCTCTCCTTTGCCGTGATGTTGCGCAGCAGCTTAACCTTCTGATCCAGCCAGACCCGCGTCATATCCAGTTGGATGCCGTTCGTGTATTCCAAATTGTCCCGCAGCACATCAAGATATCTGTACCCGGATGCCAAAAGCAGCGTCAGGGCAATAACAGAAATCAGCAGATAGGAAAGGCACCACTGCCAAAACATTTTTGTAGGGGCCCACTTTTTCTTTTCAGCCACGTTTGTATACTCCGTTTCTTCGGCTTAGATTCTGCTGCGGGCAACTGTTATTTTGTGACCGGTTCCTTGCAATGCTCCTGCAGTTTCTCAAGGAACAAATCTCCGTTTACGGGGATGTCGACCCATTCGCCATTCAGCCAACTCGAAAGGTGAATAGCGTTGGAAATCTGCAAACCACGGATGCCTCGGCGCCGGGGGCAATGGGCTTTGCACCTTTCAGGATGCAGTCACAGAAGTTGTTGATAATACCAGGGTGGGAGGTGTAGGTGCCCTTGATGGGAATCTTGCACTCCCACACTTCCGGCTTGCCAAGACCACCCTTGTAGGTGGCATTGAATTCCGGTTCCGGAATACGCAGACGGTAGAAGGTAAGCTCGTTATTTTCAACTACAATTTTACCATTTGTCCCGTCAATTTCCAAACGATTTGTACCGGGGGCGTCCTACTGTCGTAATGTAGCAGCCTGTCGCACCGTTTTCGTATTCGACAAGAGCATAAAGATCGTCTTCGACCTCGATATTGCGGTGCTTTCCGTAGTATACCTGTGATTTTACGCGCTTAGGAATGCCGCACATCCACTGCCATAAATCAAGATTGTGGGGATTCTGGTTCAGCAGCACGCCGCCGCCTTCGCCATCCAAGTAGCACGCCAGCCGCCCTGATCATAGTAGCTCTGTGAGCGGTACCAATCCGTAACGATCCAAATAACGCGGGTCATCTCACCCAAATCACCGCTGTCGATGAGATCCTTGACCTTTTTGTACAGCGGGTTCGTGCGCTGATTGAAGTCCATACAGTAGACAAGCTCCGGGTGTTTGGCCGCAACAGCGTTCATTTCCTCGACCTGCTTGGTGTAGACGCCCGCGGGCTTTTCTACAATGACATGCAGGCCTGTCTCCATAGCCTCTATGGCCATCGAGGGGTGCAGGTAATGCGGCACTGCAATGATGACAGCCTCGCACGCGCCGGAATGAATCAGCTCGGATGCATCGGTAAATGTCTGAATGTCCTCACCGTTCGTCTTTTTTGCCAGTTCAAGACGGGCGGGGTCAATGTCGCAGACCGCTGTCAGATTGACCTGCGGACACTTTCCGTCCCGAATCGCGCGGCCATGCTGGCTGCCAATATGACCGTAGCCGATGATACCGAGTTTTACTTTATCAGCCATTGTTTTGCGCCTCCAACTGTTTTAAGTAAGCAAGGGCGGCCGCACCGTCCTGCTCGATGTTCTCTGTTTTGCCCTCGATACTCATGCGGCCGTTATAACCCGCCGTGTGCAGAGCAGCAAAAGCTCGCCATAGTTTTCGCCATCGCCGGGCAGCGGATAACGCCGGCCATTGCCGGACGCAATATGGATATGCCCAAAGTCCTTGATGGTTGCGATGCTGTTGATGTCATCGTGGTTGGCGCAAATATGGAAGTAGTCGGCCAGCAATCCTACATTCTCGTTGGCCACATCCCTCTGCAGCAATGCGCCCTCGGCCACGGTACAGACCATATTGGTTTCTTTTCGGCTCAGCGGCTCGATGACCGCCCTGATGCCGTACCTTCCTGCGATTTCGCCCGTCAGACGGCAGGCTTTGACAAGGTTCTCGTAAGCGTCCAGATACTTGACCTCCGGCGGGCATGTACGGCACTTGCCACTGCCGAACACGACCACTTTACCATGCAAATCGGCAATCATTGCCATTGCCTTTTCCAGATAAGTTTCCAACTCATCAAGGCTCGTTGTCTTACCATCAACGAAATTCATCGTTTTAGGGAACAGAATGTTGAAGCACTCCGCCTCGGTTCCGCTTTCCTCCAGCGCCTTCTTGCCTGCAGCGTACGCCGCAGGGTCAAGGCCCATGGTCTTTGTCACCGAAAGCTCAATGTAGTCATAGCCCATTTTTTTTACAAGCCCGGCATTTTCGATGCCGGTACAGATACCGTATCTCATCTTGCAGGCTCCTTTCTCAGCGCAGTTCTACCGCATTCTCTGTCAGTGTCAATACCTTGCCACCAGCAGCGTGACCATGGCGGCATTACCATTGATGCAGTTTCAGCCTTGGTTTCCTCCGGGGCCAGCACTGTAATAAAGTGGATCGGTGCTTTACCGCTATGCTTGGCGATCAGCTGCGGGATGGGCTTGCGCCATGCGTAACCGTAGCTGATCCACCACCGATGGGATTCTCACTGCCCTCAAGGATTTCAAAATCGAGCTTCTTGTCAGCCTGCACGGTCATCGTATACCTGCGTCCCTTTTGGAGGTATAGTCAAACTTGCCGTTTTCTCCATCCAGATGACCAAACGCAAAATTGTAATACAGGCGGATGTCATGTTCTTCCCTGCAGATGCCGGTGACGCGATCCTCAATGACATAGACATCATCGGGCAGGCGCACAACGCGGCGGCGGTGGAACATCGGGTCATCCATGAAGTCATAGCCGTTATGGGAAATATCGATAAGCTGATACTGCTCGTTTTCCTCAAAGGCATGCAGATAGGTGCGCACACCGCGGGTGCGGGTAACACCGGGCACGGTACCCATCTCGTGGTCATCCACATAGAGCGTGTTGTGAGCCTTGGCGGACAGGAAGTAGTGGCGCCAATCTTTCCAACAGGAGCTGTTGTAAATGTAGCGGCCCGAGTCTGTCAGGATGTCCTCGCCCCTGGCGTGAATCTCCACATGACCCGTGTCATTGTGGGAGTGCGAGCTGACCTCACCACGTTCGAGCTGGATGCCATGTACATGGAAGTAGCTATCCTCCGGACCCCAGCCTGTGCGCATAACATAGATACCCGCCGGGATGTACTTGTAGTTGCGCTGTGCAGGCGGTGTGCCCTCTTTGCCCGCGGTGGCCATAAAACGGAAGTCCTCGCGACCCGTTTCCTCGTACCAGGTACGGAAGTACGCACGCATCTCGTTCAAATCGTAGGGGTCGAATGTCAGGTTCATACCCTCGTACAGCGAGGTATCGCAGCGGCGGGTCGTCAGATCATCCCGATCCGCGTCGCCGATCATCGGCGTGGACAGGTCGGGCTTGACCAGACTCATAATAAACTGTGCGGATTTTTCCAGCGTTGGCTCCATGTAGGGCGGCACAGGGATGCCATTCAGCTTGCACAGACGGTAACACTGTAAGTAGACGCCCGCAGCCACCATGTGGTAGATGGGGGTGCGCTCCATGTGGATGCCGTCATTATCGAAGGAGTACTTTACTTCCTGCATGACCCGACGGTAGCCGGTCATGAACCAGTCGGATTTGATTTCCGGGAAGAGAATGCCGCATTCCAGCAGTGTACCGCTTTCCATCGTCAGCCAGTTGGACGACTTCTTGTGGTTGCTGTAATGGGTCATCAAGAAATCTGCATGGTCACACAGCAGCGTCAGAAATGTTACCCATCCCTCTCGATCCCACGCAGGCGAGGTGCGGAACGCCTCCATACAGGGCAGCCAGACCGTGTAGATGCGCATGGCCGTCTCGATGGTGCGCCAGGAGTGACCGGGGAATTTGTACTTGGCTGCAGCATCCTCTTCATTTTCCATGAAGGGGGTCACAGGCCATGCTTTGCCCCACTCGGTCATTTCATGCAGGAACTCTTTCGTGTACTTTTCATCCTTTGTCAACGCGTAGGCACGGGCCAACGGCTGCCAATAAATGTGGCGGTACAGCGACCATGTCCACTCGTTATCGTGGGAGGTATGCTCCGTCGGGTTGAAGAACCAGTCGATCTCGCCGTCAAACTTGTGGCCATAGATATAATGATCCAGCGTCTCCTGCGCATCCTCGAGGATGCCATCGACCTTACACCGCTCCATCTCCTTAGCGGTAAAGAGATACTTCGGCGTTGTGCGTGTGCAAAAATGCTCAATAACCGCATCCATTGCGCCGTCCGCATCCCCCTGTGCATAGCACATCTTTGCTTTTTTCAGCCCGGGCAGATCATAATTGATCCGTTCCAGCAGCTCTGTCATTCTGTTCATAATCTTGTCAGCACCCCGTAGTGTTTCCTTATGGAAATAGCATCCGAAAGAGCATTCCTCCGGATGCCATTTTTAACATATTATTGTCGCTTTATCGCATCGGAACTCAGTTTGCCATGTAGGTGTCGTATGCTTCCTGCATCATCTGGACTGCCTCTTCAATGCCGGCATCCTTCAGCTTCTGCTGGTAGGAATCCCACTCGCTCATCGGGGTGGTGCCGCAGATGAAGCTGGCTTCCATCTCATCGGCCAAAGTCTTAACCTGACTCATGATTTCGGAGTAGCGATCCTGATTTTCTTCAGAAACGGATGTCGGCGGGAACATATGCTCGCCCATGTCGGTCTTCATGGAAAGCTCCAGCGCTTTCTTCTGATTATCCTGTGCGTAATACTGGTCAATGTAGTCCTCGCTCTGGATACCGGCACCGGAGGTGGAAGCACGGGTATACGCAGCCAATGCCTGTGCAACGCTCATGCCATCGGGATTATTCATAATAAGATCGGTGTAGACAGGCTTGCCGTCCTTCATCTCGTAGCTTTCGCCCTCGATACCGAAGTTGTAGCAAATCTGACCTTCCTCGCTGTACAGCCAGTCGAGCAGCCAAACAGCAGCTTCAACATTCTTGCACTGAGAGGAGATGGCGGCAGAAGCACCGGACTGGTCATAGATGTTGTTCATCTTGGAGAACTTTGCGTTCTTACCCTTGGTAGAGGTGACGGGCGCAGCAGCCTGAATGTAATCTTCCTTGAAGTTGGGATCGGCTTCCATCATAGCTTGGTATAGTTGCCGAGGCCCTGACCGAACGGTGCGTAGCCCAAGATGCAGTTGCCGGAAACGAAGTCGGTCTGGGTGGATTTCTTATCCGCCTGCATCCAGTCGTTGTCCAGCAGACCTTCGGCATACCAGTCGGCCATCTTCTGGATGAAATCCTTGCGGCTGTCCTCAATGAGACCGTTCTTCACGACACCGTCATCTACATAGAAGCTGCCCCAGTTATCGTAAGCGGCAGACCAGACATCCTTGACCCACTCTTTACGGGTCGTGAACGGCTTGCTGTAGCCGGCGGCCTTAGCGGCGCGCAGGACTTCTTCCCACTCGTCAATCGTCTCAGGCACCTGATCAAGCCAGATCCGCCAGCGGCATCGGTCGATACAGGAAACCGGAAGAAAATTCGGTCTTGTTGGGGGATTCCAGACCGCGCAGACAGGGGAAGCAGTAATAGTTACCGCCGGAGGACTTGATCATCTTACCGATTTCAGGATGTTCCTGCATGACTTTGGACAGATTTGTAGCATCTGCCATATAGTCATCCAACGAAATAATGACGCCATCATTGATGGCTGCACCCGCACCGCCAGAATAAGTCGTCCATGTATATTCAATGATGTCGGGATACTCACCGGAGGCCAGCATAACGGCGAATTCCTCGGCTTCGGACCCCTGCGTCGGGTGCTGGAATTCATGGTGATGCCGGTCTGCTCTTCCACATACTTGGCCCATGGCGTATCGCCAAGGTTTGCGAAGTTGTCAGAGACATTGCCGTTCAATGTGGTGTACCAAGTCAGCGTAGTGCCCGCAAAGGGTTTGTCACTGTCCGTAGTCGCTTCCGCCTCAGTGGTTGCAGACGATGCAGTTTCTGTAGAGGTTGCTGCCGTAGAGGAGGCAGAACCGCCGCAGCCTGCCATCGTAGCGCCGACCATAGTGGCCGACATGCCAAGCGCCAGTGCGCGCTTGAGGGTGCTTTGTTTTTTCATGGTGTTTCTCCTTCTTATTTATTCCCGGGTAATCCTTCTTGGAAAAGCATTTCCCGGTTTTTGTAACAAGTGATAAAAAAATCGTGCAGCCCTACAATGGTGTGGAATGTGTCATCATCTTCCCGGATATCCTCTACACCTTCAGCCGGAATGGAAACAATGGGCAGCTTTGCAATTTTTTCTACCGCCTCCAAATGAGGAATTGCGCACTGTACAGTGCAGACAGGATGCTTCCCTGTGCGCACGGCTTCAATGGCATCGTAGAATTTCTGCAGGCGCTCTCCCTTAGGGATGCGGCCATAGTCGATACGCTCGCCAGTATCGCTGATGTAGACATATTCAGCTATTGGCCCACTGCCGAAGTCTTTGCCGAAGTAAACCGTGCCCTTCTCAAAACGGTATTCAGCTATAGGGCCCAGCTTCTTATCTACAATGGCGTGGCCTGTGCCGTACCACAGCGGCACACCTGATGCCGTATGCGCCTGTACTGTAATCGTATCGAAATTTTCGACATTTGGGTTTCCTTTATAGGGATCGGCCTGTACATCGGCCAACTCGGCCGCGCGCTCCAGACGCTCCCCCAGCAGGAAAGTCATCACTTGAAATTGGTGGGCGCAGGCGTTGTTGAACGGACTGTCGTTCACAGCACAGCCCTTTACATCAATGTGCCCAGCCCAGCTGTTGCGGGCGTAGTATTTATCGCCTCGCCGCATCGCGTGCAGTGCTTTCATGTAGATGGGCTTACCGAAGCGGCCATCCAGAATGTCTTGCTTCAGGGCCAGTACATCGCGGGAATAGTTAAGCTGATACCCTACCGAAATGAACTTACCGGTCTCCTTTTCCAGCTGTTCCAGCTTGCGTGCGCCCTCTACCGAGGTGCAGACAGGCTTTTCGGTCAGCACATTCGATCCATGCGTCAGGCAGGTGACGATCTGCGAATAATGCAGATGAATGGGCGTTGAAACAACAGCCAGATCGGCGGTATGTTCTTTATAGAAGTCCTCAGGCGTTTGATAGATTGGAATGTTCTGTTCTTTAATGATGGGATACAAATCTGCGGCGTTGGGAACAACCTCACAGATGCCCTCGATTTTTATACCGGGAATGTCGCGTTCCGAAATTTCCTTGATGTAGTTACTGCCATATCCGCAGATTCCCAGCAGCAGAATCTTTACCACTGCCTGCTCCATTTTCTGCTCACTCCTCTTTGCCGTTCATCTTCTCCATTTGGGGGAAGTTTTTCACTGCACCCTCATCCTATCACCCTGATGTGACAATGTAAACAGACAGTTTCTATTCGATATGTCAATTCTTGCATTCCGCTTTATATGCGATATATCGTTCCTATTTTTATGTCGATTTTTGCTTCTGTTTATTTTTAGACACTTATGAATCATTTGTTCATGTTGCAGCCTTAATTTTTATGGCCGTAGTGGCGGGGTTAGAACTGCTTTCATCGCGCCGAATATTTTTATCTTGCTTCATTTCTTCTTTATCCTATCGTTTTATATCTCTTTGTCACCCAACCACTATTTTGTCATATCCAACGGTTCATTCCTTCCGTCTGGTCTATTATGCTGCAAGTGTAATTATTTCCGCTTGACAAATGCTAAAAAATCTTTAGAATAGTAGGTTGTTAGCCTTTTCTAACCCTATTTTGATTTCATTTTGTTGTCATTACGCTCCGACAGGGCTGCCATAATCGTATCCACATCAGCTTGCAAAAGAAGTCATTTCATTCTTACGTATGTGATGAATGCTGCGCTTCGCGCTTGTTTACAGGCGGATATTTTTTTGTCCGTTGGTTAGTTGACGCTAATTTGAAATTTGCGTCCTTTTACCGGCGCAAACAAACCATGAGGGAGTATCGAATGATAGACAAGGATCTTCTCCGCCTGCTCGGCGGCAACAAAAAGTATATCGGCTTCTGTGTAGGCTGGATGGTGCTGGGCCTGTTTGCGAATGTCGGCATCACTGCGTCTCTGTGAGTCCATTGCACTTGCTGTCCAGTATAACGGCGGCAGCGCGGGTGTTTTCTGGTACCAGTAGTCTGCGCCTGTGCCGGATTGGCGGTTCGCTATGCCACCACCCGTATTGTCGGGGACTTGAAGGACACACTGGTCGCAGCGTCAAAAAGAATCTGCGCGAGTGCGTCTACAATAAAATCGTTCGCCTTGGTGTGCGTTCTACCGATGACATGAGCATGGCGGGCCTGACTCAGATTGCCCTGGAGGGCGTGGAGCAGCTGGACCTGTACTATTCCAGCCACCTGCCGCAGTTCTTTTACACCATGCTTGCACCGCTTTTGTTGTTTGCCATTACCGTAGGCATTTCGTGGCGCGTGGCTTTGGTGCTTTTGTGCTGTGTGCCGTTGATCCCGCTATCCATTGACAAAATTCTTCTTTAGGGCAACACCGCACAATTGAGCTTCCCCAAAACAGAAAACGTCCAACCACAAAAGGTCAGACGCATTCCAAAATCTGCTTGCGAGGCAAAGCTCAATTAAGTCGCCAGACAGGGTCTGTCAGCTAAAATCAAGTTTGCCAAAGCAAACATGTTTTCCTAATAAACACAAACAATAATATATCTTCAAATCACACTCTACCGTAATTATATCTTTGATAGCGAAGCAAATCAAACACATATTTCATTTAAAACAAAATCATTTAATCTGTTCAATAATAAACATTCCCTGGAACCACTGCACCATTTGCTCACTACAAAAATATTTATATTTTTCCCGTCCCATTCCCACACTCCGACGCTATCCATTGTAATTGAGGGGAGATATACTTCCTCTCGCGACAACTGAATAGCGTCCTCTGCCGTACCGCTTTTGGTGAAGCAGCGCCAGGATCCGGGGTATCCGGGGAGCGTGCCAAGAAAGCGTGACAACATGCTGCAAGGCCGGCCAAAAGGCCGCCTTGCAGGGCACAGCGCCGGGAAGGGTTGCCTGTCTGGAATTTGCAGGGGGAGAAAAACGCAAAACCAATATAGCAGCAGATTATGCCGTGAAAGTGTCTGCTTTCACGCATTGCTGTGCCGCCATATTGGTTCCATTCGTACATTTTTGAAATCGTAACGATTGTAGTATACTGGTTTTGCGGACGAGGAAAACGCCCCGTCCCGACAGTCGAATCTTGGAGGTGCAGTCTTATGCCACAATGCTTTGTGAGGCCCTTCTCATGACAGCCAGCTTGCGCGTAAAAAACGACAAATACTATGTCGTGCTCACGCATACGACAGATGGCAAAAAAATCAGACCTGGGTTTCCACAGGTCTGTCAGTAACAGGAAACGAGGGCAAAGCCAGGCAGATCATGCTTGACATGCTCGGCGAAAAGCCTGAGCAGGCTGCCCCTCACGATATTCTATTCAGTGACGCCGTGCGCCGCTGGCTGGAGGATGTCCGGCATCGCGTGGACGAAGTCACCTACCAAGGCTACGAGGTTCAGGCCCGAACGCACATCCTCCCCTACTTCGATGATCTGCAAATCCGGCTGTGTGATGTTGACGGCGAGGCGTTGCAGACGTACATCAACGTAAAGGCTAAATTCGGGCGCTCTGACGGCCACGGCGGCTTATCCGCGGTTAGCTTGCGTCAGCACAAGAACGTGCTCAATCAGACGCTCAAATTGGCGCAGAGGGACGGTCTGATCCAGACAAACCCTGCCGATTTGGTCGTCATGCCCCACGCAGCACAGTTTACCGGTACGTTCTACACGGAAGCACAAATGCGCGATCTGTTGACCGCCGTCAAAAACGAACGCCTCTATCCCATCATCTATGTCACCGCTCTGTACGGCCTGCGACGCAGCGAGGTACTGGGCCTGAAATGGGACAGCATCAACTTTGCGATGCAAACGCTGACCATACGGCACACCGCGCACGGGTCACGAAGGTCGTGGAGAAGAACAAGACCAAGAACGCATCCAGCTTCCGCAGCTTTCCTCTGACAGACGATGCGGTTAGACTGTTCAAAATCCTGCTTCAACAGGAGCAATACTACCGCAACCACTTCGGCAGGGATTACATAGACAACGACTATGTGTTCACCTGGGAGGACGGGCACCCCTATTCCCCCGACTATGTAAGCCACACCTTCCACAAGCTGCTGAAAAAGTACGACCTGCCCCATATCCGGTTTCACAACCTGCGCCACACCTGCGCCAGCATGCTGCTGTCGGAGGCTACGGCCTGAAAGACGTTCAAGAGTGGTTAGGCCACTCGGACATCAAGATGACCGCAAACATCTACGGCCATCTGGACATACGCCGCAAGCGTTCCATTGCCAACGGCTTAGAGCAGGCGCTGCCGCGTTTGAAGCCGTGAAAAACAAAAAAGCGCCAAATCCTTTCGGATTTGACGCTCCTGCTGACCTTGACAGCCATCTTTGGTCCGAGTGGCGAGAGTCGAACTCACGGCCTCTTGAACCCCATTCAAGCGCGCTACCAAACTGCGCTACACCCGGTCAACCGGACTGTCTCGAATCAGCTTTATTATTATAGCGGATATGAAGGAGAATGTCAACAGGGTTTTGCGAAAAATATAATTTTGCATTTTCCGCGCAAAGTGCTGCATAAATCCGACGGCGGATGCTTGACTTTCCCGCGCAGGTGCGCTATACTTAATGTCCTACCACAAAAGCAAAGGAGGTGTGCCCCATGGCAGAGGACAAGTGTGGGAAAAAATGATTGCCGTCAACCGTGAGGTGCGCCACGAATACTTTGTCATCGAGCACTGGAAACAGGCATCGAGCTGGTAGCACCGAGGTCAAGAGCCTGCGCGCCGGAGGGGTCAACCTGAAGGATTCCTGGGCAGACATCGATGACGGCGAGCTGATTGCCAAGGGCATCCACATCAGCCCCTATGAGCAGGGCAACATCTTCAACAAGGACCCGCGCCGTCCGCGCGTTTGCTGGCACACAAGGCGGAGATCCGCCGTCTGGGGCAGCAGATCAAGCTGCAGGGCTACACGCTGGTGCCGCTCTCTCTTTACTTTAAAAAGGGGCGCGTCAAGCTGGAGCTGGGCCTGTGCAAGGGCAAAAAGCTGTATGACAAGCGTGCGTCTGCTGCGGCGCGCGACGCCAAGCGCGACATTGACCGCGCACTCAAAACGCAGCGATAAGTTGTTTCTACTTCACTTTCCCGGTGGGCTTGCCTGCCGAATATACGGGGCTGTAATGGTTTCGACGGGGAGAGAGAGGCGTGAGCAGCGGGCCGTGGCGGTGACCCACGATAAAAGCGCCAACTTAAATTAACTGACAACAATTATCCTGTTGCCGTAGCTGCCTAATTAGGCGCTGCCGTCCTGCCCGTGTTAGTACCGCATGGGGTCAGGGCGTCGATTAGGTACTGAACGTGAACGGGCTTAAGCTTTGCGGCCCGGCATGAACTTATGAAGCTACCAAGTGTAGTGCGTGTGTGCTCGCCCACACCAAGGGAAATTTAATAAACACACTGCGCCCGGAGATACTCTAACTGATTTCTTTTCGGACACGGGTTCGACTCCCGTCAGCTCCACCATATTGTGCAAATCCGAACTCAATCTTCTTTGTGAAGCATTGTTTCGGATTTGTTTTTGTTTTAGAGGATGTGGATCAGTCCACATCCTCTTTTTCAGCACATCGTAAGTAAACGCCTGTTTAGCATTCCAGATACCAGCCGTGGTCGGGGCTCTCCCGCCAACCCGCGGGCGGGCGTGCCCGGCCCCTACAACGCAGCAAAAAACAAAAAACCGCTTACCTCAAACGAGATAAGCGGCTTTTGGCAGGGGTAGAAGGATTCGAACCCTCGGCACGCGGTTTTGGAGACCGCTGCTCTACCAACTGAGCTATGCCC
>ENA-OUNI01000682-OUNI01000682.1-human-gut-metagenome-genome-assembly--contig:-NODE-682-length-15375-cov-4.450354_pt1 | contig 15375 bp, 17 predicted proteins | sample MGYA00242499_ERZ504580 | MGnify/ENA primary metagenome ERZ504580 (study PRJEB26092, sample SAMD00036315) | human gut metagenome | host: Homo sapiens | study: EMG produced TPA metagenomics assembly of... | reverse complement strand
CTTAAATCCTTCTAATCATGATGATTCTCCCATATGTGAGATCGTGAGATGTTATTGCGGACGTACTCTCTCCCACGCTTTCCGCATTTCCATCCTATAGGCAAACACAAGGCACGGCAATCCCGTAAAAAGAAGCAGGTTCAGAACCAGCACTCGCAAAAAGCGTCTCCAAATCCTGAACAAGGTCTTGTGCCGTCCATATTCGTGCACATAGAATGAGACCGTCTATTGGTAACCCAACTATCCCGAAGGGGAAGAATATGCTCACTGACGAGTACGTCAAGCGCGTGTACGCGCAGGTCGAGAAGCGCGACGGCGACCAGCCGGAGTTCCTGCAGGCCGTTCGCGAGGTTTTCGAAAGCCTCGAGCCGGTGGTTGCGAAGCATCCGGAATATGAGAAGGCGGGCGTGCTTGAGCGCATCGTCGAGCCGGAGCGCGTGGTGAAGTTCCGCGTCGCATGGACCGACGATGAGGGCAAGGTGCAGGTCAACCGCGGTTACCGCATCCAGTTCAACTCCGCGATCGGCCCGTACAAGGGCGGTCTGCGCTTCCACCCGAGCGTGAACGAAGGCGTCATCAAGTTCCTCGGCTTCGAGCAGATCCTGAAGAACTCCCTGACCAGCCTGCCGATGGGCGGCGGCAAGGCGGATCCGACTTCGACCCGAAGGCAAGTCCGACGCCGAAGTCATGCGTTTCTGCCAGGCCTTCATGACGGAACTGTGCCGTCACATCGGCCAGTTCACCGACGTCCCGGCCGGTGATATCAACGTGGGCGGCCGCGAGATCGGCTACCTGTTCGGCCAGTACAAGCGCATCCGCGACGAGTATTCCGGCGTGCTGACCGGCAAGGGCCTCGAATTCGGCGGCTCCCTGGCTCGTACCGAAGCCACCGGTTACGGCCTGTGCTACTACACCGCCGAGGCAATGCGCGTGCTGCGCAACGATTCCTTCGAAGGCAAGACCGTGGTCATCTCCGGCTCCGGCAACGTGGCCATCTTCGCCACCGAGAAGGCTCAGGCCCTCGGCGCGAAGGTTGTGACCGCCTCCGATTCCAACGGCTACATCTACGATCCGAACGGCATTCAGCTCGACGTGGTCAAGGACATCAAGCTGGGCCACCGCGGCCGCATCAAGGAATACGCCGAGCGTGTGCCGGGCTCCGAATATCACGAGGGCTGCAAGGGCGTGTGGACCGTTCCGTGCGATATCGCCCTGCCGTGCGCCACCCAGAACGAGATCGACGAGGAATCCGCCAAGCTCTCGTCGCCAACGGCTGCACCGTGGTGTGCGAAGGCGCCAACATGCCTTCCACTCCGGAGGCAATCGCCGTCTACCAGGCCAACAACGTGCTCTATGGCCCCGCCAAGGCCGCGAACGCGGGTGGCGTGGCGGTTTCCGGCCTTGAGATGAGCCAGAACTCCTACCGCCTTTCCTGGACTTTTGAAGAGGTTGACGGCAAGCTCAAGTCCATCATGGAGAACATCGTCGCCAACTCTCTGGAAGCCGCCAAGGAATACGGCCACGAGGGTGATCTGATGCTCGGCGCCAACGCTGCCGGCTTCGTGAAGGTCGCCAACGCCATGGTCGCCCAGGGCGTGCTCTGATCCAGCCGTTTTAGCCAATCTAGCCAATACGGCTGGCTCATCGAAATACATTGAGGGCCTGTCTGGTTTCATTCCAGACAGGCCCTCTTTTCGTATTTCAACACGTACTTCAGCGCACCCAATCTAGTTGCAGTTACATTTGAAACAATCACTCAAAATCACGATAGTTCCGGTTATAACTGAAACTATCTCTAAAAATCGCAATAGTTTCAGCTATAACCGCAACTTCCTCTCGCGCAGCTCCGCTATCTCGCTTATATATGGCAGATTTGGTAGGAAAAATGACCCAAAGTATACCCCCGAACTGGCTTTTTCGCAAGTTGACCTGCCATATATAAGCGAGATGGTACAGGTCGGAAGGCAAAATCTGCCATATATAGGGCAGATATGGGCAGATTGCAGGCAGGGGAGAGGCAGATAGGGTTTGGCGTACGGTAAGAGACAGACTGGTCTAGAAAATACGAAGACGGTCTGTGTCGTGATGGGAATCACGACACAGACCGTCTTGTTGCGTTTGAGTTTGCTATCGCCGCTACTGACGGCGCACTGCGCTATTTCAGCATTGCATGCGACGCTCGCGGACGCTATCGCCGCTCGCTGCCATTAATAGCGCACTGCGCTATTAATCATCTCCAAGCGTGACGTGGATGCCACCGACGAGGGTGCTCACCACGTTGTACAGCAGCGTGAAAATCACCACGAGCACGGTGATCAGCACCACTTCCACAATGGAGAAGATGGTGACGGCGCTCAGCACAGTGCCCAACGAGAACACGTTGGTCAGGTCGAATCCGCCAGCGTCCAAGCCAGTGGAAGACACAATCTGCGTAACTTGGTCGAACACGCCGACCACGTTCAGCATGCCCCACAGCAAAGCCACCGCGACAATCTGAATGATGCCTCCCGCGATGGAAAGCATGAACGCCACCTTGGCGGCCGACCATGCATCGATACGCGTCAGAGACAGGCTCATACGGCGTGCACGCGGAGCGCCGCCGCGACGCTTCTCACGGACCTTCACACCGCCGGAAGCGGAGGAGGCACCCTCGTGCGCCTGAACCTGATCCGCACCAATCAGCGGCTGGCTGGAAGCGGAACGTGCCACGCGCGGTGCCTGCCCAACCTCCGGCATTTGCTGTCCTTCGATGTTCTCGCTCATCGTTGCTCCTTGCAAGATTGTGCCCAGTTCTTAGCTGAGGCTACCAGTTTTCGCAGACGATTGCCTGTCTTGTCTTCATGCCTCTACATTCTCGCCATCGCCGTTGCCAGCGTTGGCTTCAGTAGCGGTTCAGACGATGCCGAAGCACCCTCGTTCACGGTTGCGTTCGTCCCAGATTCCGCGGATTCCGTTTTTTCCGCAGATTCGCCAGATTCCGCGGATTCGTCATCCTTCTCCTCGTTGCGTGCGATGGAGATGATCTCGTCGTTCTTGTCCGGCTTGGCGAACGTCACACCTTGGGTGGTGCGGCCGGTGCGCTTGACCTCGTCGACGTTGGAACGGATGACCTTGCCGGACTTCATGATGGCCATGATCTGGTCATCTTCCTCAACGATCACCGCGCCCACGAGGGAGCCACGGCCTTCGGCGAGCTGCACGGCCTTGACGCCAAAGCCGTTACGGCCTTGCAAACGGTATTCGCTGATGGCGGTGCGCTTGGCGAAGCCTCGTTGGTGACCACGAACAGATCCTTGTCGGAATCGCCCCAGACCACGTCCATGGCCAGCAGCTCGTCGCCTTCGCGGAACTTCATGCCCTGCACGCCTGCGGTCTGACGGCCCATCGGGCGCAGCTGCTCGTCGTTGGCCTGGAACTTCAGGCTCATGCCCAGCTTCGACACAAGAATGATGTCATCCTCGGCGTTGCACAGTGCGGCACCGATCAGCTCGTCGGCGTTCTCGCCGTTCTCGCCGGTCATAAGGCGCACTGCGATCAGGCCGCCCTGACGCGGGGAATCGTATTCGGCGAGCGCGGTCTTCTTGACCTTGCCGGAACGGGTGGCGAGCACCAGATACTTGGCCACTTCGTAGTTCGGAATCGACAGCACGGTCTGGATCGTCTCGTCCGGCCCGAACTGCAGCAGGTTGGCCACATGCTGTCCCTTGGAATCGCGCGATCCCTCCGGCAGCTCGTACGCCTTCAGGCGGTACACGCGTCCTTTGTTGGTGAAGAACAGCAGCCAGTTGTGCGTGCTGGTGAGGAAGAAGTGGTCCACCACGTCGTCCTCGCGCAGCTTGGCGCCCTTGATGCCCTTGCCGCCGCGATGCTGCGCACGGTATTCGTCGGCCTTGGTGCGCTTGATGAAACCGGAGTGTGTAACGGTTACGACCACGTTTTCTTCCGCGATCAGATCTTCGACGTTCATTTCGCCGGAGTACGGCAGGATCTTGGTTCGACGTTCGTCGCCATACTTGGACACGATTTCGTCAAGCTCGTCGCCCACGATCTTGCGCTGGCGCTCTGGCTTGGCGAGAATGTCGTTGTAGTCGGCGATGCGACGCATCAGTCGTTGTGCTCGTCGAGGATCTTCTGACGTTCCAATGCGGCCAGTCGGCGCAGCTGCATGGCCAGAATGGCGTCGGCCTGCACTTCATCCACGTCCAGCAGGTCCATAAGGCCCGTGCGCGCGGTTTCCGCGGATTCGGAAGCACGAATGAGCGCGATGACCTCGTCGATCATGTCGAGGGCCTTCAGATAGCCCTGCAGAATGTGGTCGCGTTCCTCCGCCTCACGCTTGAGGTATGCGGTACGGCGTGCGATGACTTCCAGCTGGTGGCCCACCCAATGGCGGATGAAGGCATCCAAAGACAGCGTGCGCGGCACACCGTCGACCAGCGCCAGCATGTTGGCGCGAAGGTCTGCTGCAGCTGGGAGTGCTTGTACAGGTTGTTGAGCACGACCTTCGGCACGGCGTCGCGCTTGAGCACGAGCACGAGACGCTGACCGGTACGACCGGAGGTTTCGTCGCGCATGTCGCGATGCCTGGATCTTGCCGTCGCGCACGCTTCGCGGATGGAGACGACCAGTCGGTCGGGGTTCACCTGGGTACGCAGCTCGGTGATCACGAGGCACATGCGGCCCTTGATCTCTTCGGTGTTCACCACCGCGCGCATGGTGATCAGACCACGGCCGGTACGGTAGGCCTGTTCGATGCCCTTATGTCCGAGAATCGTTGCGCCAGTAGGGAAGTCCGGTCCCTTGATGATGCGGATCAGGTTTTCGAGCAGCTCTTCGCGGCTTGCGTCCGGGTGGTCGAGCGCCCAATGCACGCCTTCGGCCACCTCGCGCATGTTGTGCGGAGGAATGTTGGTGGCCATACCGACGGCGATACCGGACGAACCGTTGCACAACAGGTTCGGGAATCGTGCCGGAAGCACGGTCGGCTCCTGTGTCTTGCCATCGTAGTTCGGCAGGAAATCGACGGTGTCTTTGTCGATGTCGCGAACCATTTCCATGGCGAGCGGAGCCATACGGCATTCGGTGTAACGCATTGCCGCGGCCGGATCGTCGCCGGGGGAGCCGAAGTTGCCCTGGCCGTCGACCAGCGTGTAGCGCATAGACCACGACTGTGCCATACGCACCAACGTGTCGTAGATCGCGGAATCGCCGTGCGGATGGTACTTACCCATCACTTCGCCGACCACGCGGGCGCACTTGGAGTAGCCGCGGTCGGGGCGGTAGCCGCCGTCGTACATCGCGTAGATCACACGGCGATGCACCGGCTTCATGCCGTCGCGCACGTCCGGGAGCGCACGGTCCACGATCACGGACATGGCGTACGCCAGGTAGGAATCGCGCATTTCCTGCTGCAGATCCTTCTTCTGGATGCGTTCGCCCACCATCAGGCCGTAATCGGTGTTGTCGGCCTCCTGCGGGCTCAACGGCTCCATGGAGCCGTCAGGCACGAACTGGCCGTCTTCGTTGCTGTTGTTTTCGTCTGCCAACTTCTAAGTCCTTCTAAATCCTTATGAAACCTTGCCTGAAGTCCTTGAAATCCCTACGCGTCGATCCAGCTGACGTTGCGGGCGTTGCGCTGGATGAACAGACGGCGAGGTTCGACTTCGTCTCCCATGAGCATGGAGAAGGTTTCGTCGGCTGCGGCCGCGTCTTCGATCTGCACCTGCTTCAGAATGCGGTGGTCAGGATCCATGGTGGTTTCCCACAGTTCCTGGTAGCTCATTTCACCCAGACCCTTGTAACGCTGGATGCCTTCGCCCTTCGGCAGCTGACGGCCGGCGGACTTGCCTTCGGCGAGCACGCGGTCGCGTTCGGCGTCGGTGTACACGAAGTCGTGCGCGCCTTTGGTCCACTTGAGTCGGTACAGCGGCGGCATGGCCACATACACGTAACCAGCGGTGATCATCGGGCGCATGTAGCGGAAGAACAGCGTCAGATTCAGGGTTGCGATATGCGCGCCGTCCACATCGGCATCGGCCATGATGATGACCTTGTGGTAGCGGACTTTGTTCAGGTCGAAATCTCGCCATAGCCGCCGCCGACCGCGGTGATCAGCGATTCGATGGTTTCGGACTTCATCATGCGGTCGAGGCTTGCACGCTCGGTGTTAAGGATTTTGCCTCGCAACGGCAGGATGGCCTGCGTGATCGGGTTGCGTCCCTGAATTGCGGAGCCGCCTGCGGAGTCGCCCTCCACGATGAACAGTTCGCATTCTTCAGGATTGTTGGACTGGCAATCCTTCAGTTTGTCTGGCATGCCCGCAGATTCGAAGATTGACTTACGGCGGGTATTCTCACGTGCCTTCTTGGCTGCAAGACGCGCACGGGAGGCTTCAATGGCCTTCTGGATGATGTTCTTGGCCTCGCTAGGATGCGAATCGAACCAGTCGCCGAGCTTGTCGGTCATCACACGCTGTACGAAGGTTTTCGCTTCGGAATTGCCGAGCTTGGTCTTGGTCTGGCCTTCGAACTGCGGGGTGGTGAGTTTCACCGACACCACTGCGGTCAGGCCTTCACGCACGTCGTCGCCGGAGAGGTTCTCATCCTTGTCTTTGAGGATGTTCTTTTCACGTGCGTAACGGTTGACGAGCGAGGTCAGCGCGGCGCGGAAGCCTTCTTCGTGGGTACCGCCTTCGGTGGTGGAGATGGTGTTGGCGAAGGTGTGCACCGCTTCGGAGTATGCGGTGGTCCATTGCATGGCGATTTCCGCGGAATGCCGATTTCAGGTCTTCCGCTTCGAAATCGATCACGTCCGGTTCGACGGGGGTTGCCTTGCGGGACTTCACCAAGTAATCGACATAATCCTTGATGCCGTCGTTGTATTGGTAGGTGACCGTCTGATGCTTCGGTTCGGCATTGTCGTCGCTTTCGCCCGCGACTTCGTCTCCGGCCTGATCCGGTTCGCGCAAATCGGTCAGGGACAGTTTCAGCCCCTTGTTGAGGAACGCCATCTGCTGGAAGCGGTTGCGCAGGGTCTCGAAATCGTAGGTGGTGGTTTCGAAGATCGCGCCGTCTGCCCAGAAGGTCACGGAAGTGCCGGTGGACTCGTCTTCGCCCATCGGCTCGCCCTTGGCAAGACGTGCGGTCGGCTTCTGGTCGATGTAGGTCTGGGTCCAGTGGAAGCCCTGTCGACGCACTTCGATGTCGACGCGGGTCGACAGCGCGTTCACCACGGAAATGCCCACGCCGTGCAGACCGCCGGAAACCGCATAGCCGCCGCCACCGAACTTGCCGCCGGCATGCAGCTTGGTCATCACGGTTTCCACGCCGGAAACGCCTTCGCCCGGCACTTCGTCGACCGGAATGCCTCGGCCGTCATCCACCACGCGCACGCCGCCGTCCGGCAGAATCGTCACTTCGATGTGCGAAGCGTAGCCTGCCAGCGCCTCATCGACGGAGTTGTCGACGATCTCGTACACCAGGTGGTGCAAGCCTCGGGGGCCGGTGGAGCCGATGTACATGCCCGGGCGGATTCGCACCGCCTCAAGGCCTTCCAGAACCCTCAGATCGGAAGCGTCGTAATGCTCCGGAGCCAAGGTGTCATCGAGCTGCGCATCTTCGAGCTGATCGTTCTGGATCTGATCTTCCTGCGTGTTTTCAGCTGATTCGTTCAGCGAATCCGCATCAAGGTCTGCCACAGAGATTCCTTCCTGCATTTTTCCCGCCAATGAGGGTCATTCACGCAGGTGATACCACCTAGAACGCAAATAAAGGCCCCTTCTAGGCGTTTACATACACTGCTTGATATTCTACTCATGGAGGGGGACAGAGCGCCAGAGGCATTTATCCTTGAAATCCAGCCGTTTACCCCTGTTTTTTCGCTTTCGGAAAACAACATTCGACCGTTGCGAACGGCCCGCTTGGAAGCGTCGCAGGGGGAATTCTTCGACGAAGCGCCGTCAACGAACGTCTGATAGCACGTGGTGTCGCGCTAATATCGCGGCCTTCGTGTCATTCGTCCTCGGCTGAATCCCTGTTGTTGCGGGCCGGTGACGCGCACCTCGTTGATGGTCAGCCCCTCGAGCCTACGGCGAATGGTGTCGGTCAGCAGCGGAATCATGTACGTCAAGGTGGTGTCCATGCGGGGCTGTCGCATCGGATCGTCAGAATGCCGTCGCGCAGGTCGACGGGGTAGGAGTGGCGCGCGTTTTCGACGCCGACCACCTGATCCCAATGATTCTGCATCTGCGCGATTTTCAGATGCGGCGTCCAAGAACCTTGCGTTGCGATCACGTTGAAAATATTGCCGACCGTCTGCGGGTCGCGTCCGGGTTTGCCGAAATTCTCCCACGCCTGCCGCGCACGTTCCTCACGTTCCTTATATCGGCCGGCACGTCGCTGATACGTTCGAATACTTCGGCGGGCAACTTGCGTTGGTCGAGATGCAATGTTTCGCAGATTGGAGGATTCGGCATCAGCGCTGCTCCTGTCGATTCACCGACTGTTGCGCTGCAGACGATTGCGTTGCAGATTCCCGTCCCGCGACAAGTTGCGCCATCATCGCCGTCAAATCGTCATGCTGTCCATCTTGCGATTGCCTGCGCAACGCGGCCACGTCGATCACATGCGCGTCCGCGTGAAAGCGCCCAGCATCCATGCGCGGAATATCGCTTGCCGCGGCGACGGTGATCAGCACCTGGTCCTGCCGCATCGCAAAATCGAGGATCTGCCCACGACGGGCCTCGTCAAGCTGTGCGAACACATCATCGAGAATCACGATTGGCTTGCTTTCAAAATGTGCGGAAACCGCCTCATATAGCGCCATTTTCAACGCCAAAGCCATGGTCCACATCTCACCGTTGGACGCGAATTCGCGTGCGTTCATATCGTTGAGCAGCAAAGTCAGGTCGTCGCGATGCGGACCGATCAGATTCTGCCCGCGCGCCACTTCGCCGGGGTAGATGCGTTGGAAATGGCGGCTGATCTCCGCGGCCGGATCGTCGAACAGCATCACTTCGTCGAAGGACGGCTCGTAGGCGAGCGCCGCCCGTTCGTCATCTCCCGCCAAAGACGCGTAGATCCGCGCAAAAGGCTCTTCCAAGCGTGAGATCACGTTGTTGCGGTCCCGCGTCAGCTGCATGCCGAGGTCGATGAATTGCCCCGTCCAGATTTCCAGCCCGCTTAAGACCGCCTGCTGGCCGTATTGCGGGTCGAGATTCGTGCCGTCGCCGAGTTGTTTGAGCAGTGCCGTGCGCTGTTTCGCCACGTGCGTGAACTGTTGCAGGGTCTGCGCATAGTGGGGGAGCAGCAGAGACGCGGCCTGGTTGATGAAGTTGCGTCGGGTTGCGGGATCCCCTGCTACCAGACGTTGATCTTCGGGGGTAAAGGAGACGGAGGCGTGCGCCCGATGAGATCCCTCATATATTGAGATTTTCCGCCGTCGATGCGCGCTCGGTTAGCACCCCGTGCCACGATGGTCGCCTCGTAGGTGTGCTGCGTTTCACCGTCTTCCACGTTGGCTCGGATGGTGGCCGACGTGCACCCTTTTTCGATTAATGGCAGTGATGATGACGCGCGATGGCTGGATCCTGTGGAAAGCACTTCGATGGCTTCCACGATATTGGTTTTGCCGAGTCCGTTGGCACCTTGCAGAATGTTGATTCCCGGTTTGAAATCGAGCACGCAATGTTCCCACGATCGGTAGTGGTCGAGTGCCAGTCGGGAAATATACATGCAAGATCCTTGAGATAGTGCGAATTTCTTACGTAAATAATCGCAATTAATCATGCAAATGGGCTGAACTGGCAATAACAGCCATGTTCAGCCCTATTTTTTGCGATGTATCCGCGTTTTCGTGTAGGTCAGCTTAGTTCAGCTGTTGAAGCGCATCGGCACGAGCAGGTAGCGGTAGTCCATGGATTCTTCGGAATTCGATTCCTGCTGGCCGTTGAATTCCACCGGCTTGACCGCGGTGGTCATCTTCATGCGTACGAACGGCTCGCTGATGGCGCTCAGGCCTTCGATCAGGTAGGCGGGATTGAAGGCCACGGTGATGTCTTCGCCATCCATGTCGATGTCGAGGATCTCCTTGGCTTGGGCTTCATCCACCGAGCCTGCGGTCAGCGTGAGTTCCTGGCTGGTGAAGGCCATGCGGATCGGAGCGTTGCGTTCGGCCACGAGGGACACGCGCTTGATGGCGCTGATGAGATCCTGCTTGTTGATGACCGCATGAATCGGGTATTCGTCAGCGTACAGGCGGTCCACCGCGGGGAATTCGCCGTCGATCAGCTGCGAGGTGGATACGCGTCCGGCGTTCTCAAAGCCCAGCAGCGACGGATTCTCCGGATCGAAATCCACGACGATGTTTTGATGCTCGTCCAAGGAACGGGCCACATCGCGCAACAGTGCGCCGCGCACGAGTGCGGTGGTGTTGATGTCCGGGTTTTCCGGCGTCCAGGTGAAGCTCGAACGCGACAAGCGGAATCGGTCGGTGGAGCTCATGATCACCTTGTCGCCTTGGAACTGCACACGAATGCCGGTCAGTACCGGACGGTTCTCCTCGCGGGAAACGGCGACGGACGCCTGGGCGACGGCCTGTGCGAAGGTTTGGGCGTCCACCTGCCCCAGTTTGGCGGGAACCACCGGCAGATCCGGATATTCGTTATCCGGCATGAGCTGCATGGTGAAGGTGGACTTGCCCGACGTGATGGTCAGTGTGGATCCGTCAGTGGATAGGTAGGTTTTCGCGGCGGGAAGCGACTTGGTGATATCTGCCAGCAGCTTGCCGAGCACCAGAATGGATCCGCTTTCATCAACGCCTGCTTCGATATGGTGGCGTGCGGAAATGGCGTAATTGAAGGCGGAAAGCTGGAGGGTGCCGTCGATGGCCTCCAAGCGAATGCCTGCCAAAATGGGGGATGCAGGACGAGCGTCGATCACGCGAGTGGTCCAGGCTACTGCGTCTGCCAGCGTTTGGGAATTGACTTCAACTTTCATGGCTAGTTTCCTCGTTTCGTTCGGTCCATAAGTCATTCTAGCGAGACTGTCGGCGTTTGACGAAGCGTGGGGAATTCCCACTTATGACGACGATGATGAATTTCTTATAACAACCTACATTCGTCATAATAAGGCCTGTGGATAATGTGGGTAAGTGCTCAGACCCCACGTTTTGCAATGGCTCGCAACATCTCATTGCTTGTGGATAACTTTTGGACGAAGTGTGGACAAATCATCGGGTTATCCACAGCCTCGTCGCTTTGAAAAAGTTATCCACAAAACCATGTGGATAGTCCACAATTCATCCACCGGCGATTCTGGCGTTTCCAACGGGTTTTCCACCGAGAAATCATTGATTTGTGTATAACCATGTGGATAACTTCAATGAAAATCTTCCACAGGCCGGCGTGTCAGGATGGTCGGTAAAACAGTTGATAAAGAATTTACTGATACTCATACTTGGCTTGTGAAAATCGCCTGAGAAAGGCAGAAAACGCCTAAAATCGTTTTTTGAGACGCACGGAAACACATGCAAACGCGCAAAGTCGCATAGAAAACGTTATTTTTCGCCGGAACGCTGCTTGAGCTGCAGGGTCAGTTCCGTCACGTAGTTGTAGATCTCCTGCTTTTCCTGCATCTCGTCGCTGATGCGGGTGTATGCATGCATCACCGTGGTGTGGTCCTTGCCGCCAAACACCTGGCCGATGTCGTTCAGGCTCATGCTGGTGAGCTCACGCACCAAATACATGGCGATCTGACGCGCCAGCGCGATCTTCTTCGTACGCGAACGTCCGACAATGTCATCGAACGTAATGTAGAAGTACTTGGCCACCTGGGTGATGATGTCGGTGGGCTTGATCTCCACATCGGTCGAGAAAAAGTCCTGCAACGTCTGTTCCGCCAACGCGCGGGTCACCGGCTGGCCGCTCAGCGATGCCATGGCGGTCACGCGGTTCAGCGCGCCTTCCAGCTCGCGAATATTCTCGGTGAACGCTCCGCGATGAGGTTGAGCACATCGTCCTGAACGTTGGTGCCGTGGGCGATCATGCGCAGAATGGCGATGCGCGTCTCCAGATCCGGCGGCTTGACGTCAACGGTCAGGCCGGATTCGAAACGGGAGATCAGACGTTCGTTGAATCCCTGCAGATCCTTCGGAGGCACATCGGATGCGATCACAATGCGCTTGTTCGCCTGATGCAGGGTATTGAATGTATGGAAGAACTGTTCAAGCGTCGCGTCCTTGCCGCTCAGAAATTGAATATCGTCGATGAGCAGCACGTCGACTTCGCGGTAGCGACGGTTGAATTCCTTGATTTGACCGGAATTCTGGTTGGTGTCGCCCAACGCTTCGATGAATTCGTTGGTGAATTCCTCACTGGTCACATAACGGACTTTCAGCGTGGGATCCTTGACCAGTGCGTAATTGCCGATGGCGTTCAGCAAGTGGGTTTTACCCAATCCTGATCCGCCGTAAATACAAAGCGGGTTGAAATCGTGACCGGAACCTTCCGCGACGGCCAACGCGACGGTACGTGCGAAACGATTGGAATCGCCAGGAACGAAGGTGTCGAACGTGGCGTTCTTATTCAAATGGGTCTTAGGATCCAGCAAAGGCCTGTTTTGGCCGCGTTGGAAGTTGTTGTGGCGCTCCGGCGGCATAACAACCGGAATCGGCAGCTGCCCCTGCGTGGTTTCCTCCGCATGTGGCGCGGGGGAGAAGTGGGGGTATTCCTCGACGGCAGGTTGGGCCGGTTCCTTCTTTTCCACAATCTTGAATGCGGGGAAAATATCCTGTTCGGCGGCTTCCCGCAAGGCTTCCAGCAGGGGCTGGTTCAATTCGTTCTGCAACGTCTGCTGTGCGGCCGCGCTTGGCACGCATAAGACAATGGTAGGACCCCACATGCCTTCGGGAAAAACGTTTTCCAGCCAGCTTTTATCTCGGATGGACAGCGCCGGATTCTGGTGCAACAACGCCAGTGCGTCGGACCAGACTCCCCGAGCCTGCTCGAGAGGGTCAGTTGTCGTGTCGGCCACGGATTCCCCTTTCTCGACAGACTTTTTCCAAGTGTGCAACTGTTTATTTGTACTCTCTTTTCCCCAAGTTATCCACCGGTAAGCGTGTTGAAAAGACTGAATTGTGAATAACATCATTGTAGTTTGTGGATAACTTTTGTGGGGAGTTTGGCGACATACCAACGTTTCTGTGGATTGTTTTGTGGGGAGAATCCCCATGAAAATGTGAAGGATTTGATATGCGCATTCATCTCTGTTCAGGGGTCAGAGTAACTTGGTAGAGCTTGACTCATGAGGAGCCGTGCCTTGGCATGGCAAAAAACACCGGGAGCATTAATTATGAAGAGGACATTCCAGCCGAACAACCGTCGTCGTCACATGAAGCACGGTTTCCGTCAGCGCATGCGCACCCGCGCAGGCCGCGCTCTGATCAACCGTCGCCGCGCCAAGGGCCGCAAGTCCCTCGCTGCCTGATTTAACGGCATAGAGCGGTGGAACGGCTGAAAAGCCATCGCGATTTCGTCGCGGTGCTCAAACGCCGTCGTAGGGTATCGCGAGAAGACATCGTCGTGCATTATTTGGTGCACGACGATGCCATTATCGACGATTCTGCGGCGATGCGGGGCCGACGTGTCGGTTTGGCCGTTTCCAAGGCTGTCGGCAACGCTGTGACGCGTAATGCCGTCAAGCGTCGTTTCCGCGTGCTTGCACGAAAGTACGAATCTGCCTTACCTGAATCCTGCGATATCGTGTTGCGTGCCAAGCCAAGTGCTGCGCATGCCGATTTTCTATCGTTGGAACAGCAGATCGCAGCATGTTTTGAAGCGGTGAATCGTAAGGCCGTGCGTCGGTAATGAACGCCGGTCGTAACGGAAATTGGATGATTCGTGCCATTCGCTGGTACCAACGTCATATTTCCGCGAATACCGCGCCTTGCTGCAGATATTATCCAAGTTGTTCCAATTACGCGATTCAGGCGATTGAACGATTTGGCCGCCTTAAGGGTGGCCTTCTTGCGTTATTGCGCCTTCTTCGCTGCAATCAGTGGAACCGTGGGGGAATTGACGACGTTCCGCAGCTTTATTCCTTGTTTTACAGATGTTCGTGGTCGAAGGCACACGAGGAACCTCGCTCACGCCTCTGAACGATAGAAAAACCTAAATAGGCGATAAGGAGACTGGCCTGTAATGAATCAAAATCAATTCCTCCTCGACAGCGGTTTCTGGGGCTGGCTGTATAAGCTCCTGTATCCCGTCGAGTGGCTCATGACGCAGATCATGGCCGTATTCCATAAGTTCCTGGTGATGCTGGGCATGAACGAGATCGGTTTCTCGTGGGTCATGTCCATCGTATTCCTAGTACTTGTGGTCCAGGCATGCGTTTTTCCGCTGTTCTACAAGTCCATGAAGGGTATGCGCAAGATGCAGGCCCAGATGACCGTCCTGCAGCCAAAGATGCAGCGTATCCAAAACAAATACAAGGGCAAGAACGATCCCGCCAGCAAGGAAGCCATGCAGCGCGAGATGATGAAGCTCTACCAGGACAATGATGCGAACCCGATGGGTGGCTGCACTTCCATGCTCCCTATGTTCGTGCAGGGTCCCGTATTCATGTGCATGTTCTATACGCTGTCAGCCATTCCGTACATCGCACGCGGCAAATTCAGGGACGGACAGGGTCTTGGCGCTTTCGACATCGCCACAGCCAAGCAGTTCACGTCCACCACAGTGTTCGGTGTGAACGTGGCTGATAACTTCACGACCGCCGCCGTGCATGGCAAAGTAGTTATCGCCATCTTCGTTGCATTGATGTGCTTCTGCCTGTGGTTCATGCAGTACAACAGCATGAAGCGTAACATGGCTCAGTCTGCGGCAAACAAGCAGACCGAAATGATGCAGAAGATGATGTTGTGGATGTTCCCGATCATGTACATTTTCTCCGGTATTGCCATGCCGTTCGCTGTGCTGGTGTACTGGCTCACCAACAACATCTGCAATCTGTTGCGTTCCATCTGGCAGATCCACGTCTTCCCGACTCCGGGATCTCCGGCCGCCGAAGCGAAGGAAAAGCGTGATCATGTTCATGAGAACGCCCGCCGAGCCAAGGCCGGTCTGCCATCCCTCGAGGAAGAGGCGCTGCAGAAGCCAAGGAAGCTGCCGAAGTGAAGGAAAAGAGCGGCTACCAGCGTCAGCAGCCGAGCCGTAAAAAGAAAAAGAAGTGAGTAAAAGTGTGTCCCCGTGTTTCACGTGAAACGCGGGACACACCACTTTTATCAGCGTTTATTGTCGACGTGGTAAACAGGAATTAGACTTTACACAATAAGACTTTAGTAATAGAAACCCCGCTCAAAGGAGTACAACCACTATGC
>ENA-OUNI01000681-OUNI01000681.1-human-gut-metagenome-genome-assembly--contig:-NODE-681-length-15379-cov-3.542093_pt1 | contig 15379 bp, 19 predicted proteins | sample MGYA00242499_ERZ504580 | MGnify/ENA primary metagenome ERZ504580 (study PRJEB26092, sample SAMD00036315) | human gut metagenome | host: Homo sapiens | study: EMG produced TPA metagenomics assembly of... | reverse complement strand
AGTTGGGGAGGTGGATTTGATATAATTTTGATCATATATGATTATAACTTGCATACATGGAGGTTGGCATAAGGTGAAGGATTTATTATCGGAGATTGAGAGTTACTGGACTACCCGGCTGAGGGGTATTCTGAAGTTAATCATAAGGAATTAAATGGGATGCAGAAGGGGGCATGGCTTGAGGTGTTGAAAGGGCAGTTCCCGGAGAAAGCGAAGGATGAGATTAAGATTTTGGATATCGGAACAGGACCTGGATTTTTTCCTGTTATTCTGGCTGAGGCGGGATATAAGGTGACTGCTGTTGATTATACGCAGGAGATGTTGGATACCGCGAAGAGGAATGCCGGTAATCTTTGTGAGCGGATTTCTTTTTATAAGATGGATGCTCAGAATCTGGAATTTGAGGATGATGTGTTTGATGTTGTGATCAGCAGGAATCTGACATGGAATCTGAAGGATCCTAAGAGAGCTTATGAAGAGTGGTGTCGTGTACTGAAACCGGGCGGAAAGCTTCTTAATTTCGATGCAACTGGTACGGTTATCTTTATGATGAGGAGAAACGCCTGTCTTATGAGGAAGACCGAAAGAGTGTGGAGAGTGAGCATCTGGATGATCATTACCTCTGTACGGATATTGACAGAATGGAGAAGATTGCACTGCAGATGCCTCTTTCTTCTATTAACAGACCGTCCTGGGACAGGAAGTTTCTGAAGGAGAACGGGTTTGAATCTGTGGCAGTGGATACCGGAATCTGGCAGCGGGTGTGGAGTCAGGAAGAGAAGCTGAATTATCATTCTACGCCGATGTTTATGATCAGCGCTGTGAAGGAAGAGAAAAACGTCTGGTCCGAGAATGATGGAATGGGTGATTCTGATAGCGGATATGACAGGAAAAGAGATTTGGAGGATGCCATGCTGTGTGCTGCTCCGGGTATGAAAAAGAATGGATTTCTGAGACTGGGCGGAGGTGAGTTTTCGCTTCCTTATACAGTAATCTGCGGTTCTCATCCCGGAAAGACAGTTCTAATCACCGCTGCGGTCCATGGAGGAGAATATGTGGGAATCCAGGCTGCTGTTGAGCTTGCAGATAAACTGAAGCCTGAGAAGATCCATGGAAGAGTAATCTTGGTTAAGACTGTGTGCAGGAAGGAATTTGAGGAGAGGAGCGGCAGTGTCTGCCCGGAGGATGAGAAGAATCTGAATCGTGTATTTCCGGGGAATCCGCAGGGAACCAGGATGGACCGTCTGGCGTATGAGGTGGTTCAGAAGCTTCACAGTGCAGCAGATTATTATATTGATCTTCACAGCGGGGATGATTATGAGCAGCTTACGCCTTATATTTACTATGCCGGATGTGCAGATGAAGATGTGGTTCAGATGTCAAGGAAGATGGCAGAGCAGGCAGATGTTCCCTATATGGTAAAGTCTAATGTGGCATCCGGTGGTTCTTACAATTATGCTGCCGCATGTGGCATTCCCAGTGTTCTGATCGAACGTGGCCAGATGGGAGGCTGGAGTCCGGAGGAGGTTCATTCTACAAGAAAAGATGTGCGTAATATTCTGTGTGCGCTGGGTGTTTACGATGGCATGAGAAGTTACAGTAATTATTATCCCATGGAAATTGAAGATGTGCGTTATCAGTCTGCCAGTGTATCCGGCTGTGGTATCCTGCCAAAAAACCGGGAGATATCATTAAGGTTGGAGAGTATCTTGGCTGTGTTAAGGATTATGAGAGAAATATTCTGGAGACAAGTTTATCCGATTTAAATGGAGTGGTTCTATATCAGACGGGAAGTCTTCAGGTTATTAAGGATGGTCCGATGATCGCATATGGCAGTTTCAGCAGAAGAAAGGATGAACGCAAGAAAAAGATCACAAATTACTGGGCGAAAAGAAGCGACAGTTTTATGGAACAGAGAAGAGCTGAGCTTCACAGTGATATGGCTGATAAATGGCTGAAAGAGATCGGGACTTTTCTTCCTGATGGAAAATTAAGGATTCTGGATGTGGGATGCGGTGCAGGCTTCTTTTCCATTCTTTTAGCAAAACTGGGACATGAAGTTACAGGAATCGATCTGACACCGGATATGATCATTCATTCCAGGGAACTGGCAAAAGAAGAGAACGCCTCCTGTACGTTTGAAGTAATGGATGCGGAAAATCCGGATTTTCCTGATGGTACCTTTGATGTGATCGTGTCCAGAAATCTTACCTGGACACTTCCGGATGCAGCAAGAGCATATAAAGAATGGATTCGTGTGCTGAAAACGGGAGGAATCCTGATCAACGCAGATGCCAATTATGGTGCAGATGATTTCTCAGATACTGCTGATTTGCCTGCCAATCATGCTCATTTTACAGTAGGCGATGCATGATGCAGGAATGCGAGGAAATTAAACGTCAGCTTCCTATCAGTTCCTATGTACGCCCTGCCTGGGATCTGGAGACACTGGGAAAACTGGGTATCAACAGATTCTCCATTGATCTGGGTATCAGCAGCAGAATTTATACAAAGAAAGATGAGTTTTATAATCCAACCCCTATGTTCCTGATCTGCGGCGAAAAAAATAAATGTAATAATTGAGAAAAATGAAGCATATATTAAAGGGAGATTTCATTGATGGAGCTTCCTTTTTTTCTTTTTTGCAAGCTAAAATGTTACAAAAATATGAAAAAAGCTTGACAAAATCAATTATATTAAATATAATTTTCTTATAAGTTACAGAAATGTTACAACCATAAAAACCTGTAATTAAAAAAACTCAAGGAATGATAAGTATGAAAGTTCAGAAAAAAGAGTCAAAACAGTCCGGCAATCCGGCGCGGAGTCTGATACTGGTTACAGTGTGTACCTGTACGGCGATTGCGTTTGCAGCAGGCGGCAGAATAGCAGATTTTAATGGAAAAAACAAAGTATATGCAGCTTCTGAAAATAGGGAGAAAACTTTTTCCTCTGATGCTGACGAAACAGATGTACTGCCAACAGGAATTGCAGGAGTAGTATCTGGAATGAATGATACAGCTTCTCCCAAAAAATCAGTCACACGTATCGGAACTTCCTGTGAACAGGTAATGGTCGGTCAGAGAATCAAAGTTATTGAAGATAATATGGCAGAATTCGATGTCAGCTCTTCTATGGAGAGCAGCATCAATGAGTTAGATGCAAGGACAGCGGCTCTTGCAGAGAGTGCCGGATGATGTCGGATGAGGACTATGATACATTGCTTCATATTGTAGAAGCTGAAGCAGGTACTGAGGATGTCAAGGGACGCATTCTGGTTGCCAATGTGATCATGAACCGTATAAAGAATAAGGAATTTCCCGATACAGTCACAGAAGTGGTATGGCAGAATACCAATGGTGTTCCGCAGTTTTCGCCGACTTATGACGGACGTATCAATGAAGTAACTGTTACAGATGAGACAAGAGAAGCCGTCAGACAGGCTCTTGAAGGTGTGGATTATTCAGAAGGAGCACTGTTTTTATCCAGAAGTCTGAAGCTGAAAGCCAGAATGTCTCCTGGTTTGAGAAAGATCTGAAAAGGCTGTTTAAATACGGCGTACATGAATTTTATACCTATCCGGATTCAGCAGAAAGTTCCACAGGATCGTAATAAACGATACTCTTCATATAACTCATTTAACAGGATTGCGGTAATACTGCTCAAAATATGGACATATTCTTCGGGAACAAAAGAATATGTCCATATTTTTGATTTATAGTAATCAATCATAAAAAGACAGAAAAAAGAGAAATAATTTAGGATAGTATTTTGCTAAAGTATATGCTATAATGTGCTCAATTGGCGAAATGAATAACTGTAACTGTTCAGCGGTTTATTATTACTGCCAATATACTGAACAGTTACGAATAACTTTGGAAAGGCAGGAAATATCATGCAGGTATTATACAAAAGCACAAGAGGAAAAGAAGAAACCGTAACAGCTTCTATGGCTATTTTAAAGGGGCTTTCTGAGGATGGCGGCTTATTTGTGCCGACAGAGATTCCGAAGCTGGATGTCCCAATGGATGAGCTGGCAAAGATGAGCTATCAGGAGACAGCATATGAAGTAATGAAATGTTTCCTTACTGATTTTACAGAAGAAGAATTAAAGAACTGCATCAACAATGCCTATGATGAAAAATTTGATACAAAAGAGATTGCACCGCTTCATGAAGCAGACGGAGCTTATTTCCTTGAGCTGTATCATGGTGCGACCATTGCGTTTAAGGATATGGCATTATCAATTCTTCCACATCTTATGACTACAGCTGCTAAGAAGAATCAGGTAAAAATGAGATTGTTATTCTTACCGCTACTTCCGGAGATACAGGTAAAGCGGCAATGGCCGGATTTGCAGATGTTCCGGGAACCAAGATCATCGTTTTCTATCCGAAACATGGTGTAAGTCCTATCCAGGAGAAACAGATGGTAACTCAGAAAGGCAACAATACATATGTTGTGGGAATTACCGGAAACTTTGACGATGCACAGACTGCCGTAAAGAAAATGTTCAATGATAAGGAACTGGAAGCAGAACTTGATGCTGCAGGATATCAGTTCTCATCTGCGAACTCTATCAATATTGGACGTCTGGTACCGCAGATTGTTTATTATGTATATGCATATGCATCACTTGTACGTCAGGGCAAGATCAAAGACGGTCAGGAGATCAATGTGGTAGTACCTACCGGAAACTTTGGAAATATCCTGGCTGCTTATTATGCAAAACAGATGGGACTTCCGGTTCACAAACTTATCTGTGCCTCCAATGATAACAAGGTTCTGTATGATTTCTTCCGCACAGGAACTTATGACAGAAAGCGTGACTTTATCCTTACAACCTCACCGTCCATGGATATTCTGATCTCCAGCAATCTGGAACGTCTGATCTACCGTATCGCAGGCGGTGATGCAAAAAAATGTGCAGAGCTGATGCAGTCTCTTACTGCTGGCGGCGAGTATACCATCACAGAAGACATGAAGGCACAGCTTGCAGACTTCTATGGCAATTACTGTACAGAAGACGAAACAGCAAAAACAATCGCAGAAATCTTCAAAGACAGTCATTATGTGATAGATACCCATACTGCAGTTGCAGCAGGTGTTTATGACAAATATGTAAAAGATACCAATGATACCACACCAACTGTCATTGCATCCACAGCAAGCCCATATAAATTTACAAGAAGTGTAATGGAAGCACTTGGAGCAGATACAGACGGTAAGGATGATTTTGCACTGGCTGATGAACTGAGTGCGCTTTCCGGAGTGAAACTTCCACAGGCAGTTGAGACGATCCGCACAGCACCGGTACTTCATAACCGGGTGGTAGATGCGCCGGATATGCCAAAGGCAGTAAAAGATATCCTTGGAATCCGATAATCGTTACTGTTCACTCCGTTCACAGTAACGTAGCCAAAATTCATTCCAGATTGCCTGCGGCAATGGAATTTTGGCTTGTATGTCTCGGGATTTTGGCATATTCATGCCAAAACACCTCGCGGGATAGTGGTGTTGTGAATAGTAACCGATAATCTCCATATTATAAAAAATATAATTAATTCTACATTTTATGTTGAAAAAGAACATATACTGGAGTATAATAAAAATCAGTTAAAAACAGTGAATATCCTGAAATGTACGAGGCCCCTTCTTTTTTTGAACCTACATCGACTTTAACGGGAACCCAACATCGCAGGCCGGATGTCAGGCCGTCATTATGCAGCGGAAGACAGAAGGTCTGTTGAGGATACCCACCTAGCTGCGGCTAGGCGTCAATGGGAAGGGAACGGCATTTCGGGAACTGTAAAAATGAGCCGTAGAGAGGCTCTTTTTTATTATCTTTTGGATTTAATATTATTTTATGATACGGGAGGTTGGAAACAATGAGTGTTTCTGAAAGAAAGTTCGGCATATTACAGACTGGGGAAACAGTAAAAATTTCATCTGGAAAACAAATCCGGGGCATATGCGGAAGTGACAGATTTTGGAGCAATCCTGGTTAAGGTCTGCGTACCTGATAAAGATGGTACTTTAACAGACGTAGTACTTGGATATGATGATCTGGCATCTTATGAAGTAAATGGATGCTTTTTCGGTTCAACCATCGGCAGAAACGGAAACCGCATCGGCGGTGCGAAATTCTCTGTCAATGGCAAAGAAGTAGTTCTTGCTCAGAATGAGAATGACAATAATCTTCACAGCGGTCCTGACGGATTTGAAAAAAAAGCTCTGGAAAGTGGCTGAGATTTCCGATGATAAAAACAGTGTTATATTTAACCGTATAAGTCCGGATGGCGAGAATGGTTTCCCGGGAGAATTTGATGTGTCTGTAAAATATGAGTTTACGGAAGACAACGAACTGAGGATCCATTATCAGGGAATCTGCGATGAACCGACAGTTGCCAATATGACAAATCATTCTTATTTCAATCTGAATGGTGAGGGAAGCGGAACCGCCATGGATCAGTATCTTACAATCCATGCAAAATATTATACACCTGTAGCCGACAGTCATTCCATTCCTACAGGAGTGTATGGGGAAGTTGCAGGGACTCCCATGGATTTCAGAACTGCCAAAAGATCGGGCAGGATATTGAAGCAGAATTTGACCAGCTGAAATTCACAGGCGGATATGACCACAATTATGTGACAGACAATTATGCAAAAGGAAACAGAAGACTGATCGCAACCGCATACAGTGATAAAACCGGAATTGCCATGGATGTCACTTCTGACTGTCCATGTGTACAGTTTTACGCAGCAAATTTTGTCGAAAATGAACATGGTAAAAATGGTCATACTTACAATAAGCGGGATGCTTTCTGTCTGGAAACGCAGGTTGAACCGAATGCGGTCAATGTTGAAGATTTCCACTCCCCGATTCTTAATGCAGGTGAACAGTATGATTCTGTGACTGCTTATCATTTCTACATCATAAAGTAAAAATCTGACCATAAAACTAATTACATATTGATCCGGTTTTTTTCATATCTACAGCATTCCAGCATGAAAAGAACCGGATTTTATTATCCATAATTCATGTTTGTCATAACGGCAGTTTCATGGTATGATAGTAAACAGAGATATTCGAAACAGTTATCTTTATAATTACAGCAATCACCATAAATGCATTATCAGAAATGACTGCTGTAAAATAACAGAATGGAGACATATATGAAAAAGAAAAATAAAACCCGGTCTGTTACAGGCTTTTATTCGGGTTTATGGAACGTGTATCCGGAGATCACGTAGGAGCTTATGCGACACAGGCAGCGTATTTTCTGATCATGTCTTTTATTCCCTGCATTCTGTTTCTGACTACACTGGTACGGTATACACCTCTGACCTATAATGTAGTCAGGGATGCGATCGTTGCTTTTATTCCGGAGAATCTGCAGAGTTTTGTTCTGGGGATCGTGGTAGATGTATACAAAAGAAGTACTGCAATTGTCCCTTTGTCAGCAATTGTGGCACTGTGGTCTGCCGGAAAAGGAATGCAGTCTATCATCAATGGATTAAATACCATTTATCACGTAAAAGAAACCCGTAACTGGCTGTTAACCAGAATTTATGCAGTATTCTATACTTTATCACTGGTGATTGCGGTAATCGTGTCTCTGCTTATGCTTGTACTCGGAAACGAAATACAGAAGTTGTATCAAGATATATTCCTTTTCTTGGAAGAGTTCTGGGAAAAATACTGGGGGCAAGAGCACTGTTGGTATTTGGTGTGTTGTTTCTGGTTTTTCTTATGTTGTATAAGGTTCTTCCGAACAGAAAAGCCACATTCAAAAGCCAGATTCCCGGAGCCTTGATCATAGCAGTTGCATGGTCGATATTTTCATACGGATTCTCTTTTTATTTTGAGATTTTTCCGGGATTCAGTAATATGTACGGAAACCTTGCGACGATCATCATGGTCATGGTATGGTTGTATATCTGTATGAATCTTCTGTTATACGGTGCAGAGATCAATGCTTATTTTGAAAAAGAATTCCGGATTGCACATAAATCGGTACAGGAACTGCTGGCACATGAAAAAGAAAAAAAGCAGCAGGAAAATGAATGAATTCTGGCTGTTACTGTTCACTGGTAATATCCCGCGAGGTGTTTTTTGTGAGCGAAGGTCACAGAAAACCCGAGACATACTGCGCGAATTATGCGATTAGCATAAATTCTGTGCATCGCGAAGCGTGTTGCTGGGAACGGAGTGAACAGTAACTTTTGGCTACGTTGTGAACATGACAGTCAGGGGGCTTTTTATTGTAAAGCCTTTCTGAGTGTGCTATAATAAACCATAATTTTGGAGAAACAAAAAGGAATCAGTTCTATGATCGTTGTATATTTGATATTTTTGGCTGTCATTCAGGCTGTGACGGAATTTCTTCCTGTCAGTAGCCTGGGACATTTATGCATATTGGAACAATATATGGGAATCGGCCACGAAACCGGATTGCTGTCAGAAACGATGCTCCATCTTGGAAGTGCGGCAGCAATTATATTTTTGTTCCGCAAAGATTTAAAAAAAATCGGACTGGGACTTCTGGGGATGTTTATGGATATGATCGGTAATCTGAATCTATATATCCATAACAAGAAGACAGGGGAAAGTTTGGGCTATGCCAGAATAGTCACCGGAACATATCGGAAAACAGGTGCACTTCTTGTGATTTCCATGATTCCAACAGCACTTCTGGGACTTACAGGAAAACGGCTGGCTCTTCTGGCCGCAGACTCTCAGATTGTTCCGGGAATCGGATTTTTACTTACAGGCGTATTTCTTCTGGTAACAGATCTGAATAAATCCGGTGGAAAAAAGGGACCGAGAGAGGCTTCTTATGACAGCGCCATGTGGATTGGAATTTGTCAGGGGATTGCTGTCTTTCCGGGGATTTCCAGAATGGGATTTACGTTATGTGCTGCACTGTTATGCGGATATAACCGCAAATTTGCGGTTCGTTTTTCTGTTTTTATGAGTCTGCCTGCTATCATAGGTGCTTTTTTTACGGAAATCGGAAATTTTGGTGCTTCTGAAATGACAGCAGGACTTGGGTTTACATATGTATTTGCAATGATCATCGCCGGTTTTGCGGGATGTCTTGTTATCCGAAATACAATAGCCATGACTCAGAATATAAAATTACGCTATTTTGCATATTATTCATTTATAGTCGGTATTATTACACTGGCATTAAATTTTGCCCTGTAAAGGGAAGATATTTACGAGAAGATCAAGGAGGGGAGCCTTAGAATGGCAGCATCAAAGAGTAAGAATACCGGGCATTCGGGAAGAAATACAAAAAAGAAGACAGCAATGGAACAGGAAGTCGGCAGATTTCAGACAGAAATCATATTATTTGTGATTTTGGCCGCATGTGTAATCCTGATGGCAAGCAATTTTGGAGCAGGTGGTTTTGTGGGAGATGCGATCAGTAATTTCTGTTTCGGACTGATGGGACTGATGGCATATCTGTTTCCAATCGTATTTTTCCTTGAATCAGCATTTATTCTGATCAATAAAACAAACCGGCTGGCATATAAGAACTTGCAGCGGCGTTTGTGATGTTTCTGTTTCTGTGTGGGGCAGCGCAGCTTCTCACAGATGGATATATGCAGAGTACAACTTTGCTGGATTATTATGCTTTAAGCGCAGATTATAAAACAGGCGGTGGTCTGATCGGAGGAGCGATCTGTATTTCTGTCACATCTGCTTTTGGAACTATCGGCGGATATGTGATCATTATACTGGCATTTGTTGTATGTATGATCATTATCACACAGCGCTCTCTGCTTGATTTTGTAACGCGGCTGGTTATAAAGGTGTGTGATTTTGTAAAAGACAGACATATGCGCTATATGCAGGGGCAGCCTGAACGTGAGCGATATAGAGAAGAACGTGCCAGAGAACGTCAGCTTATAAGAGAACAGCGGCGTGAAGAAAGAGTCCGCAGACTGGAGGAAGAAATTGGCGATGATGAATTTTCAGATGATGACTTTCTCATGGATCCTTCGGAAGCAAAAAAAATGAAAAAAGGCGGCTTTCTGGAAGGAACCAAGCTGACAGGCTATTCTGAACAGAAGCCAAAGAAAAAGGGGAAACTTCTGAAAAAAGCAGCAGATACAGATAAAGCAGCAGCCGAAGCTGCGGAGAATACCGAGAACACAGGGATTAAATCCTCTGATGATGCGGATAATAAACCATACATCGATGCTCCGATGAATTTTGAGATTCACAGAGCGGATACATCCCCGGATACATACGAGGCAGATAATGAATCACAACAGCAGGAAGACCTTCCATTTGAAGATGCTGTCACTGACCGGAAGAAATCTGTGGTTTCAGAACCGGAGGAAGATCTGCCCCCTTTTCAGGATGAGAAGGCAGTGCGGCCGCCTTCGAAAAACCCCAAATCTTCTGAAAAGGAGATACAGAGCGGAATTGTAAACATTCAGCATGAGATCACCCGACAGGAAGCAGCCGTAAAAAAAGAATATAAATTTCCAGCCTTAAATCTGCTGAAGAAAGGAAGCAGCAAAGCTCAGGGGGATTCTGATGCCTATCTGCGTAAGACTGCAAAAAACTCCAGGAAGTACTTCACAATTTCGGCGTGAACGTGACTGTCACTAATGTGAGCTGCGGACCAACAGTTACCCGTTATGAACTTCAGCCCGAGATGGGAGTGAAGGTCAGCAAAATTGTAGGTCTTGCAGATGACATCAAACTGAATCTTGCCACTCCTGATATCCGTATTGAAGCACCGATCCCCGGCAAAGCAGCAGTGGGCATTGAGGTTCCCAATAAAGAGAACAGTACGGTTATGCTCAGAGATCTGCTCCAGTCAGAAGAATTTCAGAAGGCAAAATCCAAACTTTCTTTTGCAGTAGGAAAGGATATTGCAGGTAAGACTGTAGTTGCGGATATTGCCAAAATGCCACATCTTCTCATCGCAGGTGCAACCGGTTCAGGTAAATCAGTATGTATCAATACACTTATCATCAGTATCCTGTACAAGGCAAATCCGGATGAAGTAAAGCTTATCATGATCGATCCTAAAGTAGTAGAGCTCAGTGTGTATAACGGAATTCCACATTTGTTTATTCCGGTTGTGACAGATCCGAAGAAAGCAGCAGGCGCATTAAACTGGGCAGTACAGGAGATGACAAACCGTTACAATACATTTGCGGAGTACGGTGTCCGTAATCTGGATGAATATAATAGAAAAGCAGAGCAGATCAAGGCGGCAGGAACTGAAGAAGAACCTGTGAAAATGCCGCAGATCGTGATCATCGTGGATGAGCTTGCAGACCTTATGATGGTTGCGCCCGGAGAGGTGGAGGATGCTATCTGTCGCCTGGCCCAGCTTGCACGTGCGGCAGGTATCCATCTGATCATTGCCACACAGAGGCCGTCTGTAAATGTTATCACCGGTCTGATCAAGGCGAATATGCCTTCCAGAATTGCTTTCTCTGTATCTTCCGGTGTGGATTCCAGGACAATTCTGGATATGAACGGAGCCGAGAAGCTTCTTGGAAAAGGTGATATGCTCTTTTATCCTCAGGGATATCAGAAGCCTGCAAGACTTCAGGGTGCATTTGTATCTGATGATGAGGTAAGTGCTGTGGTTGAATTTCTTGCAGATAAAAATCCGGGTGTCCAGTATAACCAACAGATCGAGCAGCAGGTAAATTCTCCTGTAACAACAGGTATGTCCGGAGATGAAAGGGACATCCATTTTGAAGAAGCAGGTAAGTTTATCATAGAGAAAGAGAAAGCTTCTATTGGTATGCTGCAGAGAATGTTTAAGATTGGTTTCAACAGAGCGGCAAGAATCATGGATCAGCTCTGCGACGCAGGTGTAGTGGGACCGGAAGAGGGAACAAAACCGAGAAAAGTTCTTATGTCTATGGAGGAGTTTCAGAATTATCTGGAAAATCAGTAAGTGAGGACTGTCTATGAAATGTCCTAAATGTCATAAAGAGGTGGAAAAAGGCTCTCTGTACTGCCCCTACTGCCTTGCGGAGATACCCTGGGTAAGAGAATTCAGCACAGTGGAAACTCTGATGAAAAAGGAGCAGCAGAACCGCCCATCCGAAAAAAAACAGAAAACAGAAATTATAAAATATTTCAAACATCCAAAAAGAAGAAAGCTGAAATTCAGCAGAAAACAGCTTCTATGTCTGCTTCTGTGTGCGGCGACACTGCTGGGGTTCTTTTGTTATCGGCAGTTAAATACTTTTTCTGCCTTATATTCCAGAGCAAAAAAACAATATGCACAGCAAAACTATGAAGAAGCACAGCGGATTGCAGAAAATGCTCTGGATAAAAATCCCAAAAATGAAGCCGCCAATCTTCTTCTGGCCAAAAGTATGGAGAAATCAGGCGATAAACGATCTGCACTTCTTGTTTTGCGCCCGTTTATCCAGAACAAAACTGCGGGAACAGGAATATATAAAGAGTATGTGAAGCTTCTTACACAGGAGGGAAAGACCAACGAAGTCAGACTGATCCTGAAATCTGCTGACAGAGAGGTGCAGAATGCCTGCGCAGAATATATCTGCGAAACACCTGTATCAAATCCTGCCCCCGGAACCTATACTACAACGCAGACTCTGAAACTGGAAGGTAACTGCCAAAAGATTTATTACACATTAGATGGAAGCACACCTACCAGAAAGAGTAAAGTATATACAGAACCTATTATTCTGAGGGAAGGCACAACTAAATTAAAAGCCTTTGGTGTAAATGATAAAAACATCGAAAGTGATGTGATCAGCAGAAAGTATGTGATTGTTTTAAATGCACCGAAAGCCCCTAAGGTAACACCTAAATCAGGGGATTACAATAAAAAAACAGAGATTAAGATCACTGTCCCGGATGGATGTAAAGCATATTATGCATTTGATTCTGAACCGGATCTTAACAGTACTGTTTATGAACAGCCAATCTCCATGCCTGTGGGTTACCATAGGCTGAATGTTATTCTTGTTGCAGCAAATGGCAAGACCAGTAAAATGACTGCTATGGAATATTATCTGCAGTACTAAAAATACTGTGATTTTATCGCTGATTTTATTAAAATAGAAGGAAGAAGATCATGGAAATCCGTATTGTTACAGTTGGAAAGATCAAAGAAAAATATCTGTGTGACGGAATCGCAGAATATGCCAAACGGCTGAGCAGATACTGCAAGCTGACTTTCTGTCAGGTAGCAGATGAAAAAACACCGGATAAAGCGTCAGAAGCACTGAACACACAGATTAAAAATACAGAAGGCGAACGTCTGATGAAACATATACGCGAACAGGATTATGTCATCGCACTGGCAATTGACGGAAAAACGCCGGATTCTGTAGAACTCTCTCAAAAAATTGAGAAACTGGGAGTTTCCGGTATCAGTTCCATTGCATTTGTGATCGGAGGTTCCTTAGGACTGAGTGAGAGTGTTCTGAAACGTGCAGATTATAAGCTCAGCTTTTCCAGAATGACTTTTCCGCATCAGCTGATGCAGATGATCCTTTTGGAACAGATATACAGAAGCTACCGCATTATGAATCACGAACCCTATCATAAATAAACGAATGTACCAACAAGCCCAAAAGAAAGAAGAAAACTATGAACACAGAAAAATTTGAAGAATTTATTTCACAGTACCCGATTTTTGAATACCGCATACTGGACACAAAAGATATTACAATTCAGGAACGCGTACGCACGATCTGCCAAGAAGAATGCGAACGTTATGATTCTACCTGGGCCTGTCCCCCCGCAGTAGGAACCCTGCAGGAATGTGAAAAAAAAATAAAAAGTTATCCTCAGGCTGTTTTCTTTTCCAGTGTAGCGGAAGTTTCGGATATCATGAACATGGAAGAAATGCTTTCTACAAGACGGGCACACGAGGATCTGACTACAGAGGTGGGAAAATATCTGAATAAAGAAGGGTATGAAACTTATATCCTGTCTACAGAATCCTGTGATATCTGTGAAAAATGTGCCTATAAAGAGGGAAAACCATGCAGATATCCTGACCGGATGCATCCATGTCTGGAAAGTCATGGTGTAGTAGTAAATGAGATTGTAGAGCGTGAATCTATGGAATATAATCTGGGTGGAAATACAATTCTGTGGTTTTCTATGGTTTTGTTTCGATGATTGCTACTGAAACGTGTTTTAAAGAAAGTTCTTCCGGCATAAACTGATAGTAAAAGCGGGGGAGCTTTTTTATGAAAAAAGCAGGACAATGGAAAAACCGGATGGTGCTGGCATTAGAACTTCCGCCTGATCTGGCATATAATGAAACGATCGTCACACTGACCGGTCAGACGGAAGCTGTTATCGAAAATTATAAATCTGTTTTTAAATATACACCTTCTGAAATTGTGATACAGTCTTTTTGCGGAAAAGTGACCATATCCGGGAAAAATCTTGAAATCCGCTGGTACAATTCCAGTGCAATGAAAGTGACGGGAAGTATTTATGATATAAAAGCGGGTGACAGCGAATGTTGAAATTTTTGAAATTAATATATGGTTATGTGATCATCCTTGTAAGAGGAGAAAATCTGGAACGCTTTCTGAATCTCTGCAAAAGCAGAAAAGTTATATGGAAAAGATCCGGTACAGAGAGGACGGCCAGCTTATGGCACAAATGCAGGCCGCTGATTTCTTTCGCCTGAGACCTCTCCGGAATAAAACAGGTGTACATATTCAGATCATACAGAAACGGGGAATGCCCTTCTTTTTTTTAAGGAATAAAAAAAAGAAAGGCTTTTTTTACAGGCATGATTCTGGGAGGCATCCTGATATTTTTTTTGACAGGGAGAATCTGGAATATCCATATTGAAGGAAATGTCAGAAACAGTACCGGAGAAATCCTCGATTTTCTGGATACGCAGGATATAAACCATGGAATGTCCAAAAAAAAAAGATCAACTGTTCAGAAGTTGCAGCAGCTGTGCGGAAAAATTTTCCGGAGATTACCTGGGTATCTGCCAGAATAGAAGGAACCCGTCTGATTCTTAATATCCAGGAAGGAATTATCCCCCAAAAAACCAACAGTAACACCTCACCCTGTAATCTGCTCGCAGACAAGGACGGAGTGATCACAGATATGATCGTCCGAAGGGGCATACCGGTAAAAAAGCCCGGGGATTCCTGCAAAAAAGGGGAACTTCTGGTATCCGGGGAACTTCATATCATGAATGACAGTCAGGAAGTCCTGCGAAAGGAATACGTTCATGCAGATGCGGATATTTTTATTTCCAGACAAATTTCCTATTATCAGGAATTTCCATTAAAATACCGTACAGAAATCCTGCCGGCAAAAGAAAAAGAAATAGTATTTCGGTTTGGATCCAGCTTGGGATCTGGATTGGCA
>ENA-OUNI01000680-OUNI01000680.1-human-gut-metagenome-genome-assembly--contig:-NODE-680-length-15385-cov-3.121051_pt1 | contig 15385 bp, 15 predicted proteins | sample MGYA00242499_ERZ504580 | MGnify/ENA primary metagenome ERZ504580 (study PRJEB26092, sample SAMD00036315) | human gut metagenome | host: Homo sapiens | study: EMG produced TPA metagenomics assembly of... | reverse complement strand
ATGGGCATGCATTTGGAGTCCCTGGGAGTACGCATGGAGCGCCACTGCGCGAACGCGCTCAAGGTGGCACAGTGGCTGAGCGCCGACCCGCGCGTCAGCTGGGTGAGCTTTCCGGGCCTTGAGGGAGACAAATACCATGCGTTGGCCGAAAAGTACATGCCGAACGGCACTTGCGGCGTCATCTCCTTCGGCGTGCCTGGCGGACGCGAAAAGGTGTCCGCGTTCCTCGACCATTTGAAGATGGTGTCCATCGCCACGCACGTGGCCGACGCCCGCAGCTGCACCCTGTACCCGGCAGGCACCACGCACCGTCAGCTCACCGAGGAACAGCTCATTGAAGCAGGCGTTGGCATTGACCTGGTGCGCCTGAGCTGCGGCATCGAAAACGCCGCTGACATTATCGCCGACCTCGATCAGGCACTCGCCGCTGTGCAGTGATTCTCACTCAAAATCACATCAGGAAGGCCGTATCTCCCACTCAGAGGTGCGGTCTTCCTCCTATCCGAGTGGACTCGCACGCCATACTCATCTTGCACGGGCACACCAATCATCTGAAATCCCTTATATGTGGCAGATTAAGGCATCTTCAAAATCCGATTTGCGCTATATGTGGCAGATTCACACTACATTCGAGGGTATAAATCTATAGAAAAATCCCGTTAAGAAATCTCAGGTCTGCCACATATAGCGATTTTGACTTTTCCAGCACCGTGGAATCTGCCACACATAACGGTTTTCATTCAGCCTGTTGGTACGTCCAGCGACCGGCAAGCATAGTGCCAAGCACATGCTCGGGCATGGCACGCATGGCCTCCGGAGAATCGATTATGCTCGGATCACAGTCCAGAAGCACCAAATCGGCCGCGTCTGCGTCCCGCAAAGCCACGCGTCCGACCGCGGTGGACGAAGCGAGCGCCGTTTCAAAATCAAGGCACTGCTCAGGTTGGAAAGGCTCGCGGTCGGAACTTTCCGTACCGAATACCGCCGCGGAGATGGCCAGCCATGGGTCCAGCGGCGCGACCGGCGCATCCGACCCCATGAGCAGTTTGGTCCCCGCCTTATGCAGACTATTGAATGCGTAGGGGATTCCGGCGGGGGTGCCCCAGAATCGCGCGATGACGTCACGATCGTCCATGGCGTGCTGCGGTTGGATGCTTGCGGCAAGTCCCAGCTGTGCGAGTCGCGAAATGTCGCACTCCTTGAGCATTTGGGCATGCTCAATGGAACCATGCGCATGGGTGCGTTCGACACAATCAAGCACAATGGTGTTCGCTTCATCGCCGATGGCATGACAGGCGATGTCGAAGCCATGCTCGACGGCGAGTCGCATGTACGACTCGATTTGCTCAGGGGCATAGCTCAATGTGCCGTAGGTTTCCGGTCTGATGCCCGAATATGGCATGGAACAGTAGGCGGAACGGGTGTTGAGCGAGCCATCGGAGATCATCTTCATCGCGCCGACGTGACCCAAACCATGACTTCCGGGCAATTCGTCTCCGGTGTGCCAGCCGTCGTCGATGGCTTGTCGGAGTCTCTCGGGATATATGCCAGCCTCGACACGCAGACCATCAAGCCCTTGCGAGAATCGGCTAATCCACGTGTCGATGTTCTCCGCCATCTCATAGTCGCGCACGCCGACCACGCCTTTACTCGCAGCGTCGTGTTCGGCGTTGCGCAACAGATGCATCAGCTCATTGGCCGCACCAGGTCCTTTGTCCAGCTTGCAGTAGGCGTCGAACCACTCAAGCTCGCCGACGAGTCCGGATTCGTCCACATCTACGCCAAGCTTGCGCGCGGCGGCAGAGTTCACCCAACCGCAATGCATATCGGCACTTGACAGCGCCACCGGCTGGTCTCCCGCCACCGCATCGATCGCGGCCAGGGTCGGCTGGGCGTCATCGGACCACAGGGAATGCCGGAAGCGCATGCCGACCACATATTGGTTCGGGTCGAGTGCGCCGCTTTCACGACGCTCCTCCAAGTGTCGACGCAACATGTCGAGCGCTTCGCCAGCACTGCGTGCATCAATCAGATCGAGCCGTCCCAACGTGTACGACCACTGCGTGAAATGCGTGTGGCAGTCCCACAATCCGGGAATCACCCATATCTTCGAAACAGCATCCGTTGGCCTTTCCGAAGGTCGCACCGAAGCTATTCGCCCGTTACCGACAGCAATGTCGACCGGCTTATCCGAACCTACGAAACACACGTTTTCAATCACACACGCTCGCCCATACATCCTCATTTCAACGTGATGTTCTACGTGCCATGGTATCCCGCAGCAGCGCAGCAGCGCACGTTCGTCTCAATCAGTCTGCCGGCGGCCGACTGTTTATCCACATTTTTTTGCGCATAACCTCGGTTATCCACTTATCCACTGTTTTTCGAATGCGAATAGACAACGTCCCATCCGAGGAATCAGAAAAATGCAACATGCGTTACAGTTCATGCGCGAAGGCACGGATTCCTCGCAGGAAAGCCGTTGCAGGATCGCTCTGATTCGCAATGGGCTACCATGTCCGAAAGTCAACTGGAAGGTTCGACTGAACAATGGGAAAATCGCGCTTTTGGATATGGCCTATCCAGATATAAAAGTGGCCATCGAATACGACGGAAGACATCACGCCGGCCAATGGCTCGCCGACAGCAAGAGACGTGAAGCCTTAGAAGATGACGGTTGGGCATACATTCAAGTGACCGCCGAAAACCTTATGAACGACTTCGAGGAACGGGCACTCGCGCAACGAGTGGCCGACCGGATGAGCCAACGATTAAGCAAGCCCATCATGCTCTGTCAAAGAATGTCCTCGGGAAGGATACACATCCGCATAACGTCTCTCGCCAATGGAAGCAGAAAGATTCTCATCTGAAAGCCACTATATGTGGCAGATTTGCCATCCCCAGAAAAACCAAAACCGCTATATGTGGCAGACCAGACCGGTTTCAAGCCTCAAAAGACCCCAATCAGTACCCCCTAGACGAGATTTTTCTTGGGAGACTGCCACATATAACGGAAATCATTTTTCTGAAATGCCAAAAACTGCCACATATAGGACATTTCAAACTGAAAACACGGCATAGGCATATCACCTTTTTCGTCAGATCGAAGACAGCATTTCGAAACGTCATCATCATCGACGACGAGGCTATCGATTTTGCGGCGGCCGAGTTCGCGCAGCCATTCGTCGGGTTCCGTATCGGCGAGCGCACGGATGTCGAGATGCAACGGCTTGTGCCTTCCGACCACCACCTCGTTAGCATCCACAGCTTGGACCGGCCCGTCGAAATGGGCAAAGGCACCATCCGAAACATCCAGCCGATCCGTCCGACCCGGAAGGCGTGCGGCACTTCCCACCGATCCTTCCGTACCGTTCGAATTACCCGGGGCACCCGCACGGCCACCAGTCGGACATATGCCCAACACCGCCGCATACGTGTCATATAGCCCGCGTCGACGTACAGCGTATTCGGCATCAGATTCCTCCGCATGTTTTCTGCCGTCCACAATGTACGGCATTCCTGTGGTGATGTAGCGGAAGAAATGGCGATTGATGGCGTCGCATTCCGCCCGCATCACGTCATATACCACTTCCACACCGTTTTCCTCAAGAATGCGAAGTCCTTTGCCGGCCACGATGGGATTCGGATCGATCGAACCGACCACGACGCGCGTTATGCCGTGCGAAAGAATTAGATCGGTGCATGCCGGCTGCGATCCGACATGGCAGCAAGGTTCGAGAGTGTCGATGACCGTGGCTCCATGCATGTCGATACCATGCTTGTCGGCGTAGTCGAAGGCCATGCGTTCCGCATGCGGTCCGCGGTAGCGGTCGTGGTATCCGGCTGCGAGAATCTCGCCGTCGCGGACCACCACCGTGCCGACCAACGGATTCGGATTCACCCAACCGGCTCCCTTATGGGCCAGTTCCAGCGCCTGCGTCATGTATTTCCGATATTGAGGCATGTCATCCATGGTTCCAAGCATATTGCATCGATTGCGGTCCCCCATTTCAAAATCGCCATGAGACATTTCGTAAATGGATAGGCGCGAACCGGTCATCCGTCCCATCGCCGTACGGCGTCGCACAATGACGCCATACAATGTTGGCAGACCAGCAAAGGAACCGGCGAGAGGAAGCACCACATGCAGCGCGAAATCATGACGTCCATTCCGTTTTTGAGCCAGCCGTCGACGGAGGCGCTCAATACGCCCGAGGATCTTGCCGTCGCACAGGATCTCAAAGACACGCTTGACGCACATCGCAATGGCTGCGTCGGCATGGCCGCAAACATGATCGGCGTCTCGAAGAGCATCATTGCATTCGTGGACGAGGATTTCGGCGGTCGCATCTTCGTAATGTTCAACCCGACGATCACTGCGAAAGACGGCGCCTACGACGCCTCCGAAGGCTGCCTGTCTCTCAAAGGCGAGCGCCGCACGGTTCGCTTCCAGCGCATTGAGGTCTCGTATGCGGATCGCAAGTTCCGCGAGCGCCATGCCACATTCACTGGTTTCACCGCGCAGATCATCCAGCACGAGATCGATCATTGCGAAGGCATTATCATTTAACGACTTTTTCAGGCATGGCACCTAGTGGCTTTTCGGGCGCTCCATCTAGCGACAGGCTTAGGAAAAATCGTTTGATGTAACAATCGTACGTAACCGCCTTACGTTACAGTTTCCGTAATGCACCGTAGGGCAGTGTCAAAGGAGATTTCATGGGTGTCATCGATATGTTCAACGATTTCGTCAAACTCATTGAAAGCGAGTCCCTGCCCGTCGAAGCCGTTGCGATTGCGGATGGCGACGCCATTATCGCGGAACGTCATTTCGTTCCGACCAGGATCGCAATATTTATTCCCATACGAAAAGTTATGTTTCGACGGCTATTGGCATTGCGATTGAAGATGGCTTGCTGTCGCTCGATTCGCGATTGGTCGACTCGTTCCCCGAGTATGTTCCCTCCGATGCGCAACTGGAGTTGGGCCAGATCACGCTGAGGCACTTGCTGACTATGTCGAGCGGTTTCAATCATGCGTATTTGATGAACCCTGACCGGCGCAGTGGTGTTGGTGCGCCTGATTATTTACGGTACATGTTCTCTCGCAGGTTGAGGTGGAGCCCGGCAGCACGTTCTGCTATTCGTCTGCGGATTCTGATTTGGCGGGCCGCATGTTGGAGCAGGCTGCGGCATGCGTCTTGGCGAGTATTTGTATGGCACGATTTTTTCCAAGTTGGATCAGGGTTGGCCTGTTTGGGAATGTGATCCGCAAGGTCATCCGATTGCAGGCGGCGGGATCTATATGTCGCTTGCAAATATGTTGAAACTTGGCCAGGTCTATTTGAATGATGGCACTTGGCATGGCACGCGCATTGTCAGCGAATCGTGGGTCAAGCAGGCTTCCGGTAAGCAGATCGACACTCCGTATAGCAATATTTGGACGTGCGGTTATGGCTATCAGTTCTGGATGTCGCCTTATGAGGGGGCATATCGTGCGGATGGTGCGTACGGTCAGATCACTACGGTTTTGCCGAAGCAGGGTTTGGTTGTTGCGATTCAATGCCCGGAATCTGGTGATTTCGACAATATCGTTCGTCCTGCTTTGCATGAGCATCTGCTACTTCCGCTTACTGCCTGAGCGCACGACTTTCGCCCATACCGCCGTGTAGATGGGGTATGGGATAATTATGCACGGTATTGTGCGTGGGTTGCGTTCCGGAATCCTTGATTGAGTTTCCGTTGACCGCTCATGCAACACGCTGGAATTCCAACGTTTCTTAAGGATGGAACACAACATTGGCTGAATTCATTTACCAGATGATCAAGGCCCGCAAGGCTTACGGCGACCGTGTGATTCTCGATGACGTGACTTTGAGCTTCCTGCCAGGCGCGAAGATTGGCGTTGTTGGCCCGAACGGCATGGGTAAGTCCACGCTGCTGAAGATCATGGCCGGACTCGACACCGTGTCTAATGGCGAGGCTTCTTTGACTCCGGGTTATACCGTCGGCATTCTGCAGCAGGAACCACCGCTGGATGACACCAAGACTGTTGGCGAGAACATCAAGATGGCGTTCGGCGAGATCGCTGAAAAGGTGGCTCGTTTCAATCAGATTGGCGAAGAGATGGCCAATCCGGATGCCGATTTCGATGCTTTGATGGATGAGATGGGCAAGCTGCAGAACGATATCGATGCTGCAAACGGTTGGGATCTTGATTCTCAGCTTGAGCAGGCTATGGATGCTTTGCAGTGCCCGGATCCGGATACTCCGGTAACGGTATGCTCCGGTGGTGAACGCCGTCGTGTGGCATTGTGCAAGCTGCTGCTGGAGGCTCCTGATCTGCTGCTGCTCGACGAGCCTACCAACCATCTTGACGCCGAGTCGATTCTGTGGTTGGAGCAGTTCCTGCACCAGTACAAGGGTGCCGTCATCGCCGTTACCCACGATCGTTACTTCATGGATAACGTGGCCGAGTGGATCTGCGAGGTCGACCGTGGCCAACTGTACCCGTATAAGCAACTACACCACGTATTTGGAGACCAAGGCCAAGCGTATGGAGATCCAGGCGCCAAGGATGCCAAGCTCGCCAAGCGTTTGAAGAGCGAACTTGATTGGGTGCGCTCTTCGCCGAAGGCCCGTCAGGCCAAGAACAAGGCTCGTCTGGAGCGTTACGACCAGATGGAGCAGGAGGCACGCAACAACAAGAAGCTTGACTTCTCCGAGATTCAGATTCCGGCCGGCCCGCGCTTGGGCTCTACTGTGCTGGAAGCCGAGCATATTCACAAGGCGTTCGGCGACCGTGTGTTGATCGACGATCTGAGCTTCACGCTGCCGCGTAACGGTATTGTCGGCGTGATCGGCCCGAACGGTGTGGGTAAGTCCACCCTGTTCAAGACCATCGTTGGCCTTGAACCGTTGACGTCTGGCTCGTTGAAGATCGGCGAAACCGTGCAGATCAGCTATGTGGATCAGAATCGCGCCGGTCTTGACCCGAATAAGAACCTGTGGGAGGCCGTGTCTGACGGTCTTGACTTCATTGAGGTTGCTGGCGTTGAAGTACCGACCCGCGCGTATGTGGCGTCCTTCGGTTTCAAGGGTTCCGACCAGCAGAAGCTCACCGGCGTGCTGTCCGGTGGTGAACGCAATCGTCTGAATCTTGCGTTGACCCTGAAGCAGGGCGGCAACCTGCTGCTGCTCGACGAACCGACCAACGATCTTGATGTCGAAACTCTTGAATCGCTTGAAAACGCACTGCTTGGCTTCCCGGGCTGCGCTGTGGTGATCTCTCACGACCGTTGGTTCCTCGACCGCGTGGCCACGCATATTCTCGCATGGGAAGGCGATGACGAGAATCCAGCCAAGTGGTACTGGTTCGAAGGCAACTTCCAGGCCTATCAGGAGAACCGTGTCGCTCGTCTCGGCGAAGACGCGGCTCGCCCCCACCGTCTCCATCGCAAGCTAACGCGCTAAGCCGTTAAGCAGACAGTCCTGTGGACTGTCTGTAGGCTTGGCCTGAGTGAGGCGACAGCCGAACGAAGGCAACAATGAGCCTTGCGAAGCAAGACCATAATTGCAGGGCCACAGGCTGACCTGTTAAGCGAACAGTCCAGTGACTGTTCGTAGGTCAACCTGAGTGAGGCGACAACCGAACGAGGGTAACAATGAGTCTTGCGAAGCAAGTCCATAATCGCAGGGCCGGTTAACCCCATATTTCAGTAAAGCGCCGTGCTTCGTTACGAAGTGCGGCGCTTTGCCGTATGTGAATCGTTTGACGATTACCTGCCGTTCACGCTTCTCACGCATTCGTTACAAAACAATCCGGCGAAATTTACCGCCCTTGCGTAGACTCGTTTCCAGAACGAAGCGTTTATCGTATGCGACTCAAAGAATCGAGGCCCGTTATGACACAGACAGCGCAGACAGCAATAACTCCGTTACAACGGTTGGCGAAGGTGCTTCAGCTGGGCACGCCTTCCACGTACCGCAGCCACACATATGTGAATGGCGAAAGCCTGTATTTCCCCACTGGCCGCGTGTACGGCGGTCAGGTGATCGCGCAGGCCATGATGGCCGCATCCAAAACGGTTCCGCCATCTCGTCTGCCGAATTCGATTCATGCTATTTCATTTCCGCCGGCGATATTCGTCAGGATTTGCTGTTTGATGTGGAGAATCTGCGTGATGGCCGCTCGTTTTCCGCTCGTCGCGTGAATGTCACGCAGCTCAGGGTTCGATTCTGACGGCCATCGCCAGCTTCCAGGAGCAGGGTCAGGATGCATTGAGTTCGCCGATCCCATGCCGGAAGCGTGCCGGAGCCGGAAACGTTGACCAGTGCGAAGCAGCTGATGGAGCCGTTTGCCGAAAAGTCTTCGTATGCCAAATACTATGCGGAAAAGTCGCCGTTCGACATTCGTCATGTGACGCGCACGATCATGCTGGGTGCCGATAAGAAGAGCGCCAGTAACGATTCCGGCAAGCAGCTGGTGTGGATGAAGGCCGACGGCACGGTTGACGTTCCGCAGGTCATGCATCGTGCGATGTTGGCTATGGGTTGCGATCAGGTGATGCTGGAGCCGGTGTTGCGTCGTGCCGGGTTAAGTATTGCCACGCCTGGCATTTCGTTCGCTTCGATCGATCATTCGATGTGGTGGTATCGCGATATCGACATCAATCAGTGGCATTTGTATGTGCAGGATACGCCTACCGCGGCTCACGGCCGTGGCTTGGGGCAGGCGAAGGTATACACGCAGGATGGCGAGCTTGTTGCCTGCATGACTCAGGAGGCGATGATCCGTGTTCCTGAGGAGGATTTGAAGAAGTAAGGACAATCAGGCTTTCGTTTGGGCTGCCGATTTGGTTGCCGCGGCCGCGTAACGGTTTCGTTGCGTGGCCGTTTTCATTTTCGGGCTTTCCGGACCGTCGATTGGTGGGATTTGACACAACCACTCCCCCACAATGCCGATGATCATGTCAGCGATGCATACGATTGCCGCGATCGCGCATTCGAGGATGGCCTGACTGTAGAACGTCGCCTCACCATGCGGCAGGCTCATGATGAGCTGTCCACCATACCAGCCGGCCAACGCCGCTCCTGCCACGCCCAACGCTTTGCATGACACCAGTGTGGCGAACGCCTTCTGCGGGTCCAAAGGTTTCAGCTGCGCGCGTTTTTCGGGATCTGTGGTGGTGTATTTGTGGATCTGCAATGCCATATACAGCACGACGAATCCCAGAATCGCCAACACCACGGGCACGATCCATGGAGCGCCGACCAATGGCAAACCTGAAATCTCGCCATATTTCGCCAATCCCATACCGGCCAGCAATCCTAATGCGGCAGCGAGAACATAGCACCACCAAGGGGTTCTGCGCGCTTTCATAGCTACCTCCGATGATCCAATTGTCGGTCAGCAGTCCCACTTGCGCGGTATCGGGGGCCATGGCCAGCAGGAATGATACCGGATCCTTGCCCAGTCGCGCATCGGGATCCATGTCGAGCCATGGCGCAAGCACTGCGGCATGGTTGCGTGCGGTGGGCCACGGCACCTTGCAGTCAGGCTCATCGCATGTCACGCCTTCCATGTCGATCAGGTCGAGATCGAAGTCTTCGCCGACGGAGGCTTCCACATTGCTTAATGCTTCGATCAGATCATGGCGCCCATGCGCGTGGAAATCTGGATTACCGCGGCCATTTTGTCGGGGAGTCCGTCGAGTTGGCTCACATGGTAGAGGGGTGAGATGCCCTCGACTTGGTTGCCGGGAATGCCGTCCAATGTGACGATGGCCATGCGGAACTGCTGTTCGGCATCGGTTGCTGGGCTGTCCAGTGAGATCACCGCACGTTTCGATGCGGGTTCTAGCTGTGCAGAAGCGAGTGCGGCCACTTTGGCTGCGGCGGTTCCTTCCGGCAAATCGCTGGAATCGATCGCATCATACGCTTCGCCCATATCATCCGCATCGCCCGCATTATTGGCATCGCAGGCAAGGTCGTCGGTACCGTAGCCGGTCGGGCTTTCCACCATCCAATCATCTGCGATTTCGTCGATATGGTCGCGATCGGTCGATTCATGGAGGAGTTGAGCCACGGAACCGGCATGATCGCCCGGCAGTTCGGCATCGGGTTCGAGCGCCAGCCACGGCCCCAGCACGAACGCCCGCTGCCATGCACGGGGGTGAGGCAGCGTCAGGTCCGGATCGTCGCTGCTCTGACCGTCAAAATCGATGATGTCCAGATCAAGTGTGCGCGAAGTCCAATGGTCGGTACGCACTCGACCATGTTCGGCTTCGATGCGCTGCAATCCTCGCAACAGCTCCATTGCCGATAGCTTGGTGGTCACGGAAACAACCGCATTGTAAAAGTCGGGGGTACCATCGGGCATGCCCCACGCATCGGTACGGTACAGCGGCGAAATGCCCGTAACCTGAGTGGACGCCAGTCCGTCGATCGAACGCACCGCGTCACGCAAGGTGGCCACTACATCGCCCTGATTGCCACCCATGGCAATGATGGCATGATGCACTTGCGATGCAGCCGAAGTTGTTTCACGAGAACGTTCCACGGTTACGCTCACATCGTCGAATGGTACGACGATTGGCGCACTCGGCTTATGCACGGTCACTTGCGTTCGCGTCACAGCAGGATATTCAAGAATCATGCTGGCAATGCGATCGGCCAGTTTTTCGATGAGATCGACATGATCGCCTTCGATAATGGCGACTATTCCTTTGGCGATGGCACCGTAATCGACGGTGTCGTGCAGATCGTCGGAATGCCCGGCTGGCGCAAGATCCAGAAACAGCGTGGCGTCGACGACGAACGTCTGCGCACGCTCATGTTCGAAATCAAGCACACCGTGTTTGCCGACCGCGCGAACGCCAGTCAATCGAATCTGATCCATGCCAGCCTTTCTTTGCATATCTCAAGGTTTAATGGTGGAAATGCGTTGCCGCTCCTACGCTGTCAGGAACGCACGACGTATGCGAGCACCGCGTATCAGGCGTTAGCGAAAGCACGCCACGCATTGCCGATCGCCACCGCGTCACGGCTTTTCTCCACGTCATGCACGCGCACGGCCCACGCTCCATATTCGGCGCACAAGGCGCTGATGGCGGCGGTCGCATTGTCTTTGCTGCCCATGCTTGGCTCGTCGATACTGGCATCGGCAAGCGCCGCGCCGACGAATCGTTTGCGCGAGGCTCCGATCAGCACCGGATACCCGGTGGCGTTGAACCGCTCCAACGCCACCATCAGCGGGAAGTTATGTTCGACGCTCGGTTTGGAGAATCCAAGACCCGGATCGATGATGATCTGTGACGGCGAGACGCCTGCCTGAAGCACGTCGTCGACCTGCTTCATGAGTTCGTCATACACGTCGCTCACCACGCCATTGGCGTACACGGACGTATTAGCGTCAGGCACGTCGCCTGCGGAGCCGGCAAGCCAACCGCGCCAATGCTGCACAATGTAAAGGCTTTCCGCGTGTTCGGCCACCACATGGGGCACTTCGCGGTCCAGCTGACCGCCGGACACGTCGTTGATGATCTGCGCACCATGCTCCAACGCCATGCGAGCCACCGATGCGCGCGTAGTGTCGATGGACAGCACCGCGCCTTCCGGAATCAGCGCATCCACAGCACCCAGCACGCGGTTTTGCTCGTCTTCCTCACTGACACGCTTGGCTCCGGGGCGAGTGGATTCGGCGCCGATATCGATGATGTCAGCCCCATCTTTCATCATCGCTTCGCCGTGCGCTTTCGCATTCGCAGGATCGAGCCACAGCCCACCATCGGAGAACGAATCCTCCGTAATGTTGAGCACGCCCATCACCAGCGTACGGTCACTATCATGAATCGATTTCATATCAATGGTCATCCGGTTTCCCCTCCTATATCCGGTTATTGGTATTTACGATTCGACTTGCTGCAGTCGCGCCGATCACGCATGCTGCGACAGGATCAGGCTCATGGCTTCGGCTCGCGTCGTCGCGTCTCGCATGCAGCCGCGCACCGCCGATGTAACCGTACGCGATTGTGCCTTCTTTACGCCACGCATGGCCATGCACATGTGATCGCATTCGGTGACTACGATCACGCCACGTGCTTCGATACCTTCCATCAACGCGTCGGCCACCTGTTGGGTGAGGCGCTCCTGCACTTGCGGACGTCGGGCATACAGTTCCACCAGTCGTGCAAGCTTGCTTAAGCCCGCCACTTGGCCGTTCGACGGAATATAGCCGACGTGGGCCACGCCATGGAACGGCAGCAGGTGGTGTTCGCATACCGAGAAGAGTTCAATATCGCGTACCAGCACCATTTCGTCGGTATCGACTTTGAACTTGGTTTTGAGCACTTCCTCGGGGCCGTGTCCAAGGCCTGCGAACAGCTCCTTGCAGGCACGCCCAATACGGTCGGGGGTGTCGAGCAGGCCTTCACGGTCCGGGTCTTCGCCAATGGATTTCAGAAACAGGCGTACTGCCTGGCGCACGCCTTCCTCGTCATAGCCGACAGGCCCGGCCGCATGGGCGGCACGGGCCTTGTCGTCGAAGAGGGTATCGAATGCTTCGGTATCGCTCATCAGTTGGTCAATCCTGCGCTTTTCTTCAGGGATTCGGGAATCGGAACCGGCGGAATGTCGGAATCCGGGCGCTTGCTGTCGCTCAGCCACACTTCACGCTTCGGCGCCTTCTTGACATTAGCGAAGATTTCCGCAAGTTCCTTTTCGTTGAGTGTTTCCTTGACGAGCAGCTGACGTACGAGCTCGTCAAGAATCTCACGATTCTCGTTGATGACGTTCCACGCTTCGGTATGCGCGGTTTCCACCAGTTTGAGCACTTCCTCGTCGATGATTTCGGCGGTGCGTGCGGAATACTTGTGGTTCAGCGATCCAAGGTCGCTCTGTTCGTCATCGGACCACTTGATGGCACCCAGCTTGTCGGAGAAGCCGTAGTCGAGCACCATCTGACGTGCGATGTTCGTCGCCTTTTCGATGTCGTTGGAAGCGCCGGTGGTCGGATCGTGGAACACGACTTCCTCCGCGGTGCGACCACCCATGGCGTACGCCATCTGGTCGAGCAGCTGGTTGCGAGACATGGAATAGCGATCTTCAGTCGGCATCACCGCGGTGTAGCCAAGTGCGCGGCCACGCGGCAGAATGGTGACCTTGGTGACCGGATCGGTATCGTTCATGGCAGCCGCCACCAGCGCGTGACCACCCTCGTGGTATGCGGTGTTGCGCAGTTCGTCAAGCGCCATGCCCTTGGAACGGCGCTTCGGGCCCGCCTGCACGCGGTCGATGGCCTCGTCGATGGCGCGGTTGTCGATCAGCTGCGCACCGGCGCGGGCGCACAACAATGCGGCTTCGTTCAACACATTGGCCAGATCAGCGCCGGTAAAGCCCGGCGTACGCACGGGCGATCATACGCAGATCGACATCAGGCACGAACGGCTTGCCCTTGGCATGCACCTTCAAAATGCCTCGCGGCCTTCCAAATCAGGCGCTTCGACGGCTACCTGACGGTCGAAACGGCCCGGGCGAAGCAGTGCCGGATCAAGCACGTCGGGGCGGTTGGTCGCGGCGATGATGATCAGATTGGTGTCGTTATTGAAGCCGTCCATCTCAACGAGCAGCTGGTTCAGCGTCTGCTCACGTTCGTCGTGGCCGCCGCTCATACCGGAACCGCCACGCTTACGACCGACGGCATCGATCTCATCGATGAAGATGATGGCCGGAGCGTTCTTCTTGGCCTCATCGAACAGATCGCGCACACGGGAGGCGCCAAGACCCACGAACATTTCCACGAAGTCGGAGCCTGCCATGGAGTAGAAAGGCACACCGGCTTCGCCTGCGATGGCTCGTGCCAGCAACGTCTTACCGGTACCTGGAGGGCCGTAGAGCAATACGCCACGCGGAATGCGGGCACCCAAAGCCTTGTAACGAGACGGATCCTTCAGGAAGTCCTTGATTTCCTCGACTTCCTGCACGGCAGCCTCTTCGCCGGCCACGTCGGCGAACTTGGTGGTCGGGGTCTGGCCTTCGAGCAGCTTGCCGCTGTTCTTCTTGCCGCCCATACCGAACATGCCGCCAGCACCGCCCATACGGCTCATCATGAACCAGAACAGACCAAAGATAATGAGGAACGGCAGCAGCGAGGTCAGCAGATACGTCCAAATGCTGCTCTGCTGCATGGTCGCCGTCCAGCCCTTGACCGGATCAGCCTTCTGTACGGCCTTGACCACGGTTGCGGACTGCGCGTACGTGTAGTAGAACTGCACGTTTTTGCCGTAGTTCTTCATACGCCCGGTATCAGTCGGTAGCGGAGTAGTCGCTCTTAAGCTTGAGCTTGACCTGCTGGGTGTTGTCTACGATCTGTGCGTATTCAACATTGTTGCCGTTGAGAATCTGCAGACCGTCCTTGGTGTCGATGGTCTGGGAACCGGTTCCGGCGAAAATCTGGAACATGGTCACGGCAAGCAATGCCACAACCACAACCCACAGCCATGGGGACTGCCAGAACGGACGCGGACCGCCATTGGATCCGTTGCCGTTGGACTTGTCACCCTTGCCGTTGGAATCGTTGCCATTGCCGGCGTTATTATTGCGTCCAAACGGATTGGTGAACGGGTTATTGCCGCCGCCGTTGTTATTCGGCGACTGGCCCGGACCAGGAAAACTCATGCCTGACCTCCTTCATACACTTCCGGCTTCAGCACCGCGATCGAATCAAGATTGCGGTATCGCTCGTCATAATCCAAGCCGAAACCGACCACGAATTCATCGGGAATCTCACGTCCCTTATATTTCACAGGAACATCCACCTTACGGTGCGCCGGCTTTTCCAACAGCGCAAAAATCTCCACGGAAGCGGCACCACGGCTTTTGAGCTCATCGACGAGCCACGCCAACGTGACGCCCGAATCGATGATGTCTTCCACAATAAGCACGTGACGACCGCGAACATCGGTCGACAGATCCTGCCGCACGGTGATCTTGCCGCTCGATTGAGTGCCGGAACCGTAGCTCGACAAGCTCATGAAATCCATCTCCGCGTGGATGCTCATGGCCTGCGAGAACGCCGCAAGCGTGTTCACCGCACCCTTGAGCACGCAAACCAGCAGCGGGTTCTTGCCACGGTAGTCTTCACTGGCCTGGGCTGCAGCATGGTTGATGATGTCGGCAATCTCTTCTTTACTGATCAGCTCGTGATCAATATCTTCTTGTACGTCAGCGATTCGCATGCCCACCATCTTGGCACACGCGAATGACGTGTTTCTGGCGATATGCTGAATATCCGCTGGGAAGATTCACACCTTTCTGGCCGTGCCAGTCGCAGATCAGCCTGTCGATCCCTTCAACCTGCCGTGCCATGCACGAAATGCCTGCTTCCG
>ENA-OUNI01000677-OUNI01000677.1-human-gut-metagenome-genome-assembly--contig:-NODE-677-length-15397-cov-2.198690_pt1 | contig 15397 bp, 15 predicted proteins | sample MGYA00242499_ERZ504580 | MGnify/ENA primary metagenome ERZ504580 (study PRJEB26092, sample SAMD00036315) | human gut metagenome | host: Homo sapiens | study: EMG produced TPA metagenomics assembly of... | reverse complement strand
AATCCCCTCGCCCGAAGCGGTCACCTTCACGCTCTGCCTGCGGCACCTCGGCCTCGAAAGTCAGCGCCGCCGGGTCTACCGTCAGCGAATAGACCTCCGGAGTCTCCGAACCGGCCTGCGTAACGGTTACGCTCTTGGTCTTGATATCCTTGTTGTCGAGCGGTTTGATGGTGATGGATGCGGTACGTTTCTCGGCGGTCGGGTTTTTGGCGACCGAGACCAGCAGTTTTCCGGCCGTTCCGTCGTCCACGGTAATCCAGTCGGCCGAGGCGGCAACGGCATATTCCCACTCCACGCCGGTGGCGGTTACGGTAATCTCCTGCGGAGTCGTATCCTCCGCCCCGAAGGTGAGCGACGCGGGGGATACTTCGAGCGAAGCGGTGGTTGACTCACCGTCGGTCGGCGAGCAGGCTGCGGCAAGCAGGCAGGCCGCTGCAATGAACAATATCTTTTTCATACTCGTTTCTGTCGTTTGGAAAGCTGCGGCAACCTTACCGGAATGCCGCTGCCTTCAGTCATTATACACTTAATTACTTGGCTATGGGCGGTACGATGTACCAACTGACGTAGGTGACGCCGCCGGCCGATGCCATCGGCATGGAGCATGAACATGTTTTCCGTCGGGCGATACGTAGCTGATGAAGCCGCTTTCGGGGATGATGATGCCGTAGGTGTCATAGACCCAGTCGGCCATGCTGCCGAGGGAGGTACGGGTGTTCAGGTCGTACACCACGGCGGAGGAGACGCCCAGCGTGCCGATGCCGATGAAGCGATGCCGTCGTCGGTCACGTACATGCCGGTGGAGTCGCTGTATTCGTCCACGATGATGGTCGTTTCGGTTTCCGTGTTGTAGAATGCGGGCGTTGGGTGATGCTGAACGACATGCCGCCCTCGTTCGGCTCTTCGGTGCGGTAGGTGGTGGCAATCCATTTGCCGGAGGGGCTGATTTTGGTCAGTTCGGCGGTGCAGATGCAGCCGTAGACCTTATGGGTTTTGTACTCGGTGCCGTCACCCATCTGCATGGTGATTTCGGTGACTTCCCTGACGTCTTCGCCGACCCATCTCGTTTTGCGGTGTTTTCACCGTTGTTTACCCAATAGAGCATGCCGAAGTCGGAGTTTTCCCACGAGGTGCCGTAGATGATACTGCCGTCGGCGGAGATGCCGCGGGCCATGACGCCTACCCATATCTCCTCGTCGCGGTAGTTCAGGTCGAGCATGGGAAGCTCGTGCGGTACGCCGTCAATCCAGAGCAGCGGATGGGTGAGGCCGCCGTTGCTGCCCGATTCGTTCTGGGCAAAGCGACCCAGTATTTGCCGTCGGCCGAGGTAGCCTGTATCTCCGGACGGAACCTGTAACCGGCCGGTGCTTCGGGAATGAAGATTTCGCCCGAGGTGTCGATGGCTATCTGACCTCCGTTGTAGCCGTCGCTGATGAAGAGCAGTCCCTGGTCGGTGATGGCCATTGTCTGGTGGAGGTAATAGAGCGATTCGGGGAAGGGGCCGAATTCATAGACTTCGTCCGTTTCGGTGTCGACGATGGTCGGCGAGTACTGCACGAATCGTCCGGTGCGATGGACGCGGTGAATCCGCCCATGTACCTTCCGCTCGGCGACATGACCGCGCCCATCTGGAAAGTTTCGAGCCTGCGGTAGCGGGCGAATTCGCTGTCGAGCGGAAGTTGGTTCACCCGAATCTGCTGCGAAGCCTGGCCCGCTTCGATGGTTATGGTGGTATTCCGTTCGGCACCGGTGCGTTGTCGTCTACCGTGATGGTGAGCGTCCTTTCGTCCGTGCGTTCGATTTTTACCCACGTCGCGCCGGGCGTGGCCGTCCATTGGGCCGGGGAAGCCTTGACGTCGACGGCGAGCGGGGAGTTCCCTTCGCCGAGGAACGAACAGGCCACCTGGCTGAGGTTCACGTAGTGTACGTTGTCTTTCGTCTCGGTGGTGCAGCCGGTGATGAAAGCGGACGAGCATATGGCCGCCGCAATGAAGTTGAATAAAATCCTTCTCATAGATTTAGTGCGTTTTAGTGGTTATTGAATCGGATGGTATGCATTTCACTACCGTTCATAAGCAAATATACGAATGAAAATCAATAATAATTCCTGCTTGTTAGTTAATTTGCATATTAATTATTAGTGAGTGAATATTTAACCGATGCGACACAATGGTCGGAATGTGTTAATTAATTTATGAAGAATGTTGCTAATTTTTCATTTCTGCCGTGTTTCGGGGTAAAATAAAATGACAGACGGGGCAATTCTGAAAAACTGCCCCGCCTGTCATGTCGTGTGAATTCGCATCATTGCGTACGAATATCGAGCGCACCCTTGAACGAACCGGTCACCTTGTAGCCGGCATCGCTCGTAAGTCGAACGTCAGCGTGTAGGTCTCCCCGCTGCGGGCCACGGTCATCGTACCTTCCTTGATGCAGGCATCACCCGTTACGGCATCATCCTGCATCCGGATATACCACGTACCTTCCGGGAAAAGCGGATGGGAGAAACCGAACGCACCGCCGCTGATTTGACCGACTTCAGGCGTTATCGTTCCGCTATTGAAGTTGGCGACTACCGTATAGGTTCCGTCCGCCAGATAATATTCGTTGTCATCGTTCTGAGTCAATACCTCGCCGGTAACCTTCAGGCACATCTTATCGCCGGAGCCTGTAAACACATTTACCCCGTCGTATGAGATACCCTCGTCCCACAAAATGAAATCCCACTCGGTATAGGGCATCTCCCTGTAGTCGTTGTTGGGATATACCAGCACCCGGCTCTGGGTAAGCACTCCGAAATCGACATCCTCTTCGAGCGTACTGAGGAATTCGGGCTTGCCCTCCTGCATCACGGGAATCTCGAACGGACCGATATCTTCCACATTCGTGGTGACCACCACTCGGGCGGTACGCGGGTCGGGCGAAGTGTTCTCCGAATTGGAGATATTTACGCCGATATTGATGAGATTGACTGCGTCCCCTTCGTATTTATCGACTGCCAGCCAGCCGGAGCCGCCGGCGTCGTATTCCGTTGTTACGTTCCATTCGACATTGACGGGAACGACATTAATGCTGTATCTGTTCTGCCCTTTATAATTGATGACAAATCCCTCCTCCGGTACGTCGCCGTCGTTGTAAGACATCGAGAAGGAAGGGGGCAGCACCTTGGCCTCCTGCGTCACGCGGATGGCCTTCGGGCCTGCCGACTCCATACTCGGCGTCAGGGTGACGTTCGCTACGCGCTGTACGGTTTCGGGATTGTCCTGTACGGTGACGGTCAGCGTCGTCTCCCCTTCGGCACTTCCGTCGTCGAAAGGGTTATCCACTCTTTGGCGGCCTCATCAACCGCGGCGCTCCAGGTCATCCCCTCGCCCGAAGCGGTCACCTTCACGCTCTGGCCTGCGGCACCCTCGGCCTCGAAAGTCAGCGCCGCCGGGTCCACCGTCAGCGAATAGACCTCCGGAGTCTCCGAACCGGCCTGCGTGACGGTTACGCTCTTGGCCTTCACGTCGTCGTTGTTCACGGGCTTGACGGCGATGGATGCGGTACGCTTCTCGGCCGTCGGATTTTTGGCTACCGAAACCAGCAGTTTTCCGGCCGTTCCGTCGTCCACGGTAATCCAGTCGGCCGACGAGGGAACGGTATATTCCCACTCCACGCCGGTAGCGGTCACGGTAATCTCCTGCGGAGTCGTATCCTCCGCCCCGAAGGCGAGCGACGAGGGGGATACTTCGAGCGATGCGGTGGTTGACTCACCGTCGGTCGGCGAGCAGGCTGCGGCGAGCAGGCAGGCCGCTGCAACGAACAATATCTTTTTTTTCATAGTTATCATTTAAGTTAAGTTACTTATTTCGCGAGGGGCGGTGCGATATACCAGTTGATGAAGGATACGCCCATTGCCGAAGATTCGGCCTTGGTGCCGAGCACGAACCGGCCGTCTGGGGAAATGTAGTTGATGTAACCGGCCGGAATGATAATGCCGTATTTGTCGTACACCCAATCCTGCGTGTCGCCCAGGTCGGTGCCCGTATTCAGGTCGTACACCTTGCCCGAGGAGATGCCCAGCGTGCCGATGCCGATGAAGGCGATGCCGTCATCGGTGACGTGTACGCCGACCGATTCGCCATAATCCTCCACGATAACGGTCGTTTCAGTCTCCGTATTGAAGAAAGCGGCTTTTTGTGTCGTGACTATCGAAATCCGGTCATCGGCGGGCGTTTCGGTGCGGTACGAGCTGGCAATCCATTTGCCGTTGGGGCTGATTTTGGTGAGCTGTGCCTGGCAGATGAGACCGTTTACCAGATGCGTCGTATATTCGGTACCGTCGCTCATCTTCATGGTCTCTTCCCAGACCTCTTTGACGTCATGGCCCACCCACTTGGGGGCTGCCGTGCTGGTACCGTTATTAATCCAGTAGAGCATGCCGAAATCGGAGTTTTCCCACGAAGTGCCGTAGATGATTTCGCCGTTTGCGAGATGCCGCGGGCCATGCCGCCGTACCATGCCTCTTCGTTACGGTAGTTGAGTTCCGGCCAGGGCAATTCGTGCGGTACGCCGTCTATCCACAGCAGCGCTTTTTGCGGGGCCGGGTCTCGAAAAGTTTGCCTTTCATACCGAAACCTACCCAATATTTACCTCGCCGACGTGCCTTGTATTTGCGGTTTGTTCGTGAAACCTGCCGGTGCTTCCGGAATGAAGATATTGCCGGTGAGGTCGATGGCTATCTGGCCGCCATGGAAGCCGTCGCTGATGAAGAGCAGACCTTGGTCGGTGATGGCCATGGTTTGCGTCAGGTAATGGAGCGATTCCGGATAGGGACCGAATTCATAGACTTCGCCGGTCTCCAGGTCCACGATGGTCGGGGAGTACTGCAGGAGTCGTCCGGTGCGATGGAAGCGGTGAAACCGCCGGCATACTTGCCGCTGGGCGACATGGCAGCCCCCATCTGGAAGGTGTCCAGCTTGCGGAAACGGGCGAATTCGTTGTCCTTGGCGAGCTGGTTCACGCGTATCTCCTGCGAAGCCTGGTCGGCTACGATGGCGATGGTGGTGCTGCGTTCGGCACCGGTGTCGTTGTCATCGACGGTCACGGTGAGCGTCCGGTCATCCGTGCGCTCCACCTTTACCCACGTTGCCCCGGGAGTGGCTTCCCACGTGGCCGGGGAGGCCTTCACCTCGATGACCAGCGGCTGATTCCCTTCACCCAGGAACGAGCACGACACCTGGCTCAGGTTGACGTACTGAAGAGTCTCTTCCGTTCCGGTAGTACAGCCTGTCAGTACGGCTGCCGCGACGGAAAGAGCTGCGATGAGTTTTGCAGAAAAAAGTCTTTTCATAAATGTTACTTAGTTGTTTGATAGGTTATGTGTAACTCGGACGGCAAAGCCTGTCCAACAAATTCCTGTACAAAGCTAACGATAAAATATATATGTAAAATGGGGGTGTTAATAAATTTGCATATTCATTCTTTTTGGATATTTGCATAACAAGGGGCCGCTTTTTATGGCCGCATTGTGCTTAAATTGCTTCCGGATTCCGACGGATGTTTTTATTTTATCCGATGCCGTATTTCCGGGCGGTGAAGCACCGTTCAGTGCGTATATATGTCGTTCGGAGTGTTTGCATCGCTCCGCGGAGCTATATTTTCTGCCGTTCGTTTTCGGCGTGGACGGATTATTATTTGCTGTGGACGGTTCATTCATAGAACGCGGAAGATGCCCGGTGGAGTATGTCGTCGGTACTTTTCGCCGCTCCGGGAATCTGTCCGGCGGGACGGACGGCCTCGGACTTGCTGCGGGAAGGCGTACAGACAGGGCGGGCCGTCCATTGAGGACGCCGCCCTGGTCTGTGGTGTATGCTGCCGTTATTTCAGGGCGGCATGGGCGGCAGCCAGCCATGCGATGGGCACCCGGAATGGCGAGCAGGATACGTAGTTGAGGCCCGCGAAGTGGCAGAACTCCACGGAAGCGGGGTCGCCGCCGTGTTCGCCGCAGATGCCGCACTTGAGCTGCGGTTTCACATCGCGGCCCTTGAAGACGCCCGTTTTGACGAGCTGTCCCACACCGTTCTGGTCGAGCGTCTGGAACGGGTCGGCCTTGATGAGCCTTTGTCGAGGTAGACGGGCAGGAACTTGCCGATGTCATCGCGCGAGAATCCGAGCGTCATCTGCGTGAGGTCGTTCGTGCCGAACGAGAAGAAATCGGCTACCTCGGCTATCTGGTCGGCAGTCACGGCCGCACGCGGTATCTCTATCATCGTCCCCACCATGTACTCCATCTTGTCATTGCGTTCGGCGAAGACCTCTTCGGCGACATGTTCGATGATATCCCGCTGGTAGCGGAGCTCCTTGTGGTTGCCCACCAGCGGCACCATGATTTCCACCTTGACCGGAATGCCGCGTTTTTCGACGTTCATGGCCGCCTCGATGATGGCGCGTGCCTGCATCTCGGTGATTTCCGGATAGGTGTTGCCCAGGCGGCATCCGCGGTGGCCGAGCATCGGGTTCACTTCGTGGAGCGCATCGACGCGCGCTTGATTTTGTCGTAGCTGACATTCATCTCCGCTGCCATTTCGCGCTGGCCCTTCTCGTCCTGCGGAACGAATTCGTGCAACGGCGGGTCGAGCAGGCGGACGGTGACGGGATAGCCGTTCATCACCTCGAAGAGCGCTTCGAAGTCGCCGCGCTGCATCGGCAGCAGCTTGGCGAGCGCCACGCGGCGGCCGGCTTCGTCATCGGCGAGAATCATCTCGCGCATGGCCTTGATACGGGTATTTTCGAAAAACATGTGTTCCGTGCGGCAGAGACCGATACCCTCCGCACCGAAAGAGAATGCCGTCCGGGCGTCGCCGGGGGTGTCGGCGTTGGCGCGTACCCTCATTACCGAATACTTCTTGGCCAGGCCGAGGAGTTTGGTGAAATCGTCGTTGAGTTCGGCGGCCTTGGTCGCTACCTGGCGAGATAGACTTCGCCCGTCGAGCCGTTCAGGGAAATCCAGTCGCCCTCCCGGATGAGGGTGTCGCCTATGCGGATGGGCCGGGCTTTATAGTCTATGATGAGCTCTCCGGCTCCCGATACGCAGCATTTGCCCATGCCGCGGGCCACTACGGCCGCGTGCGAGGTCATGCCTCCGCGGGCCGTCAGGATACCCTCCGCCGCATTCATGCCGCTGAGGTCTTCGGGCGAGGTTTCGATGCGCACGAGGATGACTTTCCGGCCGTCGCGGTTCCACTTGGCGGCGTCCTCGGCGAAAAAGACCACTTCGCCGGTCGCTGCGCCGGGCGAGGCGGGAAGACCCTTGGTGAGTACCTTGGCATTTTTCATCGCCGTGGCGTCGAATACGGGATGGAGCAGTTCGTCCAGTTTGGCCGGTTCGCATCGGAGTACGGCCGTCTTTTCGTCGATGAGCTTCGGCGAGCATGTCCATCGCTATCTTGAGCATGGCCGCGCCGGTACGTTTGCCGTTACGCGTCTGGAGCATCCACAGTTTGCCGTCCTGTATGGTGAACTCGAGGTCCTGCATGTCGGTGAAGTAGCGCTCCAGATGCTCTTGTATGTCGAACAACTCCTTGTAGGCGGCGGGCATCGCCTCCTCCAGGGAGGGGTATTTGGCCTTGCGCTCCTCTTCGCTTACTCCCTGTGCGGCGGCCCAGCGGCGCGAACCTTCGAGGGTTATCTGCTGCGGGGTGCGGATACCGGCCACGACATCCTCTCCCTGTGCGTTGATGAGGTATTCGCCGTTGAAGATGTTTTCGCCGGTCGCTGCGTCGCGGGTGAAGGCTACGCCGGTCGCCGACCGGTCGCCCATGTTCCCGAAGACCATCGCCTGTACGTTGACTGCGGTACCCCATTCGGCCGGGATGTTGTTGAGTTTGCGGTAGAGAATGGCGCGTTCGTTCATCCAGCTCTGGAACACGGGCCATGATGCGCCCCAGAGCTGCTCCCACGGGTTGGTGGGGAAATCGGCTCCCGTGCGCTCCTTGACGGCCGCCTTGAACTTCACGACCAGTTCCCTGAGGTCGTCGGTGGAGAGCTCCGTGTCGAGCCTGACGCCGCGCTCCTTCTTCATCTCGTCGATGATGACCTCGAACGGGTCTTCGTCCTCTTTGCTCTGCGGTTTCATGCCGAGCACCACGTCGCCGTACATCTGTACGAAACGGCGGTAGGAGTCCCATGCGAAACGGTCGTTGCCCGTACGCTTGGCAAGTGCCTTCACGGCGGTGTCATTGAGTCCGAGGTTCAGAATGGTATCCATCATGCCCGGCATGGAGGCACGGGCTCCCGAACGTACCGAGACCAGCAGCGGCATGGTGTCGCTGCCGAACGTCATGCCCGTCTGTTTCTCTATGCCTTTAATCGCTTTCTCCACTTCGGGACGTATCATTTCGACCACGGCGTCGCGTCCCTTCTCGTAATATTCCGTACATACTTCGGTGGTGATGGTGAATCCGGGGGGGACGGGGATTCCCACGAGGTTCATCTCCGCCAGGTTGGCGCCTTTGCCGCCGAGCAGTTCCCGCATCTTGCCGTTGCCTTCGGCCTGCTTGTTGCCGAACGTGTAGACTCTCTTGACTGTTGACATAGGATTTTAGTTATTTATCTGTTTACAACTGAAGTGACATTTTTAACCGTGTTTTCCGGTTTCTTCCCCGCGGAATGCACAGAGGGGTGCAAGGGGACGCGAAGATACTAAATTTTTAACCCATCTGCAAAATTATCTGCTTAAAATAACAAATACCGGGAGGTGGTCGCTGTATCCTCCCAAATATCGTGCCCCGGAAAAGGTTCTGAAAGGATATCCGCGCCTTTCCCGGGAAGGGGTGTCCGCACCGTCTCCGGTGAGCAGGTATTTCCTTACGAATACCCCGGCCTGCGTGATATGAAGTCCTTCGTCCCCCGCAAGGGATTCCGATACGAGGATGTTGTCGTACAGCAGCCATTGGCCGTTCCAGCAGTATGAGCCGAATCCGCCGCGGGCACATTCATGGAGCGCGTTGCGGAACTTCCCTTCTGCGTATGCTCCGTTCCGCCCGCGGCCGAAGGCTTTCCGGAATGCCGGTTCGTGCAGCTCTCCGTTGAAATCGCCCATGACCAGAAGCCGTTCGCATCCGGCCTTGCACAGGAGCGAATCGGCCACAGCCGCGAGCCGGACGGCCGCACGGGTACGGTAGGATTTGTCGTTGAATTTCGAGGGGAGGTGACACACCAGCAGGCCCGTTTCGTGTCCTATCAGGTCGCCCCGGATGAAGAGGAATTCGCGCGAGGTGCCGGAGGGTATCTGGCTTACCTCCGAAGGGAAGAACTTGTCGCCTTTGTAGAGCAGCGCGATGTCGATGCCGCGCCGGTCGGAAGTGGTGCGGTGGATGAAGTTGTAGTCGTCTGCCAGCGTGGCTGTCAAATCGCGTACTGCCCTTTCGCTCTCCACTTCGGCGAGAGCCACGATATCGAAGCCCGCGTCGTCTATCGTCCGTGCGATGCGGGAAAGTTTCGTCCGGTAGCGTTCCGCGTCCCAGCGATAGCGGCCGGAAGGGGTGAAATCGCTGTCGTTGCGGAACGGACTGGAGATGGTGTCGAACAGATTCTCGACGTTGTAGAAGGCTGCCGATACCTTTCTGTGCTGGGCCGCGGCATCCTCCTGCGACAGGAGAGCGGAAGCCGACAGGAAAAGGAAAAAGAAGAGATGCGGCGCAGCGGCAGAAACCCGGCGCGTTCGCGCCTTGTCGGGTCTGCCGTTGCGGGTATGCTCTCCCCTGTGTTGCATCGTCCTGCGATTTATCTCCTAAATATAGTGATTTTTCGCGGAACGGCAGCGGCGGCAAGACGGTTTCCGATAAAAAAGTTACGGACGGCCCCTGTTCCGTGCCGTCCGTCGGCGGGTATGCGAAAGGAGTGTCGGAATATCCCGGATTATGTCGTAATTTTGCAATCGTATGGAGAATGGCAAGACAAGGGTTGTGGTGGGGCTCTCCGGCGGGGTGGATTCGTCGGTGGCCGCCTACTGCTGAAGGAGCAGGGGTACGATGTAGTGGGGCTTTTCATGCGTAACTGGCACGATACCGCCGGAACGCTCGAGGGCGACTGTCCCTGGTACGACGACCAGTCTTCGCCGAGCTGGTGGCCAGACGGCTCGACATCCCTTTCCATTTCGTGGACCTCAGCGAACAGTACCGGGCCCGTGTGGTGGATTACATGTTCGCCGAGTACGGCCGCGGACGTACCCCGAATCCGGACGTACTCTGTAACCGGGAGATAAAGTTCGATGCGTTTCTCGAAGAGGCGTTGAAGCTCGGCGCCGACTACGTCGCTACGGGACACTACTGCCGCCGCCGCGACGAGGAGGTCGGCGGAAGGGTATATCACCGGCTGCTGGCGGGTTCCGACCCCAACAAGGACCAGAGCTATTTTTTGTGTCAGCTCTCGCAGGCGCAGCTTGCGCGGGCCATGTTTCCCATCGGCGACATGTTGAAACCCGAGGTGCGCCGCATCGCAGCCGAGCAGCAGCTCGCCACTGCCAAACGCAAGGATTCGCAGGAATATGCTTCGTCGGGAAGGTGGACCTGCCCCTCTTCCTGCAGCAGAAACTCGCTCCGCGGCAGGGCGACATCGTGGAGATAGCCGCCGATTGGCCCGGTTATGCGGAGGCTGCCGCCCGGACGGGACTTGAGGAGCTGGCGCTTCCGTACCGTTATACTCCGGCCGACGGCGTGAAGGTGGGCGAACACAACGGTGCGCACTACTACACCATCGGCCAGCGCAAGGGGCTCGGAGTGAGCGGACGGGCCGAACCGCTTTTCATCATCGCTACCGATACGCTCTCCAATACGGTCTATGTCGGGCAGGGACAGAGGCACCCCGGCCTTTACCGCCGGGCGTTGCGGATTCTGCCCGGAGATGTGCATTGGGTGAGTCCCGACAGACGGTTCGCAGCAGGGAAGCAGGCGCCGTTCTCGTTCCGGATACGCTACCGCCAGCCTTTGCAGGGCGGGGTGTTGCACCTTCGCGCCGACGGGGCTACATCGTGTTCGATTCGCCGCAGCGCGGCATCACCCCCGGACAGTTTGCCGCGTGGTATGCGGGAGAGGAGCTGGTCGGTTCGGGTGTCATCGCTGAATAGCCGCCGGGTACACAACTCTGCTGTATCCGTTCCGGGAACCGCACGGAGGACGCTCTTTCCGTCTTCTTCTTCGGCGGGATGCGGATATCTCTCCTTTCGCCGGTATTGTCGTTTGCAGGCCGTTCGCCGGGGGATGTGGCATGTCGTTTGCAGTTTGATATATCGTTACAGATTGTTAAAATCGAAATTATGGAAGAAATATTGGAAAGTGGCCGGCGGCGCTATCTGGCGCCGGCCGTCGAGTCTTTGTCGTTCGCTGCGGAGCGGGGAATAGCCGTTTCCGTCCAGCCGACGGGTAATTCAATCGAGAGCGTCGGGGAGGATACCCTGAACTCGTCATCTGCGGATTTTTGGGAATGAGGTGTTTTATGAAAAACGTCGGACATTTTTTGTGCGCTGCGGCGAGTGCGCTGGGCATTCTCGCTTTCGTAGCCTGTGACAAACAGCAGGACGGTGTCCCTCCTGTTTCGGATTTCGTATTGTACGCTTCCATCGAACAGCCTGTATCGGCTGCGGCGCCTGCCGCCTTGTTCGGGGAGGCTGTTGACGGCAGTGTCGCCCAGCGTACCGTCATTCAGGAAGGAACGGTGCCCCATCCGATAGTATGGAAGGCCAACGACCAGATTGTCATTCATTTCGATACGGGCGTTCAGGGAGCTATGCGTGTGTTCAATCTGCAGAGCGGCGTCGGCACGGGGCAGGCCGAATTCGTTTACAGCGGACTCGGGTATTCGAGCGACCCCGATGTGCAGGTGCCCATGGAGTTGCCTGATACCTATTCTTCGCTGATTGCCGGTTATCCGGCCATGTTTGTCACCATAACGCCGGAGAACAGGGAGGTCGTTCTCGAAGCTCCGCGCGAAATATACCTCGGAATCGAAAATATCGTCGATTTTCCCATGTACGGTGCGGCGGGTGCCGACGGCAAGGTGAATTTCGTGTGTCCTTTCGGTCTAATCTGTTTTCCCGTGACGGGAGACAACATCTCCGTCAAGACGATTTATATCGATACTACCACGCCGCAGAAGGAGATAACCGGCCGCTTCCAGGTGGATGAGAATACCTATGAGACCACCTTTCTCAACTCCTCGCACGGCAGCGAATTTCAGATAGTCTGGACGGGAACCGTCCAGCTTACCGATGTGCCCTCGGTATTTTATGCCGTATTGCCTGCCGGCGAGTACGGCGCGGGTACGGAGTTCCGGTTCACTCGGGCGGACGGCAGCGTGATTACCAAACGTACCAGGCAGCCGTTTACCGTCACGCGGGCGCGGGTACTCAACCTGCCAGCACTGGATGTCGGGAATTGAGCCGGCCGGCATGCCGGTGCCCGGGAGGGTGCATAGAGCGGCAGTCATGGAAGCGGGGGCGGATGAATCATCCGCCCCCGCTCTGTCGTACCGAAAATATTCCGGATAAACGGTCATTCCGTCGGGAGGACGGTCTGCTCGTATTCCGTATAGTCCGTTTGTCCTTCCGGCCCGAAGAGCCAGTCGAAAAGGTTCAGTATCCGTGCCGCACGGTCGGTGCGTCCGTAATTTTCGGCGATGCGGTGCAGTTCGGCGAGTGCGGTCAGCTTGTCGGCGAACTGGTTTTCGATAAGATACTGCCGGTTGTCCGGGAAGGAGAGGAAGTAGTCGACGTACTCTTCGAGATTCTTCGCATAGCTGTCGAAGAGGGCGTCGCCCTTCTCGGTGGCTCCCGCTTCGTAGTAGGCCCGGATGTAGGGGAGGTATTGATAGGTGTATTGGAACTGCGATACGGGCATCTGTTCCAGTCCGTAGTCGAGCACTTCGACCGCTTTCTCCTTTTCGCCGCGTCGGGCGAGCTCGGCGCCCAGCCTTGCGAAGGCTATCCGGATGTTGGTCGCGTTGAAGTTGTAGTTGACGAAGGTGTCCACGTAGACGCGCGGGTCGGCGACGTTGCCGTACCGATAGACCTCCATCAGGTTATGGTAAAGGAGGTCGGTGTCGATGCGGCCTGCATTCCAGAGGTCCGTGTAGGTCGTCTTTATCGGGACGAGCCGGTAGGCGTAACCGTCGAACTGCAGGTAATCCTGCAGACCGAAATTGGCGACCAGTGAGGGAGAGGTGACGTAGAGCGGCCGCTCCCAGTCGAAGTTGGCGAGCAGGTCGAGCAGCATCATCTCCGATTTGCGCAGCGACGATGCCTGCAGGTTGATGGTTATCGTATCGACCATCAGGTGGGCGTCTTCCGGCTTGACGATGCCGCTTTTCACGGCATTCTCCTTGTTCACCGGCAGCAGAAGCGTCCGTGTCGGGATGAAGTCGACGGCGAGTTGTTCGTCGAGTTTGATGCGGCTGATGGGGCGTCGCTGCGGATGAAGTCGATGACCTGCTTGATGGGTTTGGGCTCCTGGAACACATCTTCCACGTAGATGAAGTCGTTCTCCGCCATCGCGTATTTATGCTGCGGCAGCGAGAAGGGTACCGGGGCCGACTCGTTGTAGCGGTGCTTCATTTCGTCGATGTACCAGCTTCCGTCGAGGTAGCTCGTATTCATGATGCGCACGTCGGGCCGCACGCCTTCCACCTCCTGGTTGTACCACAGGGGGAAGGTGTCGTTGTCCCCGAAGTTCATGATGATGGAGTTCGGCAGGCAGGTCATCAGGTAGTTGTAGCCGATATCGCGCGCCACGTAGCGGTGGCTGCGGTCGTGGTCGTCCCAGTTCTGTGCCGCCAATATCGCCGGTACGCAGCAGCATACCGCAGTGGCTATCGCGGAGGTCGCCACGTTGTCTTTGCGGGTCAGTTTTCCGACCCACTCCCTGACGCACATCACACCCAGCCCTATCCAGATGGAGAAGGCATAGAACGAACCGGCATAGATGTAATCCCTTTCACGCGGTTCGGACGGGGTCTGGTTGAAGTAGAAGACCAGCGCGATGCCCATCATGACGAAGAGCCACATCACCACGGTGAAGTTCTTCGGGTCGCGGTTGAGCTGGTAAATCAGACCGATGATGCCGAGAATGAAGGGGAGGAAGTAGTATTTGTTGCGCCCCTTGTTGTCGGCCATCTCCGAGGGTAGCTCTTTCTGCGGGCCGAGGTAGAGCTGGTCGATGGGGCCGATGCCGGAGAGCCACTGTCCGTCGGTGATTTCGCCGTAGGACTGGTTGTCGCTCTGCCTGCCCACGAAGTTCCACAGGAAGTAGCGCCAGTACATGAAGTTCATCTGGTAGCTGAAGAAGTAGCGCAGGTTCTGGCACCGGTGGGGACTTCGTAGCGCTCTCCCTTGTAGAAGACCGTCTTCCCTTTGTCCATCTGGCTCCACTGTTTGTACTTCGATGTGGGAGGGGTTGGTGGACCACATGCGGGGAAAGAGGGTGACGAACTCGGCCGGATAGGTATAGTCCGCCACGCTTTCGGTGGCGCGGTATTTGCCCTCCGTGTCGAGGTAGTATTTCTTGGCGTATTTTACGTCTTCGATGGGGGCATCGGGAATGGAGAACTGGGCCCCCGTCAGCAGCGGTACGGAGCCGTACTGGTCGCGGTTGAGGAGGTAAAGAAGCCCGTAGGCATTGTCGGGGTCGTTGCTGTTCATCGGCGGATTCGCGCGGCGCGGATAACCACCGATGCGTAGCTGCTGTAACCTATCAGGATGACGCCCAGACAGAGCAGTATGGTGTTCCATACCGCCATTCCTTTCCGGTAGGTGAGATAGACGGCACCGGCAACCAGCGTGATGAGCAGCAGGACGAAGGTCAGCAGTCCGCTGTTGACCGGCAGTCCGAGCCGTTGACGAACCAGCGGTCCACGACGCGCCCGCCGCTACGGTATAGGGAATGACGATGTTGTTGATGAAGAGCAGGATGGCGGCCGCTATCAGCGTGGCTTTGACCACGCCCCATGCGGTCACCTTCGGCGTCTTCTTGAAATAGTAGATAAAGACGATGGCCGGAATGGCGAGCAGGTTGAGCAGGTGTACACCGATGGAGAGCCCCATGAGGTAGGCGATGAGCACGAGCCAGCGGTTGGCGTGGGGCTCGTCGGCCACCTCCTCCCATTTGAGAATGCCCATACGACCACGGCCGTAAAGAACGAGGAGAGAGCATAGACCTCCCCTTCGATGGCCGAGAACCAGAAGGTGTCGGTGAAGGCGTAGGCCAGCGCACCGACGATGCCGGCGCCCAGAATGGTCCATGTGCGGGCCGGTGTGAGTTCCTGGCCGCGGTTGGCCGTTATCCTGCGTCCCAGGTGCGTGATGCTCCAGAAGAGAAAGAGGATGGTGAAGGCGCTGGCCAGCGACGACATGGTGTTCACCATG
>ENA-OUNI01000675-OUNI01000675.1-human-gut-metagenome-genome-assembly--contig:-NODE-675-length-15419-cov-1.955925_pt1 | contig 15419 bp, 23 predicted proteins | sample MGYA00242499_ERZ504580 | MGnify/ENA primary metagenome ERZ504580 (study PRJEB26092, sample SAMD00036315) | human gut metagenome | host: Homo sapiens | study: EMG produced TPA metagenomics assembly of... | reverse complement strand
GTGAAACTCATCGACACGCCCGCGGCCTTCCTCTTCTTCGCCATGACGGCCATGTGGCTGATGCTGCTCGTCTTCGGCGTCGATCCTGGGTCGGCATCATCGCGCTGGCCTACGGGCTCTCGACCTATTCCTTGCTGATCATAGGCGCCGGGCACATCACCAAGATGTGGGCGCTGGTCTATGCCCCGCTGATGATGGGCGGTGCGTGGATGACCCTGCGGGGAAACATGTGGGCGGGCGGGCGCTCACGGCGCTCAGGCGATCGCTCGAAATCGGCGCCAACCACCCGCAGATCACCTACTATTTCCTCCTGGCCATGGCCGCCTTCTGGATCAGCGAGGGCATCGCGGCCCTGCGGGACAAACGCCTCGGGGACTTCTGGAAACGCACGGCGGTACTCGCCGCCGCAGGCATACTTGCCCGCAGGGTCGAATTTCTCGCCCCTGTGGTACACCGCCAGCCACTCCAAAGAGACCATGCGCGGCGGCTCCGAACTGGCCTCGACCTCCGAGACTTCGCAGGACGGGCTGGCGCTCGACTACGCCACGGCCTGGAGCTACGGCCGCACGGAGAGTTTCAACCTGTTCATCCCGAACCTCATGGGAGGTTCGTCGGCACAACCCTTCTCGCCGGACGGCCCGGTGGCCGAAGTTCTCGCCAATTTCGGTGCCCGTCCCGCCGACCTGCCATCGGCACCTACTGGGGCGACCAGCCCGGTACGGCCGGCCCCACCTACCTCGGCGCCGCGGTGGTGTTCCTCGCCGTGCTCGGCCTGTTCGTTCTGCGCGGCAGCCGGAAATGGTGGCTGCTGGCAGTGAGCCTCCTCGCCCTCTTCCTCTCGTGGGGCAGCAACATGATGTGGTTCACGGAACTCTGCTTCAAAATACTGCCCGGCTACAACAAGTTCCGCGCGGTCTCGACGGCCCTCGTCATCGTCCAGTGGACCTTTCCCCTGCTGGCCTGCCTGCTGCTCTCGGAACTCTGGAAAGGCGAAATCCCTGCACGGAAAATACGCCGCGGGCTCGCATGGGCGACCGGCATCACGGGTGGCATCGCCCTGCTCTTCGCCCTTTTCGGACCGAAGATGTTCGGTTTCTCCGCTCCGGGAGACTACCCGCTGCTCTACAATATCGCCGCCCACTCCGGCTTCAACGAAGCGGGGCGCGTCAGTTCGCCGATTACGTATCGGACGCCATGAGCGCCGAACGGGCGAAGATGCTCCGCGCCGACGCCTGGCGCTCGCTGCTCTTCGTCCTCGTCTCGGCCGGCCTCGTGCTGCTCTATGCCAAAGGGCGGATGAAACGGGGTATCCTGACCGCATGCTTCGCAGGGCTGGTCTGCCTCGACCTCATTCCCGTAGACCTGCGCTACCTCTCGTGGGACGACTTCGTTCCGGCACGGCGCACGCAACTCTATCCCACGGAGGCGGACAAGGAGATACTGAAAGATACCACACCGGGATATCGGGTGGCCAACTTTGCGGTGAACACCTTCAGCGACGCCACGACCTCCTACTTCCACCGCTCCGTCGGAGGATACCACGGTGCCAAACTGCAGCGCTATCAGGACCTCATCGACCGGCATCTCGTACCGATGAACATGGAGGTCTACAACATGCTCAACACGCGCTATTTCATCGTTCCGGAGATGTCCGGACGGCTGGAAGCGCAGTTCAATCCCGACGCAACGGGGCCGCATGGTTCGTTGCGGAGTGATACCGTCGGATACCCCGAACGAAGAGATTGATGCGCTGAACCGCAGTCGACACCAAATGGCAGGCCGTGGCCGACCGGCGTTTCACCGACCGGCTGCCGGTCACCGGCACGGCAGACACCGCCGCTCCATCCGGCTGACCGACTACCGGGTGAACCGGCTCACCTACGAATACGATTCAGCAACGGAAGCATCGCCGTATTCTCCGAAATATATTACGACAAGGGCTGGAAAGCCTATGTGGACGGCACGGAGGCGCCCTACTTCCGGGCCGACTACGTACTGCGGGCCATGGCGCTGCCGGCCGGACACCACACCGTGGAGTTCGTCTTCCGTGCGCCGAAGTTCCGCGAGGCATCGGCCGTGACACTCGCAGGCTCGCTCATCATCCTCATCGGATTCGCCGCAGCGGCAATCTATGCGGTATGGGACGACCGGCGTAAAAAAGACCGGAACGAGAACAATAATATCCTCCCGGAAGCGTAAGAAGACGGGAGGGACAACAAACACCGTATCAAACCATGGCTAAAGCCGAAAACACGAAAAGCCTCAGGCGTAAAGTACGCAACTCGTACATCATCTCCACGATAAGCATCGCACTCGTACTGTTCCTGCTCGGAAGCGTCGGCTACCTCATATTCAACGCCGTCCGGGCCACCGACCTGATGAAGGAGAACGTGGCCATCCATCTGATGATAAAGCAGGGCACGTCCGACGAACGGATTGCCGAAATAGGCCGGGAGCTAGGTGCCCACGAGGCCGTCAAGGAGGTGACATTCGTCCCCAAGGCAGTGGCTGCGGAGAATTTCAAGGAACAGATAGGAAGCGACTTCGTGGAGTTCCTCGCCTTCAATCCCCTGCCCGATGCCTACGAAGTGAAACTGCACGCACAGTATTCCGACAAGGATTATGTCCGCAAGTTCGAAAAGGAGGCCGCTTCCTGGAACGGCATCGAAGAGGTGGTCTATCAGCGGGCCGTGGTGGAACAGATAGGCTCCAACATCAACAAGTTCAATCTCGTCCTGCTGCTCTTCGGAGGCGCCTGCTGGTCATTGCACTCATCCTGCTCAACAACACCATCCGCCTGACCATCTATTCCAAACGCTACCTGATAAATACGATGAAGCTCGTCGGGGCTTCCAAATGGTTCATCATGAAACCGTTCCTTCTGCGCAGCATCCTCCACGCGTCTACGCATGGCTCATCGCCGCGGCGATGTTCCTCGCGCTCGTGGCGGGACTCGGCGAAGGGCTCCCCGAAGTGACCTTTCTGGCGGAGAGCCGACCGGTCTATTACGTCCTCTGCGGTATGCTGCTGCTGGGGATTCTGATATCGGCGCTGTTCACCCTCTTCGCGGTGAACAAATTCGTCCGGATGAACACCACGAAAATCAATCTCTACTGATTCACCGGGGCCGATGCGGCATTCCGGCACGGGAAAACGACGGAAAAATCAGAGTCAATATATGTAAGATATGGCACAGACGACAAAGGGAAAAGGCGGCGCACCGGCCGCATCGAAAAACGGAGCCGAACAGCGGAAAGAGGCGGAGGCCCGCATGCCGCTCGGACGCAAAAACTACCTTTTCATGCTCATCGGACTGGGAATCATCATTCTCGGTTTCATCCTGATGAGCGGAGGCGGCAGCGACGACCCGAACGTATTCGACTACTCGATGTTCAGCTTTCGGCGCATCACGCTCGCTCCGGTGGTGGTACTCGCCGGATTCGGATTCGAGCTGTTCGCCATCATGAAAAAATTCAAGGAGTAGAGAGTCATGTCGGTACTTGAAGCCATCATCATGGGCATCCTGCAGGGGCTCACGGAGTTCCTGCCGGTCAGCAGCAGCGGCCACCTCGAAATCGCCAACTACCTGTTCGGCATAGAGGCCGAAAGCAACCTGCAGTTCACCATGGCGGTGCATGCGGCTACCGTGCTGAGCACCATCACCGTCTTTTTCCGTCAGATAGTGGAGTTGTTCAAAGGGCTGTTCCGATTCCGGATGAACGAAGAGACCCGATATGTCATCAACCTGCTCATCTCCATGATACCCATTGCCGTCGTCGCTTCTTCTTCAAGGACGCCATCGAGGGACTCTTCACCTCCAATCTGGTGCTGGTGGGCATCATGCTGCTCGTCACGGCGTGCCTGCTGACCTTTGCAGGACTTGCCAAACCGCGCACCGGAACGATAACGCCCAAAAACGCATTCATCATCGGCCTCGCACAGGCACTGGCCGTCCTGCCCGTCTGTCGCGCTCGGGCACGACCATCTCCACCGGTCTGCTGCTGGGAGTACAGCGGAGCGAAGTCTCCAAATTCTCTTTCCTCATGGTGCTCGTTCCCATCATCGGCATGAACCTGCTGGAGCTGATTGGTGCGCCGACGGGAGGAGAAGGCATCGGGACGTGGCAGCTCGTGGGCGGTTTCGCCGCGGCTACCTCACCGGTACGCTCGCCTGCCGCTGGATGATTCGCATCGTGAACCGGGGCAAACTCACCTGGTTCGCCGTCTACTGCGCCGCCGTCGGCCTTCTTTCCATCGGATTCGGCATTTTCCATTAGGCTGCGGACGACATTGACCCAAACACAAAACAAGCGGAATTGAAAGAACCATTTTCCAAAGAGACAAATTTCAGGGAGGGATACGTGCTCGTCGTGGACAAACCGCTGGGCTGGACATCCACCGACGTGGTACGCAAAGTCAAGTTCATGCTCCGCCACAACGGACTGCGGAACCTGAAGGTCGGCCATGCGGGCACGCTCGACCCGCTCGCCACGGGCGTACTCGTCGTATGCCTCGGCAAAGCCACCAAATCGGTGGAAGCGTTGCAGGCCGAGGAGAAGGAGTATGTGGCGGAAATGAAACTCGGCGCGACCACTCCGAGTTTCGACATGGAACATCCGGAGGATGCCGCCTATCCCTGGGAACACATCACGCGTGAAGAGGTGGAACAGGCCCTCGCCGCCCTGACCGGCGAACGGCTGCAGATGCCGCCGCTCTACTCCGCCAAGAAAATCGACGGGCAGCGTGCCTACGAATACGCCCGCGAAGGCGAAGAGGTGAAACTCCGGGCTGCCCCAATCAACATCTACGCCATGGAGCTGCTCGAATACGACCTGCCCCGCATCAGGATACGGGTGGTGTGCAGCAAGGTACCTACATCCGTTCGCTCGCCCGCGAAATAGGCGAAGCACTCGGCAGCGGGGCCTACCTCACCTCGCTCCGCCGGACACGCAGCGGCCGGTTCACTGCGAGGAGGGATACTCCATGGACGAAATAATAAACATCCTGAAATAACCGTTATCGAATCGGAGGCTTCCGAAACTGCAGGAGATGCACGGCCAGCCATGTACAGCACCGGATGCAGCGGCAACCGCCGGAGCCTGTCCGGGCGGGAAGCACGGGTACTGACGGAAAAAACGGCACGGGTGAAACAAACCCGTTTTTTTTTTCGTATAATAATTATTCGGTCCCTGTTTGTACAGAAGCCGCAACGTTGCTTACGACAAAACATCGCTATATAAATTCCCGGGAATAAAGGATGAAACTTCACAGTACAATTACAACTTTTCGCCGGAACTGCTGGCGAAATATCCTGCCGACAACCGCGACGAATCGCGGCTTATGGTGGTAGAACGCAAAACAGGCAAGATAGAGCACCGCATCTTCAAGGAGATCATCGACTACTTCAACGAAAAGGACGTCTTTATCTTCAACAACACGAAGGTTTTCCCCGCAAGGCTCTACGGAACAAGGAGAAGACAGGCGCGGAAATAGAAATCTTCCTGCTGAGAGAACTGAACCGCGACCTGCGCCTGTGGGACGTACTCGTGGACCCGGCAAGGAAGATACGCATAGGCAACAAACTCTACTTCGGCGACGACGACCTGCTGGTGGCCGAAGTGATAGACAACACCACCTCGCGCGGACGCACGCTCCGCTTCCTGTTCGACGGCACCTATGAGGAGTTCCGGGCCGCACTCTACAAACTCGGCGAAACACCCCTCCCCAAATGGATACGCGACAAGGTGGAGCCGATTGACGAAGAGCGCTATCAGACGATATTCGCCACCGAAGAGGGGGCGGTAGCCGCCCCTACGGCGGGTCTGCACTTCAGCAAACACCTCATGAAACGCCTCGAAATCAAAGGCATCGAATCGGCCATGATAACACTGCACGTCGGGCTCGGCAACTTCCGCACCGTGGATGTGGAAGACCTCACGAAACACAAGATGGATTCGGAACAGGTGCATATCCCCGAAGAGGCGGCTGCCAAAGTGAACCGCGCCAAGGAGGGAGGGCACCGCGTCTGTGCGATAGGGACGACCGTCCAGCGGGCCATCGAAAGCAGCGTATCGACCAACGGCATGCTGAAACCGTGCGACGGATGGACGAACAAATTCATCTTCTGTCCCTACGATTTCAGCGTGGCCGACTCGATGGTCTCCAACTTCCACCTCCCTGTTCGACGCAGTTGATGCTCGTCGCAGCATTCGGCGGCTACGAAACCGTCATGCACGCCTACAAGGTGGCGATAGAGGAGGGCTACCGTTTCGGCACCTACGGCGACGCCATGCTGCTGCTCTGACGGGAACGACTTCCCCACGGCACCGGCCGGAGCGAATGCGATGCGTGCGGGGTTGCAACCCCGCACGCATCGCATTCAGAAACAAACGATTGCACAGGAAAAGATTTCCCGAGGGGAATCTTTTTATCCGACACGTCCGGTTTCATTGGAAATTAATTCGTATCTTTGTGAGTATTTTAAGTTTCCGGTAATGGCAGGTTCCAAAATATTGTACGTTTGTCAGGAGATAACCCCTTATCTACCGCCGACCGAAATCTCGTCCGAATGCAGGCTGTTGGTTCAGGCCATGCAGGAACGGGGCAATGAAACGAGGACGTTCATGCCGCGTTACGGGGTCATAAACGAAAGACGCAACCAGCTCCATGAAGTCATCCGCCTTTCGGGCATGAACCTCATCATAGACGACAACGACCATCAGCTCATCATCAAGGTAGCTTCGATACCCTCGGCAAGGGTACAGATTTATTTCATCGACAACGACGACTATTTCGCACGCAAGGCCGTACTCCGCGACCCTGCAACGGACGGAATGTTTCCGGACAACGACGAACGGGCCATATTCTTCGCCCGGGGCGTACTCGAAACGGTACGCAAACTGCGGTGGGAACCCACCGTCGTACACTGCCACGGATGGTTCTCGGCGGTCATGCCATCTACCTGCGCAACACCTTCGCCGACGACCCCATGTTCCAGAACCTGAAGATAGCCGTCTCGATTTACGACGATGCCTTTCCGGGAACGCTCGATGCCGGATTCAGGAAAAAGATAGAGAACGAAGGAATAAAAGACCCGAAACTGGCACTGCTCGACTCCCCTTCATACGAAAACCTGATGAAACTCGTTATAGACTATGCGGACGGCGTGGTCATGCGTACCGAGCATCCCTCTCCGCTGATAACGGCAGCACTGGAAGGAACGGGAAAAGTGCTTCTTCCCTGGCAGCCTTCGGATGCCGCCGACTATCTCGACAATTACCAGAAATTCTATGAAGAGCTTTTACAATAAGAGATACCTCTCCGCAGCGACGGCCCTCCTGTCGGCCTTCGTGCTGTCGGTAGCCTGCACCTCGGTGGACGATACGCTGGGAGCCGGTCTCATTCCCGGCGGAGGGAGAAGCTTTCCATCCACATCGACACACTCGGACTTGGCGAAGGCGAACGGATAAGGGCGTTCCAGACCTATACGGATTCCATCGGGCTGCGGGCCTCGACCAAACACATGCGCGGTGCATGAACGTCAACGTAGGTTATATCGGTTCGGCGGAGGAGAGTTTCTTCGGCAAGACCGTGGCGGCTTCCGTATTTTCGGGGCTGCCGCCCAGGCGCTTACCCCGAACTTCTTCAAGAACCGCAAGTCACCGTTCGACTCGGTCAAGCTCATCGTCAACATGAAGTACGTATGTGGCGACCCTTCCGTACGGCAGACTTTCAACATCTACCGGCTCCGCGATTCGCTCGCCTATACGACGGACACGATATACTACCATTCGTTCCGCTACGAAGACCATATCGACAGTGAACCGCTGTTCAGCTTCGAATATTCGGGCGAACCGGATGAAATCGAAGAGATAAAGCTCGATATCCTTCCGCAGGGACAGTTGCTGCTCGACGAACTGGCGGCCGCAGACACCACCCTCTTCTACTCCGACAAGGCTTACGAATCCTGCGGAAATACAAGGGGTTCGTCATCGCTCAGGCTCCCGGAACTCCTGCCAATGCAGCGATATATGCCAACTACCTTCCGAACTGCAACATGAACTTCTACTTCCAGCGGGAGAGGGACCAGTGGGAGATAGACCTCGACGACGACAACAAAGAAAAAGAGGTCACGGCCTACATGCAGTGGTACTTCTCCGACGCCGACGGACTCAAAACGATGTCGGTGGCGAGCATCCGCACGACTACACGGGTACGCCGCTCGAAGGGGTGCAGAACGGAGGGGAGGTAGCCGCCGACGAAACGGTCTACGTGCAGGGACTCGGCGGCGTGACAGCGACGCTGAAATTCCCGGACGGTTTCTTCGACGCCATGAACGCCCTCAAGCCATCGGAGGATTACGGACTGTACATCAACCAGGCACACATGTTCGTATGGCTGGAAGGAGAGACGACGGAAGCATACGACAAGGCGTTCCAAAAACTCGGCAGTTACTCCGATTACGGCAGCATGACCGTTATCCCGGATTACTATATATCGGACGCCTCCACGGGAAGCATCACGATACCCTACGACGGTACGCTGAACCGCAACCCCGGCAAGGGATACTACCGAATGGACATCACCTCGTTCCTGCAGCACGCCTTGCAGCACGACGACGAAGAGAGCAGGCAGTTGACGCTGGCCCCTACCTACACGCCCTACGAGCCCTTCGCCGACAATACGTCGGTCCTTCTGGCGGCAGACAGCGACAAACCGGTCAGAGTCAAGATAACATACACCCTCATCGACCGGACGGCGAATGAACGACAGAGTAACGAACCTAAAGGATGCCTTTAGGTTCTTGTTTTAATCAAATTCACACAAGCGCAGAAAGTTATGGCGCAGGAGAAACAACGCAATACTGACACGAAGAAGACACACGAAAACCTCGTCATCGTCGAGTCTCCGGCAAAGGCGAAAACCATCGAAAAATTCCTCGGCAAGGACTACACCGTCATGTCGAGCTACGGTCACATCCGCGACCTCTCGAAAAAGGAGCTCGGCATCGCCATAGACGACAACTTCAAACCCGATTACGAGATATCGCCCGACAAGAAGAAACTCGTCGAATCGCTCGCCAAGAGTGCGAAGGAGGCCGAACGGGTTTGGCTCGCATCCGATGAAGACCGCGAAGGGGAAGCCATCGCCTGGCACCTGACACAGGTGCTCGGCCTGCCGGTAGACCAGACGCGGCGCATCGTTTTCCACGAAATTACCAAGAGCGCCATCATGCCGCCATCGAGAATCCGCGCACCATCGACATGAACCTCGTCAATGCACAGCAGGCACGGCGTGTACTCGACCGGCTGGTCGGATTCGAACTCTCGCCGGTACTCTGGAAGAAGGTCAAACCGTCGCTCTCGGCCGGAAGAGTCCAAAGCGTCGCAGTGCGCCTCATCGTCGAGCGCGAGCGCGAGATAATGAATTTCCGAAGCACCCCCTACTATCGTGTCACTGCCCGGTTCTACCGCACGGACGACCCTGCCAAAACCCTTTTCAAGGCGGAACTCGACCGGCGGTTCGATTCGGCCGAAGAGGCTGAAGGATTCCTCGGGACGTGCAGGGAGGCCGACTTCCGGGTACTCAGCAGCGAAAGCAAACCTGCCGAACGCCACCCGGCCGGGCCGTTCACCACATCCACACTCCAGCAGGAGGCGGGACGCAAGCTCGGTATGTCGGTATCGCAGACGATGGCCGTCGCCCAGCGGCTTTACGAAAACGGTTACATCACTACATGCGTACCGATTCCCAGAACCTCTCCTCGCAGGCCATCGCAGCCGCCCGGGAGGAGATAATCAAGATGTTCGGAGAGGAGTACAGCAGCGCCCGGAAATACAAGACCAAAAGCAAGGGAGCGCAGGAGGCCCACGAAGCCATTCGCCCCTCCTATCTCAACCGCCAGCAGATAGAGGGCTCGCCGGAAGAGAAACGTCTCTACGACCTGATATGGAAACGTACGGTGGCTTCGCAGATGTCGCCGGCACGGATAGAGAAGACGGTGGTATCCATCGCAGCCGGAGAATCGCCCCACAAGTTCACCGCTACGGGCGAGGTCATCCTGTTCGACGGTTTCCTCAGGCTCTACTCCGAAACCGTAGAAGATGAAACGGAGGAGGGACAGGAGAATACGCTGCCCGAACTGAAAGCGGGCGACGGACTGAGCTATCAGGATATATCAGCCACGGAACGCTTCACCCAGCCTCCGTTCCGTTACAGCGAGGCATCGCTGGTGCGACGGCTCGAAGAGCTCGGCATCGGCCGGCCGTCCACCTATGCGCCGACCATCTCCACCATCATCAACCGGGGATACGTCATCAAGCAGAACAAGCAGGGAACCAAACGCAGCTACCGGCTCATCCGGCTCGAAAAGGGCAAAATCAGCTCGAAAGAGCTTTCGGAAACCACCGGCCGGGAGAAGGCCAAGCTGACGCCTACCGACATCGGCATGATTGTCAATGATTATCTCGACAAACATTTCGAGGAGATACTCGACTACAACTTCACGGCCAACGTGGAGAAGGAGTTCGACGAGATAGCGGAAGGAGGCAAGGAATGGACCAACATGATTCGGGAGTTCTACACCGCCTTCCATCCCACCGTGGAAAAGGCGCTCGAAGAGCTTCCCGACCGCAGCGGCCGGGAACGCATTCTGGGAACGGACCCCAAAAGCGGCAAACAGGTTTCGGCACGCATCGGCCGTTACGGTCCCATCGTACAGATAGGGAGCGCGGACGACGAGGAGAAACCGCGCTATGCCAGCATGAAGAAAGACCAACTGATTGCCACCATCACCCTCGACGAAGCGTTGGCCCTCTTCGAGCTTCCGCGCACGCTGGGCGAGCTGGACGCAAAGAGGTGGTCGTATCAATCGGGAGGTACGGCCCCTACATCCGCTACGACGGCAAATTCACCTCGCTGCCCAGAAAGGACGACCCCTACTCCGTCACGCTGGAACGTGCCGTAGAGCTTATCCATGAAAAAGAGAGTGCCGCCAAGCATCGAAAGAGCCCATCAAGGTCTTCGATGCCGAACCGGAGATAAAGGTACTGAACGGCCGTTACGGTCCCTACATCGCATCCGGCGGCAAAAACTACCGCATCCCGAAAGATACCGACCCGGCAACGCTCACGCTGGAACAGGTCAGGGACATCATGGCGAAATCCAAAAAATAAAGGTCCGAAACCGAAAGCGGACACGATACGACAGAGAGGCTGTACCTTCAGGTACAGCCTCTCGCATAAACGGTACGCCGCGGCTCCCGCCGCTGCCGATTAATGCCTGCTCAGGTAATCCGACACACCGGCCCCCGTCGCACTCATCGCATCCTTGCCTTTGGCCCAGTTGGCGGGACAAACTTCGCCGTACTCTTCGAAGTGCTGGAGTGCATCGACCATGCGGATGACTTCATCGACACTGCGCCCCAGCGGCAGGTCGTTGATGACCATATGCCTTACGATACCGCCCTTGTCGATAAGGAAAAGCCCGCGGTAGGCTACGGGAGCACCGCCCTCGAACAGGAGTTCATCCTCTTCACCCGACAGATACTCTCCGCCGAGGACGCCGTAATTCTCGGAGATGGTTTTCGTCGTATCGGCGATTATCGGATACTTCACCCCTTCGATACCGCCTCTGTTTCTGGGCTGGCCGAGCCAGGCCAGGTGGGAATACTCCGAATCAACCGAACAGCCTACTACCTGTACGCCGCGGGCCTCGAATTCGCCCAGTTTCTCCTGGAACGCATGCAGCTCCGTCGGGCACACGAACGTAAAATCCATCGGGTAGAAAAACAATACCACATACTTTTTCCCCTCGTACTGGCCGAGGGTGAAGTCCTGTACAATCTCGTTTCCGTTCACTACCGCCGTCGCACGGATGGCAGGCGCCTTTTTCCTATCAAAGATTTCATATTTCCTTATGTTTTAATGAATGATTCCGGTTTATCCGATACAAAGATACAGACTCTTACTATAAGAATAACAAACAAGAGTACAATCCACGATTGTTATTTCTTATATACTCATAAGCAAAAAACATACCTTCGGAAAGGGGAAAAGCAAAAAGTCCCGCCGCCTCCCGAAAACGGTGCAAGGATGATTACCGACCGATGATGAAGATGGCAGGCCGCTTGTTGAGGTCGGGCCTCGGCCTGGAATGCCATACGGCTACCGGCAGGGTAAGAATGAATTCGGAGGATGCAGTGATGTCGGCTGCCACCGTCAGGCGCGTATGAGGCGAAAGCACTGCGAGCATCTCCTCCAGCAGTTTCGCATTGCGGTAGGGCGCTTCGATGAAGAGCTGCGACTGTCCCTCACCCAATGCCCTTTTTTCATACATCCGCAGGGCTTTTGCCCGCTCCGGCGGCTTGACGGGAAGATAGCCGTTGAAAGCAAACGACTGCCCGTTCTGCCGGAGGCCATCAGCGCCAACAGGATGGAAGAGGGACCGACCAACGGCACCACCCTGATACCCGCCCGGTGGCACAGCGCTGCTATCTCCGCACCTGGGTCGGCTACGCCGGGAACTCCGGCTTCGGATATGAATCCGGCATCCCTGCCGCCGAATAGCGGTTCCAGCATGGACGGAAGTTCCTCGGGACGGGTGTGTTCGTTGCACTCCACGAAGGTCAGCTCCTCTACCGTGCGCCCCATCCCTCCGCGCCCGAGGAAACGGCGGGCCGAACGTACATTCTCCACGATGAAATAGTCGAGCGCCTCCACTACCGGCCGGTTCGCCTCCGGAAGGACGCCGTAATCCGTCCTATCGGGCACGGTATCATATAAAGTTTTCCGTAAGAGGCCATCTCTCCGCTCCATTCGAACACCGGCACCCGGTCTCCCTATTCCCCGCCGCGGCACGCCGTGCGGAGAGGCCGGCAGGTCCATTTTACTCTTTCAGATAGATACGCTTTACCCGTTCCGACACGGAGGTCATGATTTCATAGGGAATGGTACCCAGCAGAACAGCCATATCCGAAACGGTATTGCCCGGCGTGCTGCCGAATACGGTCACCTCATCACCCTCCGAAACGTTCATTCCCGTCACGTCCACCATGCAGCTGTCCATGCAGATGCGCCCCACAATCGGAGCCGGCCTGCCGTTCACGAGCACGCTCCAGTTTCCGCATCCGAGCCGGCGGTCAAGTCCGTCCGCATACCCTATCGGAATGGTTGCCAGCCGCGAATCGCGCGCGAGCTTTCCGCTGCGGCCATACCCCACCGTCTCCGACTGCGCCAGTTCCTTCACCTGCACGATGCGCGTCAGCAGCCGGCTCACCGGACGCAGCGCCTCCCCCTCCGTACAACTGACGCCATAGAGTCCGATACCGAGACGGCACATGTCGAACCGCGCCTCCGGGAAACGCTCCATGCCCGCCGTATTCAGGATGTGCATCAGGGGACGGTAACCCAGACCGTCGGCAAGCGCCTGCACCGTCCGCCGGAAATAGTCTATCTGCGAACGGGTGAAGCCGTCCTCTTCGGGCATGTCGGCCGCCGCCAGATGGGAAAATACCGACCTTGCGGCTACGGCACCCGCTTCGCGCCGCAGAAGGGCGGCCAGCTCTGGCATATCCTCCATCCGGAATCCGAGGCGGTGCATCCCGGTGTCTATCTTGATGTGTACGGGCCAGGAGGTCTCCCCGGCATCCCGCACGGCCGCGATGAAACGCTCCAGCGACCGGAAATTGTATATCTCCGGTTCGAGACGGTTGGCTACCATCAGCGCAAAACTGTCCGAATCGGCATTCAGCACCACTATCGGCATGGCGATACCCTTCTCACGCAGCGTCACCCCTTCGTCGGCGAAAGCACCGCAAGGTAGTTCACCCCCTGTTTGTCGAGCATGTCCGCCACTTCGAAATTTCCGTTGCCGTAACACGACGCTTTCACCATGGCCATCATCTTCACCCCGTCGCCCACCAGCGCACGGTAGTGATTGAGGTTGTGCCTCATGGCGTCGAGGTCCACCTCCAGCACAGTCGTATGGCTGCGGCGGTCGAGTTGATGCAGGATGCGGATGACCCCCGTGTCGGAGTTGCCGCGCAGCAGGATGCCCGGCCCGCTATGCTGTCCTGCGTACAGTGACGGATAAACTCCTCCGCCGTGCGGTAGAACTCGCTCCCCGCACCGAACGCGTCGCGGCACGCCGAGATACGTTCGCCGACGCCGACAAACCGTCCGATACCGGCACTCCTGACCATGGCGCCCACTTTGCCGTAAAGTTCCCAGTCGGGCATGGGGCTGAAGGGAATGTCCGACATGATAAGTACCTTCTCGCGGCTGCCGGCCACTCCGGTCAAATAGTCGAGCGCCATCGGCAGCGAATTGGCGTCGGTATTGTTCATGTCTGTCACGATGATGGAACCGGCGATTCCCTCCCGCATGCCGAGCCGCACGGCCACGGGCTGCAGTTCGGAAAGCTTCGGAACGACCGTCGCGGGCGGCACCCCCACCGCATCGTAAAAAGCGGTCACGAGCGCCTTGTTGCGGCGGGCCACCCCGTCTTCCCCCTCCTCGGGAAGCAGACATTCGTAAGGCAGGGCATCGCGCAGCTCCGCTTCGGGTGCTTTCGCCCGCAGTGCCTCCTCTATCAGCGGCTCGCCGCCGCAGTAGACGATGCTGCGGCATGTCGCGAAAAGCTGAGCCTTCTCCCGCATCTTCTGACGGTCGGACTGGAAATTCTCGCCGTGCTCCGGACCGAGATGGGTAAACACCCCTACGTCGGGCCGGATAATGGCCGCCAGCCGGTCCATCTCTCCCGGACGCGATATGCCCGCCTCGATGAGGGCGATGTCCTCGTTTCCGGTCATCATCAATATCGAAAGCGGCACGCCGAGCTGGGAATTGTAGCTGCGCGGACTGCGGAAAAGCGACACTCCCTCCGGGGCGGCCTGCGCTATCCACTCCTTCACGGTGGTCTTCCCGCTGGAACCGGTGATACCGACTACCGTTCCGCTGAACGACAGTCTGTAATGAGCCGCCAGGGCCTGCAGTCCGGCCAGCGACTTGTTCACACGCACGAATCCTGCACCCGGCCAGGCCGAAGCGTCCACCTCGCGCTCCACCATGAAACCGCGCACTCCCCGGCGGTACAGTTCGCCGATGTGGTCATGGCCGTCGTGGTTGCGGCCCCGTATCGCCACGAAGAGCGCGGCTCCATCCCTGGCAACACTCCGACGGCTGTCGGCCATCACGCTGCGGACGGTGACATCCTCGCCGCAGAACGTGCCTCCGCATATCGCGGCTATCTCGCTTACAGAATACTCCATCACTTACATTATTCTTTTCTACTTCCCGGACCGAAACCGCTGCCAAAAATTTTTTCCGTACAATTTTCGCACCGGAAAACCGCATCCGCCCCCGCCCCCGCCACATCCGCACGCACGGCGGCAACTGCCGACAGGGAGAAGGTGCGCCGCGA
>ENA-OUNI01000674-OUNI01000674.1-human-gut-metagenome-genome-assembly--contig:-NODE-674-length-15461-cov-2.555628_pt1 | contig 15461 bp, 24 predicted proteins | sample MGYA00242499_ERZ504580 | MGnify/ENA primary metagenome ERZ504580 (study PRJEB26092, sample SAMD00036315) | human gut metagenome | host: Homo sapiens | study: EMG produced TPA metagenomics assembly of... | reverse complement strand
GTCATGTGGGCCATGTTGTCGGAGAAGACCTGACCGAATGCCGGCTTGTCGATGAGTTCGGCACGTTTGGCGTCGGATGCCGGGTTTTCGTTCGGGAGCACGGTGAACTTCTCGGTAAGCTTGTCAAGCTCTGCCGGATCGTGATGATTCTGTTCAGTCATTCTTTACTTCTTCTTGTTGCAGCCACCCGAAAGCGGCCCGCGGTTGTTGGTATCCCAGTGCTTGTGGCACCGGTTCTGGTTAGTAACTTTCCCACATCATAATCTCTTTCGATTACAAGCGTTCGCGATATGAGATAGGAAGAAACATCCTGCGAAAAAGTCGCCGCCCTCACGCCTGATTGATGCTCTATAGACTCGGAACGTATTCTGAATTGTTCAAAAAATGACTGTGCCTCATTCCCCAAAACACCATTATGACGTTCAGGTCTCTGACAGCGGGATGTGGGTGAGAATGATGGGGCGAGTAGTTTCGACGTCGTAGTACAACATGCCGCTGTCGCCTATTGGGGTGAGGAGACTTCATGGCGGAAGGCGCTGGAAACGCAGCCTTCCCAACGCTCGTCGCGTTCTGCGTGTTCCGTTCGTCGCTTCCGGTCATGCTGCGATCCTTTCGGGTGAAGCATGCAAGCCAACCCTCCGATGTATTGGCGGATACTCGAAAAAGCAATACCCCCGTCATTAGACGGGGGCAATAAGATTGTTGGCGTCACGATGCTTGTTTCAGCGGCGTTCTCCCGGATTGCGGATCTGCATGGCCGCGCCGTCTTCCATGATTGAGAAGCCGTGCTTCTGGTAGAAGGTGGCGTTCTTGCTTTCTTCCGGCATGACTTCAATATAAAGGTAGTCGCGATATCTCTCTTTGACCATGCCCACCAGGTGGCCTGCGATGCCATGACCCTGATATTCCGGATCGACCAGCACGTAATGCATATAAGCCACCATCTCAGTGTCATCGAGCACGCGCACCAAGCCTACCAAGCGGTCGCCGTCCCATGCGCTGAACACGGTGGACGATCCCATCAGAGCCTTGTACAGACGTTCCGGATATTTGCCTGACACCCATCCGACGGATCGGAACAGTTGCTGCGTCTGTTCTTTGGTGAACTTCTTTTCATCGGTATACGTGATTTCCATAGCCCCGAGCGTGGTTGCATGCTACGCGCGGACTGAAGCCAGTCTCTGCATTCGGACGTGATTTTGGAATCACGTTTACGTTGGCTCAGGCCAGCCAGTAACCGCACGCAACGGCCATGACGGGCACGACGATCGAAGCCAGAGCATAACCGATGAAACAAGCGATTTTCCCATTGCGCAGGAGCGTAACCGTCTCGTTCATCATGGTTGAGAACGTTGAGAAACCGCCGAGAAATCCTGTTGCGAGCAGTAGGCGGCAGTCGGGCTTATGGTGTTCGCCGCGAACAATCCCGCCACCAAGCCGGCAAGCAGACCGGCCACAACATTGATGGCAAACGTCGAAAGCGGGAACGTTTTGCGCCACAATGCCTTGATATACGAATCGCAGATATAGCGTGCGGCCGCGCCGACGCCACCGCATGCGCCGATCGCAAGCATTGCGCTCATCGAATCGCCTCCTTGTCAGCATGTTCGTCTTTGTTTCGTTCCGCCAACCACGAACCGCATAAGGCACCGGCGTAGGCGAGCGAAAAACCGACAATGAACGTTGCGCAGCAATAGGTGAGGACTCTGGGAATCGCATGATCGTCAATCATCATGAATTCTTCCAATGCGAGCGTGGACATGGTGGAAAGGCCTCCGCACATGCCCATGCCGAATCCACGATTCACGTATCTTTTGCACGGCCTTTCAACAGGCTGGAAGATCCCAGCCATGCGGAAAGCGCCGCATATACGAAGCAGGCCACCATATTGGCCGCGAACGTACCGACATGGAAGCCGCCCACGTCCGCAATGGACGAGCTCGCATACCGCAGTCCCGTGCCGACGCATCCGCCAAGGAATACCACCGTCACCACATCAAGCCGAATAATATGCTTATTCAAATGTTTCTCTCTTCCGCACCGTCTCACTTCGTCTCTCGTGCATTGTTTCCATGCATCGTCAGTCATGCTAGTCGTTATTCGATTGGAATGCTGATGCATGCCACGTATTTGCTGGAATCCTGCGTCAGATCATTGTCGATCAGTGTGATCTCACGTGGGAAGCCTACCACCGTCAAATGATGATTCTCGATATAGTCCATTAATGTGCGGCATCAGGATGGCTGCCGGGAAAACGGATCGTCACGCAGTCCGTCTCCGGCAGTACGCAATCGCTCCCTTCGTACCCGACAGTGCCATACGGGTTCACTGAACGTATAGGCGAGTATAGTCCGTATCCACCCGTTGTATCAATATTGCGTAAGGAATGCAGGATTTGCCGTCAGTCTCTTATGTCTTCCAGCTCATAGAACGGGTGTTGCCGGGTATGAAAAAGCCCATGCGCGTCTGAGCACATGGGCTTTTCATCATCTCTTACGGTTGTTCAAAACCGTAGAATGGAAGTTTGCTTCCTTAAGCTATCTGACTCACTCAGCGTTTTCAGCCGGAGCGGTTTCGACCGGAGCAGCCTCATCGGCAGCGTCTTCCGGCACCTCGACGGTGACGACGGACTCTTCCGGATCCTCGACGTCGAGCACAACGCCTTCCGGCAGCACGACGTCCTTGGCGAAGACCTTGGAACCGTCGGTCAGGCCGTCAACGTTGACCACGATCTTCTCCGGCAGGTTGGCGACATCGGCGCGAACCTTGAGCTCCTGAATGTCGACGAATGCGACGGCAGCGCTTCGGGGTGCCCTCGACGAACACCGGCACCTCGACGTCGATCTTCTCGCCGGCCTTGACCTCGTAGAAGTCAACGTGCTCGACGATGCGCTTCACCGGGTTGCGCTGAACGTCCTTGACGACGGCCATCTTGGTCTCGTCACCGAACTTGATGGTGAACAGAGCGTTGGTGTGACGCAGGGACAGGGTGGTTTCCTTCATCGGCAGCTGCACGAAGACCGGCTCTTCGCCGCCTGCGTACACGGTGGCCGGAATAAGGTTGGCGACGCGCATGCGGCGGGCAGCGCCCTTGCCGAACTCGGTACGGGCAGCGCCTTCGAGGGTAATGGTGGTAGCCATGGGCTATTTCTCCTTATGTTTTATTCGTTCATTCTGTTTCGGCGCATCAACGAGCCGTGAATCAACACAAGGAGCCTACAATCACACGCCGAGTCGATTACGGAAGCCATACGCTTCCCTCGCCAAGACAACAGTTAACTAGTATACGGCGAGGGCGGACATTATCGAAAAACGTCTCACATCAAAAATGAAAAAATCTGTCAAAGCCCACGAAAACGCCGTACGCACGTACAATCGATAGTAATTGTGAACAATCCGTCAATCGCAAGGAAACGAGACAGCAATGAAGCATGACAATGACACAATCGTTCGCGACATTTGCATCGCCACGGGAGCCGTGACGGCTGCCTGTATCGCATCGTTGGCTACGACTGCGAAATACCTGTTCCATTTCTGCATCGATACGCAATGGAAACGTTCCGTTTTCCATCAATCGCTGATTGCGCCGGAGCGTATCGAAAAACTTCAGCAGGGTGAGGCACAGGAAGCAGGAGAATGGTTCGCGCAAGCCAAACAGCCTGTGACGATTACCAGCATGATGGACTTCGACTGCATGGATGGCTGTTCGATCCGGATTGCACTGCGCCAAAACCACACCTGTACGCAATCTGCATGCATGGTTATACCGGTGTACCGGAGGAAACCGCGAAATGGGCACATCGTTACGCCCGCATGGGCTTCACCGTATTGGTTCCGTCACAGCGTGCCCAAGACTTGAGCGAGGGACGGTACGTCGGCATGGGCTGGCTTGAACGCAATGATCTACTGAATTGGATCGACCTTATCGCGTCGAGTGACGCCGACGCCCGTATCCTGCTGTATGGCGGTTCGATGGGCGCGGCAACGGTGATGATGACGACGGGAGACCCGCGTCTGCCGCGCAATGTGGTGTCCGCGATTGTCGATAGCGGCTACACGTCTGCGCGCATGGTGTTCATCGACAGCCTTCGGCATTCGTCGCGTCTGCCGAAACCGCTTGCCGCGGTATGTGTGGATGCCGCGGGATTGTTCTGCAAACATTATGCAGGGTACGATTTTTCGGAAGCCACCTGTCTGCAGTCGCTCAGACATACTGTCATTCCGATGCTGTTCATTCATGGCGAACAGGACGACATCGTGAGCTCACGTTTTCTCAAGATCAATTACGAAGCGTGCTCGAGCATCGATCGAGAAAAGCTCATGGTTCCCGACGCACGCCATATGGAAGCATCCGTCGTGGATCCCGAACTGTATTGGAACACCGTCAATGCCTTCATCAAACGCGCATTCGAATTGTGAGCCATGAAAACTGTGTCAAGGTTCACATGAGATTTTCCTCATGCTTATCCCCAAGGTGAACATACACAATGTTCATTTGTTGGAAAATCCAATGAAATCAACGGCTTACCCACTTCTGCCGCCTCCCGGCACGCTCAAGGCCACGGAATACTTCACCATTATCTTGTTGTTTGTTCGTCGCAGGGCGAACAACAACAGAGAGGAACGAATATTACATGGCCAATCAACATCCTTGGCATGTCGGCCGTCTTCCTTGGACCCTTCGTCGAAAAGGACATCAAGAAATCGGCTTTGATCTCAACGGTCTGCTTCGCCTGCAGGTTCGCCGGTACCGGAGCCAGTATCGCGGCAGGATGCCCCGGCGTGCTCATCTTCTATGGCGTAATCATGGGCATTGGATTGGGCGTCGGCTATCTGACGCCGGTGAAGAACCTAATGCTGTGGTTCGCCAAAGGTCTCGCCACCGGCATCGCCGTCGCGGGATTCGGTCTGGCCAAGGCCATCGCGGGAAGCATCAGCGTCATCCTGACCGTCGATGCCGTGTTCAACGCTGCCGGTGCTGCTTGAGCAGCACTTTGGCATGAAGTCAGTGTCCACCGTGCACGGACTGGCTTTGAGCGCGTGGGCGTTCGCCGGATTGTCCGGCAACCAGTTGGCATCCTTCGTCGTCTCTCATGCGACGGATGCGGCCCACCGATACAGCGCGCTGATTCCGATCATCACCGTACTGTACGCCGTCGCTCTCGCGTCCATCATCGCCGTGACGCTCGCCACGAAAGGCAAGGGCGCTAACGCCTTATCATCACGTTGAGCGGCATGATACATCGTTCAACACGCTGACACGGCGGATGAGCCCATCAACGCCTTATGCGGATGTTCTGGGCATTCGCTTGTTAGCCGCCCTGCGCCGGGGAACAGACTTTGGTTCCGCTCCCCGGCGAACTTCTTCCCATTGATATATACGATGTATATGATTCTTTCCTTTCCCAATCCATTTCCCCGTATTCCACCGCATCGCCTTCCGATTCACGTACGCTGACGGTAGCCGTGAAAAACAATGGCATCCCCTCCGTTGCGGTCGAATATATGGATCAGATACCACAATTGCAGCAATACCATGACGAACAAGGTTCCCCTGCCCGCGTGTTTTCCGCCACACAGGTACTGTAGTGGGTATGGAACAATCATCTGGAGCTTTCCCGCCGTCCCGCATCGAAGTGCGCGGTGCCTGCGTACATAATCTCAAGAACGTCGACGTCGACATTCCGTTGAACAAATTAGTCGGCATCGCCGGTATCTCCGGGTCCGGAAAGAGCTCTCTCGCTTTAGGTGTGCTATACGCTGAAGGATCCCGACGTTATCTGAGGCTTTGTCGATCGTATACCAGGCGACGTCTCACCCAAGCGAGTCGAGCGCAGGTAGTCGACATACGTCATGTGCCGCGGCTCTCGCCCTCCATCAAAGACCTTCAGTGCCCGGCGTGCGATCCACGTTCGGCACGATGACGGAGCTGCTCAACAGTCTGCGTCTGTTGTTCTCCCGTTGCGCCTCACATGTCTGCGAGCATTGTGGCGAACGCAACCGTCCCACAATGAACGTGGCGGCCGAGTTGCCTATACGATGCACATCCTGCAATCAACTCATGCACCCACCATCCGCCGAACAGCTGTCGTTCAATTCCGCCGGCGCATGCCGACCTGCTCCGGAACAGGCATCGTGCGAACCGTCGACCGTGCTTCCCTGGTACCAGACGAGACCAAAAGCATCGACGCCGGCGCAGTATTACCATGGGGATCGTTGATGTGGGATCTGATGAAGCAGGTGTGCGGCGCGATGGGAGTGCGCACGAACATTCCATTCAACCAGCTGACCGACGCCGAGCGGGACATCGTGTTCAACGGCCCGGCCGTCAAGAAGCATATTCTATACAAACCGAAGAAAGGCAATGATTTCGCCGAACTTGACTTCACGTACTTCAACGCCGTGTATACCGTGGAGAACGCGCTCGCCAAAGCCAAGGATGAGAAGGGTATCAAACGCGTGTCGAGATTCCTCAGCGAGCAACCATGTCCGGATTGTTCCGGTACGAGGCTTTCACAGCAGGCTCGTCAACCGCAGATTCTCGGTATTAATCTGGCACAAGCCACGGCGATGACACTTGACGAAACGATACGTTGGGTGCGTTCAGTACCCAAGTCATTGCCGCAGGAGATGCGTGCGATGGCCACAGCCATCTGCGAATCGTTCGAGGATACGGCCGAGCGGCTCGTGGAACTCGGATTATGCTATTTGTCGCTTGACCGCGCAGGTGCGACACTGTCCACCGGCGAGCGCCAACGTGTGCAGTTGGCCCGTTCGGTGCGTAACCGCACTACAGGCGTGCTGTATGTGCTGGATGAACCGTCTATCGGATTGCATCCGGCGAATGTGGATGGACTGTTGGGCGTGATGCGCGATTTGGTGGCTGACGGCAATTCGGTGGTTGTGGTCGATCATGATACCCGTGTGCTTGCCGCGATGGATCATTTGGTGGAGATGGGTCCAACGGCCGGTGCCGAAGGCGGTCATGTGATCGCTCAGGGTGCGGTGGCGGATGTTATGACGGCACCTGGTTCTCAGATAGCGCCTTTTCTGCGTGATGGTGGCAAAATACATGAGCGGGCGCGGCCGCAGATTGACTTAGATGCGATGTTCGCCAAGGGTCGGATTCATTGGAGACGAATACCGTGCATACGGTGCATCCGTTATTGGTGGACATTCCGCGAGGACGTCTCACTGTGGTGTCTGGCGTGTCGGGTTCCGGTAAGACGACGATGGTATTGGAGACACTGGTCCTGCGTTGCGCTCGGCCGCTGATGGTACCGTTTCCCCGAGCTCGATTCGTCTGATTGACGCGGATGGCATTTCGAAAGTGGAACTGATCGATGCCACGCCCATTGGAGCAAACATCCGTTCGACCGTGGCGACATATTGCGGTGTTCACGATGATCTGCGTCGTGCGTTTGCGAAGACTTCCGATGCCCATAAGAAGAATCTCAAACCTGGCGCATTCTCATACAACACGGGCAAGTTGCGCTGCTCCACTTGCGATGGAACCGGTACCATTTCGTTGGACGTGCAGTTCCTGCCCGATGTTGACGTCACGTGTCCCGATTGCCATGGGACACGGTATGCACAGACCGCCGATGACATTCGATTGGTTTGCGCGGACAGCGTCGCCCGTTCACTGCCGGAATTGATGTTGCTAAGCGTCGACGAGATGATGCCTCTATTGGATTTCCTACGCCCCGTTCGATCGAAACTGGCCACACTGCATGAGCTTGGCCTGGGGTATCTGACACTTGGCGAGCCGACTCCTGCGTTATCAGGCGGCGAAGCGCAACGGCTGAAGCTGGCCAGCGAAATGGGACGCGGACAGTCCGGTTCGGTATTCGTGTTCGACGAGCCGACGATCGGGCTACACCCGTTGGATGTGCTGGTATTACTACGCGTGTTCGACTCGTTGGTGGCTTCTGGGGCGACAGTTGTAGTAATTGAACATGATCTTGATGTAATCGCGAACGCGGATTATCTCATCGACATGGGTCCGGGCGGAGGCATGGCCGGCGGTCGCATCGTATGCGAGGGAACACCGGAAACGGTCCGTGCCTGTCCTGACAGCGTCACGGGCAGATATCTGCGTGGATGATCCGACGCGAACTCGCCCGTGACGGTTTCCCATAGCTGCTTTCCTCGGGGTTGTCTGGGATACAGTCAGAAATCCCAGTCATCGTCGTCGGTCTCGACTGATTTGCCCATTACGTACGAGCTTCCCGAACCGGAGAAGAAGTCATGGTTCTCATCGGCGTTCGGACTTAACGCGGCAAGGATCGACGGGTTCACGTCGCAGATCTCTTGTGGGAAAAGCGCTGGATATCGAGATTCATCAACGCCTTGTTGCCGTTGTATCGCAGGAACTTTTCGACATCTTGCGTCAATCCGACAGGCTCGTAGAGGCTGCGCGTGTACTCCACCTCGTTGTCATACAACTCGTTGAGCAGGTCGTAGGTGTAGTCGCGCAGTTCGCCGCGTTTGTCCTCGCTGACCAGCTCAAGCCCTTTTTGATATTTGTATCCGATGTAATACCATGCACGGCTTCGTCGCGGATAATAAGACGGATCACGTCGGCGGTGTTGGTGAGTTTGGCATGCGCGGAGAAATACATCGGTAGATAGAAGCCTGAGTAGAACAGGAACGATTCCAGCAGCGTGGAGGCCACTTTGCGCTTGAGTGGACTATCCCCCTCGTAATAGTCGAGCACGATGCGCGCTTTCCTTTGCAGATACTCGTTCTCCTCACTCCAAGAGAACGCCTCGTCGATCTGTCGGGTGGAACACAAGGTGGAGAAAATCGAGGAATAGCTCTTGGCATGCACTGACTCCATGAACGCGATGTTCGTATAGACGGCTTCCTCATGCGGGGTAAGCGCATCGGGTATGAGGCTGACCGCGCCAACGGTTCCCTGGATGGTGTCAAGCAAGGTGAGACCGGTGAACACGCGCATGGTCAACGTATGCTCGGCCTCGCTCATTGTGCGCCAAACGGGCAAATCATTGGAGACGGGCACTTTCTCCGGCAGCCAAAAATTGCCGGTCAACCTGTCCCATACCTCAAGGTCCTTGTCATCCTCAAGTTTGTTCCAGTTGATGGCACTCACACGGTCAATGAGCTTAATCCTCTGTCGAGGTACGGATATCGGCGCCATGATGGTCGTCCTTTCTAATCGTCGTCTTATCGTCGCGGCCGTATAACCGCCTGTATTCGTCCGGAGCCGTCAGACGAAGCATCGCGCGGTAAACCAAACGAGACATGTCTTTTCTTTTCCTTTCAAGTCACAGGTTTCACAACATGCAACTGACGCAGCCTTGTATTTCGGTGCCAGACAACGCCTGCTGACGAATGCGGATGTAATACAGCGTTTTGATGCCTTTGCGCCATGCATAAATCTGCGCCTTGTTCAAATCTCGGGTAGTCGCCGTATCGGGGAAGAACAAGGTCAACGACAGGCCTTGATCGACATGCCGCGTTGCCTCGGCATACGTATCAACAATGGCCTTCCATCCGATTTCGTACGCATCCGCGAAATACTGGAGATTGTCGTTGGTCATATACGGAGCTGGATAGTAGATCCGTCCAATCTTGCCTTCCTTGCGAATCTCAATCTTCGAGGCGATAGGATGGATGGAACTCGTGGAATGATTGATGTACGAAATTGACCCGGTGGGCGGCACGGCCTGTAGATATTGGTTGAAGATACCGTCACGTATGATGTCGTCACGCAGACGACGCCAATCATCCTCGTTGGGGGTATGGATGCCCCGCCGTGCGAACAGCGACGCGATTTTCCCGGTCTTCGGCGCCAGCGAGCGCTCGCCGTTCGTATATTTGTCGAAATAGTTGCCTGCGCCTGCAGGCTTAGCATAGGCGGACCGTTCGAAGCCTGCAAACCGTGTTCCGCGTTCGACTGCGAGCTCATGCGAGGCACGGTAGGCATGGTATGCAACGGTCATGAAGTACATGTCGGTGAAGTCGAGGGCTTCCGGTGAACCGTACATGATCGATTCTCTGGCAAGGAATCCATGGAGGTTCATCTGTCCCAGGCCGATGGCATGACCTTCGTCGTTGGCGCGTCGGATGGATGGCACACACGCGATGTCCGTATGTTCCGACACCGAGGTCAATGCGCGAATCGCACGTTCCACGGTTCGTCCCAAATCACCGTCCATCGCTTTGGCGATGTTGAGCGATCCAAGATTGCAGGACACGTCACGTCCCACGTGATTGTAGGACAGATCCTCATGATAGGTGCTTGGCTCCTGCACTTGGAGGATCTCCGAGCACAGGTTGCTCATGGCGATTCGTCCGTCGATCGGGTTGGCTCGGTTCACAGTATCTTCGAACACCATGTACGGGTATCCGGATTCGAATTGCAATTCGGCCAAAGTCATGAAGAACTCTCGTGCGTCGATGTAGGTTTTCCCGATGCGTTCATCGTCCACCATATTCCGGTAGTTTTCGCTGATGGAAACATCGGCGAAGGGTCTACCCATGACGCGTTCGACGTCATATGGCTGAACAGGGCCATAGGTTCGTGTCTCTTCGCCAGCTCGAATGTGATGTCGGGTATCACTACTCCAAGAGCCAAAGATTTGATACGGATCTTCTCATCCGCGTTCTCGCGTTTGGTATCGAGGAAATGCATGATGTCCGGATGATGAGCGTTGAGGTACACCGCACCGGCACCCTGTCTAGCGCCCAACTGGTTGGCGTAGCTGAAAGAGTCCTCAAGCAGTTTCATCACAGGCACAACGCCGCTGGACTGGTGTTTGATGCGCTTGATGGGCGCGCCGGCCTCGCGCAGATTGCTAAGCAACAGCGCGACGCCTCCACCTCGTTTGCTCAGCTGCAATGCGGCGTTGATGCCACGCGATATGGACTCCATGTTGTCTTCGATACGTACGAGAAAACAGCTGACCGCCTCTCCGCGCTGCGCTTTGCCGAGGTTGAGGAAAGTGGGCGTCGCCGGTTGGAAACGTCCTGATATAAGTTCTTCGAAATACGATTCGGCGGCCGCATGGTCGCCGGCGGCAAGCGCGAGCGCAACGGCGGCCGCGCGTTGCGGGAAGTTCTCCAGGTACTGTTTGCCGTCAAAGGTTTTCAATGCGTATGAGCGGTGGAACTTGAAAGCTCCGAGGAATGTATCGAATTCGAATCCGCAGTCATCCACGTTGCGGTAGAACCTGTCAAGGAATTCGGCATCATATTGGGCAAATACGGATTCGTCGTAATAGCCGTCTGCGATGAGCCGGCTGAGTCTGTCTTGTGTGGAGTTGAAGTGGACGGTGTTCGGCAGCACGTGCTTTTCGACGTACTCGCGTACGGCTTGGATGTCTTTATCAAATTGGATGCGCCCCTGCTTGTCGTAGAGATTCAGCATCGCGTTGAGCGAGTGCCAGTCATGGGCGCGATCGTAGGAGGCTATGACGTCGGTTGCTGCGTGTGGTGTCGTTGAATCTTCTGGCATGGTTATCGTTGTTCCTGTTGTGTGTATTCGTCGAAAAATCTGCGCAGTCCTTCGCGCACGGTCGCGGTGTCTTCTGAAGTGCCCATCAGTTCGAACCGGTAGAGTAGCGGCACGCGGCATTTAGCCGCTATGATGTCGCCCGCGATGCCGTAGGCTTCGCCGAAGTTGGTGTTACCCGATGCGATGACGCCGATGATGCCACTGCGGTTGCGTTCATCATTGAGGAATCGTTTGACTTGCACGGGCACTGCTTTGCCGATTGTTCCTCCGCCGTATGTGGGTGTCAGCAAGACGTAGGCTCATCCACATGCAGCTCCGGCTCGTCCGGCCGCAGCGGGATGCGCATTGTATGAATGCCGAATTCATCCAATCGGCATCCTTCGACGAAGCGTGTCGTATTGCCCGATGCCGACGAGAAGTACACCAACGCGCTCACCGGCAGCGAGCCTCCAGCTCGTGGATTTTGTCGGGACGATACCCGGACCAGGATTCGTCGTCTGCGATGATGACTGGCATCTGCCGCCATCCTTCGTTCCGCAATCTGTCGGAAATACGTGCGTTGGCCGTAATGTCGACAGTCGTATAGGGAAGGCCTCGTTTGTCCAATTGGCGTTTCGTCGCCGTGCATTGCGGGCAGTTTGCTTTGGTGTATAACGTAATGTTCATGTTCCACGTCCTTTCACGACCGTACGTCGTTGGTATGTGGCACACATTATCCAAACGAAAATAAAAATCAAGACCACAACATACAGTGTCTCGTCACATTTTCAAACACTATATACGGCGTGTTTCCAGTATTGGCAACAGTTTTGAAGTTCTAGAGCAGGACGTGGGCCGGATTTGTGGGATTTTTCACATCGGATGCAATCGTTCTTCACCGAAATCCCCATGCCATAAAAAGGCATATAGGAACCAGGGTCTTATTCCCTTCGGGAACCCAGCCGTCACTCACTCAAGTTGACCTTGGACACCCAATCATGCACCAACCGCAGAAAAGACAGACTCCCGCACCCCGGCAACGCAGATTCAGGTTTCTTCGCAGAATCTGCAGAGATTCTTTCGGTACCTCTTCGACCGAGCTGGGAGATATCCGACATACCACACCGACCAACGGTATGTATAATGTTGGTGTATTCGACTCCATCATTGAAGGAGAGACATATGGCGCGCAATGCGCACCCTGAAGTGACGCGACAGCGAATCCTTGACGCCGCGAAAAAGCTGTTCGCGCAAAAGGGGTATGAGCGTACCACGATTCAAGATATTCTCGACGAGCTCGAAGACCTCAGCAAAGGCGCTATCTACCATCATTTCAAAAACAAAGAAGCGATGCTGCATGCGCTGGTAGATTCCGACAACGAACGACTTCTTCCCCAGGCAAATCAAGAGGATGGCTCACGAAACGGATTGCAGAAACTACGCAATTCGCTCATGATGCAGATTACCGACACCGAACATATGACCCTCATGCGCGATGCGTTTCCCCTGCTGAACGACCCGAAAATCCTCGCCGAAAATCTTCGCATCTGGCGAACCGACAGCACCAAAATCGCGTACGACTTCATCCAGGAGGGGTTAAAGGACGGTTCAATCACAACCGAATACCCTCAAGAAGCCGCGGAACTTTTTTCACTGCTGTTCAATTACTGGCTAGCCCCAAACTTCTACCCCATCACTACCCTAAGTGAATTCAAGCATCGCATCCACTGTCTTGGATTGATTATGGACTCGCTCGGAGTTCCACTTATCGATCACGACAGTGATATGGAAGATCGGCTTGCGGAAGCTTCTTCCTACTCGCCAGCAATCCGCAATAAAAGCTCGGCAATGTCAATCTATCTTTATTCGTACCTTTTTTACATACCGTCAGTCGGTATCGAAAGGAATAGTCATGAAAAACTCGTCAGCAAAGACACTCCAATCCAGCTTGCGCTCCGCAAACTTCATCCTGCTTGTACTCGGTCAAGGCATTTCCTTGTTCGGCAATACCATGCTCCGATTTGCCATGTCCATGTGGGTACTGGACGAAACCGCATCATCCACGACCTTCGCCACCGTGCTGGCCATATCCGTCATTCCGACCATACTTATTAGCCCATTCGGAGGTGTTATGGCCGACCGAGTAAGCAAACGTGCCATGATGGTGGCGCTCGATATCATCTCAGGAATCGTCACACTGCTCGCGACTGTGTTTTTCGCACTATCCGGATTCAACATTCTCGCCATCGCCATCATGCAGGTAGTGTTGGCAGTACTCGATGCCATGGAAACTCCCGTCGTGCAATCCGCACTGCCACAAATCATCGGAAGAGAGTCCTCCACTGATCTTCGCCGAGGCGCGGCCATCATCAACCAAGTGCAGCAGCTCAGCCAATTACTCCCGAGTTTCCTAGGTGGCGTGATGTACGGGCTGGTCGGCATTCGACCGATGATGCTCATCACCGCAGCATGTCTTCTGTCGGCAGCCATGGTTGAATGCTTCATCAGACTCGCAAAGCCCCTATCGAATCAAGATGATGCCGGCATCTGCCTGCTCGACGTCATCATTGGCGATATGCATTCGGCGACCGCTTTCCTGCTTCGCAAGGAGCCGACCGTAGCACGATTAGCCGGTGTTTGCACATGGATCAATCTGATACTGACTGGATTCAGTTCAGTAAGCTTTCCTTACATTATTCGAACTACGTTAGGCTACGATGCGGCGACATATGGTCTATGCGATGGCATTATCGGCATTGCCGGCATAGCGGGAACATTCATCGCTGGCTGTTTCGCCAACCGTTTGAAATCACGAAACGCCCCTTCGTTGTTGTTCGTGGAAAGTCTTATGCTGCTTCCGCCGGCCATCGCCTTCCTGCTTCCATGTTCAACGCAAACCAAGCTCATCATGCTGGTGCTCTGCACTGCGGCAGTCATAATCGCCGTTGATTTCTTGAACCTCATTCTCGTACCATCTATTCAGATGAGGACACCAACCGCGCTTACAGGCAAGGTCATGGCCATTATTTCATCATTGACGATATGCGCCCAGCCACTCGGGCAAATGCTTTACGGATGGCTGCACGCACATTGCACGGTTTGGCTTATTCTGCTGATTTCAGCACTGGCATCACTACCCTTGGCATGGTTGGCTCGCCCACTGTTTGCGCACCTTGACGATACGATTTCCAAGTAAGGCAGGGTAATGAAGCCGATATACGAACGTCCGTATGCTGAGAATGCCGCCCAACATATTGCGATTCGGCTTGAAATCAGCCTTCCTTAAACGAATGCCTTTCTGCTTGCAACGAATCACCACCAGCGCGACGATCACACTGATGGTCTGTGCAAAGATTGTGCCAAGGACCGCATCTGCCGGACCAAGCTGAAAATACCCCATGAACAGGTAGACGAGTGCGATATTGAAACACTGATTCCCAAGCTGGCAGGAACCACTTGGCTGAATCACTATCTTGAGAGCCTGCCGAATCTGGAAGCCCAGAAACAGATGTGCAGACAAGTTATCAGCATGCGATGTTCAACGGCTGACATCAGTTATACAGGAATGTTCGATCGGGGTTCTTTGGCACGGCATGTCCAAAATTGTTACGCCTATGCGGATTGGACGTCCACGCTGGTGGAAGTGAATTACGTAAACGAGAACTTCTGTCTGTCATTCACACAGAAGTTCGCCACAGATGGATACGTAAAAGCATTTCGCGAATTGTTGGAGCAATACGGCATAGCATGCACCGAGATCGAAGAGACAAAGTTCATCTGAACGTTCCGTCATTCAATCTCGGCACAACCATGATACATACGCTTTGACGTTCGCGATCTGAGAGGCCGATCAGTCGCCGATTGAAACCGGCCTCCCCTCGTTTCCTCCCGTCTCATCCGCGCTTCCCATGTATGGACCCATCAGATCGATATATCCCTTCGCGTCATGAGCGAGAAGCGCGCGCGTGGCACGCAGGATTCGATATCCCTTGGAAAACGG
>ENA-OUNI01000673-OUNI01000673.1-human-gut-metagenome-genome-assembly--contig:-NODE-673-length-15482-cov-2.042592_pt1 | contig 15482 bp, 17 predicted proteins | sample MGYA00242499_ERZ504580 | MGnify/ENA primary metagenome ERZ504580 (study PRJEB26092, sample SAMD00036315) | human gut metagenome | host: Homo sapiens | study: EMG produced TPA metagenomics assembly of... | reverse complement strand
CGGTCGGTCTTGCCTGTACGGGCAGGACCGACCTGTTTTTTTGTAGGTCCGAAGGTTTGCGGATATGTGTGCGCGTGTTATAGCTGCTGCCTGTTTTCGGCGGATTTATTAAAAATAATACAAAAAAGAGCAGTGCGTCGGTGTGTAAAGTTATTGTAATGTTATTGGAATTATTCTATATTTGTGCGATTTATGGTCGGATGCACTGTCTCTTGTGATATGTATTGACCTGCGTGAAGCCTATAAGTAACCAAATTATTAACATGAAAAGACATCTTTACACTATCTTGCTTCCGGTGGCGGCGCTTGGCGCTTTCCGGTTGCACGACCGGCTCGGAGGGAGCCGATGAGCATTACATCAAACTCAGCGATGCGGTATGCACCTTTACCGAAGACGGCGGGGAGGCGCAGATTATCGAAGTGAGGGCCAATCCGGAGTGGAGTTTCGAGAGCGGTGCATCGTGCTGAAAGTCTCCGCAGGCGAGGGAAGTACGCTGGAGGTCTCCGTAGACCCCAATGCAGACGGGGAGCGCAATGCGGAAATCACGTTGCAGGCAGGCGAGGCAACCGCATCCATCCGGGTCTATCAGCTCGGTGCACGGGGATTGAGTGCCCGGTACAGGCTGCTCGAACAGTTGAACAGCGCCGTGATGTCGCCCAGCGGCAGGTATGTGGGCGGTTTTTATACGGATGTTCTCGGTGAGAACGAATTTCAGTACACCGCAGTGGTCATCGATCTCGAAACGGACAAATGGCATGAGTTCGGTCCCTATCCGGAGACGCTGTTCGGTTTTACGGAGGCCGAGGTGGTGACCGACCAGGGCGTACTGTATATCTCCGATTCGACCAACGGGGGCTGTGTCGCGTTCGACCTCGACGGTACCTATACCGTTCCCAAGTCGGTTGCGGGATACGGACCGTTGGTAATGCAGAGTTCCTCCGTCGACGGTTCGGTCATGGTTGGTTATACGGAGGGGACTCCCTACGGATGTATGTACGGGCCCGTCAAGGTGGTGGACGGCGAGGTGAAACCGCTGCCGCTGCCCGAGGAGGGCAATTTCCGGAACGAGGAGTGGTGGGCCGGTATCCTGGCCCGCGGTATGTCGGCCGACGGTTCGGTGGTGTACGGCACCTCGTGGGAGAACTACGACTACGGGATGGCCTATTGGGACAAGGACGGCAACGTGGACTGGGTGGGCAGTGACCTGCGCACGGTGACGACCGTACAGAGGCCCAATCCGCTCGACGGTACTCTCTACGACTACAATATCGTGAACGGCATGATATGCTGGGCGAACCAGACGCAGATAAGCCCCAACGGCACCTGGATAGCAGGTACCTACCGTACGGAGGAGTATGACAAGGAGAACGACGAGGTACTGCAGGCGAACTATCCCGCTTTCTTCAACACGGAGACCAAGACGACCACGGTGTTCGACGAATATGCCGGTTGTGTGGCCATGGGTGTCACCGACGACGGCCTCGGCTTATCGGTATACAGGGGATGGCGTGAACAGCGGTTTCATCGTGGACCTCGCATCGAAAACCAAGGTAGACGACATGCTGCCATGGATAAGGAGTGAATTCGGCATCATCATTTCCGAGGGGGCGATACATTACCTCACGCCCGACCGGCAGAAGGTATTCGGTGCCAAACTTCGGTATGAGCAGAACGGTGCGGTGACCACGCTGTATTGGTATGTCGCTCCGGCACTGAACAATTGACGGCCCGTACGGCTTCGGCTGCACGGATTGACGAACCGCCGCATCCTGAAGATGCGGCGGTTTTTTCGTGTCGGGTGCGGAAAGGAGAGGCGGCGGTCGTCGCCGTGCAAGAGAGGCCGGTTATCCGTCTGGGCGGTGCTCGTCGGCTGCCGTACGGCGGTGTCATGGCACACCGGTGCGGCCGGGAAAATTATGAATGATAATTTGCATAATTATGAATTTATCAAAACAGAGAAAAATTATTTTTAAATTCATCTATAATGTTGTGATATTATTTAAATGATATTATATTTGCTGTGAATTGGCTGTTGCACGGATAAGTATGCTGCGTGTGATGGCCGTGACGAATAGTTATTGCTAACTTAATTTTTAATTTTAACTAATCTATTATGAAAAAAAAATGTAGCCGTCGTGTTGTCCGCAGTTGTAACGGCCGCGGTTCTGGGAAGCTGTACCGACCCGAAGGGGCGGGAGAGGAGCACTTCATCAAGGTGGATGATGCGGAGCTTTCGTTCCTTGCCGACGACAGCAGGTCTGTGACCGTGGGCGTCAGGGCTTACCCGGCCGAGTGGAGCGTCGAGAGCGATGCATCGTGGATACGATACACCGAATCGGAGGGGGCGGTAACCATTACCGTGGCGCCCAATACCGGCGATGCGGAGCGTAAGGGAGTCATTACCGTGACGGCCGGTCAGGCCCGGCAGGAAATCGGCATCTGGCAGTTGGGCCAGAGCGGCTTCGACGGTGCCGATACCGTTTGCTGGATGACTTGTACGGCAACTGTGTCATCTCTCCGAACGGACGGTATGCGGGAGGGTATTATCTGGATTACGATGAGAACGACCATACCATTTATTTTCCCGTGATTATCGACATAGCAACCGACGAACGGGTCGTTTTCGGACCCTTCCCGCAATCGATGTTCTCTTTCTCCGATGCGATGGCGATAACTTCGCAGGGGACGCTCTTCCTTGACGATGGCGTGGGCGGCGGCGTAGTGGGATTCACCCTCGACGGAGATTATTTCAGTACCGAGGTTGCGCCCGGTTTCAAGAGCAGGACGGTGATAACGGGCAGCTCGCTGGACGGCAGTGTGATGGTAGGTTACGGTACCGGTTCCCCGGAGGGGCATACCTACGGCCCGGTGAAGGTGGTGGACGGCGAGTACCGGTCGCTGCCCCTGCCCGAACTCAACTATCGCGACATGCCGCACGACCAGGGCATCCTTGCGTTCGGCATATCGGCTGACGGGACGGTGATATACGGAAGTACGTGGGATAACCTCGACGCAGGTATGGTCTATTGGGACAAGGAGGGCAACGTACACCATGTGGGCGAAGACGTGCGTGATGTCCGGGAAGTCACGATGGTCGATGCGCTGGGCGAGGAGTATCAGTACAATCTGTGCGACGGCGTGATGACGTGGGCCGGTGCGGGCAATGCAAGCCCCAGCGGCAGGTGGCTTGCCGGGACATTCTGTACCGAGACACTCAGCGAGGACCGACGCGAGGTCTATACCTCCTATTGTCCCGCCTTCTTCAATACGGAGACCAAGACTACGGTGATATTCGATGAACTCGGCGGATTCGGCGGCAGCGCCGTCACGGACGACGGCATCGGTTTCGTGGGCAGTACGGACGGTATGGCGAGCTGCCGTGTAGTCGATGTGAATACGGGCGTCCAGCTCTACGGTTCATTGGCGGAGTGGGTGCGTGCCGAATTCGATATCGTCATCCCCGGCGGGGCGTTGATGTATATCTGCCCGGACGGCAGGTCCTTCATGGGAACCAGCCTGACGACGGGTATCGGCGGGGCCGAGAACATATTTTGGTACGTGGCCGACCCGAACGAGCAGTGACGTAAGCGAGTGCATGCGCCGGTGAGGCGCAGGGCGGTCAAGTCCGCCGGCCTTTCGGGACCGGCGGACTTTTTTTTTTGTCGGACGGGAGCGTCGTTTCGGAAAGCCGTATCCGGGAGTCGGCTGAAAACGGGCGCCTGTCGGGAGGGCGGTATCTCTTTTTGACCGGAAACGGCCGGAAATCCGGATTTTTTCGTAATCGTCTATGATATATATTGTTGCAAAATATTCGGCGCGTTTTATATTTGTAAACGCGCGGTGCACAGGCCGTTTTATGTTGAACCTAAATACGACAGATTATCAATCTCTATGAAAACTGACTTTAGATTACCCTTGTTTGCCCTGCTGCCGGCTGTTGTGCTGTCGGGCTGCAAGACCTCCGGAGTGAGCGAAACGCATTATGTCAAATTGGATTATGCGGAGTATTCGTTCCGGGCCGCCGGAAACCGGCCGCTGGTCGTCGAGGTGAGGACGAGTCCTGCCGAATGGAGTGCCGAGAGCGATGCTTCGTGGCTCAAGTACACCGAAGACGAGTCCGCCCTTACCATTACGGTCGATGACAACCTTGCGGAAGCGGAGCGCCGGGCGGTGATAACCGTTACCGCGGGCACGGCTTCGCAGGAGATAGAGGTGTGGCAGCTCGGTGCGGAGACGGGCGTTCCTTCCCGCTACCGCTACATGATTGACTACTTCGGCGGCGTCATTTCGCCCAACGGGAAGTGGTTCGGCGCTACTACAACGATTACGACGAGAACGACAACACCATCAACTATCCGGTTATCATCAACATAGATACCGACGAGCGGATTGTTCTCGGGCCCTATCCGGCTTCGATGTTCGGACTGTCGGATGCGATGGCCATCACCGACCAGGGAACGCTCTACATAGATGACAGCGTCAATGGCGGCGTGGTCGGCTTCACGCCCGACGGCGACTACTTCCTTTCCCAGGCGGCGCCCGGCTTCAGCGGTGCCACCGTCATCGAAGGCAGCGCACTGGATGGGCGCGTCATGGTGGGCTGGGGAACCGGTTCGCCCGAAGGGTACACGTACGGTCCGGTGAAGATAGTGGACGGCGAGTACCAGCCGCTGCCGCTTCCCGAGCTCAATTACCGCGGCGACGAACACGACCAGGGTGCCATGGCCCGCGGCATTTCGGCCAACGGCGAAATCATCTACGGTTCGACCTGGGATAACGAGGATGCCGGCATGATTTGGTGGGATGCCGACGGGACTGCCCGCTATGTGGGCGAGGATGTCCGTTACGAGCGGGAGGTTCAGATGGTTTATTGGGACGGCTCGGAGTATTCGTATACGCTAGTGGACGGTGTGCAGACCTGGAGCGGAGCCGGACAGGCGAGTCCCGACGGCAAGTGGCTGGCCGGTACTTTTACGGTGGAGTCGTTGAACGAGACGCGCGACAGGATAAATTCCACTTTACTATCCGGCCTATTTCAATACCGAGACCGGGCAGACGACCGTTTTGGAGGATTATGAGGGTTACGGCGGCTGCGGCGTGACCGACGAGGGGCTCGCATTCATGGCGGCGGTCGGCGGTATGGGCGGCAGCGGCCCGGTGGTGAATTTGGAGAACGGTGCTACGGTGGCTTATGCGTCGCTCGAAGAGTACGTGCAGGAGAGGTTCGGTATCAACGTTCCCTCGGGCGGGCAGTTCAAGTACATGGCGGCCGACGGTTCCGTATTGCTGGCCTCGACGGTGATTGCGGCGCGTGGGGGGCCGATATTGCGACGTGGTACGTCGCGAAGAGAGGACAGGAAAGTGAATGAAGCAACGGCACATTACATAAGGTGCATTAATTATTCGTCGGCGTCGGTGCCCCTTAGGGGTGCCGACGTTTTTTGTCGTTGCTCCGTGTGCTCCTCCGCGGGCATGGGAGCGGTATCCGCTGCCGGCAGGAGGGGGCCGGTTCCGTACCTCCTGAGGTATTCTCCGGCCCTGCCCTCAGAAAGAACCTGCGGGCGGAAATAGGCTGCAGGTGTCTCCGGAGGCACTCACAGGCCGGTTCGGATGTGTCTTATTTGACTTTTATCAGCGAGAGGGCGCTGTTTTATATCAAAAAGGTTCATGTGAAGTGCCAAAGTTCGTTAGTTGTTGTTTTTTTTAATAATTATATTTTATTATGTGAAATCTGTTGCTATATTTGTAATCTGAGAAAAGAGAGCGGAGAGTTTTATTGTGTGATGCCGGTAATTCCGGTGCCTGTATAACCTAATTAAATGACGTAATAAATTATGTTTAAACATTTGCGCATCATCTTTGTAATTGTTGCTGCAGTTTTTCGCATGGGCGTGCAACAAGGTGGGTCGACCGGAGACCCATTACATCAAACTCAGTGATTCCTCCCTGACCTTCAACGGGGCGGGCAACGGTTCCCGGACGGTGACCGTGGCTTCCAGTCCGGCGGATTGGAAGGCGGAACCCGCCGTTTCGTGGATTAAGATAACGGAGACGGGAAAGAACAGCTTCGTCCTGACGGTGGATGACAGCGATGTCGCCGACGAAAGGGAGGGCATTATCACCGTGACGGCCGGCCAGGCAACGGTGGAGGTGAAAGTTTCGCAGCTTCCGATGGATACGGAGTTCGCACGTTTCCGTACCATGTATGAATACGAGAACGGCATGGTGATGTCGCCGAGCGGCAAGTATGCCGGCGGCTTCTATGCTACGCTGGACGAGGACGGTTCGCTGCTTTACCATGCGTCGTCACCGAGGTCGAGACGGACAGGAAATACGAATTCGGCCCGTACCCGATGTCGCTGTTCGAATTCGGATACCCGAACGCAATAACCGACCATGGAACCATCGTTTTCAGCACCAAGACGGCCGGGAACTACGTCATCAATCTCGACGGTACCTATTATGAGCTTGCCACGCCGACAGGATGAGTGCGCATCCGAGTGTGGCGAGTACCTCCGCGGACGGCAATGTTTGGGTCGGTTATGCCATGAAAAGCATGAACGACGGCCACGGTTCGCTCTACTGGCCGCTGAAATGGGTGGACGGTGAAGCGCAGGAGCTGAAGATGCCCGCCACGAGTTACAGGGGCGAAGAGTACACCAGCGCCCAGTTCCTGAACGGTGTGATGGCCCGCGGCATTTCGGCCAACGGCGAAATCATCTACGGTTCGACCTGGGATAACTTCGATTTCGGCATGGTTTATTGGGACAGGAGCGGGGAGCCTCATTTCGTGGGCGAAGATGTGCGTAAGGTAAAGCCTGTACAGCGGTCCGACGGTATGGGCGACTACTATGATTACAACCTCGTGGACGGTATTATCTGCTATGCGAGCGCGTCGCAGGTGAGCCCCAACGGCAAATGGCTCGCAGGTACCTATCGGAAGGAAGAGCTTGCTGACGATGAGATGTCCATTGAGGAGACCTATTATGCCGCTTTCTTCAATACCGAGACGGGGACTACTTATATTATAGATGAATACGGCCCTACGACAGGGTGCGGCGTTACGGATGACGGCGAAGGATTCGTCGGCATCGGCAGCTCGATGTGTACTAGCAGCATCGTGGTGGATGTGGAGACGGGCATCAAGCTCGGCACCGCTCAGGAATGGGTGTACGATACTTTCGGTATCCATGTTCCTGACTGCGTCTCGAACTGTGCTGTGCAGGCAAGGAGGTGATAACGGGTGCGACACCCTTGTCGGATGCCTTGGGTATAGTGGACGGTTATTTCTACGTAGCCCCGCCGGCAGGCAAGTAGGCGGCAGGGATGTGGGGCGTGTCGTTGTCCCGCAGCGGAAAGACAGTATCGGCGGTGCGAAAGCACCGCCGATACTGTCTTTATCCGTTCCGTATTCTTTTGCGGGACGTACCGGATGGCGGGTTGGGACTGCGGAAACATGCCCGCATGTCTGCGGTTGCGTCTGCGGGACTGCGGGGCTTGCTGCGATGCACGCCGTGCAGCCGGGCGTGGCGTCTCTCTGCTGGCGGGACAGCATCATGCGGCTCCTTTTTCTGCCGGTATCCCGTTCCGGTCGGCTGGCGACGGAAGGACGGACTGTGCGCAGGTAAGGAGGTTCGGTCGCTGAGGGCTGTCGTGCGGCGGGAAACGGCATCGGGTGTGCGGCTTTCATCTGTGTAATGGCATTAATACGAATTTTTTCTAAGGATAAAAACAAAATTCGTGATAATATATATTGTTGTTATAATAAAACATATGGCATATATTTGCAAAAACCGATGGGAAATGCGTCGGTTGCATACGGGACGAAAGACTTACCAATCTTACTGTATATTTTATAAACCGATTTTGTATTACTGCTAAATGTTTGCTTGAATTATGAAGAAGGGATTTTACATCCGGGCTGCTTTGCCTTTCGCGTGTGTAGCCCTGCTCGGGGGGTGTACGGCACCCGGCGGGACCGACACGCAGTACATCCGGCTGAGCGATGCCGCATGTTCTTTTCAGGGAACGGGCAACCGGCCCGTGACCATCGAGGTGCACACCAATCCGGCGACGTGGAAGGCCGAAGCGTCGGCCTCGTGGGTGAAGGTATCTGATGTGACGGCCACTTCGTTTACCATCGAGGTCGTCGATAACGATACCAACGAAATGCGGGAGGCGGAGATAACCGTAACGGCCGGCCAGGCGGAAGAGGTCATCGAAGTGATGCAGATGGTCGGAGACCACTCCTTCCCGCGTTACCGGTGCAGACCGGAAGTTTTTCAAAACTTGGCGCCCATGTCGCCGAACGGAAAGTATGTCGGCAGTTTCTATTATGGTCAGGACGAATCGGGCACGACCGTGTTCTACCCCGTGATAATCGATGTGGAAAAGGACGAATGGCACGAACTGGGGCCGTTCCCCTACACGTTGTTCGAACTGGGTGAGACCTCCTGCATGACCGATAACGGCGAGGTGATTATTGCGGCGCTGAACGATGCAACATCCTGTTCGACCTCGACGGGAACTATACGAAGATAGAGCCTCCTGCAGGTTATACGAATTATCCGGAAATCAGCCAGGTGTCGGCGGACGGTACGATGGTCGGCTGGGCAAGCAAGGGAGGTGTCTCCTCTCCGTTCAAATGGGTGGACGGCGTGGCAGAGGAGCTTCCCAAGCCCGAACTGAACTACCGGGACGAGCCGATAGGCGATGTACAGGCCCGTGGCATTTCGGCTGACGGCCGCATCATTTACGGTACGACCTGGGACAACAGGGACTATGGTCTGGTATACTGGGACGAGAACGGTGAAGTGCATTACGTGGGTGAGGACGTGCGTTACTGCCGTCCGGTGGACAGGCCCGATGGCTATGGAGGCACCTATAAGTACAACCTGTGCGACGGCATGTGGACTTCGGCGACCAAAACCAACGTGAGTCCGAACGGGAAATACATCGCCGGAACATTCCGCCGGGAAGCTTTGGAGGAAGGAGCCGAATCGTCCGTCGTAGAGACGAATTACCCCGCATTCTTCAATACGGAGACCGGCAAGACGGTAATATTCGAGGAACTCGTCGGGGGCGGCGGCGTAGCTGCGACGAGCGACGGTTTGGGCTTTACGGTCGATGATACTTTCGGGTCTTCGTCGGGTATGGTAGTGGATATCGAGAACGGCGTTGTTCTTGGAGATGCTCTCGAATGGATACAGGAGAATTACGGCATCATTGTACCGTCGGGATATATCACCTATATGCCCGACAGCAAGGACCGGTTCCAGGGGGGGATGCTGTGGACGGGGGGAGCTGCCGTACAGGGCGTCAATTGGTACGTAGCTCCTCCGGCAAAATAGGACTTACAGTCATTTTCATAGGTTACATAGGTTTTCAGGTGGTGTGCCGGACAATTTTTGTCCGGCGCACTTTTTATGGTATTTGTAATAGGTATTATGTGACAAATATACTTGTGTTGTGTTGATTTATTTTTAATAAAACGGTATAAAAGTGAATTTACATATATTGTTGTTATAATCAAATATATTATGTAAATTTGCAAAAAGAAATGAACGGCCCGTTGAGAGGGCGGGCGGCAAAGAGCATTTACCAATCTTACCATTTGATAACCAACCAATCCAATTGTATTACTACTTAACAAGTTTGCTGAAATGATGAAAAACGGATTTTATGTGCGGGCGGCCTTACCCTTCGTGTGTACGGCCCTGCTGCTGACGGGCTGTAAAACCGAGGGCGTGTCCGAAACGCAGTACGTGCGGCTGAGCGATGCTGCCTGCGCCTTTCGGGGCGAGGGGAACAGCCCCCTGACCATCGAGGTGCATGCCAACCCGGCGGAATGGAAGGCCGAGGCGCTGGCCTCGTGGGTAGAGGTGACCGAGGTCACGGCCACCTCTTTCACCGTTGCGGTCGCCGACAACGATTCGGCCGACACGCGCAAGGCGGAGATAGCCGTGAGGGCCGGTGCGGCCGAGCAGACCATCGCAGTGGTGCAATTGGCCAAAGACCATGTTTTCCCGCGTTACCGCTGTCATCCGGAGTTTCAGTACGGCACGGCCATGTCGCCGGGCGGACACTATGCCGGCGGTTTTTATTCGACGTATGACGAGGAGGGCAATGTCAACCAGCATCCCGTTATTATCGACGTGGCAACCGGTGCATGGACGGCTCTGGGCCCCTATCCGAACGGCCTGTTCCGTCTGTTCCAGACGATGTGTATCAGCGATGCCGGTGAACTGGTAATCGCCTGCGACGACGGTTGTGTGGTGATGACTCCCGACGGTAACTATTTTCGTCTGGAGGTGCCCGCCGATTTTACGGGTCTTCCGAAGGTGTCGCAGGTCTCCTCTGCGGGCACCTGGGTAGGATGGGCGCGTAAAAACGGGTCGTCGTGTCCGCTGAAGTGGGTGGACGGTGTGGCGGCAGAGCTTCCGAAACCCGCGCTGAATTACCGCGACGAGCCGATAGGCGACGTGCAGGCCCGCGGCATCTCGGCCGACGCCGCATCGTTTACGGAACCACGTGGGATAACCTCGATTTCGGCATGGTCTATTGGGACGAAGCCGGCGAAGTACATTATGTGGGCGAGGATGTGCGTTACTGCCGTCCGGTGGAGCGTCCGGACGGTCACGGAGGAACTTTCACGTATAACCTGTGCGACGGGATGTGGACGACGGCCACCAATACCAATGTCAGTCCGAACGGGAAATACATCGCCGGAACGTACCGTATCGAGAGCCTGAGTGCCGACGGTTCCGAGAAAAACGAGCGAAACTATCCGGCCTTCTATAATACCGAAACGTTAAAAACCGTCGTTTTTGAGACCTGCCTGGAGGAGGCGCCCTGAGTGCGACGAGCGACGGTCTGGGCTTTACGGCTGACAGTACCTTCGGCCCCAGCTCCGGTAAGGTGGTGGATATCGAGAACGGCATCGTACTCGGGAGCGCCCTCGAATGGATAGAATCCACTTACGGTATCCGCATTCCGAGCGGTTATATCACCTACATGCCCGACAGCAGGGACAGGTTCCTCGGCGCCATGTTGTTTACCGGCGGTCCGGTGGTCGAGGGCATCAACTGGTATGTCGGGCCGGCGAGATAGGGAACGGGGCGGTTTTTCCGGAATGCCGGGTCATTTTTCATAGGTTACATAGGTTTTCAGGTGACAGGCCGGACGCTATACGCGTCCGGCCCGTTGTTTTCGTGCGTCCGGTGTGTCTTTCCGCACGCCATTCGGAGTGCGGCCCTTTTGTTTGAAAATTTCATCGGAATTGTGTAATATATATATTGTTGTTATAATGAATCCTGTTGCGTATATTTGTCAAAACAGGAGGCAGGGGATTCCGGTGCTCCTGCTGCCGCAGACGAAGGCTTACCAATCTTACATTATATTATATAACCAACCAATCTATTACTACACAAAAAATGTTTGCTTCGATTATGAGAAAAGGAATTTATGTACGGGCTGCTTTGCCTTTCGCATGTGCGGCCATGCTGCTGACCGGGTGTACGACTCCCGGAGAAACCGACACGCAGTACATCCGGCTGAGCGATGCCGCATGCTCTTTCCAGGGAGCGGACAACGGCCCGTGACCGTCGAGGTGCATGCCAACCCGGCGGAATGGAAGGCCGAGGCATCGGCTTCGTGGGTAACGATATCCGATGTGACGGCCACTTCGCTTACCGTCGAGGTCATCGACAATGATACCGAGGGTACGCGCGAGGCGGAGATAACCGTGACGTCCGGTGCGGCGGAGGCGGCCATCCGTATCGTGCAGGTGGCCAAGGACTACGTCTTTCCGCGTTACCGCTGCCATCCGGAGTTCCAGTACGGCACGGCTATGTCGCCGAGCGGTCGGTATGCCGGCGGTTTCTATTGGGAGTATGACGACGAGCGCAATCTGAACTGCTATCCGGTGGTGATAGATGTCGCCACGGGTGAGTGGACCGAACTCGGACCATATCCCCGAACGCTTTTCAGCCTTTTCAGCACCTCCTGCATCAGCGATTACGGCGATTTGGTCATAGCGACCGAGAACGATGGGAACGTCATGTTTCGTCTCGACGGCAGTTACGAGGAGTTCAAGACTCCGGCGGGCTTCACGAGCAATCCGCAGATAAGCCAGGTTGCGGCCGACGGTACGTGGGTAGCTGGTGTGGCAAAGACGGTACCTCGTATCCTGTCAAATGGGTGGACGGTGTGGCGGTAGAGCTCCCGAAGCCCGCGCTGAATTACCGTGACGAGCCGATAGCGACGTGCAGCCCGCGGCATCTCGGCCGACGGCCGCATCGTTTACGGTACGACGTGGGATAACTTCGATTTCGGCATGGTCTATTGGGACGAAGCCGGCGAAGTACATTATGTGGGCGAGGACGTGCGTTACGTCCGGACGGTGGACAGGCCCGACGGATACGGCGGTACCCGGAAATACAACCTCGCTGACGGGATGTGGACGACGGCCACCAACACCAACGTCAGCCCGAACGGGAAATACATCGCCGGTACGTTCCGGAGGGAGAGCATGGACGAAACCGGTCAGGTGAACGAAACGAACTACCCGGCCTTTTTCAACACCGAAACCGGTAAGACGGTGATATTCGAGGAGCTCGTCGGAGGCGGAGGCGTTTCGGCGACGAGCGACGGCCTGGGCTTTACGGTTGACAGCACGTTCGGGCCGAATTCCGGCAAGGTGGTGGATATCGAGAACGGCATCGTACTCGGGAGCGCCCTCGAATGGATAGAGTCCACGTACGGTATTCTGGTTCCGGCCGGCTACATCACCTACATGCCCGACAGCAAGGACAGGTTCCTCGGCGCCATGCTGTATACCGGCGGTCCGGTGGTCGAGGGCATCAACTGGTACGTCGGACCGGCGAGATAGAACACGATTGTTTTCATAAAATTTTTCAGGCGGGTGCGCCGGGCGGTTTTCGTTCGGTGCACCTTTTTTGTGCGTGCGTTTCGCCGCGCAGGTTTCCCGGAGGCCCCGTCCGATTCCTTTGTTTTTCCGGAATAATCTTTTTAATAAAAAAGGGGCTGAAAATGTTTTATATATATCATTGTTATAATCTCATAGACTATATATATTTGTAAAAAAGAGCAGAAGGTGCGACGGTTGTCGTATCGCAAAGAGGGCTTACCAATCTTGTTTTTATATAACCATTAATCGTATTACTACTTTAAAATGTTTGCCTCAATTATGAAAAAGGAATTGTACTTTCGGGCTGCTTTGCCTTTTGTGTGTGCGGCCATGCTGCTGACCGGGTGTAAGACTTCCGGAGAGACCGACATGCAGTACATCCGGCTAAGCGACGTCACATGCTCTTTTCAGGGAACTGGCAACTGGCCTGTGACCATCGAGGTACATGCCAATCCGGCCGCATGGAAGGCTGAAGCATTGGCCTCGTGGGTGAAGGTTGCCGATGTGACGGCTAACTCGCTTACTGTCGAAGTTATCGACAACGATACGGAAAATGCGCGCGAGGCGGAGATAACCGTGACGGCCGGTGAGGCGGAGGCGGTCATTCGTATCGTACAGGTGGCGAAAGACCACGTCTTTCCGCGGTATCGGTACTATCCGGAGTTTTACAGCATCGCGATGTCGCCGAGCGGCGTCTATGTCGGCGGTTTCTATAAGGATTACGACGAGGACGGCAATTACAACGTCTTTCCGGTCGTCATAGACGTGGAGACGGAGGAGTGGCACCGGCTCGGCCCCTGGCCGAATTCGCTCCTGACCTTGTTCCAGACGGCCTGTGTGGGCGACAACGGCGATATGGTCATAGCGACTGAAAACGACGGGTGTATCAAATTCGACCTCGACGGCAATTACGAGCTGTTGAAGGCTCCGGCCGGCTTTACGGGTAACCCGCAGATAAGTCAGGTGTCGGCTGCCGGCATCATGGTGGGCTGGTCTGCCAAAAACGGTACTTCGTATCCGTTCAAATGGGTGAACGGTGAGGCGGTAGAGCTCCCGAAGCCCGCACTGAACTACCGCGACGAGCCGATAGGCGACGTGCAGGCCCGCGGCATCTCGGCCGACGGACGGATAATATACGGCACGACCTGGGACAACTACGATTTTGGCATGGTCTATTGGGACGAAGCGGCGAGGTACACTATGTGGGCGAAGATGTGCGGTACTGTCGGCCGATAGAGATTCCCGACGGCTACGGCGGTACCTATAAATACAATTTGTGTGACGGCATGTGGACTTCGGCAACCAATACCAATGTCAGTCCCAACGGTAAATACATTGCCGGAATCTACCGGGTAGAAAGCTGGTCTGATGAAGAACAGACGGTTGAGGAAACGAACTATCCGGCCTTCTACAATACCGAGACCGGCAAGACGGTGATATTCGAGGAACTCGTCGGGGGTGGCGGTGTTTCGGCGACGAGCGACGGCCTCGGATTTACTGCCGATTCCGTAGTGGCGGCCTCTTCCGGAATGGTGGTGGATATCGACGACGGTACGGTGATTGGCAGTATGGTGGAATGGATAAGGGATAATTACGGTATCATCATTCCGAGCGGTTACCTCACCTATATGCCCGACAGCGGTGACCGATTCTTCGGAGCCATGCTCTCTGCTGCAGGGCCTGTAGTAGAGGGTGTGAATTGGTTCGTTTGCCCCGAGCGGTAGAATTGGATAGTTGTTTCAAAGTTTTTATAGGTTTTCATAGGTTTTCAGGTGACGGGCCGGACGCTTAGTGTCCGGCCCGTGTTGTTAGGGAAAGACAGTGCCGGACGGCTGGCGCTGAATGCAGGTAGGTATCGCCGGCCGATTCTTTTCACGTGTTTTAGGTATTGCCGGAGCCAGGCGGACACCCTACTTTTGTCTTCAGATAAAAAGATTTTTAGCCATTTCTTTAAAGTCGGTAAGGCCGGCCCCCGCGGCCGGCCTTTTGTCTATTTTGACGGAATGTTATCTTTGCAGAAAACAACATACGCCATGCAGAGAACAGGAAAATATACCAAGGACGACCCGATGAGCGACCTGGTCAGCGACAACTACAGGATATTACTGCTTATGAGCCGCTTCGGTATCGGGCTCGGTTTCGGGGAGAGTTCCATAGGCGAAGTGTGCCGTGCCAACGGCGTGGATACCTCCACCTTCCTCATCGTGACCAACATGATGCTTTACGATGAGATTCCGGCCGATGCCTACGACAAGGTCTCGATGGAGGGTCTCCTCTCCTACCTGCACAACTCGCACGACTACTTTCTCGGATTCCGCCTGCCGGCCATCCGGGAGATCGGCCTGCTCGACTTCCTGTTCGGCACCGAATGGAAGTCTACTGCCGCCGAGCCGAAATTCGGTATTCTGCCGTTCATCCTCACCAGCATTTGGGGCACGCTGGGAGCCATCGTCATCGGCGTGCCCGTGGGCCTGCTGACGGCGGTGTTCCTTTCCAAGGTGGCCAGCCGACGGGTCGCGTCGGTCGTGCGCCCGGCGGTGGAGCTGCTGGCGG
>ENA-OUNI01000671-OUNI01000671.1-human-gut-metagenome-genome-assembly--contig:-NODE-671-length-15493-cov-2.866784_pt1 | contig 15493 bp, 20 predicted proteins | sample MGYA00242499_ERZ504580 | MGnify/ENA primary metagenome ERZ504580 (study PRJEB26092, sample SAMD00036315) | human gut metagenome | host: Homo sapiens | study: EMG produced TPA metagenomics assembly of... | reverse complement strand
GCCGTTAATATCACATTTTCCGTCATTGAAACGTAAATATTCATCTAAATTAAAATCAAGAATTTTGACGCTTTCTTTCGTGTCGAGATTGATTTTAACAAGCTTATTTTGCTGAGCTGAAATGATATTGTTGTCCTTATGAAACACAATACATCCAACAGGATTTTCTGTTTCAATAGAGTCAAATTCTTTTGTAATGGGGTCAAAGGAATTGATTTTTTTACCCATAATGTCAACGAAAACAGTTTTTTCCTGCTTTCATCCCATACAGGACCTTCGCCTAGTACAGATTTATTATTCAAAATACATTTTACTTTTTCCAAACCAAAGTTCCTCCGCTTTTTCAAATTACGGTGTACAGCCATATAAATTCATTTTAATTATACTATTTTATGCAGAAAAATAGTTAAGAAAAAGCGCTTTATTATTTAGAAATACTGCTGCTTTATCAATATCGGATTTGTATTATTAAAGTGATTTTGTTACTATACTTGCTTATAAATAACAACACGGCAGGAAATCCTGTCGTGTTTTCATTATGTATAGAAAACAGGCAATTCAAACGCGTTTGAATTGCCTGCTCATCATATAACGATCCGCACAATGCCTTTCACTCCTGCTTACGAAAAGCCAGTCATACAGGATTCGCCAGCACCGGCAGCGTCGAGCCGCCATAGGGCATGGCGAGCACCTTTGCATCCTTCCCCATCGCGCGGAAGGCTTCTTCCATCGCCTCGTCGAGCGTTGCAAAGGGCTCCAAATGGATCTTGCGCACAAAATCCGCATCGAGGCTACTGACAAAGAGAATGCGGCATTTTTCCAGCACCATTGCAATCGCCGCCGCCTTATGGCCGCCGAGCTCAAATTCCCGGTTGATGTGGTCGATCATGTCGCGGCTTTTCTCATGGCCCAGCATCCACTTTTCAAACGTGGCTTCCCCTAAGCCCTCGCCCGCTGCGGCGAGCCAGACGATCACGCCGCCGTCTCGCACGGCATGCTTAGCGTTGTCAAGCGCCTTCTGTGCCTGGTAAATGTTCAGATCCTTCGGAAATCCGCCGGGCGAGGTGACGACGATATCCGCCTTTGCGGAGATTGCCACCTGATACAGTTTGTCAAGCAGCCGACAGCCGCGCGGTGCGCCTCAATATAGTGGCCCGCCACGCAGTGGCGGATTTTTTGTGCTCGTCAAGCACGACGTTGACGATGAAATCAATATGGACAAAGGAGCCCACCTCGTCGATGTCGATGCGCACGGGGTTCGTATCCAGGTTGCCCGCATGCGCGCGCTCATCCACCATGCGCTTGTGGTTCGCCTGGATCGCATCGTGCGTGGAAACGCCGGGCATAATGGCCTTGGAGCCGCCGCTGTAGCCCGCGAAATAATGGTATTCAATATTGCCCAGGCAAATAATCCGGTCCGCCTTTGCGACAGGGGTAAAGATGTCGACCGGCGTGCCGTTTTGGGATACGCCGAGGTGTGTGTAGTCCTTGCTCGCATTAAGGCAGGCAAAGCGGCTGAACATCTCCTCCCCCGCCGCCTTCCTCATCTCTTCCGGTGTCATTTCACGATGGATGCCCAGGGCGAAAACAATGGTGACATCCTCATCCCGCACACCGGCGAGCGCCAGCTCCTCTGCCACATGCGGCAGCACGGCGTAGGTCGGCATCGGGCGGGTGATATCGCTCGTGACGATGGCAATTTTCTCACCGGGGCGTACGATTTCGCTGAGCCGCGGCGTGCCGATCGGGTTTTGCAACGCGCGCTTGACCTCCGCCTCGCCGGTGAGGGCAGCGGGCGTTTCGTTCGGCAAGAGCACGCCGAGGAGGTTTTCGTCGGGCAGGTTATATTGCAGGGTTGTTTTATCATAGCCAAAGGATAATAGCATGGAAAAGCCCTCCTGTATCATTTCAGTTAGCGTCTGACGAGATCAAATCAATTTGATAGAGCTTAAATGTCACCTTAAAATTCTTGGGCTGCCACTGCTCGTCGTAGGAATATCGGTAAGTCATGCCGATCGCCTTCATGACCTCGCCGCTCGCCGGGTTGTTCACATCGTGCGTGGCGGTGAGAAAACGGAACCCCGCCTCCTTTGCGCGCTGCAATACGGCGCGGCATGCTTCGCTCATATAACCCTTGCGCCAAGCCTCTTTGCGCAGGCCGTAGCCGAGGTCGGCGCAGCATTTTCCTTCGTCGATGCCGTTGAGCGACACATAACCGATCACCGTTTGGGACGTTTTCTCTACGATCGCATAACGGTAGGCAATCTTTTTTTCATACTCCGGAAGGATAGTGTGCGCCAGATATGCCCTGGCCTCATCCATCGAGCGCAGCGGAAACCACGGCAGAAAAGTGTTGACCTCCAAATCGCTGTAAATCCGGAATACATCCTCCAGGTCATCGTGTTGAAATTTTCGCAGGATGAGTCGCTCCGTTTCCAGCCGCGGCGTATTTTCCTGTTTTAACACCCCGAACAACACCCTTTTCTGATTTCTATACGATCTTTTTACACGTCTCCATTCTAAATCAAAACAGGCGGGGTTTACAAGCCCCGCCCGTTCCAAAAATCATCCGATTTAGGAATGCTTCTGCGCGCGCTCATAAGCGCCCTCCATCGCGGCCACCAGCGCGAGTTTTTTGCCGGACATAAAACGCACCATCGCGCCGCCTGCCGTACAGACGTAATCAATTTTGGAAATATCCGCAAGCTTTGTGGCAGAGCTGACCGTGTCGCCCCCGCCGATGACGGAATAGCCGGGCGCGTTGGCCACGGCGTTCCAAATGGCGCGCGTGCCCGTTTCAAACAGCGGGTTTTCATACACGCCCGCCGGGCCGTTGGCAAAAATCGTGCCCGCTTGGGCGATGACCGCGCTGTAGGCCGCGATCGTCTTTGCGCCAAGGTCGCAGAAGGATATCTCCGCGGGCAGGGCTTCCACCTTGATCTCTTCGCGCTTACCGTCCCGCTCGAAGGCGAGATCCATCGGCAGCTCGAACACGTCGGGGAAGCGGCTGAGCAGCCCCTTCGCCTGATCGACGAAGCACCACAGGTCGCGGGCCTTGAGGAACTCCTCCGTCGTATTGCCAAGCTTTACGCCCTGTGCAAGCAGCATCACCTGCCCAGTCACGCCGCAGGAAGGATTTTATCCGCCGTGCCGTTGGCGCACACAGCCTCCATCATGCCAAAGGCGTCGGAAATCTTCGCGCCGCCGAGCACGAAAACCGCGGGCTTTTTGGCCCCATGCAAAACGTTATAGAGCGCCTTGTATTCATCAAAGAGCAGAAAGCCGGCCGCCGTGGGCAGCACCTGCTGAAAAGCGGTCATGCTCGGGCAGTTGCGATGCGCGGCAGAGAACGCGTCGTTGACATAGAGGTCAACCAGCGGCGCAAGCGTGCGCACAAGCCAGGTATCGAGCATTTCACAGGGCTGAAGCTTGACTTCCTTTTCAAAGCCGCTGATCTCCTCGCAAAGATAGCGCAGGTTGCCGAGCAGGATGCACTCCCCCTCCCGCAGCGCGTTGACCGCTTCGCATGCGGCGGGGCCGCACACGTCGTCGATATATTTGACCTCGCGCCCGGAGAGGATGGTGAGCTTCTCCGCGTGCTCTTTGAGCGGGATCAGATTTTGATAATCGAGCGTATCGCCCTGATGGGCGATGATCGCCACCTTCGCGCCGCCGTCGAGCAGGTAGCACAGCGTCGGCAGGCTCTTTTTTATGCGATTATCATTGACGATCCGTTTTGTCTGCGGGTCGATGGGCGAATTGATATCAAGGCGCAGCAGCACCCGCTTGCCTGCTACGTCCATGCCGTTCAGCGGCGTCATTTTTACTTCCATTTTCCAATCCCCAAATAACGGTTTGTTTCAGCCGTGCCGGCTTCGCGGTTTGTCTGCATCCCCATGCAGGCGCGCACGCCATCCATCGTTTCCGGGATAGTCACGCTCTCCTGCGGAATGTTGATGGCAAACATGATATCGTCGCCGGTTTCGACGATGCTGTCCTCCCACAGGGCGATCTCATACATATCGCCGCGCGGGTTACCGAGGTCGCGCGCATATTTGAAGAGCGACGCGTTGCCGAGGAAGCCCTCGTCCGTGGATACAACGCGGATACGCGGGTGGTCGTTGAACGCCTTGAGCGCCATTTCCTTTGTAATCTTCTCCTTGCCGTGCGCGACGACCGTGATGATGTGGCCGTGCGTCACCGGCGTGTGGATGAGAATACCCGTGGCCGCCACGTGCGGCATGATGGTCATGAGGTCAACGGCTGATGGCTCGGCGCCTTATCGATGCGCAGGGCATTGGTCAGCCTCTGTGATAATCGCCGGGGTCCGCCACGCGGCGCACGATCGTGATCGCCACGCGCTCCATGCCATAGGCGCGGTCCAGGCAATCCACCGCGCGGATCAGGCCGGTGGTGTTGCAGCTCGTCAGCTTCAAAAACTGCTTCTCCACGCCCTTTTCAAAGTTTGCGTAGCCGTGGAAAAACACGTCGGCCACGTCGTTTTTTTTCGCCGCCCTGGAAGATGGCCTTTTTGCCATACTGCTCATAGAGCGCGCGGTTTTTCGCGCCCACGCCTGCGTTGGTCGCGTCGAGCAGCACATCGCACTGCTGAATGAGATCCGTAATCGTGCCGGAAACCGGGATGTCGAGCGCGTCGAATTCCGCGCGATGATCCTCCATAGAGAGATAGAGGGCATAGGGCATCCCCTTCTCCTTGAGCGCGCGGATGGCGAGGGTGGGAGCCACGTCCGCCACGCCGACGAGTTCCATATCACCCTGTAGAGCGACTCCGTCCGCAAGCCGCTGGCCAATGGTGCCATAGCCCACGACGCCGACTTTTACTTTATCCATAGAAAAATACCTCCTTCTGATATGTAAACGTTTGCGCCAATATGATAGCACAAGCCCGCCATGATGACAAGCAAGGATTTTAAATAATTTCCCTCCTGCGGCGCTCTCTTCGCCGATTTTACAAACGAGGCCCTTCACATCTTTGACCCGGGAGAGGATGACCCGGCTGCTCACGCGCACAACGCCGGGCAGGCCGTCGATTTCGCGCAGAAGCGATTCCAACTCCTCCTGCGATGCGGCAACGGCATGCACATGCAGGCAGCAGTTCCCGCTCATGCGATAAATCTGCGTAATGGTCTCATTGCGGCAAAGCCGCTCTTCAATCTCCTGCAAACGCGCGGGCTCCGCCTCGATTTCAAAATAGCATGAAACCGCTCCGCTGATTTTTTGCGGGTTAATAATCGTGGTATACTCTTCAATAATCCCCTTTTTTTCCAGCGCATCGATGCGGGCCTTCACGCAACACGCGATATGCCGATTCTTTCCCCGATCTCGGAATAGCTGTAGCGTGCGTTTTCAATCAGCAGGGTTAATATTTTCTGATCCAGCCTGTCAAGTTGATCCAGATACATGCGCATCGCTCCCTTTTCTTGTCAATGATTCATTGATTAATCACATAGTATAACACAGTTCTCTTTTAACCACAAATAGAAATATCAAATTTGACGTTTGTTAATATATATGCTATTATTATAAATAATATGTAATCTGTATATTTCATAACGGACGTGAAGCGAATGCAGCAAGATCTGACTACAGGGAATATCACCGGCAGGCTTTTACAGTTTGCGCTACCGATGATGCTCGGCAATCTGCTCCAGCAGCTCTATAATGTGGCGGACACCCTGATCGTAGGCCGTTTTCTGGGCGCGGACGCGCTCGCCGCGGTCGGCTCCTCCTATACGCTGATGACCTTTCTGACGTCGGTCCTGCTGGGCCTCTGCATGGGCAGCGGCGCCGTTTTCTCCATTCAGTTTGGCAGGCATGACACAGAGCGGCTAAAACACAGCGTTTCCCTTTCCTTTCTCTTAATTGCCGCCGTCACTTTTCTATTGAATGCAGGGGCGCTTTGCGGGCTGAATGGGATTATCCGCCTGCTCCGGGTGCCGGCGCAGGTGACGGGGCTGATGAAAGGCTACCTGAAAATCATCTTCTGGGGAATCGGCGCCACGTTCTGCTACAACTTCTTCGCCTGCCTGCTGCGTTCCATCGGAATTTCTACGATCCCACTCCTATTTCTAGGGGGAGCCGCCATCCTCAACATCGCGCTTGATCTGCTCTTTGTCCTTCAATTCCACTGGGGCGTTCGAGGCGCGGCGGCGGCTACCGTGATCGCGCAGGCGCTCTCCGGGGCGGGGCTTGCCGTTTACACGCTGACCGCCTTTCCCCAGCTGCGTGTATCAAAACGCCATTTGAAATGGGATAGGGTAATCCTGCGCGATATTGCGAGCCTATCGCTTCTGACCTGTGTCCAGCAATCCATCATGAATTTCGGTATTCTGATGGTGCAGGGGCTGGTCAACAGCTTCGGCCCGGTTATTATGGCAGCCTTCGCCGCCGCAGTAAAAATCGACTCCTTTGCCTATATGCCCGTGCAGGATTTTGGGAACGCCTTCTCCACCTTCATTGCCCAAAACTACGGCGCAGGCGAAAAGGAGCGCATTCGAAAGGGAATCCGCAGCGCGGCGGCCTGCTCCATGGTGTTTTGCCTTGCAGTCAGCGCAGCGGTCTGCCTCCTGGCCCGCCCGCTGATGGGGCTGTTTGTCTCCCCCGCGGAGACGCAGATTATCGCCGCCGGGATGCGCTATCTGCGGATCGAAGCGTCCTTTTATTGCGGCATCGGCCTTTTATTCCTACTCTATGGTTTTTACCGAGCGATCCAAAAGCCCGGCGTTTCCGTTGTGTTGACGGTGATCTCCCTCGCACGCGGGTTGCGCTCGCCTATGCGCTCTCCGCCATCCCATCAATCGGCGTGACGGGGATCTGGGTCTCCGTTCCGATCGGATGGCTGCTCGCGGACTTAGCCGGAATCCTTTTCTATCCCTTCCTTTCGCGCAGGGCGCGGAAAAACGCTTCCCCCGCGCTGTATCGGTAGAATCGGCGCGTTCAAACCAGCCTGCTTCCATCAATTCGTTCATTGCCGCCGGAATTTTGCGGAATTTTTTGTAATTTCCGCTTGTTCCGGCGGTAAAGTTATGCTATGATGATTTTAGTCATGCAAACGTTTACGATAAAAGAGGAGGTACCCTATGAAACAGCTCAATATCGGCATCATCGGCGCCGGGCGGATCGGCAAGCTCCACGCGCAGTCCATTACATACGCCGTGCCCGCTGCGCGCGTTTACGGCATCACGGACGTCCGCACAGATGGGCTACCGGAGCTCAAAGAGAAGTTCGGCATTGAAAAAATTTATGCATCCATAGACGACATGCTCGCGGACGATCAAATCGACGCGGTGCTCGTCTGTTCCTCCACGGATACGCACGCGGATATTGCCATCCAGGCGGCCAAGGCGGGGAAGCACATCTTTTGCGAAAAGCCCGTGGACCTCACGCCCGAAAGGTGGAGGCCGTGCTCAAAGCAGTCGAACAAGCGGGCGTCAAATTGCAGGTGGGCTTCAACCGCCGCTTTGACCACAACTTTGCGCGTCTGCGCGAGCTGGTCGATCAGGAGAAGATCGGTAAACTGGAGCTTGTCAAGATCACTCCCGCGACCCGGAGCCGCCACCCGCGGAATACGCGGCGAGCTCGGGCGGCATGTTCCTCGATATGACGATCCATGATTTCGATATGGCGCGCTTTCTGGCGGGCAGCGATATCGAATCGCTCTATGTGCAGGCCGCCTGCCTCGTGGATCCCGCCATCGGGGAGGCGGGCGACGTGGATTCCGCCGTTATCACCCTGAAATTCAAAAACGGCGCGCTCGGCGTGATCGACAACAGCCGCCGCGCGCCTACGGCTACGACCAGCGCATCGAGGTATTCGGCTCCAAGGGCGCGGCGCAGGCGCAGAACGACACGCCCACCACCGTTACGCTCGCCACGCAGAATGGCGTGATGGGCGACAAACCGCTCTATTTCTTCTTGGAGCGGTACATGCAATCCTTCCGCGATGAGATGATCGCGTTTGTGGACGCGGTGCTTTACGACCTGCCTACGCCCACAACGGGGGAAGATGGGCTGCAATCCATCCTCGTCGGTCTCGCGGCGAAGAAGAGCGTGGCGGAAGGCCGGCCGGTGGAGCTGTGCGAAGTATACGGTGAATAATGTCCTGCAAAAATCTCTGTTTGTATCATCTAAAATCTAATCTCTGCAATCTGTAATCGGAGGTTTTATTATGCATATCAAAGGCCCGAAAGAATATCCGTTCGCTATACGCCAATTACCACAATGGGCGATCAGGAGCAGAACACGCGCATGGATTTTGGCCTGCTGCGCCTCGCGCCCGGTCAGCGTTTTACCGAAGCGCAGCATCTGGAGCGCGCCTATTTGCTCATTCACGGCGAGGTCACCCTCGAATGGGATGGCGAAAAGCAGACGGTCTCGCGCGAAAACTGCTTTGATTTCTCCCCTTGGGTGCTGCATGTGCCAAACGACGTGGAAGTGACCATCACCGCGGGGGCGGACAGCGAATTGACCGTTCACCGCACCGATAACGAAACCATGTTTGACGCGAGGCTCTACACCCCGGAGGAATGCGCCAGCGAGGAGCGCGGCAAGGGCACAATGCGGGAGGCCTCCACGCGGATTGTGCGCACGGTGTTCGATCATTCCAATGCGCCGTATGCCAACCTGGTGGTGGGCGAGGTAATCGGCTTCCCCGGCAAGTGGTCGAGCTACCCGCCGCACTGGCACCCGCAGCCGGAGATCTATTTTTACCGCTTTCTGCCGGAAAACGGCTACGGCTTCGCGGAGCTCTCGGAGGACGTGGTCAAAACGCACAACAATAGCACAGTGCTGATCACCAAAAAAGAGACGCATCCGCAGACTACCGCGCCGGCTACGCGATGTGGTACCTATGGGTGATCCGCCACCTGGAGAACGACCCGTATATCACGCCGACCTTCCTCCCGGAGCACCTGTGGTGACAGAGCCGGGCGCGGAGATGTGGCCCCCTGAAAAATGACAAAAAGGAAAGCGCCGAGACGATTCGAGACGATTCCCTTCGCTTCCCTTTCCCTTCACTTAAAACAGAGGTGATCTTATCATGAAGCTAACCATGGCGCAGGCCCTTGTGAAATTTCTCGATAACCAGTACGTCTGCTTCGACGGGCGGGAGGAGAAATTTGTAAACGGCGTGTTCGGCATTTTCGGCCACGGCTGCGTGGTCGGCATCGGGCAGGCGCTCGAGCAGGGCGGCCACAGCCTCACCTATTACCAGGGCCACAACGAGCAGGGCATGGCGCACGCCGCCATGGCCTATGCAAAGCAGAACCGCAGGCGCAAAATTATTGCCTGCACCTCCTCCATCGGCCCCGGCGCGCTGAATATGGTCACCGCCGCCGGCACGGCCACGGCCAACCGTATCCCGCTGCTGCTCCTGCCGGGCGATACCTTTGCCTGCCGCCAGCCGGACCCTGTGCTCCAGCAGATTGAGCAGACGGCTGCTATGAGACCACTGCCAACGACGCGTTCCGCGCCGTGTGCAAATATTGGGACCGCATCGCCCGCCCCGAGCAGCTCATGACGGCGGCGATCAACGCAATGCGTGTGCTCACGGACCCGGCCGAGACGGGCGCAGTCTGCCTTGCCATGCCGCAGGATGTGGAGGGCGAAGCGTTCGACTACCCCGATTACTTCCTGCAAAAGCGCGTGTGGTATCTGGACCGCCGCCTCCCCGTTGCCCGGGAAATCGAAGCGGCGGTAAAGCTGATCGCAAACGCAAAGCGTCCCCTGCTCATCGCGGGCGGCGGCGTGACCTACAGCGAGGCGGAGGATGCGCTGCTCGCGTTCGCCGAGCGCTTCTCCATCCCCATCGGGGAGACGCAGGCGGGCAAGGGCCAGCTCCCGTGGGACCACCCGCTCAACCTAGGCGGCATCGGCGTGACGGGCGGCGCGGCGGCAAACGCGCTCGCCAAGGAGGCCGATCTCGTCATCGCAGTGGGCAGCAGGTTGACGGATTTCACCACCGCCTCCAAATGGGGCTTTCAGCACCCGGATGTGAAGCTGCTCGGCGTCAACGTCTGCGCTTTCGACGCATTGAAGATGGATGCGCAAACGGTCATCGCGGACGCGAAGGAAACGCTCTCCGCCCTCCTCCCCGCCCTGGCGGAAACGGGCTATCAGGCACAGTGGGGCGGGCGAATCCGGGAAGTGAAGGATGCATTCACTGCGGAGGTCGACCGCCAGTATGCCGTTGATCTGCCGGAGGGCCTTTCCAGACGCGCGCGCTTGGGGAAATCAACCGGGCGATCGCGCAGGATTCCATCATCGTCGGCTCTTCGGGCAGCCTGCCGGGCTGTTTGCAGCGGCTGTGGCGACCGGGCGCAAAGCACACCTACCATCTGGAATACGGCTTCTCCTGCATGGGCTACGAGATCTGCGGCGCGCTGGGCGTGAAGCTCGCGGAACCGGAAAAAGAGGTTTACGCCATGGTGGGCGACGGCAGCTTTCTGATGCTGCACAGCGAGCTTTACACCGCCGTGCAGGAGGGCGCGAAGATCAACGTTCTGCTCTTTGACAACACGGCTGGGGCTGCATCGAAAACCTGCAAAACGAGCAGGGCACCGAAACCTTTGGCACGCGCTTTACGCGCCGCAACCCGGAAACAGGCCTGCTCGACGGGGCTGTTGTGCCCATTGACTTTGCCAAGTGCGCGGCGGGCTACGGCTGCAAAACCTACACGGCCACAAATGTGGAGGAGCTGCGCGCGGCGCTGGCGGACGCAAAACGGCAGACCGTGCCGACGCTCATCGACATCAAGGTTGTCCACGGCAGCATGAGCCATGGGTACGACGCATGGTGGCGCGTGGGCGTGGCGGAGGTTTCCGCAAGCGAAACCGTGCAAAAGCCTACGGCGCGATGCAGGAAAACATCAAAAAAGCGCGGTTATATTAAACATACAATAAAGAGGGGTTGTATACCAATGCTGGACGCAAACAAAGTCCGCCTGGCCATCGCGCCGATCGCGTGGACGAACGACGACCTGCCCGACCTCGGCGCGGAGAATACCTTTGAGCAGTGCATCAGCGAGATGGCGCTCAGCGGTTTTACCGGCAGCGAGATCGGCAACAAATATCCAAAAGATGTCGAAACGCTCAAGCAGAAGCTTGCAATCCGCGGGCTGCAAATCTGCAACGCCTGGTTCTCCTCCACCCTGCTCTCCGAGGGATATGACGCGACGATCAAGCTTTCATCGAGCACCGCGATTTTCTCCACGCGCTGGGCGCAAAGGTGATCGGAGCCTCTGAGCAGGGCAACAGCATCCAGGGCAAGCCCGTGAGCATCTTTGGCGACAAGCCGGTTTATTCCGAGGAGGAATGGGCGCTCGTCGCGCGCGGCTTCAACGAGATGGGCCGGCTCGCGCGGGAAAAGGATATGATATTCACTGTGCACCACCACATGGGCACGGGCGTGCAGACCGAAGAAGAGATCGACCGGCTGATGGAGCTGACCGATCCGAATTTGGTCTACCTGCTCTATGACACGGGCCACCTCGCCTTCTCCGGCGAGGATGCGCTGCGGGTGCTCCGGAAATATGCGAAGCGCGTCAAGCACGTGCACCTCAAGAGCGTGCGCAACGACGTGGTGGCAAAGGCAAAAGCCGGGGGCTACTCCTTCCTCGACGCGGTGCGCGCAGGCGCGTTCACGGTGCCGGGCGACGGCGATTTCGACTTCCAGCCGGTGTTCGACATCCTCGCGGAGAATGGATACGAGGGCTGGGTGGTCGTGGAGGCCGAGCAGGACCCGGCAAAGGCGAACCCGTTTGAATACGCCGTGATGGCGAGGGAGTATATCCGCAGGACGGCAGGGTTGTAAGCCACAGAAGAAAATACCATCAAACGATGCCCGGCGCGGTTCATGGTGAACCGCGCCGGGCATTTGCCTTTGTTGAACTTTATGCTTTAAAAACGATTTCCGGTCTCATCTTCGATATACACAACATAAGTCCATTCCTTGTAATAACGGCTCCACATATAATTAATCGAATAGCTTTTTCCACTTTCCATTCTTTGAAAACGGTCTTCACTTAACCGAATCCTCTGCTCTCCGACCATGACATAATATTTCCCATCCTCTGCAATTTTTCGTGATCCGTCCGGAATCTCTTTCGTAGAATGGAACCCCTGTGAAAACGCAAAACAGAGAAGCAGGTGAACGAAACGGCCAGCACAGTTCCGATAGAAAGCACCTTCTTCAATGCACCTTTTGGTTTGATATCGTTTATGCCACATAAATAGAGCAGCCGAATCCAGAGCAACACCTCGATCGGGATTACGATAAGACCAAGATTGGCTATCACCGCAATGATTTCCGTTAGGTAAAAAGCGGTTTCCTCAAACACGCCGAAAGCGACGCCGAGCAGGGCGAGTACTTCCACGGCGCAGGAAGCGATCAGTGCGATCGACATCTTTTGTTTTTCCTTGAGATAATTCATTTCCTCGTTCACTAAACCATTCCTCCATCCCCAACAAGCCTATCAAATAGCCGCTCATTTAGCCTGCCGCAGAACACTTAAAACTGATTGCCCTCTTTATCTTCAATAAATTGAACATCCGACCAGCCAGTGAAGAAACGATTCCAATTGTAGTCAATCACATATAACTCGCCTTCCTTGATCCGGTTATACTGTTCTTCCGTCACCTTAAGCTTTTGTTTTTGACTACCTGCAATAATATAATATTTTCCATTCGTCTCAAGCTTTTTTACACCATTCACAAATTCCATATTAGAATGTACGCTCTGTGAAAACACAAAACCAGAAAAAATCGTAAACAGGAGCGAAAATACGACAAATACTGATAACGCTTTGGAGAATTTCGACTTCGCTTGCAAGCCTTCTTTTTTGCACAGGCGGATCAGCCGCAGCCAGATAAACAACTCAAGGGGAATGATCAGCATGCCAATCCACACGATAACTGCCAAACACTCATGCAGATAAAACGCCGTCTCCTGAAACAATCCGCCCGCGACCCCCAGCAGGGACAGCACTACTGCGGCACAGGAAACGATCAGCGCGATCGACATCTTTTGTTTTTCTTTGAGATAATTCATTTCCATCTAGAAATCTTCTCCCAACGCTCGGCTTTTTTAACGCATTCATACGCGTCGATAATTCCTCCCGACATCACTTGATTTTGTAGTGCATTCAGCTTTTTCGTACCCGCTTTCAGCACGGTTGCGATCTCCGCCGCATTCAATGCGGGGTTGGCGCTTTTCACCAAGGCCGCAATCCCGGTGACGCAGGCGGCGGCAGCGGAGGAGCCGCCGCTGTAGATAACGCTGCCGTCCGGCGTTAAGCCAAGATATCCTTGCCTGGCGCGGCGATGTCGGCCTCCCGCCCGTAACCTGAGAGTTCACAGATATTTCCCCGGTTGTCTGCCGCCGCAACGCACAGCACATTCTCCAGAGGGAAACAGGCCGGGTAGACGGGCGTTCGCGCCAAATCAGCGTCATATTTTCCGGCGGAACAGACAAACAGGATATCGCCGTATCGTTTCATAACCGCTTCCAATTTTGCATTGTAGTTCGTTGAATCCCAACTGCAATTGATGATCCGAACGCCGAGCGCATGCGCGTATTCGATTGCCGCGATCGCATCGTTGAGGTCGCCCGAAGAGCCGCTCATGAATTTCAGCGGCACGATGGTCACGCCGGGCGCAATGCCGGCCATAGGGGAACCCTCCGCATGGGAGGCCGCAATGATGCTCGCAAGATAGGTGCCGTGATGGTCGTGGAGATAGCTGTCAAAAACAGATGCGCTGCCGCCGAAGAAATCCCAGCCATGGAGGTCGTCGATATAACCGTTCTGGTCGTCGTCGCGCCCATTTTGCTTTTCAACGGGGTTTTTATAAATGCTGGCTGAAAGCGCCGGGCTTTCAATCTGGAGCCCGGTATCCAGAATGCCTACGAGCACTTCCGGCGAGCCTTTGGTTATTTCCCACGCTTTCAGAATATTGAGGTCCACTTCGCTGCGGCCCTTGATCCCTTCGATTGCCTGCCCGTGATTCCGAAGCGCCCATTGCTGCTCAAAGGAAGCGGGTAAATTGGATAGGGAATTTTTCTGATGCTGCATTATCAAAACCAATATGGCAATGATGCCTAACATGCACAACACGGCAATGGCCGATGATATGATGTATTTTCTACGTTTTGTCATGGAAAACCAGCCGCCTATCTCCCCTCAAATACTTTATAATCTACACGTTTAAATAATCTTGAAGCTGGATTGACTCACGAAATCCAAAATCGAAATTTATACCAGCCCCGCCTCCCCCTCCTCCGATTGATACGCCTCCGCCTGTTACCGTAAACACACCATGCCCATATTTTGATTCTATGCGGGCCGAGAGATCTCTTCTGGAATTTTGAAAAACCGTACAGGCGGCGTAGCCGGATGAAATCAGATCAAAAAACAAGCCGTGGGACGCCCTTTGCCAAAAGGTGAAGACCAGCCCTTTGTTTGGAACAACCTCCATCTGCGCGGTCCGGACGGAGCTTGATTTGGCCCTCTCAATTCCACTTCACACATTTCATTCATAGAATCCATATCGCAGCCCCAGGAGATCGCAATTTATCTTTCAATACGGACACAATGGATCTGACATCCATTGAAAACCAATATGCACAAAATAAGAAACCGTGGTTTTTCGGTTTCCGCCCGGTTATCGTAGATACCCAGGCATATTTTAATGTGGAAGTGCTGATGAGGGAGGCTGAAGTTGTGACTTGGTCCTCCTGCTTCACCTGTTCCGGGCTTTGATAATCTGATTGCTGCTCCATCGCCATTCTCAACAGCTTGATTTCTTCATCATTTTTTCCATAATATTCTGCCAGTTCCTCATTTGTCATAGCCCGCATGCTTGTAATCATCTGCCGGTTCATCATTATATCCTCTTCACGGAAGCCGACGCATCGCAACTGCTCATCCGTAGCATTTACCAGCAATTCCATCATGCTCAATTCATCAATTGGGCTGACAACTGTTCGGAGCGATACCGATTCGGGGCAAGTTTTGATTTTAGAGGCCAGCTCCAATTTCTGCGCATCCTTCATCGTATGCAATAAATTTTGGGGATATCCGAACTCAACCATTATCCGCTCCGCGTCCTTCACCGCTAAAACCGCATAGCATCGTTCTTCATCGAAGCCATAAGCCGCCAGCAGAGATGATGCGAGCACAAGGAGCGAACATCCGACACATGCAATTGCTTTCCACCATTTTTTATGCCTTCCCAACCCAATCTCTCCATTTTTAAATATTTATTTACCTAGAAATCCATCTCTTTCCCCAAATCCATATGATTTTTACCCTGTATTTGATGATAATGTATGATTATAGTATATAAAACTGGATTGTTTTGTCAATGCTATTTCCCTCCCATCCTCCCTTTTTCCATTTGAGCCTAGGCGGCGAACGCTTGCATTCCCAACACAATTGCGATAAACTAAACAAGCAACCAGAACGGTTCCAAAAGAGAAAC
>ENA-OUNI01000670-OUNI01000670.1-human-gut-metagenome-genome-assembly--contig:-NODE-670-length-15502-cov-2.313236_pt1 | contig 15502 bp, 18 predicted proteins | sample MGYA00242499_ERZ504580 | MGnify/ENA primary metagenome ERZ504580 (study PRJEB26092, sample SAMD00036315) | human gut metagenome | host: Homo sapiens | study: EMG produced TPA metagenomics assembly of... | reverse complement strand
TACAGTTTTGTATTATCATCTGTGATCATATCAGACATTCCTTCGATCGGCTGAACTGCTCCGCCTTTATCGAAGAAGATCTTAGCTGCTTCATCAGAGTACAGGTAAGCGATAAATTCTTTTCCGAGATCCTGCTCTTTTGCTTCTGCCGGCATCCAGATCTGCTCGAAGAATGTGTAAGAAGCTCTCTCTCCGCCTTCTTTAACAGCCGGAAGAGCTGTGAATCCCCACTCGAATCCGTCTGCTTTCGGAGCATCTTCCATCTCGCCGATTACCCAGTTTCCGTTCGGCATGAACAGCGCTTTGTTGTCAAGTACAAGCTGTTGGTTCTTACGGAAATCGTTGTCGTTTGCATTAGCCGGTGTTGTTTTTTCTGTATATGTAGCAAGTTTTGCAACAATGTCAAATGCCTGTTTAGCGCCTTCTGTATCCCAGATACCATCTTCATATGTCAGCGCTTTAGAGAAATCGTCTCCCATTGTCTCATGCATCAAAGCATAGAAGAATGCGTCAAAGTAACCTGTTGTCGGATATGTAAACAATGCGATTCCTTCTTCTTTCGCTTTGTCGCCAAGTGCCCACATCTCATCCCATGTAGTCGGAACATCCCAGCCTTTTTCCTCAAACAGTCCTGCATTGTAGAACAGTCCGCATGGGCCGTAGAACATCGGCATCAGATATGTTTTTCCGTCTCCGTACGGATTTGTAATTGTATTCTCAACGAATCCCGGAAGGATCTTGTCTCCTACAGTTACTTCTTCGCCCGGTACTGTCATATCAAGAACATCTGTCAGATCAACAAGGTTGTTGTCTTTTACGAATGTCTCTGTGATTCCCGATTCAGCTCCTACAGCTCTTAAGATCACGTCCGGATACTCGCCGGATTTCATCTGCGGGTTGATTACATCTTCGAGCTTTTTGTCGATTGTAAGTTCAACCTTAACGCCTTCGTGAGATTTCTCGAATGCTGAGCAAACTTCTTTCCACATGTCTGCGCCGTAAGCTGTTTCTACCGCTGCAACCTTCAGTGTTTTTCGTCTCCACCTTTGTCAGCGTCTTTGTCGTCTCCGCCTGATGAACCACAAGCTGCAAGGCTGAATGCCATAGAAGCAACAAGTAACAGACTGATCAGTTTTTTCTTTTTCATAATCGTTGGTCCTCCTTTATTTAACGATTTGTTTCTCTTGGTCTTAGAATAAACGAAATCCGATAATTTTTCAATACCCATTCTTGTCCTTTTTTTTATAAATATTGCTTTTTTGTATTTCCCCCGACTTTTTTTGCGTTTTTCCGACAACTTTTTTATATTTATTTTTTTGTGCATTATATATAATTTCTTTTTTCGCCGCTTCTACAATACATCCATTTTCCCTTGATTTTTTTTTAAGAATTCACTATAATAAACACATTAATTTTTTACTTTTTTTAGTTAAAAACAAAATTTCTAAACTATTCCAGATAAACAACGGAGGCTGTATTTATGGGAAATATACGACATTCATTCAACACTTCTAATCAGGAAACAACATTTTCGCAAATGCCGTACCGCCTGCTCTACTCCAGTTATTCAAAGTACGAACAAGACTGGGAAAGCTACCCGCACACCCATTATTTTTCCGAGCTTTTTACGTACTGAACGGATGCGGAAGCTTCATTGTAGAAGAAGAATCATTTCCGATCCGAAAACAGAATCTGATCATCATCAACCCGAGCATCCGCCACACGGAAGTTTCAGACAAAAATTCTCCCTTGGAATACATTGTCCTCGCGTGGAGGGACTAAACTTTCTTATTTATAACGACAAAGAATATTTAAATATACAGTGCGAAGATTTCTCCGAAAATCTCGACTTCTACTTTCATACGATCCTCCGGGAGATGGACGAACAAAAAGAAAGCTACGAGACGATCTGTCAAAATCTTCTCGAAGCTCTCATCATTCAACTTTCACGACATACCGGATCGCCCGTAGAAATGCTCCTTCCTCAAAAAAGATTACCCGCGAATGCAGTTACGCAAAGCGCTTCATCGATTCTAACTTCAGAGAAAACATCACTCTTGACACACTTGCGGAGCTGACCCATCTGAATAAATATTATTTTGCCCATACATTTACCGAAATTTACGGGATCGCGCCTATGAACTATCTTGCTCAGAAACGGATCTTCACAAGTCAGGAACTTCTTACTTCAACGGATCTGAACCAGGCAGCGATTGCAAAACAGTGCGGCTTCTCTTCTTCAAGCTATTTTTCCCAATGTTTCCGAAAAATATGCGGCATGACTCCTACCGCTTACAGAAAACAGTTTATACGTTGACAGACGACAATTACATAATTTCATTCATCCTGTTAGTACGCTCGCCGCGTCTTAACAGGATGATTCCTGCCGCATCCGCCATCGCCCAGCCGATCGGTATCGCCGTCCAGATCGCTCCAACGCCGAACAACGGCGCACATGCATAGGCAAGGACAACCCGTGTTCCAAGTGAGAGGATCGTAAGAAGAAGAGAAACTTTCGGTCTTTCCACTGCCCGGAAATATCCGTAGAGCAAAAACAGGATTCCGATCCCGCAATAACACGCTCCCTCTGTTTTCAAATACCCTGTTCCGATCTGAATGATCTGTGTTTTCTGCGGATCAATAAAAATCCCCATCAAAAACTCTGCTCCGAAAAAGACTGCCGCAGATGCCGCCGCGCAAAACATTATGACAGTCACGGCAGCGCTTTTTGTTCCTTTTCTGATCCGTTCTTTTTTATCCGCCCCATAATTCTGCGAGATAAATATCGAATATGCATTCCCGAATTCCTGTGCCGGCATATATGCCAATGTATCAATCTTTACCCCTGCAGCGAACGCCGCCATAACCGATGTTCCGAAACTGTTCACAAGTCCCTGAACCATAAGTATCCCGAAATTCATCACAGACTGCTGGATTCCCGTCGATGCAGAATAAGAAAAGATCTCTTTCAAAAGATCTGCCCTTATACCGATCCCCTCTTCTTTCATTTTCTTCATGTTAAGTTCCGGTTCTTTCACAAGAGCGTATAATGCGATTCCAAGTCCTGCCGCTGCCTGAGCAAGAACCGTTGCCTCAGCCGCCCCTTTCACTCCGCGCCCGAGTTTTGCGACAAAGAAAAAATCCAGTCCGATATTAAGCGCAGTTCCGACGCCGAGAAAAATCAGAGGAATCACCGAATTTCCCGATGAACGGAGCAGAAACGCAAAATAATTATAGAGGAAAACAAAGATCAATCCGGCGAGGATCAGCCCATATAAGAGCGCATCAGTCCGTAAATATCCGCCGGAATCTGCATCAGCGTGAGAATCGGATCAAGGCACACATATGAAACAATCGTCAAAATCACTGTCACTGAAAAAATAAGCACAAACGATGAAACAATATATTCTTTTAGTTTTCTTAACGCTCTTCGGCCATAACAGATTGAAAAAAGCGCTCCGCTCCCCATACACATGCCGATCAGGATCGAATTTAAAAACGTCATAAGCGTATATGCGCTTCCGACAGCCGCCAGCGCTTCCGCGCCGACAAACCTCCCGACAATCCATGTATCTGCCAGATTGTAACATTGCTGCATGATGTTTCCAAGGATCATCGGCACGGCAAACAGCAGCATTACAGCCGTCACATTTCCTTTTGTCAGATCACGTTTTTTCATAGTTTTTTCATCCGATCAGTTCTTTCACAAATTCATCCGCCGGATTTTTCTTTACATTTTCCGGCGTATCGCACTGCGCGATCTTTCCCTGCTCCATCACAAGAACCCGGTCTCCCAATTTCATCGCTTCCCTGATATCATGCGTAATAAACACGACTGTCATTCCTAATTTTTTCTGTAATGCCAGAAGTTCATTTTGCATAGCCCGCTTTGTAATTTCATCCAGCGCCCCGAATGGCTCGTCCATCAGAAGAAGTTTCGGGCGGGACGCAAGCGCCCTTGCGATCCCGACTCTTTGCTGCTGACCTCCGGAGAGTTCTTCGGGATAACGGTCAAGCATCTCACGCTCCAGACCGACCAGACCGATCAATTCTTCCGCCAGTTTCCGGTTTTGCCGTTTATCTTTCTGTCCGCTTATAACAGGAACGTAAATGATGTTTTTTTCAACAGTCATATGAGGAAAAAGCCCTTTATTTTGTATCACATAGCCGATCTTTCTTCGAAGCCGGATCAAATCCGCCTCTCCTACGTCTTCCCCTGCCGCATATACTTTTCCCGAATCCGGCTTTTGCAATCCGTTTATCATCCGAAGCATCGTCGTCTTTCCACATCCCGATCTGCCGATCACCGTCAAAAATTCGCCTTCTTCCACAACAATGCTCACGTCATCCAATGCTTTATATCTGCCAAAGCTTTTCGTCACATGTTCCAGACGTATCATTTCCATACGCATTCATTCCCCTGTACTTTTTTGTTTCTTCTCGAAAGTTTCTTCAAACGGTTCTGTTCTCACGGTTTTCGGAAAATATTTTACAGTAACCCGGACGTTTTAAAAATTCTTCCGCCACTTCCGCTTCGTCACGTCCTTCTTCCTCAACCTGATAATTCAGTTCCGCCATTTTTGATCTGTAAGAATTCCGTCCATCAGCTCTAACGTCTCTTTGAGCTTCGGATATTTTTCAAGCGCATCTTTGCGGACAACCGTTGAACAAAAATAATTTACCTGATAAGACTTATCGTCTTTTAACGCTCTCACATCATCCTGACTGATCTGAGCGTCTGTCGTATACCCGTTCGTCACATCAATATCACCGTTTCTAAGCGCCTGATATTTCAAACCGATATCAATATCTTTGATCTCTTTAAACTGAAATCCATACGCCGCAGACATCCCCGGAAGACCGTCCGCTCTCTCGATATAATCCGGGTTTCCTCCGAAAACAAGCTGATCCGAAACCGCCGCCAGATCCGAGCATGTCTCAAGATTGTATTTCTTTGCCGTATCTTCTCTTACGACAACGGCATACGTATTGTTCTGACCATACAGCCCTACCCACGTCATATCGAATTTTTCTTCGTATTCTTCCTGAAGTTTTGCAAGCATCTTATCATCGCTTACTTCACCTGCCTTATGTCCGAGCACAAGAATCCATCCGCTGGATGTATATTCCGGATAGAGATCAAACTCTCCCTTTTCCATTGCCGGCTGGATATTGCTCGTTCCTCCGCCGATACCTTTTGTAAGTTCTACTTCATAACCTGCCTTCTCCTCGATAAGCTTTTTCAACATTTCTCCGAGGATAAACTGCTCTGTCATCGGCTTTGTGGCGATCTTAACCGGTTCTTGAGCTTCGTTTCCCGCACTTCCTTCTTTCTTATCTTTGCTTCCGTTTCCCGCGCATCCGGCCATCGAAAGTATAAGCGCGCCGGTCAGAAAAAGCGCCGTGATCTTCTTTAATCTCATCTTTTGCCTCCTTATTCATAGTGTCCTTTTATGATTTTCTGTTTATATTTTTCTATTTATATTTTTCTATTTATGTTTTTTATTTATGTTTTCCTGTTTTATCTGTTTTTTATGCCTGTTTTCTTTTTCACTTTCCGTTCCAGCAATCCGAGCAAAAGATCGCTTACGATCGCCAGAAGCGCGATCAGAAAACTACCGCAAAACGTCATTGCCGAATCATAGATCGTAATACCTCTGTAAATCGCTACTCCAAGACCTCCCGCTCCTATAAACGACGCGATCGCCGACACAGAGATTGTCATAACGACCATATTTCTTACGCCTGCTATGATGACTCCCGCTGCCAGTGGAAGTTTGATTTTTGTCATGATCTGGAAGCGCGTGCTCCCCATTCCTTCCGCCGCCGCGACTACTTCTTCCCCGACGCCGGTAATTCCCGCATACGTATTTCGCACCATCGGCATGATGCCGTAAATCGTAAGAGCGGTTATCGCCGTCTTATCTCCGATCCCCAAACCGGGATCAGCATTCCCAGAAGTGAGATCGCCGGAATCGTATAACCGATATTTGCGATCGTCAGAACGGGACCTGCCGCTTTTTTATGTTCCGAAATAAAAATCCCTAAAAGAAGTCCTATGATCCCCGCGCTCACAGCCGCCGTTAAAGCCAGCCCACATGTGCCGCAAACAAATCCAGAAACCATTCTTTTCTCTCAGCATACAGTTGGATGACCTTTTGTAAAATTCCACACCCTACTCCTCTCCGAGATAAAACACCCTGTAAAATGTTTCAAGCGATTCAAACAATTCTCTTTTTCGTCTGCTGAAGCTGTTTGATCTTCAGCACACTTCCTATCTCATCAAAAGCAAAATCATTTTCTTCGTGCTCTACTTTTAACTCGAGATTTCCTTCTTCATCATATACGACAAGTAGAATGCCTCCCACATCTTCCGTATACAATACGCACATGATCTGCAGTTCCTGACGCACTGCTTCCGGCAGCGACTCAAACTGAGGATTCAAATAAAATTTCTGTTCATATGCGCTTGCCGCACAAAGCACAACCTCTTCTTCCATACATTACCTCTCTCGTATTATAAAGTAGTAGTATTTATAGACCCTCTCCAAGGTCTGTATGCTATTTCCATCATAACCATTCTTTACCTTTTCTACAGGTATGGTTATGATATATAAGATGCTGTGGACTGGTGTTTCCTCTCTACCACTTGATGGTTTCAGAAAGTGTCCAGCCACAGTCTCTTTGCTTGATTGTTAATCAGTTAGATACCGCATGACGGTTTATTTAGAACGAGTTCACAACTGCGAAGAGCAACTGTGGTTCTAAAACAGTGTCAAATATATTCAAAGGAGATTTGCCATGATTTATATTGGTATTGATGTTGCAAAAGACAAACACGATTGTTTTATCACAAACTCAGAAGGAGAAGTGCTTTTTAACGCATTTACTATTCCAAACAATGCGGATGGTTTCCATGACCTCTTTCAAAAGATTTCTTCCTTAACAAATGATTTTTCTAACGTAAAAGTAGGACTGGAAGCTACCGGACACTACAATTACAATCTGTTAGGTTTTCTCATTGATAAAGGTCTCCCCACCTTTGTCATCAACCCTTTGCATACCAATCTGTTTCGTAAAAGTCTTAGCCTTAGACAGACAAAAACCGATAAAGTGGATGCCCATACGATTGCTCTTATGATGATGTCTGGAGTAAACTTACAGTCCTACTCAAACACATCTTATCACAACGAAGAGCTTAAGTCATTAACCAGATACAGGTTTGATAAAGTACAAGAACGAGCAAAACTGAAAACTTCTATCTCACGCCTTGTTAACATCCTTTTCCCTGAACTGGAAAAACTTGTTCCTAGTCTTCACATGGTTTCTATATACGCACTCTTAGCCGAGTTTCCTTCTTCTGCTCAGATTGCTTCATGCCATCTGACTCGCCTCACAAATCTGCTGGCGAATGCTTCTAAGGGACACTACAATAAGGAAAAAGCCATAGAAATCCGAAATGCCGCCAAACATTCCATCGGTTCAAATATGCCTGCAAAATCTCTTGAACTAAAGCACACAATTCGGCTTATTCAGGAATTAACTTCTGAGATTGATGAAATAGAATGCTTCATTAAATCCATTATGGACGAAATCCGCTCTCCAATTCTTTCCATCCCTGGTATCAATTACCGAATGGGTGCGATGATCATTGCTGAGATTGGCGACTTCAACCGTTTTAGTTCCCCTGACAAGATACTTGCCTATGCAGGACTTTCTCCCTCTACTTACCAATCAGGTCAGCTTGACGGCTGTTATTCTCACATGGAAAAGCGTGGTTCCCGTTACCTCCGCTATGCGCTGTTTAATGCGACAAAATTTGTCTGCATTTGGGATAATCAGTTCTCTGCTTATCTTGCAAAGAAGCGTTCCGAAGGCAAACACTATAATGTTGCCATATCCCATGCTGCCAAGAAACTGGTCAGGGTTATTTACCAACTAGAAAAGTCAGGGCAGCTTTATCATAGAGCAGCATAAAATTTAACTTCATATCTCCTTTTAGAGCACCTGCAAAGATGCTCTTATTGTCATGCAGTTTTCAAGGTTCAAATATATCTGAAAAGCATTTCTGCAATTTACTCAAAAAATCTTCATTTTAACCTTGACTTTTAATAGTTAGACTTTTTCCTGTTTTTTTCCGAACTTAAAATCTGCATTTAGTTTCGTCTATACTCATCCATATCTCTCAGCTTATCCTATGCATGCATTTCTTATCCCGCACATGCATTTATACATAACCGTACACACCTCTGACCGAGACTTCTCCGGCATAGACATGTTCCGAAGTTCCGTCTTCCCTTCTCACGATCAACTCTCCGTTTTTATCGATCCCCAGTGCCTTTGCCTTATATGTTCCGCTTGGATCAAGTACAAGAACGTCCCGATCCCGGTTGACAAGCATCGACATATACGTTTCCATCAGTCCGGATAAATCTTCCGTCTCAAGAAACAGGCGGTAATCTTCCTCAAAACATTTCATGATCGACGCAATGACAGACGCTCGTTTCACCATATGTCCGCATTCAAGATACAGCGATGTTGCATGATCTTTTAATTCTTCCGGGAACTTTTTTGTGTTTGCATTAATTCCGATCCCGACGGTCACATAATTGATATAATCGATCTGCGTACTCATCTCCGTGAGAATACCTGCCAGTTTTTTCCCGTTGACAACGAGATCGTTCGGCCACTTAATCTGAATATCCGGACAGGAAGCTCCCTCATTTTCAAAATATTTTTTATTCCTTTCGCCGTACTGCACGCCGTCACGATCGTCAGCATAGACGCTTTATCCGGCGTGATCTTCGGTCTTAAAAGAACCGACATAAAGATCCCCGCTCCGGCAGGTGATTCCCACGAACGTCCTCTGCGCCCTCTTCCCGCCGTCTGCTCTTCCGCCACAGCCAGCGTTCCGGCTAAAGCGCCTTCATCTCCCATCTGCTTGATGCGCAGATTCGTTGAATCCGTCACTTTATAACATACGACATTTCTTCCCGCCCATTCCGTATGCATACAGCTTTCCACTTCTTCTTTTGTCAAAATGTCGGGACTTTCCACCATGCGATACCCTTTGTTTCGCACAGCTTCCACCTCGTAGCCGTCTTCCTGAAGCCGGCGGATCACCTTCCAGACCGCAGTGCGCGACACATTGAACTTCTCACAGATTTCCTGCCCCGAAATGTACCCGTCTGCTTCCCGCAGCATTTTCAAAATCTCTGCTTTCATAATTTTATCTGCTTTTCGCCTTCTCTGATTTTACTTTCTTGGCTTTTTGCTTCTCAAGTTTTCGTCTTTTTATTCTCTCGACTTTTTATCTTTTTTACGTTCTCAGCTTTTCGTTGTCTTTATCTTTCTTGCTTTTTGCCTTTGTATCTTCTCTGTTTTTATCTTCTTTTCTACTTATTTTTTACTTCAATGTAGCATCCATAACCGCTTTAATCGTATGCATCCGGTTTTCCGCCTCATCGAACACTTTCGACTGTTCAGACTCAAATACCTCGTCCGTCACTTCCATATCTGTGATTCCGAAACGCTCGCCGATCTCTCTTCCGACTTTCGTTCCAAGATCATGAAACGCCGGAAGGCAGTGAAGAAAGATTGCTTCCGGTTTTGCATTTTCCATCACTTCTTTTGTTACTTTGTACGGAGTCAGCTCTCTGATCCGTTTCTCCCACACTTCGTCAGGTTCTCCCATAGATACCCATACGTCTGTATAGATGACGTCAGCGCCTTTTGTTCCTTCTTTCACATCGCTTGTCAATGTAATTTCAGAACCTGATTCTTTTGCATATACGCGGCACTCCTCTACAAGCTCCTCATTCGGGAAATAGTCTTCTGTCGTACACGCCACAAAATCAAGTCCGAGTTTTGCACAGGCGATCATGAGCGAATTGCCCATATTATAACGGGCATCTCCCATATATACAAGTTTCAGACCTTTCAGTTTCCCGAAATGTTCACGGATCGTCAGCATATCTGCCAGCATCTGTGTCGGATGATACTCGTTTGTCAATCCGTTCCATACAGGTACTCCCGCATACTGAGCCAGCTCTTCGACAATCTCCTGTCCGAATCCTCTGTACTCGATTCCTTCATACATTCTTCCAAGTACTCTTGCCGTATCTTTGATGCTCTCTTTCTTCCCGAACTGAGATCCCATCGTTCCGATATAAGTCGTCCCCATTCCGAGATCATGTGCCGCTATCTCAAAAGAACTGCGTGTACGCGTACTGTCTTTTTCAAAGATCAGCGCCACATTTTCCCTCTGTGATGATCGACAAGTATCCCTTTTTTCTTCTTTTCTTTTAATTCTGCGGCAAGGTCCAAAAGATAAATGATCTCTTCCGGTGTAAAATCTTTCAGTGTCAAAAAATGTCTTCCTTTTAAATCCATTGTCTTATCCTCTCTTTTCATTTATTTTTTATCTGTATTTATTTACTTTCAATTATTCACATTTGTTTTCATTTACTTTGATCATCATTTACAGACTCGCGCCGCCTTATTTTCTCTTGTTCCGCCTTTGTCTGCCCGCTTCAAACATAAGTACTGCCGAAGCCACCGCTGCATTCAGCGACTCTGCGCCGCCTTCCATCGGGATCAGTATTTTCCGATCCGCACATGCCGCAGTTTCTTCTGTCAGACCGTTTCCTTCATTTCCGATAAGAAATGCGCATGCCGTCTTGTAATCTTCCATATCATAGGAGTTTTCCCCTTTAAGATGCGCCGCATAAACCGTGATTCCTTCCCGTTTCAGTTCGTCGATCGTTCCTTTCAGATCATCCGTATAAATAAACGGAATCCGAAAAATCGCTCCCATCGTAGAACGGATCACTTTCGGATTATACAGATCTACACAGTCTTTGCTCAAAACAATGCCTGTAGCCCCCGCCGCCTCTGCAGTCCTGAAAATCGTTCCGAGATTGCCCGGATCCTGAATATTTTCAAGAACGAGCACATGCGGAGTCTCCCCTAAAATATCTTCCGCCGTATACTCCATCCGGCGTACGACGGCAAGGATTCCCTGCGGAGTCTTCGTGTCCGACACATGCGCAAATACCGTATCCGACATCACTTCCGCCTCTTGAATAAACCGATCGTTTTTTTCTTTGACGCATTTCGCCTGAAAACTTTCCGACACATACAGTTTTACAATGCGCTCCCGTGGGATCTCTTCCGCCATGCGCGGTCCTTCTACGATAAATACGCCCTCTTTCTCCCGCTCACGGCTTTTTTTCTGCAAACGAAGCAATTCTTTTACTTGTATATTCGATGTACTTGTAATCATTTTCTCACCTGCATTTTCTATCTGTTTTTCATGTCAAATTTCTCAAGAATATCGTTAGAACCGATCACGATCAATATTTCTTTTTCCCGAAGCGGCTCCTGCGGATTGATCGCGACTTCGATCTTTCCGTTCTTGATAATACCGACGACATTGATTCCCAGACGCTCTCTGACTCCGAGATCGACAAGACTCTTTCCTACCCAGTTTTGCGGCACGACGATCTCTACCATACTGTAATCATTTGAAAGAGAGATCCAGTCCACAAATTCTTTCGACACGAGGCTTTTTGCCACGCGGCTTCCCATCTCGATCTCAGGATACACGATACGATCCGCTCCGACTCTTTGCAGGATCGCGCCCTGAAGTTTGTCTTTCGCCTTTGCAACGACGAGAGGAATTCCCATTTCTTTGCAAAGCATCGTCGCCATAATACTTGCCTCTAAACTTTCCGAAATGGCAACTACCACTCCGTCAAGATTACGTCCTCCGAGAGCCTGCAGCGCGTCAGGCTCTGACACGTCCGCTTTGACCGCGTAAGAAACTTTGTCGGATATTTCCTGTACTTTCTCGTAAGACTCGTCTACGACGAGCACATCGCATCCCATATTTTCCAATGTAAGCGCAACGCTTGACCCGAAACTTCCAAGTCCCAACACCGCAAATTGTTTATCCATAATATGTTCCCTCCTTTTAAATGCTTCTGTCTTTACATTTCCGGTTTTGTATTTCTACTTTTTTATTTCTCTGTCCATATTCTCATCTTCATGCTCTGCATTGCATTTTCTTTCCCAATTATCCAAGCATTACGTTGTCTCTCCCACTTAGCCGAGCATCACATTTTCTTCCGGAAGTTCTCTGAACTTAGAAATCTTATCGCTTCTTCCCGATAATGCAAGCGCCATAGTAAGCGGTCCTATCCTTCCGACATACATAAGGATCATAAGGATCACATGACTTCCCCTGCTCAGGATCGGAGTAAGGTCTGCCGTCAGTCCGACCGTTCCCATTGCGGACGCCGCTTCATAAGTAAGATCAAGGAAATCAATTCCGGGTTCAAAGATTGTCAGTGCGGTAATTCCCGACATCAGGAAGATCAAAGTGATCATTGTGATCGTAATTCCCGATCTGACGATATTATTATCAATCTTTCTTGCAAAACACTCTGTATCTCTTTTGTTTTTCAGTACACAGAGAACCGTCAGCAAAAGCATCGCGATCGTCGTTGTCTTAACGCCGCCTGCCGTACCCGCCGGAGATCCTCCGATGAACATAAGCATACAGCCCAAAAGCTTCGAACTTTCTCTTAAGTCTCCTTGCGGAACTGTCGCAAATCCCGCCGTTCTTGTCGTCACCGACTGAAATAAAGATGCCGTCATCTTCTCAAGAAGATTCATATCTCCCATTGTTTCGGGGTTGTTAAACTCCAGCAGGAAAAATCCGACGGCGCCGCACAGGATTAGAAGTCCCGTCATCGTAAGAACGATCTTACTTTGCAGACAAAGTCTTGTAAACAGCCATTTTAAAGGTCTTTTCTTGATTTCCGTCATCTTTTTTATATTGATCGCAATGTCATGCCATACCGGAAAACCAAGTCCGCCCATAACGATCAGAAACATTGTCGTAAAATTAATAAGCCACGACCCTGAATACTGTATAAAGCTCGTACTTCCAAGTATATCGATACCCGCGTTGCAAAATGCCGAAACAGAATGAAAGATTGCGTAACCGACGCCTTTTATAAACCCAAACTCAGGAATAAACCGGAGCGAAAAAAGTACCGCGCCGATCCCCTCTACCAAAAACGTTCCTTTTAAAATACGGATCACGAACTTTACAAGACCTGAAAGCGTATCCAGTCCATATGCCTGTTGGATCGTGATTCTTCCTTTCATATTGATCTTTTTTCCCAATAAAAGGAAAAACGCAGACATGCAGGCGATCACTCCAAGTCCGCCGACCTGTATCAAAAGCAGTAAAATAATTTTCCCTAGCAATGTAAACTGTTCCGCCGGAACAATCGTCACAAGGCCGGTAACGCATACGCTGCTGACAGACGTAAAAAGCGCGTCTATAAACTCGATCGGCTTCTGATTACAGATCGGAAGGCTCAAAAGTATTCCGCCCCCGAGTATCACCCCGAAAAATCCGATAACAACCGTCTGCACCGTATTGAACTTCAGTCTCCTCGGACTCTTTTTTTTCTTTTCCATTTCTAAAAACCACCCTATGATCTTAATCTGTTTTCCCCATACACGGCATATATATTCCATATTATGCGCTTCCCTTTTGACTTCTATATGATACACGCATTTATTCTCATTTACAATAGAAAAGGAGTTCCGAAAAACGAAACCCCTTTTCTCTCATGACAAATATAAAATCAAACTGTGTTTTCGTCATGCCATTACACTTTAAAGCGATATCCCACTCCCCATATCGTCTCGATATACTGTGGATGAGACGTGTCATATTCGATTTTCTCCCGAATCTTCTTAATATGCACTGTCACAGTCGCGATATCTCCTATCGACTCCATATCCCAGATCTCGCGAAACAGCTCTTCTTTCGTATACACATGATTCGGATGACTCGCCAAAATGTAAGAAGATCGAACTCTTTCGTCGTAAATGACCGCTCTTCTCCTCCGACCCATACGCGTCTCGCCGTCGTATCGATCTTCAATCCGCGGATCTCGATCACTTCATTTTCCTCCGCATTGCTGTTGATCAGCCGTTCATATCTGGCAAGATGCGCTTTCACGCGGGCCACAAGCTCACTCGGGCTAAACGGCTTCGTCATATAATCATCCGCTCCAAGGCCCAGACCTCTGATTTTATCAATATCGTCTTTTTTGGCAGAAACCATAATAATCGGCGTATTCTTCTGATCTCTGATCTGACGGCATATTTCAAAACCGTCAACTCCCGGGAGCATCAGATCAAGAATAATCAGGTCAAAATCTCCGCCCAGTCCTTTTTGCAGACCTGTATCTCCGTCATTCGCCACTTCCACCTCAAAGTTGCTCAGTTCAAGATAATCTTTCTCAAGATCCGCAATACTCTCTTCATCCTCTACGATCAAAATACGCTTACTCATCAATAGATACCTCCTGATATTTTCTGATTACAAAATACATTGTTGTTCCGGCGCCCTCTTCACTGGTCGCCCATATATTTCCTCCATGTTCTTCCACGATCTTCTTCACGATCGACAAACCGATTCCGCTTCCGCCTTTCGATGAATTGCGGGAAGCATCCGTCCTGTAAAAGCGATCGAAAATGTACGGCAGGTCTTTTGCGGCGATCCCTTTGCCGTTGTCGCCTAATTCAACCTGTATAAAATCGCCGACATCTTTTACTTCCATCGTGACTTTTCCGTTCGGCTTGTCCATATATTTCAACGAATTCGATACGATATTATTGATCACCCTTCTAAGCTGCTCGGGATCAACGATCACCTTGCAGTCTTCTTCCATCGTATTGCAATAAGTAAATTCGATTCCTTTCGACTCAAGCTCCATATGCAGATCTTCCCCGCAGTCTCCAAAATACCCTTTCGCCGATATCGTCGTAAAATTATACGGAATACGATTCGTGTCGATCTTGGAATAAAGCGTCAGTTCGTTGATTAAAAGATCCATCTCATTTGCTTTATTATATATTGTCTTAATGTATCTGTCCATCCTTTCGGGGGTATCCGCAACCCCGTCCATGATTCCTTCCACATATCCTTTGATCGCCGTGATCGGTGTTTTCAGATCGTGGGAAATATTACTGATCAGCTCCTTGTTCTCCCGGTCGAATGCAACCTTCTCTTCCGCGTTCGCCTTCAGCCTAAGCCTCATCTCCTCAAAATCCTGACAGAGTTGTCCGATCTCATCATCCGACTCCTGCCTGATCTCAAAATCAAGATTCCCTTCCTTGATATTTCTTGCCGCCTTCTGCAGTTTCGCCAGCGGAACAGAAACCGAACGGTAGATCCAATAAATCAGCAGCGTCGTTGTGATGAATACGACAATCATATAAAGCTGCTGAAGTTCTCCTACTTCCCGCGACGCGAACGTATGCATCACTACATTCAAAAAGATCATCGGCAAAATCATAACAGACATAAATGCCACGATCAATTTTGTCCTAAGCTTCATAGGCGCTCCTCCTAAAACAGATTCTCACTTTTGCATGATATTATATATTATACCGTTACCTCCTCTACGAACTT